>Ga0255101_1000004_pt1 | contig 133418 bp, 131 predicted proteins | sample Colum_Colum_RepC_2_FD_188588 | JGI IMG/M metagenome (GOLD analysis project Ga0255101, IMG submission 188588) | Freshwater microbial communities from Columbia River, Oregon, United States - Colum_Colum_RepC_8d | ecosystem: Environmental > Aquatic > Freshwater > River | place: USA: Oregon...
CTCCAGGCCCAAGGGGCGCAAGATCGCGTCGGTGATGTAAGCGCGGAAATCCTGTCCGGTCACCGCTTCGATGACCATGGCCAACACCCAGTGCGCGCTCAGTCCGTGGTACTGGATCCTGGAGCCTGGCGCCCATTGCAGGGAGAAGTCGCAGACCGCCTGCCGCACCTGCGCATGGTCATGCCACACCGAAGATGGCACGTCCCGGTCCGGAAAGCCCCCCTGATGGGTGATCACCTGAAACAGCGTGATGGCCTCTTTGCTGTGGCGGCCAAATTCCGGCAAGTACTCGGTGACTTTGTCGGTGAAGCGCAAGCGGCCCTGCTCATGCAGCTTCCACAAGGCGGTGGCCACGATCACCTTGGTGTTGGAATACAAAAGCCACAAGCTGTCGGATCGGGCCGGCACGGCCTCGGTGTCGGCTGCATGACCTTGGCCAATGCGCGCCATGCCAAAACTCTTGTCGAGCACCAATTGGCCATTGTGCGCCAGCGCAATCTGGCAGCCTGGGTAGCGCTGCTCTTTCACATGCGACTCGATCAGTGCAGACAAGGCCGCCAGGGGCTCCGCGCGCAAAGCGGTTTTGTCCAAGGAGGAAGCGGTCAGGGGGTAGGCCATGGGAACCTCATGTCAATCAATGTTTCAAGGTTTCACAAACTTCAAGGTGAAGCGGTCGCTTTCGCCAATGGCTTGGTACTTCGCACGGTCTTGGTCTTTCAGGCGGTAGCCCGGCGGCAAGGTCCAGACACCTTCCGGATGGTCCTTGGTGTCTTTCGGATTCGCATTCACCTCGGATGAGGCTGCGAATTTGAAGCCCGCTTTCTCGATCAGGGCAATGGCGCTGGTCTGGCGAACATAGCCTTTGGCCAGTTGTTGCTCTTCCGGCCAGTCTTCCCGCGCCCGGTGATCCACAATGCCCAAGATGCCGCCCGGCTTCAGCGCTTTGTAAAAGGCGCTCAAGGATTCAGCCAGTTCGTTGCGTTCCATCCAGTTGTGCAAATTTCGAAAGCTGATCACCACATCCGCGCTGCCCGCAGGGGCGATCGCATGGCGATCTGCGCGAAACGGCGTGACCACCACTTGCCCGTAAAGCGCCGGCTCTGCTTGCAGGCGGGCCAACAGCTTTTGATGGTCTGGGATGTACTGCGGCAAGGACTCATCCCGGTTGGCGGCAATGTAGCGCCCTTGGGCGCGCAGCCAGGGCGCCAAAATTTCCATGTAGTAGCCAGCACTGCCTGGCAGCACTTCCACCACCGTGTGCTGGGGTTGAATGCCAAAGAAAGCCAGCGTCTGTGCAGGATGGCGATAGGGGTCGCGCACCACGTTGGCCGGGCTGCGATGCCCGGCGGCCAACAAGGGCTCGAACATCGCCACTGTTTGCGATGAAGCCACGCCCGCGCTGAGACACGCCATCAGGAGCAAGGCACGCCACCACTGGCGCATCATGTCAGCCTGCCACCTTCAGCATGATCTTGCCAATGTGCTCGGACGACTCCATCAGGGCATGGGCCTGGTTGGCTTGCGCCAGGTCGAACACTTTGTAGATCACGGGCTTGACACTGCCCGCCTCCAGCAAGGGCCACACATGCTGGTTCAGCTCGCGCGCCATTTGGGCTTTGTCGGCCGCCGTGCGAGGACGCAAGGTCGAACCTGTGAAGGTCAAACGCTTGGCCATCAGCGAGACCCAGTCGACCTCGACTTTGGACGGTTGCAGGAAGGCAATCTGGACCAGACGGCCATCGGGGGACAACACTTGCAGGTTGCGCTGGATGTAGCTGCCACCCACCATGTCGAGCACCATGTTCACACCTTGCTTTTGGGTGTGCTCCATGACCACTTCGACGAAATCCTGGCTGCGGTAATTGATGGCCACATCGGCCCCGACATCGCGGCAAGCTTGGGCCTTGGCGTCGTTGCCAACCGTGCAAAAAACCTTGGCGCCAAAGGCATGGGCCAACTGGATCGCTGTCAAGCCAATGCCAGAGGAACCGCCATGCACCAGAAAGGTTTCGCCCTTTTGCAGCTTGCCACGCTGGAATACATTGGTCCAGACGGTGAAAAAGTTTTCTGGCAAGGCTGCGGCCTGCAGCATGGAATAGCCTTTGGGAATGGGCAAGGCCTGCCCCTGGGGCACAGTCACGTATTCTGCGTAAGCGCCGCCGTTGGTCAGGGCGCACAGCTTGTCGCCCAGCTTCCATTGCGTCACGCCCTCGCCCAGCGCCACAACCTCCCCTGAAACCTCTAAACCCACAATGGGCGAAGCGCCCACGGGCGGGGGGTAACGGCCGCTGCGCTGCAAACAGTCAGGGCGATTGACGCCCGCATAGGCCACACGCACCAGCACCTCACCCGCCGCAGGATGCGGCACCGCGCACTGCGCCGGCACCAGCACGTCTGGCGAGCCGCCTTGGCCGTGATCGACAAAATTCATGGAAGAAGGAATGGACATGAAAAGACCTCTTTAAAAATCAGAAATTCGGCGCTGCGCCAGCAAAGCTTCCACCAACACTTGAACCGCCAAAGCGGTGTCAAACGAGGCCAGGGAATGCGACTGGGCGTTCAGCATAGACAACAGTTGGTCCAGTTGGCGTTGGTAAGTGGCAACGCGTGGAACCTCGGGCAAGCCTGGCACCTTCTGCCCTTGCGGGTGTTGCGCATCATGGTGCATCAAATGATACCAATCGCTGAGCACATACGCTTGCGAAGCGCCGACAAAGCGAGCTTCCACCACATCGGGGCCACTGCCGCCCACCACGCCGCTGACGGCGACGGGAACCCCTGCAGATTCCAGCAAGGCCTGCGCGCTGACCTCGGCCGCCCCCGCGGTCGGGCTGACCACTTGGGCCGAACACAGGCGCAAGGGGCCGCGCAGTCGCATCAGCAAGTAAATGAAATGCGACAGCACTTCGCGCACAAAACCGCCTTGATCGGCTTGGGTGAGCCAGGCCGCCCCGCGCTGCCAATCGCGCGGCCACTCTTTGAAATGCAAGCGGACTTCAATCGATCGCAGGCCAAAGTCCGGGGCTTGCAGGCCCTGGGCCAGACGGTCCACGGCAGCGGACGATGAAAACACGAAGTTGACGGCTTGCGGCAAGCCACTGTCGTTCATGGCCTGCGCCAACCGCTGGCTTTGGGCCACATCAATGCCCAAAGGTTTTTCACACAAGACCGCACGACCTGCGGCAATGGCCTGCGACACGAGTTCCTGGTGAAACAGCGGGGGCACCGCCACGTACACCAAGTGAACAGAGGGATGGCCGATGGCGGCAGCTGCGCTGTCGACGACAGGGCAGTTGGGGTGGTCTTTTTGAATGGCCGCGCGCACGGCAGGGTCGGCATCGTAAGCGCTGGCAATGCGCCAGCCACGGTGCAAAGCGACTTGCTCTATCATCCGGCGACCGACCACACCCAGTCCGATCACGGCCATTCCAGGAGTTTCATTCATGTCCAAGCTTCACCTCTTTGCCGATGGCGGCTATTCGTTTTTGGAAGGCGGCTTCCCTTACTCTCAGGGCGTCATTGCCGCACCCGGCTTTGCCTTTCGCCGTGTTCGCTTTTCGCAACCCGTGCCCATGGACCAGGGCTTTGCGTGGATCCGCGCGCATTTGACCCAGGCACAACGTCCGCTGACGGCCTTGGCCGCCTGCGAGTTGCGCTCCCCTGCGGCCTTCAGCCTGCAAGGCTTCAAGGACTTCAACAAAGGCTATGTCCAAGTGCTGAGCGACTGGGGCCTGTTTCGCGACAACCTCAACCCGGTGGGTCGCAGCAATTTGGCACCCCAATTCAACCCACCGCAGGAGCCTGGCTTCTATGCCTTCACTTACACCGTGCCGGAAGACAGCACGCTGCCGCGTGACTGGGTCATTGCCGGCAGTGGCGAGTGGCCAGAAGACCAGCCCTTCCCGGAAGGCATCATTGCGCGTGGCGATCTCAGCCCCAGCGGCATCGCCACCAAGGCCCACTATGTGCTGGACACCATGCAAGCGCGCGCCCAAGGGCTGAAGGCCGACTGGTCGCGGCTGACAGCGGCGCAGGTCTACACGGTGCACGACTTTGCCCATTTGGTGGCGCCGGAGTTTGCAGCCCGTGGCATGTTGGGCCCGGGGCTGAGCTGGCACATCTGCCGCCCACCCATTCAAGAATTGGCCTTCGAAATGGATGTGCGCAGCGTTCGGCACGAAATCGTCGCCCCGATCTGATCAGGTGCGACGTTCCAGCCAGGTCCCCAAGATGCCCTTGGGCATCTTGATGATGAAAAACACCAGCAAGGCGCCGTAGATCAAGAGGTCCAGGCCGTGCACCTGGTTGCCAATCAAGACGCGCAAAATCTCTTGCAAGGCCAGCAGGAACACGGCACCAAAGGTGGGGCCGAGCATGACAAACATGCCGCCGGCAATCACGCCAAACACCATCTGCAAGGAGATGCCGATGCCGGAGACGGTTTCAGGGTTGATGTACAGCTGGTATTGGGCGTACAAGACGCCGCCCAGGCAGGTCATGACGGCGGACAACACCGTGATCTGCAACTTGGTGCGGGTCACATTGATGCCAATCGAGGCCGCGGCGTCTTCCTCTTCGCTGATGGCTTGCAAAGCGTCGCGCTGCATGCTGTGGTCCACGCGGCGCCAGACCCACAGCGCAAACAGCCAGCACAGCAGGATCAGGTAAAACCAGACCACGCGGGTCGACGATTGCATGGCCCAGATTGAAAAGGTTTCCCCCTCGGGAATGCCAGGCTTGGGGGTCAATCCCAGAGAGCCGCCTGTGAGGTCGCGCTCGGCCACAATGACCAGGCGCACCACCTCGGCCAAGGCCAGGGTGACCAACGCGAAATAATGGCCGACGATCTTGAAGCGGAAACACGGGTAGCCAATGATGAGGGCCAGGACCACGGTCACCGCCACCGCCACCAGGGTGCCAAGGAAGGGGGACAAACCGTATTGGTTCCACAACAGAACGACCGCGTAAGCGCCAATGCCCAGAAACGCGCCATGTCCGAGGCTGACCAACCCCAGGCGACCCATCAAGGCCCAGCTGGTATAGATGAACCCCAGCAACAAAGACATGATGATGAGGTGCAGCGGATAAGGCCCCAGGCCCAACCAGGGTGCGGCCACCAGCAACACCAGCAGCACGCGGAAAAAATGGGTGGATGTGAAATGACTCATGCTCACCGCCGTTGCGTCAGAATGCCCTCAGGGCGAATGAACATCATGGCGATGAAGAACACAAACGCCAGCACATAGCCCCACTCGATGGCAAACACAAAGCCCCCCACCGAGATCAATTGCGCAAAGATGAATGCCGCCACAAAGCCGCCGATCAGGTTGCCCAGGCCGCCCATCACGCACACCAAGAAGGTGATGGGACCGAACGACAAGCCGATGGCCGGGTGAATGTCATATTGCAGCACCAGCAAGCAGGCGGCTAGCCCGGCGAGTGCGCCGCCCACCGCTGAGGTCAGCAGGTAAATGCGCCCAGGGTTCACGCCCATCAAAGGCATGATGGCGCGGTCCTGGCTGATCGCCCGAATGGCGGTACCAGCATAAGTTTTGTTCAGGAACAAATAGGTGGCAGCAATGGCCACCATGGCCACGGCAAAGGCGATCAAACGCGCCATCGACAGGCTGATGTCGCCCAACATGAAGCTGGGCAAGCGAATGCCAATGTTCTTGAAGTCGATGCCAAAAACGACGGTGGCCACGGCTTGCAGGAAAAACAGCACCCCGCCCGTGACCAGCAACTGGTTGATGGGCTCGGCGGAGAGCACCGGGCGAATGATGAACCAGTGCATGGCCGCGCCCAGCAGCGCCACGCCGCCCACGCCCACGATGAAGGCCAGGTACAGGGGCCAGCCCATCATGGTGTGGGTCCAGTAAATGGCGTACATCCCGATCATCATCAACTCGGCGTAGGAAATCCACACCACGTCGATGACGCCAAAGATCAGGTTCAGCCCCAGGGACAGCAAGGCCAGCAAGCCGCCCAGCAAGAGGCCATTGAGCATGGCCTCGACAAGGAAAATGTCAAAGAATTCCATCACACCCCAAGATAGGCTTTTTGAACTTCATCGCTGGCGAGCAGCTCGGCAGCGGTTCCACTGGCTCGGATTTTTCCGGTTTCGATCAGGTAGCCCCGGTCCACGACCTTCAGCACCTGTTGAATGTTTTGCTCGACGATGAGCACGGTGTAGCCCTCGGCGCGAATGCGGTGCATCAACTCAAATATGGACTGCACGATCACGGGCGCCAAACCGGCTGAAGGCTCGTCGAGCAACAGCAACTTGGGGCCACTCATGAGCGCACGCCCGATGGCGCACATTTGCTGCTCACCGCCCGACATGGTGCCCGCCAATTGATAGCGGCGCTCGGCCATGCGCGGAAACAGCGAGTACACATAGTCCAGCTTTTCCAGGCGTTTGGCGCGCGCTGCGGGGGTGTAGGCGCCCATTTTCAGGTTGTCTTCCACCGTCAGGCGCGGGAACAAGCGACGCCCCTCGGGCACTTGGGCAATCCCCAAGCCCACCACCTCATGCGAGGGCAAGTCGCGGTAGGAGCGCCCCTCCATGACCATGTCGCCCGCGCTGGCCTCCAGCAAGCGGGACATGACGCGCAACAAGGTGGTTTTACCGGCACCATTGGGGCCAATCACCGCAATGGCTTCGCCCGCCTTGATGCTCAAAGAGACATCGAACAAGGCTTGAAACGTGCCATAACCGGCATTGATATTCTTCAACTCGAGCATCAAGCCCCCTCGGCAGCGACTTCGCGGCCCACCTGTTGCTGCACACTGTGGGCGTCGGTGCCCAAATAAACCTCGACCACGCGCGGGTCGTGGGCCACCTCGGAAGGCGTGCCTTGGGCGATCAATTCGCCGTGGTCCAGCACCAAGCAGCGGTCAATGACCTTCATGAGCACGCCCATGATGTGCTCGACCCAAATGATGGTGATGCCGCGCTCGTCGCGGATGCGCTTGAGCATCAAGGCGGCTTGCTCCATTTCGGACTCGTCCAAGCCGCCCAGGCTTTCATCGGCCAGCAACAGCTTGGGTTGCGTGGCCAGTGCGCGTGCCATCTCCAGCTTTTTCAAGCCAGCGGCACCCAGGCCATCCACTTTGGCCAAGGGGTCGCGCGGCAAGTCGATGAGGGTCAGCGCATCTTCAGCGCGGCGCAAGGCTTCGCCACGGGTGATGGGCTCACTGGCACCGTAATACGCTGCCAGGGTCGCATTTTCGAGAATGCTGAGCTTGCGAAACGGGCGCGGAATTTGGAAAGTGCGCGCCAGTCCCCGCTGACACATTTGGTACGGCGGCAAACCGCCCACGGACTGACCTTCCAAGCTCACCGTGCCGGCGGTGGGGGCATACAGCCCGGCCAGCACGTTGAAGGTGGTGCTCTTGCCGGACCCATTGGGGCCAATGAGTCCGACAATTTCACCACGCTTGACTTCGAAGGAAATCCCGTTGACGGCGGTGAAGCCGCCGAACTTTTTGGTGAGTTGGTTAACGACCAGCACAATCAGTTGCCGTAAGAGTGGCCTTTGGGCAAGGGCAACACGGCCTCGCGGCTCTTGATGGCGTTGGGCCAAACCACAAAGGTGTCATTGCCAGCGTATTGGTGAACCACAGGTGAGGAACGCTCGTTCTGGCCAGACATCTGGTGACCCGCCGGGAAGAACTTCACGCCATAGCCCTGAATGGTGCCGCCTTCAGGAATGTCGGTGTCCAGGGCCGCTTTGCGCAGCGACTCGGGATCGTAGCCACCGTACTTCTTGATGGCGCGAGGCAACACGTCGGTCAGGAAAATCCAGGTCTGGTTGAAGCCCATGGAAACGTGGGTCGGAATTTCGTCGCCTTTCACATCGGCTTTGTAGCGCTTGATCATTTCGGCGGTGATGGCGCCCAGGCCCGGTTGCAGGGTCTTGGGATCCAACAATTGTGCGGCGACAGGGTCGACGTTGAAGATGAAGTTGGCGTCGTCCTTGAACGTGGCGTAGAGCTTGTCAAACTGGCCGTAGCCGGCGCCGTGTCCAATCAGGGCGCTCCACTTCAGGCCCTGCTCCTTGGCTTGGCGCAGGAACAAGGTGATGTCGGGGTTGTAGCCCGTGTGCAGAATGACGTCCGGACGCGCACGGCGCAGTTTGGTCACCAGGGGCGAGAGGTCAGGGGAGGTGGCTGCGTAGCCTTCCTTCAGCGAAATTTGCATGCCCAACTGCTTGCACACCGTCTCGTTGCCCATGGCCACGCCAGCGCCGTAAGGGCCGTCTTCATAAATGATGGCGACCTTCAGGTCTTTCGGGTCCTTGCCCAGCTTGGCTTTGGCGTTTTCCGACAGGAAGCGGCAGGAGGCCTCGCCGAACTGGTCAGAGTGCACTTGGGCGCGGAACACATATTTCAGGTTCTTGTCCTTCATGACCGCAGAGGACACGCAGACGTTGGCCCACATGAATTTCTTGGCCTGGTCCAGGCGCTGGGCCATCGGCACGCAATGCGCAGACGAGAACACGCCCATGATGAGGTCGACCTTCTCTTGGTTCACCAGACGCTCGGTCTCGTTGATGGCCACCTCGGTCTTGCTTTGCGCATCGGCATAGATGGGCGCAATTTTGTAGCCCTCCACGCCGCCGCGTTCATTGATCATGTCGATCGCGTATTTGGTGCCCAGATAGCTGGCGTTCGAACCGCCGGCGGCCAATGCACCGGACATGTCAAAAATAACGCCGACCTTGATTTGCTTGCCTTGCGCGTAGGCCGAACCGGCCACGGCCAGTCCTGTCACGAGCAATCCTGTCATGAACTTTTTCAACATGGTGTTGTCTCCTTTGTCTGGCGGCCGTGCCCTGATGACCAAGCCTGTGCGGAACATAGCAAGCGCAAAGAAAAAGGGACAGGGTGGCAAACCCTGCCCCTTCATGTCGCAAGGGCGACTGAATCGGCGCCTGCGTTCAGCGCATGAACTCTTTCACATAATCGGCCCCCAGGCCAACGTTCTCAAAATGCGCACGGTATTTTTCAATGCGTGTGAACACATCGTCGTAACCGGTGGCGTTGCCTTGCGGATCGACATACATCAGCGCACCATGGACCGTGAACAAGGTCACCATGTCGGTGCAGTCGTCGGGAACAATCAAGGTGTGCGTCTCGCCGGGCGGTTCGAACACATAGCTGCCCTCTTCCGCCACCCAGTCATGCTCCAGGTAGCGCCATTTCCCGCGCATCACATAGGCATGGACTTGCCCGGAGTGCCGATGCCGCTGCAGCAAGCCCGAGCGCTTGACGCGCAACAGGTGCACATAAAAGCCTCCCGTCACATTCAGGTGAATCGGCCGCGACCAAATGTCCGGCGCAATCGGCGCCCACAGGCGCTCATCTTGCGCCACCACATCATGGTGAATCATGTCCGGCGTCATGCCCCAAGGCTGCGGCTTTTGGTAAGGAATCCGATCATCTGACATCTCTCTCTCCTTCGTCACAAATGAAATGGTGAAATGGGGTCAGGTCTTGTCTTTTGCCTGTGAACTGTGGATAACTATAAGCCCAGGGCGCAGCCAGCTGGGTCGCAAGGGTTACCTGAATGAGCAACTGAGTTCGATCTCGTGAACCCACAGAAACCTTGCTTGGGCAAAGGCTTTCGCTGCAGGTATATTGACGCGAAACAGCCGCTAAGGAAATTTGACATGTCGCCACACAAGGACACCGCGAAAGCCTTCATGCCCTACCCCGCAACGGCGGTTGCGCATGCGCCACAGGGACCCTTGTCGGGGCTGACCTTTGGGGTCAAAGACCTTTACGATGTCGCCGGGTACCCCACCAGTGGCGGACAACCTTTTCTGCTCGCGCTTTCCGGCATCAAGCAACGCCATGCCAAAGTTGTCCAGCAACTGCTGGACAACGGCGCAGCGTTCGCCGGAAAAACCATCACCGATGAGCTGGCCTTTTCGATGAACGGACAAAACGCGCATTTTGGAAATCCAATCAACGGCGCGGCACCGGATCGCATCACAGGCGGCTCTTCATCCGGCTCGGCTTCGGCCGTTTCCAATGGCTTGTGCGACTTCGCGCTGGGCACCGACACCGGAGGGTCGGTGCGTGCACCCGCCAACCACTGCGGGCTGATTGGCTTGCGCCCCACCCATGGGCGCATCAGCCTCGAAGGAACCTTGGATTTGTCCCCCAGCCTCGACACCTGTGGTTGGTTCACAAGAGACATGCCCACCTTTGAACGTGTGGCCGATGTCTTGCTGGGCAAGGATGTCGCTCCCCTCTCTCCAGCGGTCCGATTGCTGAAATTGGACGAGCTTTGGGGCTTGCTGACACAAGACGCGGCCCAGGCTCTCGAGCCCGTTTGCGAAGCTGTGCAAAAACACCTCGGCAGCCCGCAAAGCATTCAGGGCTTTCTCGGTGACCTGGATGCGATGTATTGGAATTTTCGTTACATCCAGGGGCGCGAGGCATGGCTGACCGATGGCCCCATGATCGAGAAATACCATCCGCCACTCGGTCCGGGTGTCAAAGAACGGTTTGCCTGGTCAAAAGCCGTCACCGATGCGCAATTTGAGCAAGCGCAGGCGTTCCGCAAAACCTTGCGCCAAAGCGTCGCCGACTTGCTGGGCTCAGATGGCGTGATCCTCATGCCCACCATGCCCGACTGCGCGCCTTTGATTGCGCAAGACGAATCCGGCCTGGAGGATTACCGTAACCGTGCCATTCGACTGCTGTGCTTGGCTGGCTTGTGCGGTTTTCCCCAGATCAGCCTCCCATTGGCAAAAAGCCAGGGGGCACCCCTCGGGCTATCCTTGTTGGGACCCGCCGGAAGTGATCGCAGCTTGGTCGCTCTGGCCGCCCGCCTCATGGCCTGAGTTATCCACAGACAGGGGGCAAAACTCAAGACCTGACCCCATGGTAAAATTCTGTCCATGACAAGAGACGGCAAAACCCAAATCAGCAGCGATGGTCTTCGTTACAAGTCCCGTACGGGCGGCTCGCCGTTTGGCGAGCGGGGCCAGACGGGCGCAACCATGAGTTGTTTCAAGTGCGGCGTTCACAAACCGCGTGCCTACGGGTCTTACAAGCGCTTGGCGGGCACCTTGATGTTTGCCTGTTTCGATTGCTACCCGCCCAAAGAAACCGCAGCCGACAAGCCTGCGACCCCTTGAGACACTGACACGGTGTCGGAGCGCTACTTTTACGAACCCCGACAGGGTCATGGCTTGCCGCATGACCCTTTCAATGCCATTGTGGGCCCGCGCCCCATTGGCTGGATTTCCTCGGTCAGTGCGCAGGGCGTGCTGAACTTGGCGCCATACAGCTTTTTCAACGCCTTCAACTATGTGCCGCCGATCCTGGGTTTCTCCAGCATCACGGAAAAAGACTCCCTGCGAAACATTCGGGAAACCGGCGAGTTTGTCTGGAATTTGGTGACACGGCCGCTGGCCGATGCCATGAACCAAACCTGCGAGGCAGTGCCTCCTGATGTCAATGAGTTTGAGTTGGCCCACCTCACCCCGGAAGCGTCGCGCATGGTCAAGGTGCCGCGTGTGGCCGAAAGCCCGGTGGCCATGGAGTGCCGTTGCACGCAGATCGTTCAGTTGAAAACGCATGCCGGTGCCGACATCAACACCTGGGTGGTTTTTGGCGAAGTGGTGGGCGTGCACATTGACCCCCGCTTGCTGAACCAGGGGGTGTATGACACCGCTCGCGCCGAAGTCCTTTTGCGCGGCGGCGGCCCTGCCGACTACTTCACGATTGGCCCTGAGCAGTTGTTCAAAATGCACCGGCCCCCAAGCGGCGCGCAGGGCTTGCCAAAGTAAATCTGATTCAGGAGTTGGCCATGACCGCTGCAACGCACAAAAGACGTCTTGGCCAATCCACCCTGGAAGTCACTCCCTTAGGACTGGGCCTGATGTCTTTGTCGGGCATCTATGGTGCATCCAGCGATGAGAACGGTTTGGCTGTGATCCAGCGCGCGCTGGACCTTGGTGTGAATTTTCTTGACTCGGCAGACATGTACGGCTGGGGACACAATGAAAGCCTGTTGGGCAAAGCGCTTCAAGGGCGAAGAGACCAAGTCATCGTGGCCACCAAATTCGGCCAAACACGCACCGACTCGGGCGCCAATGGCGTGAACGGCCGTCCCGAGTACGTGATCCAGGCCTGCGAAGCCAGCTTGCAGCGCCTGGGGCTTGAGACCATCGACTTGTATTACGTTCACCGCATCGACCCTTCGGTGCCCATCGAGGACACCGTGGGTGCCATGTCGCAGTTGGTTGCGCAAGGCAAGGTCCGAGAGATCGGTCTTTGCGAAGCCAGCCCACCCACGATTCGGCGTGCGCATGCCGTCCATCGCCTGGCCGTCGTCCAAACAGAATACTCCTTGCTTTACCGACAGGAAGCCGAAGAAACATTGCAAACCACGCGCGAACTTGGCATTGGATTTGTGGCCTACTCCCCGCTGGGTCGCAGTTTATTGACCGCCACAGTGCAATCGGCAGAGGAAGTGGCGCAAGACCGGCGCAAAGACCACCCACGGTTTCAAGCAGAAAATTTCGAGCACAACAGACAACGCGTTAGGCAATTGGAGGCCATGGCACAGGGCAAGCAATGCACGCCCAGCCAACTGGCCTTGGCTTGGGTCTTGGCACAAGGCGAGGATGTGGTCACGATTCCTGGCACCAAGCGGGCAGAGCGTGTCCATGACAATTGGGGTGCCCTGTCGCTGGAACTGAAGGCACAAGAGGTGGCAGCGCTGAGCCAGGCCTTTCCAGTCGGCGCAGCTGCAGGCCTGCGCTATCCGGCCGGTGGCATGAAAGGTGTTTACCTGTGAAGTGCTGCCAGACCATGCGCCAAGTGCTGCCCCTCAATCCAGGCGAATGCCTTTTTCCTTGATCAGCTTGGCCCAGCGGCCCTGCTCTTTCGCGGCATAGGCAGCGACATCTTCAGGTGCGGTGGGGATCAATTCCAAAGCCAGGGCGTCGAAACGGGCACGCATCTCAGGCAATTTGAGAATTTTGACGACCTCTTGGTTCAAGCGCTGAACGATGGCCGGCGGCGTGGCTTTGGGAGCCACCATGGCAAACCAAATGCCCGCCTCGTAGCCTGGCAATCCCGACTCTGCAACGGTGGGCACCTCGGGCAGCAGGGGAATTCGCTGACTGCCCGTCACGCCCAAGGCACGCAGCTTGCCCGATTTGATGTGGGGATTGGACGTCAACACCACATCAAACATGGCTTGAACCTGGTTGCCGATCAATGCCGTGAGCGCAGGCGAACTGCCGTTGTAAGGCACGTGAACCATTTCAATGCCAGCCGACACTTTGAACAATTCCCCTGCCAGATGCAAGGGGTTGCCATTGCCCACGGAGGCGTAGTTCATGCTGCCAGGTTTGGCCTTGGCATAGGCAATGAACTCGCTGACCGATTTGACGGGCAAGTCTTGCGGCACCACCAAAATCAGAGGCGAAGCCGCCAGCATGCTGATGCCGGCAAAGTCCGCTTTCGGGTCATAGGGCAACTGGTTGTAGAGCAAGGGATTGACGGCCAAGCTGGCGGAGCTGCCCATGAAAAGGGTGTAGCCATCGGCAGGCGACTTCGCCACAAAGTCGGCCGCCACGATGGTGTTCCCACCGGGCTTGTTCTCTACCACCACCGACTGGCCCAATGCCCGCCCCAAATGATCTGCCACCGCGCGCGCCAATTGGTCGGTGGAACCGCCTGGGGCATAGGGCACCACCAGCTTCACGGGTTTGCTGGGGTAAGGCATGGCCTGCGTCTGGGCTTGCGCTGCGCCACACAGGGCGATCAGCGCTGTCAGAAGGAGCTTGCGGCGGCGAATGAAATTTGTAAAAAGCATCTGAATCCTTTCAAGACCTCGTTTGGACGGGCCAACGCTCACACCGGAATCCCCTGCGTTGCAAGCGCAAGCCATCACAAGACGCGCCAGCCACATCAGGTGACATACTTTTGACGGCCACCCCAATATACTGCCAAGTCGACACCTAGACACTGGAGACAGCATGCCATTTGTAACCACCGACGACGGCGTTCGGCTTTACTACGAAGAAGCTGGCACGGGCACGCCCCTGATTTTTGTCCATGAATTTGCGGGAGACCATCGCAGCTGGGAGCCGCAAATTCGGTTTTTCGCCCGCCGCTACCGCTGTATTGCGTACAGCGCCAGAGGCTACACCCCCTCCGACGTTCCGCCGCCCGGCAGCGATTACTCGCAAGAGCGCGTCTGGCTAGACCTTCGCTGCCTGATGGACGGCCTGAACATTGCGCAGGCGCACCTGGTCGGCTTGTCCATGGGTGGGTTTGCCTGCCTGCATTTCGGCCTGCATCACGGCACGCAAGGGACGGCATCACGCGCGCTGTCACTGACCCTCGCAGGCTGTGGCACGGGGTCGCACCCCGCGGTGTACGAAGGCTTCAAGGCCCAGTCCAAAGTGTTGGCGGATGAAATTCAAACCCTGGGCGCACAGCACCTGGCCAACACCTATGGCATGGGGCCATCGCGCTTGCAGTTCAAAGCCAAAGACCCGCGCGGTTATGCCGAATTCAATGCGCGCCTGGCCGAACATTCAGCGTTAGGCTCGGCCCTGACCTCCAGGGGCTACCAAGGGGAGCGGCCCAGCCTCTATGCCTTGACCGAGCAGATCGCCCACATCAATGTGCCCACCCTGATCATGACCGGCGACGAAGACGAGCCTTGCCTGGAGCCCTCCTTGCTGCTCAAGCGCACCATTCACACCGCTGTCTTGGCAATGCTGCCCGGCAGCGGACACGCCATCAACCTGGAAGAGCCCCAGTGGTTCAATCAATTTCTGGCGGAATTTTTGGCGCAGGTCGAACAAGGGCATGATTTTGCAAGGCCCGTCGGGACACGGCCGGAATCCATCTGGGGGCCCAGCGGCGACCCACGCTGAGGGTATTCAGGCCGCCAAGGCCACGGAAAGCGTTCCCAAGTCGCCAAAATCAACGGTGACGGCGTCGCCCTCTTGCACCGGAACAGGCACCACACAGGTGCCTGTGATCACGGTGTCACCCGCCTTCAAGCAGCGTCCCTGCCCGATCAATTCATTGGCTAGCCAAGTGAGCGCCCAACGCGGGTCGCCCAGCACGTTGGCACCTTGCCCATGGGCGACGGTGACGCCGTTGACCTGCGCACTGACCTGATGGGCCGCCAGGTCGAGTTCACGCCAGGGTTGTTGCACCGCGTCGCCCAGCACCACATGGCATGCGCAGGCAAAGTCGGCGATCAAGGCACCCTCTCCCGCTGTGACAAAGTTTTCATAACGCGAGTTCGGAATTTCAATGGCCAGGTGCAAGGCCGTGACCGCGGACATCACTTCCTCCACCGTCAGCGGTTGGGCAGCGGTGCCCGTGAGATCTTGCCCCAGTCGAAAAGCGAATTCGGCCTCAATCACCCGCATGCGATTGCCTTGCAGCGAAATGACCGCTCCAGGCGTGTGGCAGCGAGAGGCCAGCAAGCGCCCAGCCAAAGGACCGCTGACGCCAATGTGTTGCTGGCCGGCTTGGCTGGTGGCCGCGATCTTCCAGCCCATGCCAGGCTCGCCACAGGCCGCCAAAAGCGCCCACTGCGCCTGGTAGGCCTGGGCCCGGTCGGCAGGCCGCAATGGTTCTGGCAAAACATTCACGCAGCCATGGCTTTGCCAGGCGGGCAAGAGGCAATCGGCCGTCTTGGCAGGAGAAAAAGGAATGGTCATGTCAGTGTTTCCTCATGCATGGTTGCGAACAAAGTCCAGCAAGGCTTGCGCGACTTGCTGCGGCGCTTCGCGCTGCGGGAAATGGCCCACGCCATCGAGCAAGGTCCGTTGATAGGGCCCGGTGAAGAGATGCTCTTTGTTGGCGGAACCTACGGGTGCGTTGACGGTATCCGCCGCACCGTGCAAGACCAGCGTGGGCACGGCCAACACGGGCGGCGGGTTCAAGGCTTGGTCATCCTTGTCGTAGGCAGGATCGCCGGGCGCATGCCCCCATCGGTGGCGGTAGGAATGCAGCACGATCGGCGCCCAATCGGGGTTGTCAAAAGCGTCTGCTGTGGCCTCGAACTCCTCAGGCGCGTACCACCCAGCTGGCGCCCACAAATCCCACATCTTGCGCGAAAACGCACGCCCGTCCTGGCGCACTGTTTGCTCACCTCGCGGCGTGGCCATGTACCAGTGGTACCAGTAGTTGTGGGCTTGCTCCAGCGACAAGGTCTGGCTTGGTGTGTTGGTGCCGTAGCCCACTGCGAGCATCACCAAATGGCTGGCAATGCCCGGTTTCAAGCCACAGGCATTGGCCACCGCGCGTGCGCCCCAGTCATGCCCGACCAAAATCGGACGCTCCAATTTCAGCGCTTGCACAAACTCGATGAGGTCCCGCCCCAGCGACGCCAGTTGCCCGGTGCGCGGCGTGTCTGCCCGCAAAAACGTGGTGGGGTTGAAACCGCGCAAGGCCGGCGCGATCACATGAAAGCCTGCGTCCACCAAGGTCGGCACCATGGCCGCCCAGCAGCGGGGGCTGTCCGGCCAACCATGCATCAGCACCATGGTGCGCTTGGCGCTCGGGTTCCATTCTTGGTAGCCCACGCGCAACAAGGATGTGTCAATGAATTTCCAGGACATCATTCGCCCTCCAGCTCAGGAAACAGAACATCGGTGAAACCAAAACGGCTGAAGTCGGTGATGCGCATGGTGTACAGCTTGCCAAACAGGTGATCGCATTCGTGCTGAACCACGCGCGCATGAAAACCCGAGACCGTGCGATCGATCAGCCCACCCTGTGCATCCCAACCCTGATAGCGCAGATGGGCATGGCGAGGCACCACACCGCGCAGGCCGGGCACCGACAGGCAGCCCTCCCAGCCCTCCTCCATTTCGTCTGACAGCGGCGTGAGGGTGGGATTGATCAGCACCGTGGGTGGCACCACCGGGGCTTGCGGGTAGCGCGGGTTCAGCGCGCCCGAGCCAAAGATCACCACCTGCAAGTCCACGCCGATTTGCGGCGCGGCCAAGCCAGCGCCGTTGACGGCCCGCATGGTGTCCAACAGGTCTTGAACCAGTGCATGCAATTCGGGCGTGTCAAAGGCCTTGACCCGTTGCGCGGTTCGCAACAGGCGCGGGTCACCCATTTTCAAAATCTCACGTTGGGCCATCGTTGTCGCCTCCTTCAGATGCCACCAAAGCCAGCAAGCCCGCTTCGTCCAGCACGGGAATGCCGAGCTCAAGTGCCTTTTCAAGCTTGCTGCCCGCCTCCGCGCCGGCAATCACGCCGTGGGTCTTTTTGCTCACGCTGCCGGCCACTTTGGCGCCCGCCGCTTCCAGCATCTCCTTGGCCTGCTCGCGCGACAACGTGGGCAAGGTGCCGGTCAACACATAGGTCTTGCCCGCCAGCGGCAAATTGGCACCAGGGGTGGGCGGGCCTTCTGTCCAGTGCACGCCACATGCGCGCAGCTGCTCGACCACCTCACGGTTGTGGGGCTGATCGAAGAAGGTTCGCAAACTGTGTGCCACCACCGGCCCCACATCGCGCACATGCAGCAATTGGTCCACGCTGGCGGCCATCAATGCGTCCAGGCTGCCAAAGTGGCGAGACAGGTCTTTGGCGGTGGCCTCGCCGACATGGCGAATGCCCAGCCCAAACAAAAAACGAGGCAGGGTGGTGGACTTGGAACGCGCCAGACTGGCCAGCACATTCAAAGCAGACTTCTCTGCCATGCGCTCGAGTGGCACCAAGGCCGCCAAGTCCAGCCGGTACAAATCGGGCAGTGTTTGAACCAGGCCCGCGTCCACCAACTGATCCACCAACTTGTCGCCCAGGTCCTCGATGTCCAGGGCACGGCGTTGCGAAAAATGCAGCATGGCTTGCTTGCGTTGCGCGCTGCAGAACAAACCGCCCGTGCAACGGTAATCTGCCTCGCCCTCCTCGCGCACGGCGAGGCTGTCGCACACCGGGCATTGGCGCGGCATGGTGAACCACTGCGCTTCATGCAAGCGTTTTTCCAGCACGACCGACACCACTTCGGGGATGACATCGCCCGCGCGCCGTACCACCACGGTGTCGCCCACGCGAACATCTTTGCGCCGCGCCTCGTCTTCGTTGTGCAAGGTGGCGTTGGTGACGGTCACACCTCCCACAAAAACCGGTTGCAACTTGGCCACCGGGGTCAGCTTGCCCGTGCGCCCCACCTGCACTTCAATGGCTTGCACCACCGTCAATTGCTCTTGCGCGGGGTACTTGTGGGCCACCGCCCAGCGCGGCTCACGCGTGACAAATCCCAATTGCGCTTGCAACGCCAGGCTGTTGACCTTGTAGACCACGCCGTCAATGTCATACGGCAGCGTGTCGCGCAAAGCGCCAATGCGCTGGTGAAAAGCGACCAGGCCGCGGGCGCCTTGCACGCAGGCCGTCTGCTCGGCCACGGGAAAGCCCCAATCGCGCAAAGCCATCAGCATCTCATGGTGGGTCTGCCAGGCCGGCCCGCCTTCCTCAGGGGCTGTCACTTCGCCCAAGCCATAGGCAAAAAAACTCAAAGGCCTTTGCGCTGCAATGGCAGGGTCCAACTGCCGCACAGCGCCAGCGGCTGCGTTGCGGGGATTGACGAATGTTTTCTCGCCTTTCATGCCAGCCGCAATGCGCTGGCGCTGGCGCTCGTTCAATGACTCAAAATCATCGCGCCGCATGTAGACCTCGCCGCGCACTTCCAGGACCGCAGGAACGGCCAGCGCGCAGCGCGTGGCGGACAAAGCCAAGGGGATGGAGGGGATGGTGCGAATGTTTTGGGTCACGTCTTCGCCGGTCTCGCCATCGCCGCGCGTGGCCGCTTGCACCAGATGGCCGTTTTCGTAGCGCAGGCTCATGGCCAGGCCGTCAAACTTCAATTCGGCCACGTAGTCCACATCAGGTGCCTCGGCGCCCAAGCCCAATTCACGGCGAATGCGTGCGTCAAAATTTTCCGCGCCACTGGCCTGGGTGTCGGTCTCCGTGCGAATGCTCAGCATGGGGCGGGCATGGCGCACAGACGCAAAGCCCTCCAGCACCTGTCCGCCCACACGCTGGGTGGGTGAGTCGGGCGTCACCAAGGCAGGGAACGCTTTTTCCAAGGCCTGCAAGGATTGAAACAAGCGGTCGTATTCCGCGTCGGGCAAGCTGGGCTCGTCCAACACGTAGTAACGGTAAGCGTGCGCTTGCAGGGTTTTGCGCAAAGCCAGGATACGCTCCTGGGCAGCGGCCAATGCAGCGTCCTTGGGGTCGTCTGCAGCGGGCTCGGCGAACAGGTCAGCCGTGGTCATCGACACACTCGCTCAAAGGCTTCAGCTGAACAAACGACGGGCCTGGGCACTGCCGGCCGACAGGTCGCGCGCATCCAGGGTGTCGTAGAGGGCTCGCAAGTCGCTTTCGATGCTGTGCATGGCCGCGGGTGACAGCAACTGGCCGTGATCGTCGGTGATCACGCCTTCCATCACGCGAGCCAGCTCGGTGGCGATCTGGCACATGCGCGCAAAAGGCTCTTCGCGGCGATCCACTTGCGGCACATCCAGCGTCAAGGTCAGGGCCCGAATGGCCGACAAGGTGGGATCCTCGGCCAGGGCGGCCTGGCTGTCAAAGCTCAAACCCAAAATGGGGGGCAGCCCCACCATGGCCGCAGGAATCACCATGCGCCCAGGAATGACGCCCGGCACAAAGCCCAGACGTGCGGCATTCTGCTGCACATAGCCCGGGCTCCAGGCCAGCTTGGTGGCCTTCAAAGAAAAACTCAGCTGCGCATCGTGGGAGCTGGCGAATTGGTCCAGCTCGCGCGCGCGAGAAACCTCTTCCAGCATCTCTGGAAATTCGGGGACGCCGTCCACCGCATCGGCAAAGGCCTGGGTCTTCACCACAAACTCTGAGAACTCGATTTCATTCAAGGCGCCCATGCGGTTGGCGAGCTGCACGCCGGCTTGAAATGCGCTGTACCGTTGGCCCGCACGCAGTTGCTCCCATTCGCCCGAGGCCGCGTTCACGCCCTCCAGCGTGAACAGTTTGCTGCCCACACGCCGCGTCGCCGGAAAAGCGGCCAGGGCCGCGTCGCCCGAGATCGGGCTGTCCAGTTCGATGGGCGCCAGCACGTCAATCAATGCGTCCTGGATGGGGCGGCGATCGATGACAGGCACGACCGCGTCAAAGTCAGCCGGGTCCACCCGCTGCCCGGCCACTGCAGTCGCCGGCAAGCCCGCGCCATCCAGGGCGGGGTCGTTGGGCGCAGCGCCGCCTTGATCGTCCCGCCCTGGCAAAGGGTCGGCTTGACGTGGCTTGCTTTTGCGCGAGGACCAGGCGCTGTGGGCCACCACGCCGGCCAGCACCACGCCTCCGGCAATGGCCAATGCAACTTGCAACGTGCTCATAGATCGCGATTCCTTATCAGGCGTTTTCCGCCATGGAGACAGCCGACTCCATGTCGACCGCCACAATGCGGGAGACGCCCTGCTCTTGCATGGTCACGCCGATCAATTGCTCGGCCATTTCCATGGCAATCTTGTTTTGAGAAATGAACAGGAACTGGGTTTCTTTGGCCATGCTGGACACCAGCTTGGCATAGCGCTCGGTGTTGGCATCGTCCAGCGGCGCGTCCACCTCGTCCAGCAAGCAGAACGGTGCCGGATTCAATTGGAAGATGGCGAACACCAGCGCAATCGCGGTCAAGGCTTTTTCGCCGCCCGACAGCAAATGGATGGTCTGGTTTTTCTTGCCCGGCGGCTGCGCCATCACCTGAACGCCCGAGTCCAGAATTTCCTCGCCGGTCATGACCAAGCGCGCATTGCCGCCGCCGAACAGCTCGGGGAACATGCGGCCAAAATGCTCGTTCACCACTTTGAAGGTGCCGCCCAGCAATTCGCGGGTCTCGCCGTCGATTTTGCGAATCGCGTCTTCCAGGGTGGTCATGGCTTCGTTCAAGTCGGCCGATTGCGCATCGAGGAAAGTCTTGCGTTCGCGCGCACTGGTCAACTCGTCCAGCGCGGCCAGGTTGACGGCACCGAGCGCGGCAATCTCGCGGTGCAAGCGGTCGATCTCGGACTGCAAACCGCTCAGGCGAACTTGCTGCGCTTCCACCGTTTGCGCCACCGCCGCCAGATCGGCTTGGGCGTCGGCCAACAGTTGCTCGTATTGGGCCATGCCCAAGCGGGCGGCTTGCTCTTTGAGCTGCAATTCGGTGATGCGCTGGCGCATCGGGTCCAACTCGCGCTCCAACTGCAAGCGCCGCTCGTCGCTGGCACGCAGCTTGGTGGTGAGGTCATCGTATTCGCTGCGCTTGGCGCCCAGCACTTTTTCACGCTCCGACTTCAAATCCAGGGCGGTTTGCAAACCCGCTTGCGCTGCGGCATCGCTCAAACGGGTCAGCTCCTCCTGCGCGCGAGCGGTTTCCGAATGGATGGCGGTGGACTGTTGCGCTGCGGTGTCGAGGATGCGCTTCAACTCCGCTTCCCGCGAGGCTTGGGTGCGCCGTGCAAAATCCGCCTCTTGCATTTGGCGCTCCAGGCTGCGCAATTGTTCGCGACAGTCATTGAGGCGGCGCTCGGCCGTCATCACTTGTTCATCCAGTTGCGCATGGCGCTCCTGGCTGTCCGCCAGTTGCATGTCCAAGGCCTCAAAACTTTCTTCGGCTGAAACGCGTCGCTCTTGCAATTCTTCCAGCAGGGCATCGACTTCGGCCATGTCGCCCGCAATTTGATCGCTGCGCGCCCGCGTTTGCTCAGCCAGCTGGGTCAGGCGCAATGTTTCAACCTGCAAGGCATGGGCGCGCGCTTGCGTTTCACTGGCGTCACGACGTGCGCTCACCAAGCGTTGCGAGGCGTCTGAATAGGCGGCTTCGGCACGCACCAGCGCATGGCGGGCTTCTTCGTGAATCAAAGCCTGCGCTTTTTGTTGTTTGTCCAGGTTTTCGATTTCCTGCGCGCGCGCCAGCAAGCCGGCTTGCTCGCTGTCCTGGGCGTAAAAACTGACGCTGTGCGCACTGATGGCATGGCCGGCAGGCACATAGATCACTTCGCCAGGTTGCAGTTGGGCGCGCGCAGCCAAGGCTTCTTCCAGATTGGCGGCGGTGTAACACCCGGTGAGCCAATCGGACAGCAAGGCTTTTTGGCCGGCATCGTTCAAACGCAGAAGGTCCGCCAAGCGCGGCAAGCCTGCGGTTGGCAGCGGTGCTGCGGCCGAAGGCAAGTTGTAGAAGGACAGTTTGGCCGGTGGCGCATCGCTGCCAAAGGCGCGCACCATGTCCAAACGGCTCACTTCCAAAGAACCCAGACGTTCGCGCAATGCAGCTTCAAGGGCGTTTTCCCAGCCGCCCTCGATGTGAATCTTGCTCCACAAGGCCTGCAAGCTTTCCAAGCCGTGCTTGGCCAGCCAGGGCTGCAACTTGCCGTCCGTCTTGACCTTTTCCTGCAACGCGCGCAAGGCATCCAGGCGCGCCGACAAATCGGCCTGGCGTGAGCTCTCCTGGTTCAAACTTTGCTGGGCCAGCCGCCGCGCCTCATCGAGTTGCGGCACGCTGTCTTGCAACGCATGCAGCACGGCATCGGCCACCTCGGCAGCCTCTTTGGCCTCGCCCCATTGCTGCTGCAAATCTTGCAGGCGTGTTTCGTCGGGTGCGGCCAGCGCCTGGCGGTCGGTGACCAGGCGTTCGCGGCGCTGGTTCAGCTGCCGGGACTGCTCTTCAATGTTGCGCTGGTCTGCGGCCAGCACCTGAATTTGCTGCTGCACTTGGGCCACACTGGCGCGCTGATCGTTGGCACGCTGCTGCGCCTGGCGCAAGGCTTCTTCGAGCACGGGCACTTGGCTGGCTTGTTCCTCCACTTGTGCAGCCAACAAAGCGGCTTGCTCTTCTGCATGCTCGGCCGTTTCCGCCAGCGTGCCCAACTCCGTCTCGGCTTCCTCCTGGTGTTGGGCCCACTGGGCCAATTGCTCTTGCAATTGCACCAGGCGTTGTTCGGCACGCTGCCGTCCCTCGACCACAAAGCGTATTTCAGCCTCCAGGCGCCCCACTTCGGCGCTGGCTTCGTAGAGTTGGCCTTGGGCCTGATTGACCTGGTCACCGGCGGCATAGTGTGCCTGCCGAATGGTTTCCAGGTCGGCCTCGATGTGGCGCAAATCGGCCACCCGCGACTCAAGGTCGGTCATGGCTTTTTGGGCCTGGGTGGCGAGGTTCACCTGGTCTGTTTCCGCCTCACGGCGTTTCAGAAACCACAACTGCTGCTGCTTCAGGGTGACATCGCTTTGCAGGCTGTGGTAGTGCTGCGCCACCTCGGCCTGCTTCTCCAGCTTTTCCAGGTTGCTGTTGAGCTCGCGCAAGATGTCTTCGACACGGGTCAAATTCTCACGGGTGTCGCTCAAGCGGTTTTCTGTTTCGCGACGGCGCTCTTTGTATTTGGAGACGCCGGCCGCTTCTTCTAGGAACAAACGCAACTCTTCCGGCTTGGATTCGATGATGCGGCTGATGGTGCCCTGGCCAATGATGGCGTAGGCACGTGGCCCCAAACCCGTGCCCAAAAACACGTCTTGAACGTCCCGGCGGCGCACCGGCTGGTTGTTGATGTAGTAGCTGCTGGTGCCGTCGCGGGTGAGCACGCGCTTGACGGCGATTTCGGCAAATTGGCTCCATTGGCCACCGGCACGGTGGTCGGCATTGTCGAACACCAACTCCACGCTGGAGCGGCTGGCCGGCTTGCGAGTGTTGGTGCCGTTGAAGATGACGTCCTGCATGGACTCGCCACGCAGCTCACTGGCGCGGCTCTCGCCCAGCACCCAGCGCACGGCGTCCATGATGTTGGACTTGCCACAGCCGTTGGGGCCCACGACCCCCACCAGCTGGCCTGGCAGCAAGAAGTTGGTGGGTTCGGCAAACGACTTAAAGCCGGACAATTTGATGGAGGTGAGACGCACCGCGAGCCTTTTTGAATTCTAAAGTATTCAATTCGTGGGTTTTTCAATGAAAAACCTCAAGCCTGATGATAACGTTGCCGAGCCCGGGTCAGCTCCCCTTCCAGCCGCTCCAAGCGCGGGGACAAGGCCTCCCAAGCGGACTGCACAGCCGCCAAGTTGCCGGCCTTGGCAAGATGCTCCAAATCCACAATCGCCTGCGACAAACTCGCACCGGCAAAAATGGGCATGAAACCCTTGAAAGCATGCAATTGCAAGGCGACTTCATGGCCATGGTGTTCGCGCATGGCTTGGCCCAAGGCCTTGCGCGATGTGGCCAGGCTTTCCATGAAAGTGTCGATCAGTGCGGGCAAGCCGCTGGGGTCCAGTGCGTACTCAAGGGCTCGCGCGAGATCCAGTTCTTGGTCTTCATCCATGGCCACTCCTGTTGACAAAATGGTGGGCTGCCAAGTCAGGCTCAAGGCCTCGCTGAGCTGCTGCAATGACATGGGCTTGGCCAAACAAGCGTCCATGCCGGCATCGCGACAACGTGCCAACTCGTGCGCCTGGACCTGGGCTGTCATGCCCAATATTCGCAGACTGCCACGGCCTTCGGCGGCCCACAGAGCACGCAGCTGTCGGGTCGCCTGCAGGCCATCCATGACCGGCATCACAACATCCATCAGCACCACGTCGAAACGCTCTGACTGGCACATGGCCAATGCCTCGGCCCCGTCGTTGGCCACACTGGCGTGGATGCCCAGGCGTTGCAGCATGGCACCACAGACTTGTTGGTTCATGGGCTGGTCCTCGACCAACAGGACCCTGGGCAAAGTCCCAGTCCCGCTTTGGGCGGGGGACGCCAACTGCGGATGCGGTTCGGTTGCCAGTGGGGCATCGCAGGGCATCAAGGGCAAACTCAGGCTGAAACTCGCCCCAAGATCTACCTGGTGAAGCAATTCGAGCCTGCCCTGCATGCCTTGCGCCAAACGCCGGCTGATGCTCAATCCCAAGCCCGTCCCTGGGTGCAAACTTTCAGCGGACTGGTTGGCTTGCACATAGGTTTCGAAAATGCGCTGCCGCTGATCTGCTGCGATGCCAGGGCCGGAGTCGCTGACCGTGAAGACCAGCTCCTGTTGCGCTTGCGGCGCAGCGCTGCTGGCCACTGACAACCGAATGAAGCCCTGGGTCGTGAACTTGACGGCATTGCTCAACAAGTTGTTGAGAATTTGCTCGACGCGCAATTCATCCAGCAACACGCTGTTCGGCAAGTCTTCCTGCCAGGAGAGGTCGAACTTCACTTGTGGCCTGGGCGCGGCCAAAGCATGCGAGCGCAAGATGCGCTGCGCGAAGGGCTGCAACACCACCGCTTGGTAGTTGAATTGCACTTGGCCCGACTGCAAGCGGGCATCGTCCAGGATGTCGTCGATCAACTTCAACACCAGATGGGAGGACTGTTGCGCCACCGTCAGGTAGTCTCGCTGGGTGTCGCTCAGCTCGGTGCTCAGGCTCAAATCGACCATGCCCATGAGGCTGTTCAGTGGCGAGCGGATTTCGTGGCTCATGCTGGCCAAGAACTCGGCCTTGGCGGCATGCGCTTGCTCAGCCATTTGTGCCCGCTGCTCTGCTTGCGCCTGGGCTTGGTGCAAGGCCTGGGTTTGACGGTGGGTGCGCTCGCTCAGAAAAACCCACAAGAAGCTCAGCAACAAGCCCCCAACGGCTGCACGCCATTGCCCCGACAACCACAGACTCAGGGCCCCCAAGCCCAGCAGGCTGGCGCCCGCCCAATTCAAGCGACGGACAGCCGTCAGCCGCTTCACCCAAGCTTGGCGATCGTCAGGCAGCGAAAAAGTCCGGGGGGTTGTCAAGCGAGATCCTGGCGACAAAGAAAGTCGAAGGGATAATAGCAGCCATGAATCCTTTGCTTTCGCATTTGCAGCCCTACCCCTTTGAGCGGTTGCGTCAGCTGTTTGCCACCGTCCAACCCTCGCCCCAGCATGCGCCGGTCAGCCTGGGCATTGGCGAGCCTCGGCATGCCACGCCGGGCTTCGTGCGGGAGGCGCTGATGGGGGCCTTTTCTTCGCTGGCGTCCTACCCGCCCACCGCGGGCGACCCGGCGCTGCGCCAGTCGTGTGCGGCATGGCTGAAGCGACGCTATGGCTTGACCCTGGATGCCGCCACACAAATCCTGCCGGTCAATGGTTCGCGTGAGGCCTTGTTTGCCCTGACGCAAACCATCATCAACCCCCAAGCCTTGGCCGATGGCACTGCGCCTTTTGTGGTCTGCCCCAACCCCTTCTATCAAATTTACGAAGGCGCGGCGATTCTGGCGGGTGCGCAGCCCTATTACGCCCCCAGCGAGCCATCGCGCAACTTTGCGGTGGATTGGGACAGCGTGCCCGACAGTGTCTGGGCACGCACCCAGCTGCTCTTTGTCTGCTCGCCTGGCAACCCGACCGGCGCGGTCATGCCCTTGAGCGAATGGGAGAAACTCTTCGCCTTGAGCGACAAGCATGGCTTTGTCATCGCCTCCGATGAGTGCTACAGCGAGATTTATTTCCGTGACCAGCCGCCTTTGGGCGGATTGGAAGCGGCCGAGCAACTCGGTCGGCATGACTTCAAGAACCTGATCGCCTTCACCAGCCTGTCCAAGCGCAGCAATGTGCCCGGCATGCGCAGCGGCTTTGTGGCCGGCGACGCTGCCCTGATGAAAGCCTTCTTGCTGTACCGAACCTACCATGGCAGCGCCATGAGCGGCATGGTGCAAGCGGCCAGCATCGCGGCCTGGAACGATGAGCAGCACGTGATCGACAACCGCGCGCTGTACCGTCAGAAATTTGCCGAAGTCACGCCCGTCTTGCAACAGGTCTTGGACGTCCACCTACCCGACGCCGGGTTCTACCTTTGGGCGGCCGTTCCTGGGGGCGATGACACGGCATTCGCGCGGGACTTGCTGGCTCAATACAATGTCACTGTTTTGCCAGGCAGTTATCTGGCGCGGGAAGCCCAGGGCGTCAACCCGGGCCGGGGCCGCATTCGCATGGCCTTGGTGGCGGACACCGCCGAGTGCCTGGAAGCCGCCCACCGCATCGTTCAATTTGTTCAATCCAACTTTTCCAAGACCACACCATGAGCCAACAACTCGAAACAATCATCGACGCCGCCTGGGAACAACGCGCCAGCCTGTCTGCCACCTCTGCGCCCAAAGAAACCCTGGAAGCCGTTGATCACGTCATTGCCGAGTTGAACGCGGGCCGCCTGCGCGTCGCCACCCGCCATGGCGTGGGCCAGTGGACCACCCACCAGTGGATCAAAAAAGCCGTGCTGCTAAGCTTCCGCCTGAAGGACAACGAAGTCATCAAGGCCGGCCAATTGGGCTTTTATGACAAAGTGCCCACCAAATTCGCCCACTTGGACGAAGCGGAAATGAAAGCCAGCGGCGTGCGCGTGGTGCCGCCCGCCGTGGCCCGCCGTGGCAGTTACATCGCCAAAGGCGCCATCCTAATGCCCAGCTACGTCAACATTGGCGCCTATGTGGATGAAGGCACCATGGTCGACACCTGGGCCACCGTGGGCTCCTGCGCCCAGGTGGGCAAGAACGTGCATTTGTCCGGCGGCGTGGGCCTGGGCGGCGTGCTCGAGCCCTTGCAAGCCAACCCCACCATCATCGAAGACAATTGCTTCATCGGCGCGCGCTCGGAAGTGGTGGAAGGCGTGATCGTGGAAGAAAACTCGGTGATCTCCATGGGCGTCTACATTGGCCAGAGCACCAAAATTTATGACCGCGCCACGGGCGAAGTCACGTATGGCCGCATCCCTGCCGGCTCGGTGGTGGTGTCGGGCAATCTGCCCAGCGCCGATGGCAAGTACAGCCTGTACTGCGCGGTGATCGTCAAGCGTGTGGACGCACAGACCCGTGCCAAGACCAGCCTGAACGACTTGCTGCGCGACTGATCCTTTTGGGTTTCGCCATGTCACGCACCCTGCAACTCACCGAGCAGCTGATTGCGCAGGCCTCTGTCACGCCGGAGGATGCGCAATGCCAAGCCCTGCTGGGTGAGCGGCTCAAGGCCTGTGGCTTCGAATGCGAAAGCATCGTCAGCGGGCCCGATCATTTTCGCGTGACCAACTTATGGGCTTTGCACAAAAGCCGTCGCGCCAACGCGGGAACGCTTGTGTTTGCGGGCCACACCGATGTGGTCCCCACCGGCCCTCTGAACCAATGGCAAAGCGACCCGTTCACCCCCACCCACCGCAATGGCAAGTTGTACGGCCGTGGCGCCAGCGACATGAAAACATCGCTGGCGGCCATGGTGGTGGCTGCGGAAGAATTTCTGGCGCAGTGCCCGGACCCGGCTTTCTCGATTGGCATGCTGTTCACCAGCGATGAAGAAGGCCCCGCCCTCGATGGCACCGTGGTGGTCTGCAACCAATTGAAAGCCCGTGGCCAGCGCTTGGATTGGTGCATTGTGGGCGAGCCCACCGCGGTGAAACAAACCGGCGACATGATCAAGAACGGCCGACGCGGCACCCTGAGTGGCAAGCTCACCGTGCGCGGCATCCAGGGCCACATTGCCTACCCGCAATTGGCGCGCAACCCGATTCACGAATTGGCGCCGGCCCTGACGGAATTGGTTGCCACCGTGTGGGACCAGGGCAATGATTTTTTCCCGCCCACCAGCTGGCAAGTCAGCAACATTCACGCCGGCACGGGCGCCAGCAATGTGATTCCTGGCGAGTGCGTGGTGGACTTCAACTTCCGTTTCTCGACCGAATCCACGGTCGAGAGCCTGCAGCAGCGCCTGATTGCCACGCTGGACAAGCATTCGCTGGACTATGACCTGAAGTGGACACTGGGGGGCCGCCCCTTCCTGACCCCGCCAGGCGACCTGGTCGGGATCGTGGAAGCAGCAATCCAAGGCGAGACCGGCCTGCGCCCCGAGCTCTCGACCACCGGCGGCACCAGTGACGGTCGCTTCATTGCGCAGATTTGTCCTCAGGTCCTGGAGTTGGGCCCCCCCAATGCCACCATCCACAAAGTGGATGAACACGTGGCGGTCAGCGACATCGAGACCTTGAAGAACATCTATCGCCGCGTGCTCGAGAACCTGCAACAGCGCGAAGCTGCGGCCACCTCATGACCCTGGCCGAACTGATCGCCGACAGCGCGCAACAGCTGTCGCAAGCGGACGTGCATTTCGGCCAAGGCACCCTCAACGCCACCGACGAAGCGGCCTGGCTGGTGCTTTGGCAGCTCGGCCTGCCCTTGGACACAGCGCTGGATGAAGAGTCGGGCCAACTCTCTGCAGAAGACCTTGCCAAGGCTCGCGCTCTGATTGCGCGTCGCATTGAAACGCGCCAGCCCGCCGCTTACCTGACCGGGGAAGCCTGGCTGCAAGGCGTGCCGTTTCATGTGGATGCCCGCAGCATCATTCCGCGCAGCCTGATTGCCGAAGTCTTGGCTGAGGGTTACCTGGACGAGTGGTTGCCGCCTGGCGCGCCGCGCATCATGGACCTGTGCACGGGGAATGGCAGCTTGGCGGTGCTGGCCGCCATGGCCTGGCCAGAGGCGGTGGTACAAGGGCTGGATCTGTCTGCGCAAGCCTTGGCCGTGGCCGAGCGCAACGTCCAGCGGCACCACTTGCAAGCGCGAATCCAACTGCTGGCATCCGATGGCTTTGCCCAAGCGTCTGGCCGTTACGACATGATTCTGTGCAACCCGCCCTATGTGAACGCTGAAAGCATGGCGGGGCTGCCGCCTGAATTTCAAGCCGAGCCTGCTCTGGCGTTGGCGGGTGGCGCCGATGGCATGGACTTTGTCCGCCATTGCCTGCGCGACGCCCCGCAATGGCTGACGCCCCAGGGCGTGCTGGTCTTGGAAATTGGCCACGAGATCGCCTACTTCGAAGCGGCTTTCCCCACCCTCGAAGGCCTTTGGCTGCCCACCTCCGCCGGGGATGAGCAGGTGGTCCTGCTCACCGCCCAAGCGCTGCAAGACATCGCATGATCACGCTGCGCGACATTCAACTGCGCCGTGGCACCCGCATTTTGTTGGACCAGGCCTCGGTCACCCTGAACCCTGGGGAAAAAATTGGCCTGGTTGGCCGCAACGGCGCGGGCAAATCCACCCTGTTCGCCTTGCTCAATGGCAGCTTGCATGAAGACCGCGGCGAATTTCACATGCCTGCCAGCTGGCGTCTGGCGCAAGTTGCTCAGCACATGCCCGAAACCGATCAGCCCGCCACGCTGTTCGTGCTCGAAGGCGACACCCGCCTGGTGGAAGCGCAACAAGCGCTGACGCAGGCCGAAGCCAGCAACGACGGCGAAGCCATTGGCCATGCCCATGCGATGCTGGCCGATGCGGGCGCGCACGATGCGCGCGCGCGCGCTCAAACCCTTATTTTGGGCTTGGGCTTTCAGCTGGATCAACTCGATCAGCCCGTCAACAGTTTTTCGGGGGGGTGGCGCATGCGCTTGCAATTGGCACGCGCCCTGATGTGCCCGTCCGACCTCATGCTGCTCGACGAGCCCACCAACCACTTGGACCTGGATGCTTTGGTCTGGCTGGAAAACTGGCTGCAGCGCTACGAAGGCACCCTACTGATCATCAGCCATGACCGCGAATTCCTCGACGCGGTGACCCGCGTGACCTTGCATCTGGAGCATGAAAAACTGACCCGCTACGGCGGCAACTACAGCGCCTTTGAGGAGTTGCGCGCCCAGCAAATCGTGCTGCAGCAGGCGGCCTTTGCCAAGCAGCAAGACAAAATTGCCCACCTGCAGAAATTCATTGACCGCTTCAAAGCCAAAGCGACCAAAGCCAAGCAGGCGCAAAGCCGCGTCAAAGCGCTGGAGCGCATGGAACGCTTGGCCCCCATCCTGACAAGCGCAGACTTCAACTTCGAATTCCGTGAGCCTGAACAATTGCCCAACCCCATGCTGTCGATTCAGGATGCCAGCTTTGGCTACCAGAGCGACGCGGGCAACAAGTGCATTTTGCAAGGCGTGAACCGCTCGGTGTTGGCCGGCCAACGCATTGGCATCCTGGGCGCCAATGGCCAGGGAAAATCCACCCTGGTGAAAACCGTGGCGCGCACCTTGCCCTTGCTGGCCGGGCGTGTCACCGAGGGCAAAGGCTTGACGATTGGCTATTTTGCGCAGCAGGAACTCGATGTGCTGCGACCTCAAGAAGGCCCGCTCGAGCACATGGTGCGTTTGGCCAAAGAAGTGTCGCCCCAGGCGCGTGAACAAGAATTGCGTAATTTTCTGGGCAGCTTCCGCTTTGCCGACGAGATGGTCAACCAGCCCGTGGGCACGCTCAGCGGTGGCGAAAAAGCGCGTCTGGTCTTGGCCATGATTGTCTGGCAGCGCCCCAACCTCTTGCTGCTCGACGAGCCCACCAACCACCTGGACTTGACCACCCGCGAAGCCCTGGGCATGGCGCTGAATGAATTTGAAGGCACGGTGCTGCTGGTCAGCCACGACCGCGCTTTGCTGCGCGCGGTGTGCGATGAGTTCTGGCTGGTCGGACGTGGCGGCGTGGCGCCGTTTGACGGCGACCTCGATGACTACCAAAAATATTTGCTGGACGAGGCCAAGCGGCTGCGAGAAGGCTTGAAAGAAAGTGCCTTGGAGTCAGCGTCAACTGCCGCATTGGCCACCTCTGGGGAAAGCCTCAACCCAAAGCTTCAGAGAAAGGTCGAGGCACAGCGGCGGGCAGAACTCTCCCAAAAAACGCAACCCCTGCGGCGGGAGTTGCTCAAAGTGGAGTCCGATATGGAGGCCTTGAGCGCTGAAAAAACAGCGCTGGAAACTCAATTGTCACAGCCTATGCCAGCCGCTGAAATTGCCCAAGCTGGACGCCGCTTGAAAGCTCTGGTAGATCAGCTGGAAGCACTGGAAGAACGCTGGCTCGCCCTGACAGACCAGATTGAGCAAGCCACGGCCTAAGTTTTGAAGGCCGGGCTTACAGGCCGGCCGCGACTACGGCGCAGACAACTGCAGCGCTGGCCTGGATCTGAGCCAGCAGGCTTTGGCTCAACTGCTCAAATCCGACCATGCCACAAGCGACCTGAAGGGCGCAGGCAGTGGCACACAGCATGGTTTTAATTTTGGTGGAGAGTCGCATCGCCATCAGACTTGGCAAAGCCCTGACCCAGGCCCAATGCCAGGGCTATTTTGCGTTCCCCCACTGCTGGAGGCAAACAGGATCGTCTTTCCGTTGTTGGCAGGAACTCCCGTGAAAGAGAACTGCACAGCGTTTCCTTTGTACGCCCCACTGAAAGTGAAGAGGTAGCCGCCTTGAAAGCCGTTCGCCGAATTCATGGCTGCGATGGTGACCGTCAAGTCGTTCAGGTCGACGTTGCTTGCGGCCACGATGTAAGGACTGTTTTGCGCATTGAAGGTCGGGTTGACAACGCGCCCCGAAAACTTCCCAGTGGTGGCGGAAGTGAACTGTATCTGCCCGATGACGTTGTAACCCGTCTCAAACCCAGTCCCAATGGTGACGCCCAAGGGAACTGGCAGGGTCATGAGCAATGCACAAGACCCAGAGCTTGGGATCGACGCGCTGGTGGATTGCGCGGTTGTTTGGCTGTTGTAAGCGATGCCAGCGACCGCAATGAAGGTTGCCACAAACAAGGTCGCTGTGTTTCTATGGGCGGTGTAGATTTTTTTCAATTGCATGCTATCCATCCTGAGGAGCGCGTCAATGCCGCAAGTGTCATGGGTTTCGCCAAAAAAAACACCCTGTGCTTTGCGGCACAGGGTGTTGTAATGGGTGGTAGGACGTACAAGATTCGAACTTGTGACCAACGGATTAAAAGTCCGCTGCTCTACCAACTGAGCTAACGTCCCACACATCACTGAATTGCATTCAGCGAAGCCTCAAATTATAGCGGATTTTTAGCGTCTTTGCGAATTTTCTGTTTTGAAAGGGCGTCCAGGATCCAACCTGCTGCACATTGGCCAAAAGTCGCCGTCACGCTCACCACAGACCCATAGCCATGGCAATTCAGTGAGCCGTCCCCAGTCAAGCCACAACTGGGGTCGGGGGGCGCCACCGGCTCTCGGCTGAAAACGCACGCCACGCCTATTTTCTTGCCATCGCGTGGCGCGCCATGGCTCTTGCGCAGGTTGTAACGCAACTGGGCCAGCAAGGGGTCGTGCGTCACCAGGGAGAGGTCCTGGATGTCCACGCCATGGGCGTGGCGCTTGCCGCCTGCGGCGCCTACTGAGATGAAGTGAGTGTGGGTGTCAAGGGCCCAAGCGGCAAGGCTCGCTTTCGCACGGACCTGGTCACAGGCATCCACAAGCGCATCACATGGCCACGGTAAGTCTGCGACCCAGCGGGCCCAATTCTCGGGCGTGACAAATTCTTCGATGCAGTGGACTTGGCATGCAGGGTTGATTTGTGAAATGCGCTGCTGCATAGCCTGCACTTTGGCCATGCCCAAGGTCTCGGTAAGGGCGTGCACTTGGCGGTTGACATTGGACTCGGCCACATGGTCGAGGTCGATCAAGGTCAGTCGCCCTACCCCGCTGCGCGCCAAGGCCTCGACCGTCCAGGAGCCCACACCTCCAATGCCCACCACGACCACATGTGCTTGCTGGATTTGCTGCGCGCCAACGACGCCATACAGGCGTGCCAGCCCGCCAAAGCGGCGCTCGTGCTCGGCGCTCGGGCTTAAATCTGCTGTTCCAGACGCCATATTTGGTAGCGCATGGCCAGCACAGCGCCCAGCACAATCGCCGCCAATGCGGTGAAGCTGTTGAGTGACAAAGTGGACACGCCACTCAAGCCTTGCCCAATGGTGCATCCCATGGCCGTGACCCCGCCAATGCCCATCAGCACGGCGCCGACCAAGTGGTTCGCCAGGTCTTCCACGCTGCCAAAGCCTTCCCAGCGAAAGCTGCCATTGAGCAGCGCGCAAAGCGCAGAGCCCACCACGACGCCCAGGGCCGAAACAATGCCCAAGCTCAAAACTTTGGACTTGTCGCTGAAGAACATCAACCAATCCAGGGTGTAGGCCATGGGCGCCACGAAACTCAACGACTCCATGCGCCCAGAATTGGTCGCCAGGTAAACCTCTTCCAAGGTTTCAGGATGCTCTGCCAAATACCCCAAATGGCCGCTCAGCCACCACAGGGCCACAATCAGACCGCCCGTTCCGACACCGGCGAGGAGGTTGTTGAAGGTCCAGAAATCGGCATGGCGCAGCACCACGGCCACCAGCAACAGGCCGAGGGCCAGACCCACCCAAGCTTGCAGCTTAGCCCCCGATCCGCCGACGAGCCAAGCGGCCAAGGTGCCCAGGTGCGCGCCCTGATCCACCGACACAAACACCGTGTCGACCGTGGCCACACGCGCGACTGCCGTCACGCCTTTCATGGTGGCGAAGGCGGCGATCCCCATCACCACAAACACAACCAAGGCCTTGAGGTTGCCACTGCCCACCCTTACCAAGGTTTTGTTGCCACAACCTGAGGCCAAGACCATGCCGGCACCAAACATCATGCCACCCAGCGCAGTCGAAAGCCAAAGCCAGCGCGTGCTGGCATAGAGGGCTGCGGACGGGTCAATTTGACCGCTGAGGCTCAACAAGGCGAAGCCCAACATGGAGACGCCGATGGCCAGCACCCAGTGGCGGGCGCGGGTCCAGTCCCCGATGTTCATCACATCGCTGATGGCGCCCATGGTGCAGAAATGGGTGGCTTGCGCGATGGCGCCAAAAAGAACGGCCAATCCGAAGCCGGCCACCAGTACCCAGCGGGTCAACGCGACCCAATCGATCGACTCCATGAAAATTTCCTCGGAAAATTATTTCAACCGGGACAAGCGCTCTTTGGCAGCAGCGGCAGCCTCGGATTGCGGAAAGTCTTTGACCAAATCTTCCAGCGTCTTGCGCGCGGCTTTGGATTCTTTCAACTCCACCTGGCAGTTGGCAATCGAGAGCAAGGCCTCAGGGGCGCGGGGGTGTTGCGCGGCCACGCTCAACAGCGAGCGGAAATTGGTGATGGCCAGCTTGTATTCGCGGGTGGCATATTGGGCATTGCCCAGCCAAAAAAGCGATTGCGGCAGGTAGCCGCTTTGCGGGTAGCGGCGAATGAAATCCGCGAAGGCATTGGCCGCTGGCGTGAAGTCACCCTTGCGGAAAACCGCCAGGGCATTGTCAAACTCACGCTTTTCAGCAGGCTCCGCCTGAAATTCAATGCCATCGACCGTCACGGTCAATGGCTCAAACTTGCGAAAACGCTCTTCGACCACTTGGGCTTGGTCTTTTAAACGCCGCTGGGTGTCTGACAGGTCTTTGAGCAAAATTTCCTTGTCGCCACGCATGCGAGAAATCTCGGCACGCAAGGCCTCGCTTTGGGCCTGAAAATCCAGCAAGCTGCGGCGCAATTGCTGGCTGTCGTCGGACATGGCCTTCAGTTCCTGCCCTTGGCGATCCAGTCGCTCCTGCAATGCACGGTGAGATTGACGCAGCTCGAGAATGGCGCGGCGAGCCTCATCATCCTCGAACAAAGCCGCCTGGGCCACGCCCAGGTGGCCCCACAGACTCACGGCAACCCAGCACCAAGCAAAGCGTTTCATTCAGGGCTTCAACGGTAGTTGAACTCAGCGCGGCGGTTCTTGGCGTAAGCGGCCTCGTCATTGCCAGGCACGGCAGGCTTTTCCTTGCCGAAGCTCACAGCCTCCAGCTGGCCATCGCTCACGCCCAGCAGGCCGAGTGCTTTGCGCACGGCTTCCGAACGCTTTTGGCCCAGCGCCAGGTTGTACTCGCGCCCGCCGCGATCGTCGGCATGGCCCTCGATGGAAACACGGCGATTTTTGTCAGCACGCAGGTAACGTGCATGGGCTTCGATCAGGGCCTGGGATTCGGCCTTGATGGCAAAGCTGTCAAAGTCGAAATACACCACTTTGCCAACGCCAGCGGGGCCCGGGTCAATGTTGGAGGCCTTGCCAGCTTGCACCGTGGTCACGCCAGACTGTGCGCTGCTGGGCGCGTCGTTGCTGGCAGCGGTCGCACCAGTTTTGTCTTCCACAGGCACGTCATTGAGCTTGACGCCAGAAGAACAGCCTGCCAAAGCCAAAACCACAGCACAGGAGAGGAGGAATTTTTTCATCAGTTTTCCTTGGTTGAATTCATTTTATTTTTGGAAGGGTCCCCAATGAGGCTCCCGTATGTCACCCGATTGACCCGCCAAACGTGCCGTGATCCGGCCGTCCAGCGTGGTCGTCATGAGGGCTTCGCGGCCTTGCACCTGGGTGGCATAAATCAACATGCGACCATTGGGGGCAAAGCTGGGACGCTCATCCGCAGAGGTCTCCGTGATGGCTTGGGCCTTGTCGGCATTGAGGTCCATCACATGGAGCTTGTACTGCCCGCCCACGCGGGAGATGTACGCCATCCAGCGGCCATCGGCACTCAGACTTGGAGAGATATTGTAATTACCCGTGAAGGTGACCCGCTGGACGGGTCCGCCCTGCGCCGGCATGCGGTAAATCTGGGGCGAGCCGCCACGGTCACTGACAAAGTAAATCGCGGAACCATCGGGCGAAAACACAGGTTCTGTGTCAATGCTGTTGGACTGTGTCAGGCGTTGCGGCTCTCCGCCCGCGGCTGGAATCAGGTAGATCTGGGAGCCGCCATCACGGCTGAGGGTCACCGCCAAGCGCTGACCGTCGGGAGACCAGGTGGGCGCGCTGTTGGAGCCCCGGAAATTTGCCAGCACACGCCTCTTGCCCGTGGACACATCATGCACATAGACCACGGGCTTGCGGGACTCGAAAGACACATAGGCCAGTTGTTGCCCGTTGGGCGCCCAACTGGGCGAAATGATGGGCTCGGGACTGGTGAGCGCGGCTTGGGCGTTCTCGCCATCGGCATCGGCAATCCAGAGACTGAAACGCTGGGCTGACTTGGTCACATAGGCCAAGCGTGTGGAAAAAACGCCGCGCTCGCCGGTGAGCTTTTCGTACACAAAGTCGGCAATCCGGTGCGCTGCCAGGCGCAAATCACCGGTGACCACGGCATAACTGGCGCCACCCAGGTCTTGGCTTTTGACCACGTCCCAAAGCCGGAAGCGAACGTCAAAGCGACCATCGGCCAGGCGGGTGACGCTGCCCGTCAGAAGGGCATCGGCGCCCTTCTGGCGAAAGCCGCTGATGTCCGGGCGCGCCGTTTCATCCAGCACCTGCCCTGCTGCCAAGCCGCGGAATTGGCCGCTGCGCTCCAGGTCGGCCTGGACAATGGCGGTGATTTTTTGAGGGGAAGATTGCTCGTCGCGGAAGTTCGCGAAGGCAATGGGGACTTGCGTCAGGCCGACGCCTGAGACGTCGACGCGGAACTGGGCAAAGGCACTGGGCAAGCCACAGCAAAGTGTGACAAGCAGGCCAAAAACAAGGCGAGTCAGTCGAGAGGTCATTGAAAGCCAGGTGACGAGACGCAAACACGCCTCTTCTAGATGCGATATGGTAGCATCTCCGTGCTCTTTTTCGGGCATTTGCCCCCTGCCCAACGACTCAAGACATGCCTCTGCCCCCCCGATCGCTGCCTGTCTCCGTGATTATGATCACCAAGAATGAAGCATCGCGATTGGAACGCACATTGCGCGCTGTCCAATGGGCGCAAGAAATCATTGTGGTGGACAGCGGCAGCACCGATGGCACGCAAGACATTGCACGGCAGTGGGCCACCTTGGTAGTGGAAACAGACTGGCCAGGCTTTGGCATCCAAAAAAACCGAGCGCTGTCCCACGCCACTTGCCCTTGGGTTTTGTCGATTGACGCAGACGAACATGTCACTGAAGAACTCAGCCAGGAAATCGCACAATTTTTGAAAAGCGCGCCCGCCTTCGCTGCCTGCACATTGCCTAGGCTGTCCAGTTATTGCGGCCGTGAGATCAAGCACGCCGGCTGGTGGCCGGACCCTGTTTGTCGTTTTTTCAGGCGTGGCAAAGCAGACTTCTCCGAGGACCGCGTTCATGAAAAACTGCTCTTTTCAGGGCAGACCCACGCATTCCAAGGGCTGTTACGCCACGAAAGCTTCCAGGACCTCCATCAGGTCCTGCAAAAAGTCGACCATTACTCGACAGAAGGTGCGCTGAAAATGTTGGCGGCAGGCAAAACCGCCTCACTGGGTTCAGCCATTGGCCATGGCATGTGGTCCTTTTTCAGGACCTACTTCCTCCAGAGAGGCTTTTTGGACGGTCGCGAAGGTTTCATGTTGGCGGTATCCAATGCAGAAGGCACCTATTACCGCTACTTGAAGCTGATGTACCTCCACGCCAAGCACGCCCCCCCTCAATGAAAACGGCCGTCATCGTCACCACCTACAACCGGCCCCAAGCCTTGCGCTTGGTCTTGAACTCCTTGGCGAACCAGTCGGTCCCCGCAGACCAAGTGGTGGTGGCAGATGACGGTTCCACACAAAGCACGGCCGAGTGCATTGCTGGCTTCCAAGCAAAAATGCCCCTCCAACATGCGTGGCAAGCCGATCAGGGTTTTCGCGCTGCAGCGGCACGAAATTTGGCCGTGTCTCGATCGGATGCCGACTACCTGATCTTTCTTGACGGCGATTGCATCGTTCCCCCGGATTTCATTGAAAAACATCAACGCTTGGCAGAGGCTGGCTGGTTTGTCGCAGGCAACAGAATTTTGTTGGCACAACGCTTGACGCACGACGTGATCGAACGCCAAGCTGACATTGCCTCGTGGTCGACATGGCGATGGCTCTGGCAATCATGCTTGGGAGAGTGCAATCGTTGGATGCCCCGGCTTTTTATGCCAGGACAATCATGGAGAAAGCAAAGGCCAACACGCTGGCAGCAGGCCAGAACCTGCAATTTGGCGCTCTGGCGGCAAGATTTCCAGCAGGTCAATGGCTTTGATGAAACCTACAACGGTTGGGGGCACGAAGATGCAGACTTGGCGGTTCGACTGATTCGACAAGGCGTTTTTCACAAGGAAGGCCGATTCGCAACAGCCGTCTTTCATTTGTGGCACGCTGAGAATGACCGAACGCAAACCCTGGAAAATGAAACCCGGCTCCAGACAATCTTGAACAACTCCGAAATTCGGGCTAAGCTTGGCCTGAGTCAGCACTTGAAGTAATCCTTGGCGACACCGTCGCCACAAAACTTCTCAAGGCGTCCACCGCCGACTGTGTGGTGTAAGGGCTCGTCAAGACGCGGTCCGGCAAGGCCGTTTGCCGCCATTCCAGCCAATAGCTTTGAATGCAATCCGCGATCGCTTTGCCTGGGTGGTCTTTGTCATCAGAGTCACGGCCCGTTTCAACCACCCGGTGATGCAGGTCCCTGAGCATGTCTACCATTTGAGGGTTGCGGTGCACTTGTGCCAAGATGGGCCGCTGCATCCACAAGTACTCGTAAAGCTTGGATGGAATGTATTCCTCGCAAATGGCTTCTTCACCATGGATCAGAAGCAAGACATCCACGCTTCGCATCTTGGCGAGAATGCGCTGGCGACCAGAAATCCCGGAAACCGGGTCAGCCTCAACCCTTCCAAAATGGTGAAAGTGCGATCGCGTGACGGACGCTTGAATTCGCGCTTGCGAAATTTCATCCAATGGTCCGCCATAAACATGCAACTCCAGGTCTTGAAGAATTTGCGGGGCATGCAAACTCAAATGCTCAAAGGCCTCCACCACCCGCACCAAGTGGCGCGTTTTAGACAAAGAGCCAAAATGCCCGAGCACAAGCTTGGCAGAAGGCATGTGTAACGGCACTTGCTCAGGGAAAGGATTGTCAATGCCTGGCAGTAAAACTTTCCCACGGTTGCCCAGCTGAGGCTGCCTTGCTTTTGCGCTGGCAAGCGCCTGTTCGGTGAACCAAATGGCGACATCAGCCTCCGTGCAAATCAACTGCTCGACAGCGAGCTGCATTCGCTCCTGAGCGGTCTGAGGCACTTTTCCGGGCGTAACGAACGGGTCGTGAACCTCCGCCAACCATGGAATTCCCGTACGTCGTTTCAAAGCACGCCCAGCCACGTGCGCAGCGAACGCCCCGCCAGTGGAGTAGATCAGGTCAAATTGTCGTTGCTGACAAAGCGACAAGCCTTTGAAATAAGCGCTGACAGACCAAGACCAGGAGCTCTCAACAGGACGCCACAGCTTTTCCAGAAACACCCCTGGCAAAAGAACCAGGGATACCAGCGTCATCCAAAACCGGTAAATCCAGGCTTTGCCCCACTTGCGACGCAGTACATGTCGCATCTCGAATTTGACACCCGCCGGTCCAACAGGCCAAAGTTGGTGATGCTCGAAGTTTGGATCCCTCAAGCCAGAAACACCACTGAGCACCACCACCTCAATGCCCGCAGCGCGCAGATGAGGAATCTTGTCAGTGATGGTCTGACTGGATGCCCTGCCATCCATGTTGAACGCATGTGATAAAATCAACCAGCGTTGTGGCCTTGGTGCGTTCATGTTGTTTCGCATGCGGCGGCCTTCTGGTACAGGGCTTCGTAGCGAAGTGCGGCGGCTTGCCAGGTATGTTGAGCCGCAAATTCAAAGGCCTGCTCTTTGAAACGATGTAGCCTGTCGGCATCTGAAAAAAGATGAGACTGCAAGGCCTGCGCCAGCGCCTGCGCATCGCGGGGGTCTTGAAGCAGCAAAGCGTTATGTGAGTGCATCAACTCACGAGAGATGCCGCAGTACGTTGCATTGCTAACGACCACGGGCAATCGATGCGCCATGGCTTCCAAAACGACCATTCCGTAACTGTCCTCCAGTGTGGGATGCGCCAGCACATCCGCTGAGGCATAAGCCGGCGACAAGTCAGGCAATGATCCCAAAAAGTGGATGCGCTGACTCAGCCCCAACTGAGAGGCGATTCGCTGATAGCGCGCTTTCTGCCCCGTGTGCCCCGCAATGGCCAAATGGACAGAATCATCCAAAACACTCAGCGCCGACAGCAACGCGTCTAACCCTTTTCTGGCGCAGTCATTGGCGACAAAAAGGATCAATGGCACGTTCAAGGGCAAGCCCAACTGTTGCCTGCCATCTTCTGCGGATTGCGCGGCTTTCGGGATATCTGTGCCCGGCGCGATGCTGGACCACTGGGCGTGCGTACAAGCAGAAAAAATTGCTTGACTCTCAAGCCTTAACAAGTCGGAAGCAGCCACGATGTATCGCCGAGGAGAGTTCTTGAATCGAAGCCGCTCCAGCAAAAGATAGGTCTGCAATCTCAGACTCAGCAACACCTTGAGCCAACGCACAACCTTGTCAAGACCACGCTTGCCATTGAACAGGCTGTGACTGACCGTTCGCACATGAATGGTCTGAATCTGCCCATGCCACGTGTTCTCATGGGAGTGCACCACATCAAACCCTGAGCGTGTTTTCCACCAAGTCACCAGCGCAAACAGCCACTGGTTAAGCCACCGCGGCTTTGGGCTGATGCAGGGGACGCGGTGGTACGTGACCCCTGCAACGGGTTGGTCCGTTTCCTGGGAAAAAACATGTATATCGTGCCTTTGCGCCAACGCTTGCACAATGGCCACGGAATAGCTTTCCGCCCCACCCCCGGTCTTGGAAAAGCTGCGATTCAAGACTGCGACGCGCATGCTGGGAGCTTTCTCACATCAGCACAATATCGTACTGTTCCTGCCCCATCCCCGCCTCTCGGTGCAGCGAAATCGGCTTGCCAATGAAATCGCTCAAGCCGGCCAGATGTTGGCTCTCCTCATCCAACAAAATCTCTATCACCGAAGGCGAGGCCACAACCCGAAATTCCTTGGGGCTGAATTGGCGGGCTTCACGCAAGATTTCACGCAAAATGTCGTAGGCCACGCTGCGCGCGGTTTTCACAATGCCTTTGCCCTGGCACATCTCACACGGCTCGCACAGCATGTGCGCCAGCGACTCTCGGGTTCGCTTGCGTGTCATCTCCACCAGTCCCAGCGGCGAAAAGCCGCTGACCATGGTCTTGACCCGATCGCGTGCGAGCTGTTTGCGGAACTCTTGCAAAACAGCGTCACGGTGCTCTTCGCGCAACATGTCGATGAAGTCGGCAATGATGATGCCGCCCAAGTTGCGCAAACGGAGTTGGCGCGCAATGGCACCGGCAGCTTCGAGGTTGGTCTTGAAGATGGTGTCATCAAAGTTGCGCGCGCCCACATAGGCGCCGGTGTTCACATCGATGGTGGTCAAGGCCTCGGTCTGGTCGACAATCAGGTAGCCCCCTGATTTCAAATCCACCCGGCGGCCCAGCGCGCGGGAGATTTCGTCATCCACACCGAACAGGTCAAAAATCGGGCGCTCACCCTTGTAGTGCTGCAACTTGCCCGCTGCCGCAGGCATGAACTCCCGGCCAAAGACCAGCAATTTTTCAAACTGATCGCGCGAGTCCAAGCGAATGGACTGCGTGACCTCGCTGACCAAGTCGCGCAGCACCCGCTGCAACAAATTCAAGTCTTGGTGCAACAAGGACATGGGCGGCAAGCGCGTGGCGGCATCGCGAATGCGCGCCCAGGTCTTGCGCAGGTAGGCGATGTCCTCGCCCAACTCAGCGTCGCTGGCGTCTTCGCCATTGGTTCGCAAAATGAAGCCGCCCGCTTGGCCCGCAGGAACGCCTTGGTCGACCAGCGACTGCAAGCGCGAGCGCAGGGCCTCGCGTTGTTCCACGGGAATTTTTTGCGAGACGCCCACATGCTGGTCCTGGGGCAAGAACACCAGCAAGCGGCCCGCAATGCTGATTTGGGTAGACAAGCGCGCGCCCTTGGTGCCAATTGGGTCCTTGATGACTTGCACCATCAAGGCCTGGCCTTCAAACACTTGTTTTTCAATGGGCACGGCCGGCACCGCGGCGCGTGCCTCGGGGTCGGCATGCCGCGCATTGACGCTGGACATCAGGTCTGCCACATGCAAAAAGGCGGCGCGCTCCAATCCGATGTCAATGAACGCCGACTGCATGCCCGGCAGCACGCGTGCCACGCGACCCAGGTAGACATTGCCCACCAAGCCACGCTCGAGCGTGCGCTCGATGTGCAACTCCTGAACCGCACTGTTCTCCACCACGGCCACACGGGTTTCCTGGGGCGACCAATTGATCAGAATGTCTTGTTGCATCGGAAGGTCAAAGTTTGAAGCCGAACGAGCGCAGCAACTGCCCCGTCTCGAACAAGGGAAGCCCCATGATGCCAGAATAACTGCCGCTGATGGACGACATCATCACCGAAGCTCGCCCCTGAATGGCATAGGCGCCGGCCTTGCCTTGCGGCTCGCCGCTGGCCACATAACCGGCAATCCAGGACGCCGACAAGGGCGCAAAGCGCACGCGCGACTGGCTCAGCAGCGACACGGTGCGACGGCCCTGCCCCATGGCCACAGCCGTCAGCACACGGTGGTCGCGCCCCGACAAGCCTTGCAGCATGGCACGCGCCTGGGCATCCGAAGCGGGTTTGCCCAAAATCTTGCGGCCCAAGGCCACGGTGGTGTCGGCACACAGAATCGGCGCCACAGGCCATTGGCGGCGCTTTAGCCGAACCAACGAGGCCTGCAACTTCAAGGCCGTGACGCGTTGGACATAGCGCGCAGGCGGCTCGCCCGGCAAAACCGCTTCCAGCGCTTCTGCGTCCTCCTCGTCGTCCGGCAACAGCAACTCATAGCGCACCCCGAGTTGTTCCAGCAATTGGCGTCGGCGCGGGCTTTGAGAGGCCAGGTAAATGAAGTCAGGTTTCATTCGCGGTGGTAAGGATGGTTGGCCTGGATGGACCAGGCGCGGTACAACTGCTCAATCAACAAGACACGCACCATGGCGTGCGGCAGGGTCAGGTCGGAGAGGCGAATGCGCTCGCGCGCTTGCTGGCGAAATTCGGGGTCCAGCCCATCGGGGCCCCCAATGACCAGGGCCACGTCATCGCCCTCCTCCTGCCATGCCTGGAGGCGAGCGGCCAAAGCTTGCGTGGTCAACGAGGTGCCGCGCTCATCGAGCACCACCACACGACAGTCACGCGGCAGCGCGGCTTCGATACGCTCTCGTTCCAAGGCCATCAAGGTCGCTGTGGTTTTGGAGCCGCGGGGCTCGGTTTTGACGGCTTTCAGGCCGACTTTTAGCTCAGGGGGAAACCGTTTGACGTAATCATCCCAGGCCGTTTGCGCCCAGTCGGGCACGCGCTGGCCGACGGCAACCACCCAAAGCTTCATGCCTTGCGAGAAGCTGCAGGTTTGGCTGTCTTGCGGGCGGGGGCCTTTTTGGCAGTGGCGGAGGCGGTCGCGCCACGCGCCGAGCGGGCAGCCGTTTTAGCAGCCGTTTTAGCAGCCGTTTTAGCAGCGGTCTTGGCCGAGGCTTTCTTGGCCGCAGGCTTCTTGGCAGGGGCTTTCTTCGCCACCGGCTCCGGTTGCGCTTTGACAGGCGCAGCCGGCTTGACGGCACCAAACTTCAGGCGAACAGGCTTGTCGCCCCAAATCTCTTCGAGGTTGTAGTACTGGCGAATGGCCGGCTGCATGACATGGACCACGGCTTGGCCGCAGTCCACGATGATCCACTCGCCGTTTTCTTCGCCTTCAATGCGTGGCTTGGGAAAACCCGATTCCCGCACCTTGTCACGCACGCTGGCCGCCAAGGCCTTGGTTTGGCGGTTCGACGTGCCGCTGGCAATGATCACCCGCTCAAACAAGGCCGACAAGTGCTCGGTGTTGTACACCTGAACGTCTTGCGCCTTCACATCCTCCAGGCCATCGACGATGGCGCGTTGGAGTTTCTGGACGTCTTTTTTGGCGGTGGTTTCAGTCATGGATGGTGGGCGTAAAGGCCGTGTTGTTCAATGTAACGGAGGATGGTTGCAGGAACCAGAGGGGCAACCGGCAGTTTTTGGCGAAGTCGATCACGGATGTCCGTCGCACTGATGGGCAGGACGGGCATGTGCAGGTGGAGCGCCTGCGCTAATGCTGGATTGTGCCACTGACCTGCTTCAGGGTTGCGATCGGCCACCACCAAGGTCGCCAAACGCAAAATCTCGGACCAGGCCTTCCAACGCTGGAAGTCGCGCGCCTGATCGGCGCCAATCAACAAAAACCATTGGTTGTCGGGGTAAGTCGCTTGCAAGTCGTGCAAGGTTTCCACCGTGTAAGTCGGGCCTGCTCGGTTCAACTCCAAAGGATTGATCACCACCTCTGGCAGCGCATCAAAGGCCAAATGGCACATGGCCAGGCGATGCTCGGGCGCCGTCAGCTCGCGGCTCTTGTGCCAGGCATTTCCCGTGGGAAGAATGTGAAGCGCATCCAGTTTCAGCTGTGCAATGGCCGCCTGCGCGAGCGCCACATGGGCTTGGTGTGGCGGATCAAAAGCGCCGCCAAAAACACCCACGCGCTGGCCCATGGCGCGACTCAGGCCCAATCCCTGGGGACCAGGAAATCGGTGTACAGGCGCGCTTCGGCGGAGCCGGTTTCCGGCTGTTTTTGGTAGGACCAACTGACCAAGGGCGGCATGGACAACAAAATCGACTCGGTGCGTCCGCCCGATTGCAGGCCGAAGTGTGTGCCACGGTCCCACACCAAGTTGAACTCCACATAGCGACCCCGGCGGTAAAGCTGGTGGTCACGCTCTCGCTCGCCGTAGGGCGTGTCCTTGCGGCGCTTCACGATGGGCAAGTAGGCTTCCAACAGGCCGTCGCCGACCGAACGCAAGAGCTGAAAATCTTTCTCGAAGCCGAACTCCGAAAAATCGTCAAAGAAAATGCCGCCCACACCACGGGGCTCCTGGCGGTGCTTCAAATAGAAATAGGTGTCGCACCAAGCCTTGAAGCGCGGATACAAGTCGGCGCCAAAAGGCGCAACGGCATTGCGGCAGGTCTGGTGGAAATGAACCGCATCTTCTTCAAACCCATAGTAAGGCGTGAGGTCCATGCCGCCGCCAAACCAGGCCACGGTGGCCCCTGCAGCATTCACTACCGAGATCATGCGCACGTTCATGTGCACGGTAGGTACATAAGGGTTGCGCGGATGAAAGACCAGGGACACGCCCATGGCCTCAAAAGGCAAGCCACTCAGTTCAGGACGGTGCTGCGTCGCAGAGGGAGGTAATTTGGCGCCACGCACATGAGAAAAGCCACAGCCCGCACGCTCGAAAACGCTGCCGTTTTCCATGATTTGGGTCACGCCCTGGCCTTGCAAAGGCTCATCGGCACTTTTTTGCCAAGCGTCCGACAGAAAAGCCGTGCCATCCAACTCGGTCAAAGCCGATGTGATGCGCGATTGCAAGCCTCTCAAATAGCTGCTGACGAGTTCGACTGGTTGACTCATGAAGACTCCCGGGAAGCGTTCGATATGGGCACAGGACGGATGGGGGCCGCTTGCTCGGGGCGACACCCCACAACACCCTCGAATTGGCGCACCATCCGAGCGTAGTCGGCGGTGACATCGCCTGTCAAACGGATGAAGCTGTCCACGCGCACTTCTTTGCGACCGTAGTCCAGCCGAATCAGCGCCAGCGGCACCTGCGCCTGATGGGTTACCTGGTAGAAGCCACTGCGCCAACCCGGCGTGTATTTGCGGGTGCCCTCCGGCGACAAGCCCAGCCAGAAATACTGGCCTTCTTTTTTGTAGCTCAGAAAGTTGTCCACCATGCTGCCCACCATGCCGCGGGAAGAACGCCTGTCAACGGGGACACCGCCGAGAAAACGCAACCAGGGGCCAAACACAGGGACACGGAACAGGCTGTCCTTGGCCCAAAAGCGCGCCGGAATGCCCAAGGCCCATTTGGCCAAAATCATGTACAAAAAGTCCCAGTTGCTGGTGTGCGGGTAAACAATGGCCACGCCTTGCAAAGCGGGAAAGCCTTGAAAGTGCACCTGCCAACCCAAACGCGCCAACAGCCAGCGGGCCAAGACGCTGCCGCGAAACTGGACAGCATGGGGCAGTGGGTAGTCGTTCTCGGCCATGCCTCAGGACTTCACTGCGCGAAAGCCAATGTCGCTTCGGTACTGCATGCCGTCAAAGCGGATCGTGCGCAAGGTGTCGTAAGCCAGGTTTTGGGCGGCCCGCACCGAATCGCCCAAAGCGGTGACGCACAGCACACGCCCGCCACTGGTGAGCACACGCCCGTCTTGCACTTGGGTGCCGGCGTGAAACACCATGGCATCGGCTTGATCGGCCGGCAGACCGGTGATGTCATCGCCTTTGCGGGGGGCAAGCGGATAACCTGCGGCAGCCATGACCACGCCCAGAGCAGCGCGCCGGTCCCAGGCCAGCTCGAATTTCTCGAGTTGGCCATCGCCCTCGGTGGCCGCCAACAGAAGGTCCAGCAAGTCGCTCTTGAGGCGCATCAGGATGGGCTGGGTTTCCGGGTCGCCCATGCGGCAATTGAATTCCAGCGTTTTGGGCTGACCCTGCGCGTCAATCATCAGGCCGGCATAGAGAAAGCCTGTGTAGGGAATGCCGTCTTTGGCCATGCCTTGGAGCGTGGGCAAAATGATCTCGCGCATAGCCCGGGCGTGAATCTGGGGCGTGACCACCGGCGCGGGCGAATAAGCGCCCATGCCGCCCGTGTTGGGCCCTTGGTCCCCATCAGACAGGCGTTTGTGGTCTTGTGAGGTTGCCAAGGGAATGGCTTGCAAGCCGTCGCACACCACGATGAAGCTGGCCTCTTCGCCTTGCAGAAATTCCTCGATCACCACACGCGCGCCACCCTCGTTGTGCGTCACGCCCAGTTTGTTGTCCAAAAGCATGAAGTCAATGGCTTCATGGGCCTCTTGCTCGGTCATGGCCACCACCACGCCTTTGCCAGCCGCCAAGCCATCGGCCTTCACCACGATGGGCGCACCCTGGGCACGCACATAGTCATGCGCAGCCTGCGGGTCTGAAAATGTTTCATAGGCGGCCGTGGGAATGCCATGCCGCTTCATGAAGGCTTTGGAAAAGGCCTTGGAGCTTTCGAGCTGCGCGGCCGCACGCGTGGGCCCGAAGATGCGCAAGCCGTGGGCACGAAACTCATCGACCACGCCAGCGGCCAGGGGGGCTTCGGGGCCCACCACCGTCAGGCCCATGCGCTCGGCCTGCGCCCATTCGCGCAACGCACGCACATCGGTGATGGCAATGTTTTGCAAATCCTTGTCACGCGCGGTGCCACCGTTTCCGGGGGCCACATACACGGCTTGCACCTTGGGCGATTGCGACAGCTTCCAGGCCAAAGCATGCTCGCGGCCGCCGCCGCCGATGACCAGCACCTTCATAGGGCTGCGTTGTGATAGACCTCTTGAACGTCGTCCAAGTCTTCCAGCACGTCCAGAATTTTTTGCATCTTGGCGGCGTCATCGCCGCTGAGCTCGATGGTGTTCTCCGGGCGCAAGGTGACCTCGGCCACCTCGGGCGTCAAGCCGGCCTGGGTCAGCGCGTTTTTGACGGCCTCGAAATCGCCGGGCGAAGTCAGGACCTCGATGGCGCCGTCCTCGTCGGTGATGACATCGTCGGCGCCAGCTTCGAGCGCAATCTCCATCACTTTGTCTTCGGAGGTGCCGGGCGCAAAAATCATCTGGCCGCAATGCTTGAACTGGAACGCCACCGAGCCTTCGGTGCCCAGGTTGCCACCGTGTTTGCTGAAAGCATGGCGCACTTCTGCCACCGTGCGGACCTTGTTATCGGTCATGGTGTCGACGATGATGGCCGCACCCCCGATGCCATAGCCCTCGTAGCGAATTTCCTCGTAGTTGACGCCTTCGAGGTTGCCGGTGGCTTTGTCAATGTTGCGCTTGATGGTGTCGGCCGGCATGTTGGCGGCCTTGGCCTTGTCCACGGCCAAGCGCAGGCGGGGGTTGGCATTCAAATCGCCGCCGCCGCCGCGCGCGGCCACCATGATCTCGCGGATCACACGGGTCCAGACTTTGCCCCGCTTTTCATCCTGGCGCCCCTTGCGGTGCTGAATGTTCGCCCATTTACTGTGTCCAGCCACGAGAAATCCTTGTTTTGAATGTGTGCCTCAAAACAAGGATTTTAGTCGCTATGAGGCCTCGGTTTCCTGGGGCTCGGCGGGTTCCGATTTGGACGAGCGCGTCTCTTTTTTGGGCACCGGCTGAATGTCCAGCAACACCTCGTCCTTGTCGTCCAGGTCGACGCTGAGGCGTCCACCGTCGGTCAGGCGGCCAAACAGCAGCTCGTCGGCCAGGGCACGGCGAATGGTGTCCTGAATGAGGCGTTGCATGGGGCGCGCGCCCATCAAGGGGTCGAAGCCCTTCTTCGCCAGGTGCTTGCGCAGCTTGTCGCTGAAAGTGACATCGACCTTCTTTTCGGCCAATTGGGTTTCCAGTTGCAACAAGAACTTGTCGACGACGCGCAAGATGATTTGCTCGTCCAGGGCCTTGAAGCTCACGATGGCGTCCAGGCGGTTGCGGAACTCGGGCGTGAACAAGCGCTTGATGTCGGCCATTTCATCCCCCGCTTCGCGCGGGTTGGTGAAGCCAATGGTGGCCTTGTTCATGGTTTCGGCGCCCGCGTTGGTGGTCATGATGATGATCACGTTGCGGAAGTCGGCCTTGCGTCCGTTGTTGTCGGTCAGCGTGCCGTGGTCCATGACCTGCAGCAGCACGTTGAAGATGTCGGGGTGGGCCTTCTCGATTTCATCGAGCAGCAGCACGCTGTGAGGCTTTTTCGTGACCGCCTCGGTCAGCAAGCCGCCTTGGTCGAAGCCCACATAGCCGGGAGGCGCGCCAATCATGCGGCTGACCGCATGGCGTTCCATGTACTCGGACATGTCGAATCGAATCAGGTCAATGCCCATGATGTAGGCCAGCTGCTTGGCCGCTTCGGTCTTGCCCACGCCCGTGGGGCCGCTGAACAGGAAAGCGCCAATCGGCTTGTCGGCCTTGCCCAGGCCCGAGCGGGCCATCTTGACCGAGGCTGCCAGCACTTCCAGCGCCTTGTCTTGGCCAAACACCACGTTCTTGAGGTCACGCTCCAGGGTTTGCAGCTTGCCGCGGTCGTCGTTGGACACATTGGCGGGCGGAATGCGCGCAATCTTGGCCACGATGTCTTCGATTTCGGTTTTGCTGATGGTTTTCTTGCGCTTGGAGGCCGGCAAAATGCGTTGGGCCGCACCGGCCTCGTCGATCACGTCAATGGCCTTGTCGGGTAGGTGACGGTCGTTGATGTACTTGGCGCTCAATTCGGCAGCGGCTTGCAGGGCCGCCACGGCGTACTTCACATTGTGGTGTTCCTCGAAGCGCGACTTCAGGCCCTTGAGGATGTCCACGGTTTGCTCGACCGAGGGCTCGACCACATCGACTTTCTGGAATCGGCGTGACAGCGCAGCGTCTTTTTCGAAAATGCCGCGGTACTCGGTGAAGGTGGTGGCGCCAATGCATTTCAACTGGCCAGAGCTCAGCGCAGGCTTGAGCAAATTGGAAGCGTCCAGCGTGCCGCCCGATGCCGCACCCGCGCCAATCAGCGTGTGAATTTCATCAATGAACAAAATGGCGTTGGGGCGCTCGCGCAGTGTTTTCAAAACGCCTTTGAGGCGCTGCTCGAAATCGCCCCGGTATTTGGTGCCTGCCAGCAAGGCGCCCATGTCCAATGAGTACACCTGCGACTCGGCCAAAATTTCCGGCACGTCTTTTTGGGTGATGCGCCAGGCCAGGCCTTCGGCGATGGCGGTTTTGCCCACGCCGGCCTCGCCGACCAGCAAAGGGTTGTTCTTGCGGCGGCGGCACAGAATCTGGATGACCCGCTCCACCTCGTACTCGCGTCCGATCAGCGGATCGATCTTGCCCTCTTTGGCCTGCTGGTTCAGGTTCTGGGTGAACTGTTCCAGGGGCGAGGCTTTTTCGTTCTTCTCGCCGCCCTCTTCGCTTTCCTGCGATGAAGCCTCTGGGCCTTTGACTGGCTCGGGCGGGTCGCTCTTCTTGATGCCGTGGGCGATGAAGTTCACCACGTCCAGGCGCGTCACGCCTTGCTGGTGCAAGTAGTACACCGCATGCGAGTCTTTTTCACCAAAAATGGCCACCAGCACATTGGCGCCTGTGACTTCTTTTTTGCCATTGCCCGTGGACTGCACATGCATGATGGCGCGTTGAATGACCCGCTGGAAACCCAGCGTAGGCTGCGTGTCCACCTCTTCGGTGCCGGCCACCTGGGGCGTGTTGTCCTTGATGAAATTGGACAGCGACTTGCGCAAATCTTCAATGTTGGCCGAACAGGCGCGCAACACTTCGGCGGCGCTGGGGTTGTCCAGCAGGGCCAGCAACAGGTGCTCGACCGTGATGAATTCATGGCGCTGCTGGCGAGCCTCGACAAAGGCCATGTGCAAGCTGACTTCTAGTTCCTGGGCAATCATGTGCAAATCCTTGTTGCTTGCGGCTATGGGTTAACTGTATATGGAAACAAAGCCCATTTATTCAACGGGCTCACTCAGACATTGCAGGGGGTGGCCGGCTTTGTGGGCTGCGTCCAACACCTGGTCGACCTTGGTGGCCGCCACATCCTTGGTGTAGACGCCGCACACGCCTTTGCCGTCCAAATGGATCTTGAGCATGATTTGGGTGGCGGTTTCCCGATCCTTGCTGAAAAACTCCTGCAACACCATGACCACGAACTCCATGGGGGTGAAGTCGTCGTTGAGCATGACCACTTGGTACATCTGGGGCGGCTGGGTGCGCTGGGTGCGGCGCTCCATCACGACGGAATCGCCGCCGTCGCGCTCTGGGAGAACTATTTTCGGGGTCGGTTTCTGGGTTGCCATCGTTTCATTCTATCGGGGTCAGACCCATCTGGCCCGGCGCAGGGCAGGCAATGGCTCTGTCGTTCATTCTAGCGAGGCCTTGGCGCCTGGAACAGTTGTCCACAGCCCGCTGCAAAAGGCAAGACCTGACCCCATAATAAGCGGATGAAAACTTGGATTCGACTTTGGTTTTGGGTGGGTTTGGGGCTGGCTTCGGCGCAGGCGCAGGAGGGGCCACAACTGGATTTGGCGCGGGTCAAATTGCAGGCGGGGATGTACCAAATTGACGCCCAGGTGGCGCAGACGCCGCAGCAACGGGCCATTGGGCTGATGAACCGGCGCGAGATGCCCACGCATGAGGGCATGCTGTTTATTTTCGAGCAAGCCAGCATCCAATGTTTTTGGATGAAGAACACCTTGCTGCCGCTGACCGCCGCCTTTGTGGCAGACGACGGCACGATTGTCAATTTGGCGGACATGGCACCGCAAAGCACGCAAAGCCATTGCGCCACCAAGCCGGTGCGCTTTGTGCTGGAAATGCACCAGGGCTGGTTTGCCAAGAAAAACATGGCCGCAGGCTTCAAGCTGAGCGGCCCGCCCTTCTCTGCTACCAAATGAAAAAAGCCGATGCATGCATCGGCTTTTTTGTGGAAGCAAGCGAGTCCGCGATCAGGCGAAATTGGCTTGCGCGAATTCCCAGTTCACCAGCTTGTCCAGGAAGGTTTCGACAAACTTGGGACGCAGGTTGCGGTAGTCGATGTAGTAGGCGTGTTCCCACACGTCCACGGTCAGCAGGGCTTTGTCAGCGGTGGTCAGGGGCGTGCCAGCAGCGCCGGTGTTCACAATGTCCACCGAGCCATCGGCCTTCTTGACCAACCAGGTCCAGCCAGAGCCGAAGTTGCCCACGGCAGACTTCACGAAAGCTTCTTTGAAAGCAGCGTAGCTGCCCCACTTGGCGTTGATGGCCGTGGCCAAAGCGCCGCTGGGCTCGCCGCCGCCGTTGGGCTTCATGCAATGCCAGAAGAAGGTGTGGTTCCAGATCTGGGCGGCGTTGTTGTACACACCACCGCTGGACTTCTTGACGATGTCTTCCAGAGACATGTTTTCGAAGTCCGTGCCTTTTTGCAGATTGTTCAAGTTCACCACATAAGCGTTGTGGTGCTTGCCATGGTGGAACTCCAGGGTTTCTTTGGAGTAATGCGGGGCCAAGGCGTCAATGGCGTAAGGCAGTGCGGGAAGGGTGTGTTCCATGAGATCCTCTGCAAATGGGTTGGAGAAAGCGTGCGATTGTAGAAAACTAATCCAGCCGATGCTGACGAACGGTCAAATCAACCTCGCCATCGGCAAGGATTGCCGTCACCGACTGGCCTGGCTGGGCTTGGGCCGCCAGGGTCAATGGCTGACCTTCTTCAGATCTGAGCCAAGCATAACCGCGGCGCAGCACCAGCCTGGGATCCAGCAAGCCCAGGCGCAATTGGGCTTGTTCCAGACGGTGTTCTGCGGCGCGCGTGAATTGGGTCACCGCGGGCTGCCAGCGGGTCTGGCATTGCGCCAGTTGGTGTGTCTCGCTTTGCATGGACTGACGCGCCGCCGAGCGCAAGCGCTGCGCCCACATGCGCAAATCCGAACTCTGCTGGCTCATTCTTTGGGAGGGCCGGCCCAAGCGTTGCTGCACTTCGTCCAGCCGCTGCGCACGCGCATCCAGGGCGTCCCATGTGGCTTGCGAAAGGCGCTCACCCAGCAGCGACAAGGCACCCAACACCACCGACTGCTCGGTGGCACACAACTCCGCTGCGGCGGTGGGCGTGGGGGCCCGCAAGTCTGCACAAAAGTCTGTCAGGGTGAAATCTGTTTCGTGGCCGACGCCGGAAATCAAGGGCACAGGACTTTGCGCCACAGTTCGGGCCAATTGCTCATCGTTGAAGCACCACAGGTCCTCCATGGCGCCGCCACCGCGCACCAGCAAAATGACATCCACCTCGGCTTGCTGGTAAAGGCTTTTCAAGGCCTTGACCAGCGTGGGCGCCGCCTCCGCCCCTTGCACCTGGGCCGGGGCCAGCAGCACGGGAATGTGCGGCACGCGGCGTTGCAAGGCGGTCATCACGTCATGCAACGCGGCCGCAGACAACGAGGTCACCACGCCAATGGCACGCGGCATGGGCGCAATGGGCCGCTTGCGCGCAGCATCAAACAAGCCTTCGGCTTCGAGTTTTTGCTTCAAACGCAAAAACTCTTCAAACAAGGCCCCCTGCCCGACCGGCCGCAAACTCTCCACGACCAACTGCAATTCGCCTCGGGCCTCGTACACGCCCAAGCGGCCCAGCGCCTCGACCTGGTCCCCATCGCGGGGCAAGCGTGAAAGCAAACTGGCCGCGCGGCGAAACATGGCGCAACGGATCTGGCCACTTTCGTCCTTGAGCGTGAAATAACAATGCCCGCTGGACGCGCGCGTGAAGCCCGAAATCTCGCCCCGCACCGCGACAGGATTGAAGCGCGCATCCAAGGCATCAGCAATGGCGCGGCACAGCGCACCGACTGGCCAAATTTTGGGCGTCATTGCTTGGTTTTCTCCGTGATGGCTTGGTGGCGCAAGGCCCGCGCCGCAAAATGAAACCGAAACGCTCCACAACGCATACCCAAGGGGGTATCCGAGGCGAATTTGGATTCAACGCACGCAGTTTTCACGCAAGTCCTTGTTTTCATTCAATTTTTTTCTGCTCAAAATCTAGTCGATTTAACACAAGCCTGATTTCATGCGGTTCCGGCCGTGTCAAAGCAAAGTTATCCACAAAGTTGTCCACTAAAAATGTGAGCACCATGCTCGGCCATAATGGACAGGACTGTGCGACCTATCTGCACTGGAGATTGTCTTGTTTTCCATCATACAAGCCGCAGGCTGGCCCGTCTGGCCCCTCTTGTTTTGCTCTGTCGTGGCCGTGGCCCTGATCATGGAGCGCTTGTACACTTTGCGTGCCCAACGGGTGGCGCCACCCCAGCTTCTGGATGAAGTTTTAACGGCCTGCAAAACCCGGTTGCCGTCCGCCGAGACCATTGAAAAAATTGCGCAGCATTCGGTCTTGGGTGAGTTGCTGGCCAGCGGCTTGCATCTGAAGCACCAGGAACCCCATTGCAGTGAAGCGGCCTTGCGATTTCATCTGGAATCGACCGGCCGTACGCTGGCCCAGCGATTGGAGCGTTATTTGCCGGCGCTGGCCACCATCGCTTCTGCCGCGCCCTTGCTGGGCCTGTTGGGCACGGTGATCGGCATGATTGAAATTTTCGGGGCCCAAACACCGGGCAGCAACCAGCCCGCCCAACTTGCGCACGGGATTTCGGTCGCGTTGTACAACACGGCCTTGGGCCTGTTGATTGCCATCCCGGCCTTGATCGCCTGGCGCTATTTGCGCACCACCGTGGATGGCTATGTGCTCACACTGGAGCTGGCCGCAGAGCGTTTGGCACAGCATCTTTTGCGTTTGCCCGTCAAACCCTGACCATGAAATTTCAACGCCACAGCACCCCTGAGCCGGAGATCAACCTGATTCCGTTCATTGATGTTTTGCTGGTGGTGCTGATTTTTTTGATGCTCACCACCACCTACAGCAAGTTCACTGAACTGCAAATCAATTTGCCAGTGGCCGATGCCCAAACCCCCCCGTTGCGCGCCAAAGAAATTTGGGTGACCCTCAACGCACAAGGACAGGTCAGCGTGCAGCGCAACGCCTTGGGCCGTCTGGATGCGTCTGCCCTGGCCAACGCCTTGGGCCAAGCGGCGCAAGGTTTGGACGACCCGGTCCTGGTCATCAGCGCCGATGCGCGCACACCGCACCAATACGTGGTGAATGTGATGGAAGCTGCACGCCAAATCAACCTGGGGCGCATGACGTTTGTCACGCAAACCGGCGGCGCGGCGCGGAAATAATCGGAAGCTCGCTGGCCCATGACCACGCGCACATCCTTTCTTCGGCAAGCCTGGCAGACCCGCTCACTGCTGACCTGGCTGCTGTGGCCGCTGTCTTTGCTGTTGCGCATCGCTGTGACGTATCGCCGAGCGCTGTATGACGCAGGCCTGTTGGCCAGCCACCGCCTGCCGGTGCCTGTCGTGGTGGTGGGCAATGTGCTGCTCGGCGGCGTGGGCAAGACGCCCATTGTGATGGCGCTGGCACAGCATCTGCAGGCCCGGGGGCTGCGGGTGGGCGTGATCTCCCGCGGTTATGGTCGCCATGGACAAGAGGTGCATGAAGTCAGCGACACCAGCTCAGCTGCAGATGCCGGCGACGAGGCCTTGCTGATCGCGCGCCGTTGTCAGGTTCCTGTGGTGGTCGGCGCCGATCGGCCGGCCGCGGGCCGCTGGCTGCTGCAACGCCATCCTGAAACCGATGTGATCCTGAGCGACGACGGCCTTCAACACCTGGCCCTGCAGCACGACCTGGCGCTTTGTGTGTTTGATGAGCGCGGCCTGGGCAATGGCTGGCTGTTTCCGGCTGGACCTTTGCGTGAGCCTTGGCCTCGGCCGCACCAGGTGCCGCAATGGTTGCTGTTTTCGGTGCCCGATGCAGCGCTTGCCGCGCGGCGGCCCGATGGCCAGGCCTTTTTGCTGCAACGCCGTTTGGCCGAATGTGCCTACAACGCTGCGGGAGAAAAACGCCCCTTGTCGCAATGGCGCGCTCAGCCCTGCCAAGCCCTGGCGGCCATTGCCAAGCCTGAAGCCTTTTTCGACATGCTGCGCCAGCAAGGCTTGGAACTCGACACCCCCTTGGCCCTGCCCGACCATGACCCGCTGACCACCCTGCCTGCTGCCTTTGGCGACGGCAAGGATTGGTTGTGCACCGAGAAAGATGCCAGCAAACTCTGGCCGGCTTACCCCCAGACTTGGGCGGTGCCGCTGGAAGTGGAACTGCCAGCGACTTTGCTGGCCGAGCTGGATGCGGCCCTTGAGGCAAAGCTATCATCCAGCCATGGACACAAAACTGCTTGAACTGCTGGTTTGCCCCGTCACCAAGGGCCCGCTGGAATACCACCCCGAGCGCCAGGAGCTGGTCTCCCGCAGCGCGCGTCTGGCCTACCCCATTCGCGACGGCATCCCCGTGCTGCTGGAAAACGAAGCCCGCCCTTTGCGTGACGACGAACTGGAGCGTTGAATGACAACGCCGGCGTTCACTGTTCTGATTCCGGCGCGAATGGCCTCCACTCGCCTTCCCAACAAACCCTTGGCCGACCTGGAAGGCTTGCCCATGGTGGTGCGCGTGGCACAGCGCGCGTTGTTGTCGCGGGCGCAACGCGCCGTGGTGGCGGCCGACGATGTGCGAATCGTGCAAGCCTGCCAAGCCCATGGCATCGAGGCGGTACTGACCCGCAACGATCACCCTTCAGGCAGTGACCGGCTCGCGGAAACCTGTGAGCTGCTGGGGTTGGATGGCGACGACATCGTGGTCAACGTGCAGGGTGACGAGCCTTTGCTGGACCCCCAGATGATTGAATCGGTGGCGCAACTGTTGACCGAACGAGCGGACTGCAGCATGAGCACGGTGGCCCATGCCCTGGACACCCTGGCCGAATTTACCAACCCCAATGTGGTCAAGGTGGTGCTGGACCGACAGAACACTGCCCTGTACTTCAGCCGTGCGCCCATTGCCTGGTGGCGCGATGGCTTTGCGCAAAGCCAGCCCGAATTGCCAACGCCCGCACCCTTGCGCCATGTCGGCTTGTATGGCTACCGCGCAGGATTTTTGCGCCAGTTTCCCCAACTCGAAGTGGCCCCACTCGAGCGCACCGAGTCACTCGAGCAACTGCGCGCCATGTGGCATGGCCATCGGATTGCCGTGCACATCAGTGACCACGCCCCGGGCCCTGGCGTGGACACGCCCGAAGATCTGGAACGGGTGCGCGCCTGGCTTCGCCAATCCTTGTAAGGCAACGCATAGCGATGCATGCTATCCTTTGAAAAAAAATGATGTCAGGCAAGAACAGCCCGTTGTTGGTGCCTTTTCAAATTCATTCCAAGGACAAGCATGAGACTGATTCTGTTGGGCGCCCCTGGCGCTGGCAAAGGCACCCAAGCCACCTTCATTTGCCAAAAATACGGCATCCCGCAAATTTCCACAGGTGACATGCTGCGTGCTGCCGTCAAGGCGGGGACGCCCTTGGGCCTGGAGGCCAAGAAAGTCATGGACTCGGGTGGCTTGGTCAGCGATGACATCATCATTGGATTGGTCAAAGAGCGCATCACCCAAGCGGATTGCGCCAAGGGTTTCTTGTTTGATGGCTTTCCCCGCACCATTCCCCAAGCTGACGCCATGAAGGCAGCCGGCGTCAAGCTCGACTATGTGCTGGAAATTGATGTGCCCTTTGACGCCATCATCGAGCGCATGAGCGGACGGCGCGCGCACGTCGCCAGCGGTCGCACCTACCACGTCAAATTCAACCCACCCAAAGTCGAAGGCAAAGACGATGTCACGGGCGAAGCGCTGATTCAGCGCGACGATGACAAAGAAGAAACCGTGCGCAAGCGCCTGGAGGTTTATTCGGCCCAGACCCGCCCGCTGGTCGATTACTACTCACAGTGGGCACGCTCGGAACCTCAGGCAGCGCCGGCTTACCGCGCTATCAGTGGCATCGGCAGCGTGGAAGAAATTCGCGAGCGCGCCTTTCAGGCTTTGAGCGCCTGAGGCGTTTATCGCTCTCAGATGGCGGGCCTTGGGGCCCGTTTTTTTTGCCTTTTGCAGGCATGAGTGGGGATTTTTGCCACACCGGCGCACAAAAACTTGCGGTTTTCCAAAAACTGGTTAAAAATACAGTTACTGGATGAACAAACAGTCATCCTCTGAACCACCACCGCGTAGGAGGCCTTTGTGATGGAACAACCCAAACTCACCGCCCGCCAGCAACAAATCCTGGACCTGATCCAGAGCGCCATTGCCCGTACCGGTGCGCCACCCACGCGTGCTGAAATTGCCTCTGAGTTGGGCTTCAAATCGGCCAATGCGGCCGAAGAACACCTGCAAGCGCTGGCCCGCAAAGGCGTCATCGAGCTGGTCAGCGGCACCTCTCGTGGCATTCGCCTGAAAACCGAGACCCTGCGCTCTATCAACGAGTCGCGCATCAAGCAGTACACCCTGCCCCTGCAAAGCTTGGCGCAGCTGGCCTTGCCTTTGGTCGGCCGCGTGGCTGCTGGCTCCCCCATCCTGGCACAGGAACACGTGGACCAAACTTATTACCTGGAAAGCAGCCTGTTTCAGCGCAAGCCCGACTACCTGCTCAAGGTGCGTGGCATGTCCATGCGCGACGCCGGCATCATGGACGGCGACTTGTTGGCCGTGCAAGCCACGCGAGACGCCAAAAATGGGCAAATCGTGGTGGCACGCCTGGGCGAAGAGGTCACCGTCAAGCGTTTTCGACGCAACAAAGAGGTCATCGAGTTGCATGCCGAAAACCCCGATTACCAAACCATTGTGGTCGAGCCGGGTGAGCCTTTCGAAATTGAAGGCCTCGCAGTGGGCCTGATCCGTAACACCATGCTGATGTAAGGAGACACACCATGAGCCTCGCCGTTTTAGGCCTTTTCCGCCTGTTTTCTCCGGTTTTCAAGCCGACCCGTCACTTTTTGCCGCCCCAGGCCTTGCGCTCTATGGCGCCGCGCACGGCGTTGCCTGCTGCCACGCCTGTCACGCCCAAGCCCTTGCGCGTGACCCGCATCGTCGATGACACCACGCCGCGCAATGCCGCCGGTCGCATGGTCATTTCGGGCAATATGCGCGAGGTCTGCGCCGAATTGGACCGCCTGGTGGCCCTGGAGTCTGCTGCACTGCAAAGGAAACCCTGACCGCAACAGGGCACAATCGGGGTCATGAACATTGTGATCCTCGACGACTACCAAGACGCCGTTCGCAAACTGAACTGCGCCAGCAAGCTCGAAGCCTACCCCGCCAAAGTCTTCACCAACACCATCAAGGGCACCGGCCAATTGGCCGTCCGCTTGAAAGATGTTGAAATTTTGGTGTTGATTCGCGAACGCACCCACATCACGCGCTCCTTGATTGAAAAACTTCCGCGCCTGAGAATGATTTCTCAAACAGGCAAAGTGGGATCACACATTGACATGGCGGCCTGCACGGAAAGAGGCATTGCTGTGGCCGAGGGCACAGGCTCCCCCGTGGCCCCTGCCGAACTCACCTGGGCGCTGATCATGGCGGCCATGCGCCGCATTCCCCAATACGTCAGCCACCTCAAGCATGGCGCCTGGCAACAGTCCGGCTTGAAGTCGGCCTCCATGCCCGCCAATTTTGGCTTGGGCAATGTCTTGCGTGGCAAAACCCTGGGCATCTGGGGCTACGGAAAGATCGGGCAACTGATTGCCGGCTATGGCAAAGCCTTCGGCATGCGTGTGTTGCTCTGGGGCAGCGAAGCCTCGCGCCAGCGTGCCACCAACGATGGCTTGAATGTGGCCGAGTCGCGCGAAAGCTTCTTTGAGCAGTCGGACGTGCTGTCCTTGCACCTGCGTCTGAGCGATGACACCCGAGGCATTGTGACCTCGCAAGACCTGAACCGCATGAAGCCCACTGCCTTGCTGGTCAACACCTCTCGTGCCGAGTTGATCGAGCCCGATGCCCTGATTGCGGGCTTGAACCGTGGACGCCCGGGCATGGCCGCCATCGATGTCTTCGAAAGCGAGCCGATTCTTCAAGGGCATGCCTTGTTGCGACTCGAAAATTGCGTCTGTACCCCGCACATCGGGTATGTCGAACAAGACAGCTACGAGCTGTATTTCGGAACCGCCTTTGACAACGTGGTCAACTACATCAAGGGCACGCCCACCAACATCGTGAACCCCGGCGCCTTGCAAATGCGCCGGTGATTCACCGCGCGTTTATTTTTTCGCGCGCAAAGCGGCCATTTCTTCAGCGTTGACCTTGCGGTCGGCGTTGACGCGCTGCATGCTGGGGCGCTCTTCGATGCGCTTCACATAGTCTTTGACAGGCAGGCTTGCCAGCAAATCCTCTCCGAGCACGCGCTTGGTGGCACTTGAGACCAAGGGCAAATGAATCACGGCGGCACAATCGGCCAGTGTGAACTCCGAGCCTGCGACATAAGGAGAAAACTTTGCCAGCTTGGAGAAAGCCGCCACGCCTTTTGTCAATTGCTTGCGAACGCGCTCCTTGGTCTCGTCAGAAACAGTTCCGCCAAAAAAGGCTTGCGCATACAACTCACGCGCTACCAATTCCAGGTGAAGCTCCAAATAAACAATCAACTCGCGCACTTTGCCCGCCTGAAAAGCATCTGCCGGCAACAAGGCATGCTGAGGGTACTTTTGCTCAATGTATTCTGCGCAAGCCATGGACTCCGATATACAGCCGTCGGGCGTTTCAATAAACGGTACCTTCCCCATGGGTGACCGTTCCATCAATCGCGGATGTGTATTACCCACCCAGACAAGCTCCTCCTCAAAAGGCACGTCTTTTTCAAGCAATTGAAGCTTGAGCTTGCTGTAATAGTTGCTAACGGAAAAGCCACAAAGCTTGAGTGTCATCAATGTCTCCAAAGTGAGGTTTTGGTTGCGTGGGGTCAGGTCTTGAGTTTTGCCTTTTTTCTGTGGATAACTCAGATGCAGTTCAGTCTAAGGTAGTTATCCACAGAAAAAAGGTAAAACTCAAGACCTGACCCCATGACCGCAATTATGATGCGAGTCATGAGTACTACCTATTCCATCGTTGGCGTCGTCGGTGCGGGCGCCATGGGCCGAGGCATCGCCCAGATTGCCGCGCAAGCGGGCAGCACGGTTCGACTGTTCGACATGCAGCCAGAGGCCATCCGCAAGGCCCATGACGCCATTTCGGCGCAATGGGACAAACTGGCCGAGAAGGGGCGCATCAGCCCAGAACAATTGGCTGCTTACAAGGCGCGCTTGCAACCTGCGAATGCGCTGAAAGACCTGGCAGACTGCGACATGGTCGTCGAAGCGATTGTGGAGCGGCTGGACATCAAGAAATCGTTCTTCACAGAGCTCGAAGGCATTGTGTCGGACACCGCCGTGCTGGCCACCAACACCTCCTCACTGTCGGTGACCGCAATTGCTGCGCCCCTGAAATGGCCCCAGCGCTTTGCCGGCTACCACTTTTTCAATCCCGTGCCGCTGATGAAAGTGGTGGAAGTGATTCCGGGTCTGAAGACCGACCCCAAGGTTTGCGAAGATCTGACGGCCTATGCCAAACAAATGGGCCACACGCCAGTCACCGCGCAAGACACGCCGGGTTTTATCGTGAACCACGCTGGCCGTGGCTACGGCACCGAAGCTTTGCGCGTGGTGGGCGAAGGCGTGGCGGACTTCGCCACCATCGACCGCATTCTGAGAGACCAGGTCGGCTTCAAGCTGGGCCCCTTCGAGTTGATGGACTTGACCGCTTTGGATGTGTCGCACCCGGTGATGGAATCCATCTACCACCAGTATTACGAAGAGCCACGCTACCGCCCCAGCGTGATCACCGCGCAACGGCTGGCCGGTGGCGTTTACGGCAAGAAGGTAGGTGATGGCTTTTACGCTTATGTGGACGGCGTGGCCCAGTTGCCAGCGGAGCAAGTGGTGCCGCAAGTGCAAGACATGCCACCGGTATGGGTCTCCTCGCGTGCCGCGCGCCGTGCCGACTTGCTGCAATTGTTGAAAGACTTGGGCGCCAAAATTGAAACCGGTGCATCGCCCTCCCCGCAAGCCCTGTCCATCGTGGCCCCGCTGGGTTTCGATGTGACCACCGTGGCGGTGGTCGAGCGACTGGACCCCGCGCGCACCGTGGGCATCGACATGCTGTTCGAAGACCGCGGTACCCGCCGCCGCGTCCTGGCCACCAACCCCGCCACCCGCCAAGACATGCGCGATGCCGCCCATGCCTTGTTCGCGCGCGATGGCAAGCCTGTGAGCGTGATCCGCGACAGCGGCGGCTTTGTGACCCAACGCGTGGTGGCCACCATCGTGAACATTGCCAGCGACATTTGCCAGCAACAAATTTGCAGCCCGCAAGACCTGGAAACCGCCGTGACCTTGGGCCTGGGCTACCCCATGGGCCCGCTGGCCATGGGCGACAAGCTGGGCCCCGACAATGTGCTGGAGACGCTGTTCAATTTGCAGACGGTCTATGGCGATCCTCGCTACCGTCCCAGTGCCTGGCTGCGCCGTCGCGGCGCCATTGGCCTGAGCCTCATGCACCAAGAAGCTTGACACCACCGGAGGGAAACGAACCATGCCGTCACAACTCAAAAGCGAAAGCCAGGGACAAACGCTGATTCTGACCCTCTCCAACCCGGAGTACCGCAATGCCCTGGGGCCTGAAATTTATGCCGCTGGCATCGAGGCCTTGAGCGTCGCGGAGTCGAACCCGGAAATTCACAGCGTGGTCCTCACCGGTGAGGGCGACAACTTCTGTGCGGGCGGCAACCTGAATCGCCTGCTGGCAAACCGCGACAAACCGCCCGAGCACCAAGCCCAGAGCATCGAGGGCTTGCACAGCTGGATGGAAGCCATCCGCACCTTCCCCAAGCCGGTCATCGCCGCGGTCGAGGGCGCGGCCGCTGGCGCAGGCTTCTCGGTGGTCTTGATGTGCGATCTGGTGGTGGCCGCGCGCAACAGCGTGTTCGTCATGGCCTACAGCAGCGTGGGCCTGTCGCCCGACGGCGGCGCCACCTGGAGCCTGGGCCGCAACCTGCCACGCGCCATCAGCTCTGAAATTTTGCTGCTCGGCGAACGCATCGGGGCCGAACGCATGCACGCGCTGGGCTGCGTCAACCGTGTCACTGAGCCGGGTCACGCTTTGACCGAAGCCCTGGCGATGGCCGAACGCATCAATACCCGCGCCAGCAATGCCTTGAGCAGCATCAAGGAATTGCTCGACGCGTCGGTGGACAACGACATGAACACCCACCTGGCCGCCGAACGCGACCACTTTGTGCGCAACCTGCACCACCCCAACGGTGGCATTGGCATCAGTGCTTTTCTAAACAAGCAAAAGCCTCAGTACAAATCCTGAAACCTTGCGTGAAACTGAGCGCCCCATCGGAGGGTTTGGCATTCAGACACGCAGGTGACAACCCTAGGATGCGCGCTTGGTCTCCGGCGCGACAATGAAACTTCAATTGGTCACACACAAGACAGCCCATGGACGACCCTATTCTTACGATCGAGGAAAGAGAAGCCATCAACGCAGGTCGTTGGTTCTCCTCCCTGTCCCCTTCACTCCGACATGACATTCTTCGATGCGCTTACGTCAAACGTTGCAAAGATGGCGACCTGATCGCCGCTCGCGGCGACCCGCCCGAGGAATGGATGGCGTGCGCCAAGGGCGCCGTGCGTGTCAGCTCGACCTCGCTGTCGGGCAAGCAAATCACCTTCACCTATGTCGAGCCCGGCATCTGGTTTGGCGATGTGGCCATCCTGGATGGCGACCGTCGCACCCACGATGTGTACGCCCATGGCGAAACCACCATTCTGTGTGTAGCCAAGGCAGACTTCCAAAAAATTCTCACCCAGCACGTCGAGTTCTACGAAGCCATGTTGCGTTTGCAAGCACGACGCATCCGGCAGCTGTTTGGCTTGGTGGAAGACCTCAACACCTTGCCCTTGCGCTCGCGTCTGGCCAAACAGCTGTTGCACCTGGCGCGCAGTTACGGTGTGCCCTCGCTGGCCAATGGCCAGGAAATCCGGATTGGCTTGCATCTGGCGCAAGAAGAGCTGGCCCAACTGTTGGGCGCGTCGCGCCAGCGCGTGAACCAGGAGTTGAAAGCCATGGAGCGCGAGGAAGCCATTCGCATCGAGGCGGGCGGCTTGGTCATTCGCGACCGGCAGGGCTTGATGCGCATCAGCGAGGCGGACATCTGACATGAGTGCCAACGACAACTTTGTGGGCACCCGCCCCGTGAGCGAAGCCCATCAGTTTGATGTGGGCGTCCTGGAAGCCTGGCTGAAACAGCACATGCCGGGCTTTGCCGGCCCCTTGAGCGTGGAAATGTTCAAGGGGGGCCAATCCAACCCCACCTTCAAACTCATCACGCCCAGCACCAGCTATGTGATGCGTGCCAAGCCCGGCCCCGTGGCCAAGCTTTTGCCTTCCGCCCATGCGGTGGAACGCGAGTTCGCCGTGATGCGTGGCCTCTACGGCACAGCGGTCCCGGTGGCCCAGATGCACGTGCTGTGCGAAGACGAGTCGGTCATTGGCCGCGCGTTTTATGTCATGGAGTTCGTGCAAGGCCGCGTGCTGTGGGACCAGTCGCTGCCCGACATGAGCAAGCAACAACGCCGAGACATCTACAACGAGATGAACCGCGTCATCGCCGCCTTGCACAGCGTGCCTTATGCCGAACGCGGCCTGGAAAACTTTGGCAAGCCTGGCAACTACTTCGAGCGCCAGATTGGCCGCTGGAGCAAGCAATACATCGCCTCCATCACCCAGCCGATTCCAGAAATGGACAAGCTCATGGAGTGGCTGCCCGCCAACATGCCGGCCAGCGCACGCGATGGCCGCACCAGCATTGTTCACGGCGATTACCGCCTGGACAACATGATGTTCCACCCCACCGAGCCGCGCGTGCTCGCAGTGCTCGACTGGGAGCTGTCCACCTTGGGCCACCCCCTGGCCGACTTCAGTTACCACTGCATGGCCTGGCACATCCCGCCGGGCACCTTCCGTGGTATTGGTGGTGTGGACGTGGAGAGCTTGGGCATCCCAACAGAAGACGAGTACATCCGCATGTACTGCGACCGCACCGGCTTCACCACGCCGCAAGCATTGCAGGGCGAGTGGAATTTCTACCTGGCCTACAACATGTTCCGATTGGCTGCGATTTTGCAAGGCATTGCCAAGCGCGTCGAAATGGGCACCGCATCCAGCGCCCAGGCCAAAGCCTCGGGCGCGGGCGCCAAGCCCATGGCCGAGCTGGCCTGGAAAGCTGCCCAGCAAGCCTGACTTTTTAAACTGACCCTCAACTCTGGAGAGAACCATGAATTTCGACTACACCGACAAAGTCAAGGAGCTGCAAGGCCGGCTCCTGGCCTTCATGGATAAGCACATTTACCCCAACGAAAAGCGTTTCTTCGCCGAAATCGAAGCCAACCGCGCCAAGGGCAACCCCTGGGTTCCCACCGCCATCGTGGAAGAGCTCAAGCCCAAGGCCCGCGCCGAAGGCCTTTGGAACCTGTTCATCCCGCACAGCAAGCGCGCACCAGAGGGTTTGTCCAACCTGGAATACGCGCCCCTGTGCGAGATCATGGGCCGTGTGCCCTTCGCCGCTGAAGTGTTCAATTGCTCGGCGCCCGATACCGGCAATATGGAAACCCTGGAGCGCTACGCCAGCGAGGACATCAAAGACGAATGGCTGGAGCCCCTGCTGCGCGGCGAAATCCGCTCGGCCTTCCTGATGACCGAACCGGAAGTGGCCTCTTCAGACGCCACCAACATCCAGTGCCGCATCGAGCGCGATGGCGATCACTATGTGATCAACGGCCGCAAGTGGTGGAGCTCCGGCGCCGGTGACCCACGCTGTGCCGTCTACATCGTGATGGGCAAGACCGACCCGGAAGCGCCTCGCCATTCGCAGCAGAGCATGATCGTGGTGCCGGCCAACAGCCCGGGCGTCACCGTGGTGCGTCCGCTGTCGGTGTTCGGCTACGACGATGCCCCGCACGGCCACATGGAAGTGATCCTGAAAAATGTGCGCGTCCCTGTGGGCAATCTGCTGCTGGGCGAAGGCCGCGGCTTCGAGATCGCCCAGGGCCGCCTCGGCCCGGGCCGCATTCACCACTGCATGCGCACCATCGGCGTGGCCGAGCGCGCCCTGGAGTTGATGTGCAAGCGCCTGAACAGCCGTGTTGCGTTTGGCAAGCCGGTGTCGGCCCAAGGCGTCTGGCATGAGCGCATTGCCGAGTCGCGCATCATGATCGAGCAAGCACGCTTGCTGACCCTGAAGGCAGCCTACATGATGGACACCGTGGGCAACAAGATTGCACGCACCGAGATCGCCATGATCAAGGTGATCGCCCCCAACATGGCAACCTAGATCATCGACTGGGCCATTCAGGCCCACGGTGCGGGCGGCGTTAGCGGCGACTTTCCCCTGGCCTACGCCTATGCGCACCAGCGCACCTTGCGCCTGGCCGACGGTCCGGATGAAGTGCACCGCAACGCGATTGCCAAACTTGAATTGGCGCGCCACATTGCGACCGAACCTCAAGACGTTGAAATGCCCATCACCCGCGGCAGCTGAAGGACCTCACCATGATCGATGTTTACTCCTGGGCCACGCCCAACGGCCACAAAGTCCACATCATGTTGGAGGAATGTGGCCTGCGCTTGAACCGCGACTGGCGTGCTAATCCTGTGAACATCGGTCAAGGTGACCAATTCGCCGCTGATTTTCTGAAGATCAGCCCGAACAACAAAATTCCAGCTTTGGTCGACCCCAACGGCCCGGACGGCAAGCCCATCAGCCTGTTCGAGTCGGGCGCCATCCTGTTGTACCTCGCAGGCAAGACGGGCAAGTTCCTGCCCAAGAGCGATCGCGACAAGTACGAGGTCCTCCAGTGGCTGATGTTTCAGATGGGCGGCGTGGGCCCGATGCTGGGTCAAAACCACCATTTCCGCATCTACGCACCGGAAAAAATTGAGTACGCCATCAACCGTTACACCAACGAAACCAAGCGGCTTTATGGGGTAATGAACAAGCGCCTGGAATCCAGCCGCTTCCTGGCAGGCAAGCAGTATTCCATCGCCGACATGGCGGTCTTTCCTTGGCTGCGCAATTGGCAAAACCAGGGCATCGACTGGGCCGATTACCCGCACCTGAAAGCCTGGTTCGACGCTATTGCCGCACGACCCGCAGTGCAACGCGGGGTGCAGGTCCTGACCGAATTGCGCAAGCCCATCACGGACGACAAAGCCCGTGAAGTCTTGTTCGGCAACACCCAATACAAAGCCCGCTGAGCCTCAAGGATGCCACCATGAGCCCCCATGATTGGCATGGCGTGGTGCTGCCGCCCACGCGCATGGAAGCCTGGCATGGTGACCGCGTGGTGCGCACCTTTGCCAACCGGCCCTTGTCCCTGGCGCACATGCTGGCCGATGCTGTGGCCCAATCGCCCGAGCGTGCGGCACTGATCGATGGCGCGCAGCGTTGGACATACAAGGAACTGGCCTTGGAAGCCCAAGGCATGGCCGAGCAATTTGCACATCAAGGCTTGCAAGCCGGCGACCGGGTCCTGCTCTTCATTCGCAACCGCGCAGAGTTTTTGTTGGCTTTCTTTGCGCTGCAATCCTTGGGCGCGATTGCGGTGCCGGTGGGCGTGCGCGAACAGCGTCCGGGTTTGCAATTCATTCTGAACCAATGCCAAGCGCGTGGCGTGGTCTTCGATGGCGACTTGTGGGACCGCATTCCCGACAACCAAGAATGTCCGCAAGTCCAGTGGCGATGGTCACTGGACCCGATCGCTGCACCGCAAGCCTTGCACCTGTCCAAACAACCCAGCCCAGCAGCCGACAAGCTGCTTCCCTTTGCCGAAGTGGACCCCGCAGATGTGTCGGTCATCCTTTACACCTCGGGCACCACAGGTCGCCCCAAAGGGGCCATGCTGACGCACCGCAACATCAGCCACTCGGTGCTGCACTACCAAGTGTGCATGGGATTGAACGAGAACGATTGCAGTGCACTGGCCGTGCCGGCCAGCCATGTGACCGGGCTCATTGCGATGATCGCCACCTTCGTTCACATCCGAGGCTGCCTGGTCATGGTGCCGGAGTTCAAAGCCAGCAGCTTTCTGGATTTGTTGGAGCGTGAAAAAGTCACCCACACCTTGCTGGTCCCGGCCATGTACAACCTGTGCTTGCTCGACCCCAGCTTTGCCTCGCGCCAACTCGGCGCCTGGCGCATCGGCGGCTACGGTGGCGCGCCCATGCCCGTCAGTGTGATCGACGGCCTGGCTCAAAAGCTTCCCGCCCTGACCTTGCTCAACGCCTACGGCGCGACCGAAACCACCTCGCCCACCACCATGATGCCCGCCGGTGAAACCCGCACCCATGCCGACACCGTGGGCGTGCCCTTGCCCTGCGCCGATGTGCGCATCATGGACGACGAAGGCCATGAAGTACCCCGCGGCGAGACGGGGGAGATCTGGATCGGGGGGCCCATGGTGGTCCCGGGCTATTGGGAAAACCCGCAAGCCACGGCCGAGTCCTTCACCGCAGGCTATTGGCACTCGGGCGATCTGGGTTCGATGGACGCGCAAGGCTACATCCGCCTGTACGACCGCAAGAAGGACATGCTCAACCGCGGGGGCTACAAGGTTTACTCCGTGGAAGTTGAAAATTGCCTGATGGGCATCCCAGGGGTGCTGGAGGCGGCCATTGTGGGGCGGCCTTGTCCGGTGCTGGGGGAGCGGGTGCATGCCTTTCTTTATGCGCCTGGACGCCCGGCTGACGACAAGCCAATCCAAATACACGCCAAAGCCAACTTGGCAGACTACAAGGTACCGGAAACCATCACTTGGTTGGAAAATCCCTTGCCTAGGAATGCCAACGGCAAAGTCATGAAGCGTGTTCTACGAGAGCAACTGACGTAGTTTGGGCCCGATTATTTTGTCGCATTGACGGAACACCTGCTGTCCACATTGGTCGCCACAACTTCAGCGCAATCACCATCCAGCACAGTGACTTTTGCGTCTGAGGTGAACACCAATTGAGCGCTGGTTCCGCCCGCAAAAGTCTTCGCCGGCAAAACAGTGATGGGCACCGACAAGTTATCCGGCACTCTGACGATCTCCATCGTGGTTCTTGCTGCATTCTGCAAATTCAAATAATAAGAACCCGAGCCATAGGTTCCATCATGCAAGACATCCACGGCCTCGCCGGGTGAGCTTGTGTTGGTGAAGGGAAAATACTCAGCTTGTGCCGCATAGAAAATCGTGTTCTTGGTCGCGGCATCGGCTACGCCTTTGACGAGCCAAGTTGGACGTCCGTTGCTGACACTGCTCATCAAGACCAGGTCAAACCGACGCGTGGCTGTAGGATGGGGGATCAACTCAACGCCGTGTATTTCTGAAGTGGGCAAGGTGACAAGCGGCGTCGTTGACGTGTAATAAAGGCGGTCATTCGCGACAGTGAATCGTCGGTCCGTCAGGCTTGCAGAAGCGCTCCCGAGCAAAAACTTGATGTTGCTGCTTCGATCGGTCAACACAATGTCCATGACGCCGTCACCATCCAAGTCCGCAACGGAGGCTTGTTGGGCTTGGTAACGCAGTGCAGTCCCTGAGGCATCCTTCAAAACGGTGACCTGGTAAGCCTCTGGGGTCGCACCACTCAAAAAGAGCAACTGATGCTCTGCCGCACCACTTCCCTTGCACGTGACAAATACATCATGCCGTTTGTCATTGTTCAAATCAGCCGTCACGGCCCTGCTTGCCGAATTGCAAGCGAAGCCTGGCAGCAAAGCGTCCAGGTCGAAAGACTTGACCACAACCCAAGAGCCTGCTTGCTTTTTGAAAATGATGGCTTTGCCATTTCCGGTGGTCGCATTGAGCTTGACGAATCCAGCAACACCGCCCGTGCCTTCCCAAAGAAAATCGCCAAAAGTCAATGTGTTTCGGGTGTTCACATCGGTGATGGGGAGGCCAGCCACATCAGAACTCCAGATCTGAGGGTCAGCCATCGGAAAAGCCAGCTTGAATTCGTAAGAGGAAGCACGCTCAATGGAAGCTGGATAGCTGCCCGCAGATGTGCCGCCAGAGCCCGCAGATCCGCCCCCTCCGCCGCCGCAACCGAGCAAGGCCAGGCAGAGGCTAAACATCAAACCTCGAAAAAAGTACTTCATAAAATAGAGATCGTCACCTTCAGACTTTACTCCAGTCATGCGCCAAACTGATAAAGTCATCGCTCTATGAGCCGATTTGTTAGATTATGAAATTAAAAACGTTTATTTGGACTTTGATGATCTGTTGTGCCCCCGCACTGGTCTGGGCGCAAGACAGGCCCGAGCCACGTTACAAGCCCTACCCCGTCAAAAAAACAGATGCCGGTCACAGCACAGAAAAGTCAGAGCCTGAGCCTGTCAAGCAGCCCTTTGGCGTCACCCCCTCCAAAGCGTTGCAAGCCCGCCCGCCCACTTCTGGCAAGGAGCCCATGGTCAGCCTCGGCCCCAAAAACCTGCCCATGACCGAGCCTGTGCATGAAACCCTCAAGTTGAATTACTACGAGTGCCGGGGCGTCATTGCACCGTGGTTCCTGGAATTGCTCGTTGCAGAGATGAACTATTTCAATGAATTGGTCGAATTGCCATTTGTCAATTTTCCGAATTTGGGCTGTGTGGTCAGCGTTGGAACCGAGAAAAGCCTGACACCTGGCCGCATCAGCGTTCAGTTGTTTTCCAACGTTCGCCTGATGAACGACTGCGTGCGGGATGAGCGCTGCACGGTGTTTCGCTCGGTCAACCTGGTGCAGCGTGGCAGCGCGATTTACCGCTCCTACTTTCTCTCCGACATGTCGCGCAAGCTGATCGCCCAGCATTGCGTGACAGACAAAGGCAAGCATCACAGCGACACCACCTGCTACACCGTCGACTGAAATTCAAGCCAGTCGAGTTCAAGCCGATCCTCTGGAAAGGGCCTTACTCACCATGACTTCAATTCTGCGTTTCCTTCCCGCTTTGCTCATCAGCGTCAGCCTGATGGCGGGTTGGGCCGTGCCGGGGAGTTCCGCTTGGGCCGCCTCTGAGTCAGCCAAGGCAGACAGCAAGTCGCAAAAGACTTTTGAGGGCATTGAGCCCCTGTTCTACCTCGACTCCAAGCGCCGGCCCTACATTGAGCCATTCCATAAGACCGACACCGATGAGTATTTCATCTGCCGCGGCACTGTGGGCGAGTGGTACCGTCAGGTGCTGGCGCAAGACTTCAACAAGTTGGCTGAACGCGATGGCATGCCCAGCGTGTCGGGCTCAACGTGCGCGTTGCACCTGATTGCCACCCATTCTGGAAAAAAGTTGCCGATTGTTGCGGTGGAAATGTTTCCAGGGGCCGATGAAATGCGCTCCTGTGTCTTGTCGGGCACCTGTCCTCAATTGAGAACTGTCATGCTCTATGTCAAAGAGCGAACCCTGTACCGGACCTTCATCCTCGGCGATTCCAAGAGCCGGATCAAGCGGCAATATTGCCTGGACAACCAGTCCAAAATCCTGGCGGAAAAAAGCTGTTGGCGCCACTTTGAGGGCGAATAAGCACTGGCCTGCCCGGAGGGGATCGAACCCCCGACCCACAGCTTAGAAGGCTGTTGCTCTATCCAACTGAGCTACGGGCAGATAAAAAAAGGCTCCCACGGAGCCTTTTTGTTTTGTTGGTCGGGGCGACATGATTCGAACATGCGACCCTCTGGTCCCAAACCAGATGCGCTACCAGACTGCGCTACGCCCCGAAGCAGCCATTCTAACGCTCAGATTTTACAAGGGTAAACCCTGATGCAATATATTTCCTACTTGGGATAATAAAGCACTTTAATGCATATCACAGCCCTTAGAGCAGGAGACAGCATGACGCACAGCCAAGTCGATCTGGAGGCATCCCCTCCCCGCATCAGCATCCCCAAAAACTACAACGCCGCGTTGGAGTTGCTGGAATGCAATGCCGCTTGGCCCGACAAGCCTGCTTACGTTGACAGCCTTTCAGGAGAGACCCTCAGCTACGGTGAATTGAACCGCCAAGCCCATCGCTTCGCCCAAGCTTTGCGGGCCCAGGGCTTCGAGCCGGAACAACGCGTCTTGTTGTGCATGCTGGACACACTGGCATGGCCCGTCGCCTTTTTGGGGAGTATTTTGGCAGGCGTGGTGCCGATCGCCGTCAACACCTTGCTGACCACCCAAGATTTTGACTACATGCTGCGCGACTCCAGGGCCAAAGGCCTGCTGGTGTCCGATGCCTTGCTCCCCAGCTTTCAGCCCCTGTTGGGTCAAATTTCCACGCTGAAAACCGTGATCGTTGCCGGCGGCGAAGGATCCCACCCCCATTTGAATTTTGCCAAGCTGGTCGCTCAGGCTGCGGACACCGCCATCGTGCCCACCACGCAATCGGACGACGCCTGTTTTTGGCTGTACTCCAGCGGCTCCACGGGCTCGCCCAAGGGCACGGTTCACCTGCACAGCCATTTGATCCAAACCGCTGTGCTGTACGGCCAAAAAATTCTGGGCTTGAAGCATGACGATGTGGTGTATTCCGCCGCCAAATTGTTCTTTGCCTATGGCCTGGGCAACGCCTTGACCTTCCCCATGAGTGTGGGCGCGACCACGGTCTTGCTGCCCTCACGCCCCACGCCCAATGACGTGTTTGCTTTGCTCAAAAAGTACCAGCCCACTGTCTTTTACGGGGTGCCCACCCTGTTTGCGTCCTTGTTGGCCGACCCGCAACGCCCCGCACGCGCCGACTTGAATTTGCGCGTTTGCACCAGCGCTGGCGAAGCCTTGCCCGCTGAGATCGGCAAGAACTGGAGCGCCACTTACGGCTGCGAGATTCTGGATGGCATCGGCTCCACGGAAATGCTGCATATTTTCTTGTCCAACCGCCCCGGTGAAGTGCGTTATGGCAGCACGGGCAAGCCCGTGCCGGGCTACGAATTGCGCATCGTCGACGAGGACGGGCGAATTTGTGGCGATGGCGAATTGGGCGAATTGCAAATCAACGGCCCCAGCGCCGCCCTGTGCTACTGGAACAACCGCGAAAAAACCAAGGCCACGTTTGCAGGCGAATGGACGCGCAGTGGTGACAAATACATTCGCGATGCCGACGGTTATTACACCTACGGCGGGCGCAGCGATGACATGCTGAAAGTGGGTGGCATTTATGTGTCCCCCTTTGAAGTGGAAGCCTCCCTCATGACCCACCCTGGCGTGCTCGAAGCGGCGGTGATTGGCGCGCCCGACAGCGATGACCTGATCAAGCCCAAAGCCTTTGTGGTGCTCAAGCCCGGCCAGCAACTCACGCTGGACGATTTGAAACAGCATGTGAAGTCACAGCTGGCGCCCTACAAATACCCGCGCTGGATTGAATTTGTCACAGAGTTGCCCAAGACGGCCACTGGGAAAATCCAGCGCTTCAAGCTGCGCAACGCTCAGAGATAATGAGCCCACAACATTCATCCCTAGGAGACTTTTTATGACCACCCGTCGACTCGTTCTGACCCGCAGCGCTGCTGTGATCGGTGCCGCTTCCACTGGCCTGTTGCTGCCCGAGATTGCGCGCGCGCAGAGCAACAAAGTGCGCGTCGGCTTCATGCTGCCCTACACCGGCACCTTTGCCCCCCTGGGTGTGGCCATTGAAAACGCCTTTCGCATGGCCTTGGACGAACAAGGCGGCAAGCTCGGTGGCCGCGAGATTGAATGGTTCAAAGTGGACGACGAGTCCGAGCCCTCCAAAGGCGTTGAAAACGCCAGCCGCCTGGTGCAGCGCGACAAGGTAGATATCCTGGTGGGCACGGTGCACTCGGGCGTGCAAATGGGCATCCAGAAGGTGGCCCGTGACAGCGGCGTCTTGAGCCTGATTCCCAACGCGGGCGTGCATGCCGCCACCCGCGCCTTGTGCGCGCCCAACGTGTTCCGCACGTCCTTCTCAAATTCGCAACCGACGCGCGCACTGGGCAAGGTGATGGTGGACAAAGGCCACAAAAAAGCGGTCTGGATCACCTGGAAATACGCCGCGGGCGATGAGGCCTTTGAAGGCTTCAAGGAAAGCTACACCGCTGCCGGCGGCACCATCGTCAAGGAACTGGGCCTGCCCTTCCCCAACGTGGAGTTCCAGGCTTTGTTGACCGAAATCGCCGCCCTCAAGCCCGATGCCGTGGCTTGCTTCTTTGCAGGCGGCGGTGCGGCCAAGTTCATCAAGGACTATGCTGCGGCCGGCCTCAAAGGCAAGATCCCGCTGTATGGCTCAGGCTTCCTGACCGAAGGCGTGCTCGATGCCGCAGGCCCTGCGGCCGATGGCATCTACACCACGCTGCACTACAGCGACTCGCTGGACACCGCGCGCAACAAGGCCTTCCGCTTGGCCTATGCCAAGACCTTCAAGTTGCAACCCGATGTCTATGCCGTGCAAGGCTATGACACCGGCTTGTTGATGATCCAGGGCGCCAATGCCGTCAAGGGCGACTTGTCCAACAAGAAGGCTTTGTATGCCGCCATGGAAAGCGCGGTCATCGACAGCCCGCGTGGCAAGTGGTCCATGAGCAAGCAACACAACCCGGTGCAGGACATCTACCTGCGCGTGGTTGAAAACAAGGAAAACAAGGTCGTTGGCGTGGCAGCGAAAGCCCTGGCCGATTCCGGTGCAGGCTGCCGCATGGCCTGATCGTTTGTGGATCTCGCCAACTTTCTCATTCAGCTCCTGAACAGCGTTCAGTACGGCCTGCTGCTTTTCATGCTGGCAGCCGGGCTGACGCTGATCTTCGGCATCATGGGCGTCGTCAATCTGGCGCACGGCAGTTTCTACATGCTGGGCGCCTACCTGGGCTATGCCTTGTGCGCCGCTTGGGGCAGCCTGACACTGGCCATTGCAGGCGGCGCGGCGCTGTCGGTGCTGTTTGGGTTGTTGTTGGAGCGCTTGCTGTTCCGCCACTTCTACCACCGGGACCACCTGGACCAGGTGTTGCTGACCTTTGGCTTGATCTACATCTTTGAAGAAATGCGCTCGATTCTCTGGGGTGACGATGTGCACGGTGTGCCCGTGCCTGCGGCCCTGGAGTGGTCTATTCCACTGACCGAAAACTTGTCTTACCCGGCTTACCGCCTTTTCATGTCGGGCGTCTGTTTGTTGCTGGCCGCCGGTCTGTACCTGCTGATCAGCAAAACCCGGCTGGGCATGAAAATCCGTGCGGGCGCCTTCAACCGTGACATGACTGAATCCTTGGGCATCAACATCCAGCGCATCCATGCCATCGTTTTCGCCATGGGTGTGGGCTTGGCGGCCGTGGCCGGCATCGTGGCCGCGCCTGTGTCCAGCGTCTACCCCAACATGGGCTCGCAAGTCCTGATCATGTGCTTTGTGGTGGTGGTGATTGGGGGCATCGGTTCGATCCGGGGCGCCCTGATTGCCGCCCTGCTGGTGGGCCTGGTGGACACCTTTGGCAAAGTGCTGTTGCCACAAGTGGCCAGCATGCTGGTGTATGTGCTGATGGCGCTGGTCTTGCTCTGGAAGCCGCAAGGCTTGTTCAAACAATGAGCACCGCCCGCGCCCACCTCGAAGTCTTGCCCCGCAGCATTCAACTGGTGCTGTGGCTGGGCCTGCTGGCCTTGCTGGCCTTTCCCTGGATAGGCTCCGATTTTCATGCGCAAATGGTCTCGCGCATGATGATCCTGGCCATCTTTGCCATGAGCCTGGACTTGCTGCAAGGGGTCACCGGCTTGGTGTCCTTGGGACACGCCGCCTACTTCGGCCTGGCAGGTTACCTGCTGGCCTTCATGACGCCGCCTGGCGAGCCGGTGAGCCTGTGGTGGACCCTGCCAGTGGCCGTGCTCGGCGCCGGGCTGGCGGCCGCGGTGATTGGCTTCTTTGTGGTCCGCACCCAGGGCATTTATTTCATCATGGTCACCATGGCCTTTGCGCAAATGGTGTTCTACCTGTTCTTTGACAACAAGGTGCTGGGCGGCTCGGACGGCATCTACATCAACTTCAAGCCGGACGCCGTGTTGTTCGACCTGGAGAACAAGCAGGTTTTTTACTACTTCACACTGGCTTGCCTGGTGGGTGTCTACCTGTTCTTGCGCCGACTGTTGTGGAGCCCCTTGGGCCGCACCTTGAATGGCATTCGCATCAATGAGCACCGCATGCGGGCCATGGGCTATTCCACCTTCGGCTACAAGCTCACGGCCTTCACCGTGGCCGGCGCGCTGGCGGGTTTGGCCGGCTATTTGTGGGGTGCTCAAACGGGGTACGTCAATCCAGAGTTGATGGGCTTTCACATGAGCGCACACGCCATCATGATGGTGATTCTGGGTGGCATGGGCAACTTTGCCGGCGCCATGGTGGGCGCATTCTGCTTCGAGTATTTGCTGCACCTCTTCAAGGACCTGCCCACCGTGGGCGGCTTCCAGATGGGCAAGCATTGGCAACTCTGGATGGGCAGCTTCATTGTGCTGGTGGTGATTTGGGCGCCGCGTGGCGTGCTGGGCCTGATACAACGCTTTGGAGGGGACAGCGATGCATGAGATCCTGCTCTCGGCGCGCCATCTGACCAAGCGCTTTGGCGGCCTGGCCGCCGTCAACGATGTGTCGCTGGATTTGTCCCGCGATGAAATTCATGCGGTCATTGGCCCCAATGGCGCGGGCAAATCCACCCTCACCCATCTGTTGTCGGGCGACCTGCCCTCCACTTCCGGCCAGATCCAGCTGGGCGCACAGGATGTGACCGGCTGGTCCGCCGACCGCATTTCCCACCATGGCCTGGGCCGAAGTTTTCAAAAAACCAATATTTTCAGCCCACTCTCGGTCTGGGAAAACATTCGCCTGGCCGCGCAGTCGCGCAGCACCCCAGCGCCGGGCAACCCGCTGGGCTGGTGGCTGCGCGCCGATGCGCATGCGGGCGTCAACCAGCGCGCCGAACGTGCGCTCAACCTGGCGCGACTGAGCGCACGCCGGGACACCGTGGCCGGACTGATGAGCCATGGCGAGCAGCGCCAACTTGAAATTGCCATGTGCCTGGCCACCGAGCCCGAAGTGCTGCTGCTCGATGAGCCCTTGGCGGGCATGGGCGTGGCCGAAGCCGAGCGCATGGTCGAATTGCTGCTGGCCTTGAAACAAGACCATGCGATGTTGTTGGTGGAGCATGACATGGATGCGGTGTTCACATTGGCCGACCGCCTGACCGTGATGGTCAATGGCCAGGTGATTGCCAGCGGAACGCCCGCCGAGATTCGCGCGGACGCCAATGTGCAAGCGGCCTACCTGGGCGAGGAGCACGCATGAGCACATCGCATTGGATCGAGGCGCGCCAGCTGAACACCTATTACGGTGCCAGCCACATCTTGCGTGACCTGAACTTCCATTTGGGCAAGAGCGAAACCCTGGGCTTGATGGGCCGCAACGGCATGGGCAAAAGCACGCTGCTGAAAAGCTTGATGGGCCTGGTCAAACCCCGCAGTGGCGAGGTGCAGATTGCCGGGCACACCATGACGGGCCGCGCGCCCTATGAAATTGCGCAGCGTGGCATTGCCTATGTGCCCGAAGGCCGTGGCATCTTTGGCAACCTCAGTGTGCGCGAGAACCTCGTAATGGCCGCGCGTGCCGGTACCCAAGGCCAGCGCGACTGGACCTATGAACGGGTGCTGGCCACTTTTCCGCGACTGGCCGAGCGCCTGGACCATGGCGGCCAGCAATTGAGCGGTGGCGAGCAACAAATGCTGACCATTGGCCGGGCCTTGATGACCAACCCCGACGTGCTCATCCTGGACGAAGCCACCGAAGGCCTGGCGCCGCTGATCGCGCGCGAAATTTGGCGCATCTGCGAAGTCATTCGCGACAGCGGCATCAGCAGCATCATCGTCGACAAGAACTGGAAGCATGTGACCCAAATCACGGACCGCAACGTCATTCTTGTCAAAGGCGAAGTGGTGTTCGATGGCACGTCCAAGGCGCTGCTCGACGACCCCAGTGTACTGGAGCAACATTTGGGTGTTTGAGGGGTGCGCGATCACCATTTGCATACAGCTTTTAGTTGTACAAATCCAACCATCATGAAACTCTACAACTTTTGGCGCAGCGGAACTTCTCACCGTACGCGCATCGCACTGAACCTCAAAGGCTTGACCGTTGAATACGTCGCAGTACATCTCGGCAAAGAAGAGCATCTCAAAAACGAGTTCAAGGTGATCAATCCTCAGCAATTAGTGCCCGCTTTAGACACGGGTCGAGAGGTACTCTTGCAGTCGCCCGCCATTCTCGAATGGCTGGAAGAAAAATACCCGACGCCGGCCTTGCTACCCCACGATGCAAAGAGCCGCGCACAAGTGCGCGCATTGGCGGCCATCATCGGATGCGACATTCACCCTATCAACAATCGCCGTATCCTTGAATACCTGCGTAAAAGCTTTGGTGCGAATGACGATGCTATCAACCAATGGTGTAGCATTTGGATCAGTGCTGGATTTGATGCCTATGAAGCTTTGTTGAACGCCGATAACCAACGTGGTCGCTTCAGCCACGGTGACACGCCCTCGATGGCAGATTGTTATCTGATTCCGCAAATAGAAAGTGCACGACGCTTCAAGGTAGATCTGTCTAAATGGCCACTCATCATGGCAGTAGAGAAGGCCTGCATGGAACTGGACGCTTTTCGCAAGGCGGCACCGGCCGAACAGCCAGACGCAGCTTGACAGGCTTCTGCTAGCTCGGTTACTTTAGACTTTCTTGACGATCAAACACGTTTTATGGCGCGGCACAGTCAAGTAACAGTCGCAGCCAGTCAGCTTCGAACCACGCCATGAATTCGCCATTCCTCATGAGCCACGAAGACCGCGTTATCTTGGCGCGAAGTAGGTATTTCGAAGAGGGAATTCTGCCTACGGGGGTTGTGAGCGAGACCATTTTTCAATCATGGACACGCTGCCACCGTGCGAATAAAAAACCACAAGAAAAAATTGAATTTCAACCTGTTTCGGCCAGCAGAAGTCACCTGGCACTGCAAAGGAACCGTACGCTGCACGAGGCTTGGCTGAGTGAACTGCCATCTTTGGGAAGCGCCTTGGGCTCTGCCAATTGTTCTGCCATCTTGACCGATGCGACGGGCGTATTGATTGGGGCGACACCGGCATCTCAACACGATCAAAAAATCATTTCTATAGCACACAGGGTGGGCGTGAACCTATCGGAAGAGCATGTGGGCACTACCGCCCCCGGCATTGTGGCCAGAACTGGCAAGCAGGCGTGCGTGCTCGGAGGAGAGCACTACTACAACTCGGTGAAGACGATGTACTGCTCCGCAGCGCCCATACGCAACATCCATGGGCAATTGGCGGGGATACTGGACATTTCCCGCGAAGGCAGTCCATTCAAATTTGATCCCTCTGCAATCGTCGGACTTTATGCCGCATCGATTGAAAATCGCTTGCTGGCGGCTCATTCAAACGAGCATTTGGTTGTTCGCTTCCAATTTGTACCTACGATCCTTGACACGCCCATGGTCGGTATGCTCGGCCTCGATCACACTGGGAAACTGGCTTGGGTCAACTCTGTTGCCAGCAATCTCTTGGGCATTCAGCCTGAACAAGAGCACCGACCACAGCTATGGGTGGAAGACATCTTTGACATCAGCTTTTCTAAGCTGGCCTCCTTGGCTGGCAGTGGAGTAAAACCCTTACGTTTGCGCAGTGGGCTGCAAATTTACATGCAATGTGATTTCTATCTGAACGGCCATGCGCATGTTGGTATCACCAGCCAAGTTCCCTGCGATGCGGAGCCTGGCACCACAACTCCTGTCAAAACCGCTCACATCGAATTAAGTTCATCCGCTTCGCCCATCAACGCCGAAGCAGTGGTCGAAACAGCCAGCAGCTTGAAACAGGCTGATGCCGATCTGATCCAGAAATTTCTCAAAGAGTGCAAAGGCAATGTTTCGCTGGTGGCGAAATTGCTCAAAGTCTCACGTGGTCTCATCTACAGGCGAATGACGGCTCTTGGCATTGACGCCAAAGCGTTCAAAAAGTAAGCGCTGCTCGCGCTGGTCTCCCACTGCAACTAATGCTGCGGTCCAAATGTCGGTCATCCTGCGGGATCTGGCTGATGCATACCCATCCTGCTCAACTTCCTATTTGAAGCTGTTACCGGTGCTTCCGGTTGTTCTGTCTTGGAACAATTTAAGCTAGGGGAAATCCCGATGTACGAAGAGTTTCAACGGCTTCCTAAAGTGTCGGCCGGTGGTAGCTGGTGCTTTGAGCCCCTCCACTGGAGACCAATTCGACACCGACCAATAGGAATTCAAAATGAACCAACTCCTTGACACCCACAGCAACCCCAATGACGGTTTGCTTGAACGATTGGAACGTGCGCTGATCGCTGGTCGACTCGACCGTCGTGGCTTCATGCGCGCTGCAGCAGCTACCGGCTTCGGCCTGACTGGCTTAAGCGTACTGGCCGATGAGCTGGATGCGGTGCGTGCAAACCAAAAAGAACGCGGAGCCAATCTCAAGGCCTCCTACGATTACGTTGTCGTGGGCACGGGCACTGCAGCCTGCGCACTGGTCGGCCGGCTAGCAACTCGCAAAGACGCCTCAATCCTCATGATTGAAGCTGGTGATTGGGATACGGCTCCTTCTGTCCTTGATCCAAGCGTTTGGTTCACCAACCTCGGCACCGAGCGTGACTGGGGTGACGTCGCGCTCGCTTCCCCCAGTACCAACAACCGAGCCATTCCTGAACACATGGGCCGCGTCGTGGGTGGTGGCAGCAGCATCAACGCCACCATTTGGGCTCGCCCTTTTAAAGACGACTTGGATCACTGGGCCAGTGTCAGTGGCGACAAGTCTTGGAACTATGAATCTGGTTTGGCGATTTATCGCCGAGTTGAAAACTGGCAAGGCAAAGCGGACGACAGGTATCGCGGTAAGGGTGGCCCCGTTTGGTGTCAGCCGGCCCATAACCCGCATCCGCTCGCACCCGCAATGCTCCAGGCCTGTAAATCGCTGGGCTACACCGTATTCGACGATCAAAACGGGAAACGGGAAGAAGGCAATGTCGGTTTCGCCTTGATGAACCAGATCATCCGAGATGGTCGTCGCCAGAACATGGCCCGCTCTTACCTCTACCCGGTGCTCTCGCGTCCGAATGTGACGGTCATCGTCAATACCCATGTGGATCGACTGGTGCTATCGGGCAACAAGGTCACAGGTGTGCAAATCAATCGCGGGGGCACCCAGAGTGTGGTGGGGGCTGGAACAGAAGTCATTCTTTGCTCTGGTGGCATCAATACACCCAAGCTCTTGATGCTCAGCGGCATTGGTGACGACGCGCAACTGCGCCAACACGGTATCAAGACCGTCGTCAACTCGACAGAAGTGGGTAAAAATTTCCAGGATCACCTGTTGCACGGCGGCTGTATTTTCGAGCCTAAGGAGCACATTCCTCACCGCAACAGTGCTGCCAACGCTGCCGGCTTCCTCAAGAGCAAAGCTTCATTGGCTTCCCCCGATGTCAACATCGTGCAAATTGAATTGCCATACGCCTCGGATGTTGTGGCCAAGCAGTACACCCCGCCCAACACCAGCTGGGCCTTGTGTGCAGGATTGGTGGCACCCAAGAGCCGCGGGGAAATCAAATTGCGCTCCGCCGATCCCAAGGACCGTCCGGTTGTAGATGCTCGGTTCCTCAGCCATCCCGACGATGTGAAAGCCCTGGCTTATGGCATCGAGGTAAGCCGAGAAATCGCCAACTCTGCAGCCATGAAGGATTTTGTAAAGCGAGAAGTTGCACCTGGCAAAAAGCTACAGGGCAAAGAGATGGAAGACTTCGTGCGCAACGGGGCGACCACCTATTTCCATCAATCTGGCACATGCCGAATGGGTAAGGACAACAAAGCCGTGGTGGATGCGCAGTTGCGCGTCAACGGCGTGCAAGGCTTGCGTATCGCCGACAGTTCCATCATGCCTCGGATCGCAGGCGTTGCCACGATGGCTACTTGCGTGCTGATCGGTGAGCGCATGGCTGACATCTTGACAGCCAAGGCTTGAATCTGACGCTCATCCGGCTCAACACGATGCTGAATTTCATCAAAAGTTTCTTTATCAACCAAAAACCTGAAGAGTCTGCTCTCATGAAAGCCCAATTGCTCATCGACAACCAATGGGTCAATGCCGAAAACGATGCCAAATTTGAGCGTCGTCATCCCGTCAGCAATGCACTGGTCACCGAGGCCTCTTCGGCCAGCGTAGCCGATGCCAAAAAAGCTGCTGAATCAGCTCACGCCGCGTTCAAAGCTTGGCGTAATTCACCTCCCAGCGAGCGTCGTCGCCTGCTGCTGAAAACAGCTGACATTCTGGAATCGAAAACACCGCAGTTCATCGAGATCATGGCCGCCGAAGTGGGCGCTTCTCCTCTTTGGGCTGGCTTCAACGTTCATCTGGCTGCCAATGTCTTCCGCGAAGCAGCCGCTTTGGCCACTCAAATTCAAGGCGAGACCATTCCCACCGATAAGCCCGGGGCACTGTCGATGACGCTGCGCCAGCCGGTTGGTGTCATCTTGAGCATCGTGCCCTGGAACGGCACAGTGGTGCTCGCAGCCCGGGCCATTGCTTATCCCCTCGTGTGCGGCAACAGCGTGGTGTTCCGTGGCTCGGAAGCCAGTCCGCGCACCCATGCGCTGATCTCGGAAGCCCTGGTGGAAGCGGGTTTCCCAGCCGGCGTGCTCAACTACCTGAGCAACTCTCCTCAATCTGCACCGGAAGTGGTCGATGCCTTGATCGCTCATAAAGCTGTTCGTCGCATCAACTTCACAGGGTCCACCCGCGTCGGTCGAATTGTGGCCGAGAAGGCTGCCAAGCAACTCAAGCGATGCCTGCTTGAACTAGGCGGGAAATCGCCGCTGATTGTTTTGGATGATGCCAACGTGGATGAGGCCGTCAAGGCCGCTGTGTTCGGCTCATTCCTGTACCAAGGACAAATTTGCATGTCCACCGAGCGCTTGATCGTGGATGAAAAAATCGCAGACGAATTTGTTGCAAAGTTTGCCGCTCGCGCCAAAGAACTCGTCGCCGGTGATCCCGCCGTCAACCCGCAATGCATCGTGGGTCCCATGATCAACGCCTCTTCCGGATCACGAATCAACGATATGCTGCAGGATGCCTTGAGCAAGGGCGCGAAGCTGGTCTGCGGTGGTGTGGCCGATGGCGCCGTGATGCCCGCGACCATCCTTGACCATGTCAACTCCAGCATGAAAATTTACGACGAAGAAACCTTCGGCCCCATCACTGTGGTTGTTCGTGTCAAGAGTGCACAAGAGGCCATTACGGTCGCTAATGACAGTGCATATGGTTTGTCATCCGGCGTTTTCGGTCGCGATGTCAATCGTGCATTGGCCATTGCCATGGAGTTGGAATATGGCTCAGTGCACGTCAATGGTTCCACGGTGCAAAACGAAGCCCAGGCTCCGTACGGTGGGACGAAAGACAGCGGCTATGGCCGCTTCGATGGTCGCGCAGTCATTGACGAGTTCACTGAACTCAAATGGCTGACCATTGAACCCCAGGAGCAACAGTACCCGTTCTGATTACTTCAGGAAACTCTACACAAAGCGGCCGATGGCCGCTTTGTCTCGTTAAGAGAACAGATTTTTCACCATCTATTTAAAAGATGCTTATGACTGGAGCTTGATTAAAGATACCTTGAAGACTGTTGGGTCATTGCATCGCTATCGCTTATAGCCGTCGCTACTCGTAATGGGCAGCAAGCGCGCCCAACACTCAGTCGGCGTAAATGGCCGTAGCTTGCGCCCCCACTTTCTTGATCTGCTCGATCACCGCCAGAACGGTAGGCGATGGTGTGCGCTTTGACAGGCGCACGATACCTATGGGAGGTAGCCTAAGGTCCAGTCGCAAGGGTAGGCTGACGATCAGACCCTGCTTTTGTTCCGCGTCCATCACTTCCGTGGGCAGGGCAGCAATCATGTCGGATTCCATAAGCATGGAACGGATGACCAGGTAGGACGTGGTTTCCACTGGATGCGTTGGCAGGGCTAGCCCAGCGTGCCGCAGCATATCCTCAATGGCACCACGTGTGTGCGCACTTGGTGGCGGGAGAATCCACGGATAAGCAGTGGTGTCTTTGAGCGTAAGCCGCTTGCGCTGCGACAGAGGGTGGCCGGCCCGCACGTTCAGTCTGAAGGTTGAATCGTACATTACGTCTGTCATCACGCCAGTTTCCTCTCCGGGCCAGGCCCTGCCAACCAGCATGTCTATCTTTCCGGCCACCAACTCGCGGAACATACTGTCATAGGGCCCCTCAATAACCTCCACGGTTATGCGGGGGGCCATCACCGCAAGGGCCTTAAGCGCCTGTGGGATCAGCATGGGCGCGGCCACTGGCAGCGCGCCTATCACCACATGCCCGGCTCCGCCTGAGTGCCATAAACCCAACTCATGTTCGGCATCCATCAGCTCGGCCAGGATCAAGCGTGCGCGTTTGCACAGGATTTCGCCGGTTGGGGTAAGCAGACTACCGCCTGAACTTCGGCTGACCAATTGCTCACCCACTGCCTCTTCGAGTTGCCGGAGTGTCTTGGTCGCTGCCGGCTGAGTGACATGCAGATTTAGCGCGGCACGGGCCAGCGAGCCATGCTCGGAAATGGCAACCAATAAGCGCAACTGGGTCAGGCGGATTCGGCGTTGCAGGGCGGGCATAGAGATCACGTAGCGGCTGAGGCTATGAGTGTGAGTGGATTTGGTATCACTAAAGGATATAGCAGATTGAAGTTAATTCATTAGATTAATTATGGGTGAATTCCTAGACTGCAGCCGTTGATCCACAGTTTTCTTCACTGCGCTTCAGCCTTAAACCCTGACAGTAGCCCCTATGAACACACAAATAAAAAACGTCCCAGATACCTCCACCTTGGAGAACTATGAGCTTTTCATCGACGGCCGCCATTTGCCCGCGAAATCAGGCAAGACCTTTGACACCATCGACCCTTACACCTTGGCGCCCTGGGCACGTGTGCCAGACGCGGGGGTAGAAGACATCGATCTGGCCGTGGCGGCCGCACAGCGTGCACTTCAAGGACCGTGGGGCAAGATGAGTGGTTTTCAGCGCGCCAAGCTAATCCGCCGCCTTGGAGAGTTGATCGAGAAAAACGCTGAACCGCTGGCGCGTATGGAAGTACGCGACTCCGGCAAGCTCTACCGCGAGATGATCTTCCAACTGCGTTATCTGCCTGAGTGGTTCAACTACTTCGCAGGGCTAGCCGACAAGCTCGAAGGAAGCACCATCCCGACTGACAAAACCAATTTCTTTGTCTATACCCGCCGTGAGCCGGTAGGTGTGGTGGCGGCCATCACGCCTTGGAATGCACCCATGATGCTGATGGCCATGAAGCTGGCCCCCGCCTTGTCAGCTGGTTGCACATTTGTGCTCAAGCCCTCCGAGCATGCACCAGCCTCCACGCTGGCTTTCGCCAAGTTGGTGGAAGAGGCCGGCATTCCTGCCGGCGTATTCAACGTGGTCACCGGACAGGATCGGAGTCTAGGCGCCCATTTGGCCAGCCACCCTGGCGTCAGCAAAGTTGTTTTTACTGGCTCGACCGCGACAGGACGTGCGGTCGCGCAAGCCGCAGCCAGTCAGCTCAACGGGGTTGTCCTGGAACTGGGTGGAAAGTCGCCGCAGGTGGTCTTTGAGGACGCTGATGTGGCAGCCGCTGCCAACGGTGTAATCGCAGGAATTTTCGCAGCGGTGGGTCAGACCTGCATGGCCGGTTCCCGTCTGATCGTTCACCGCAGCATCGCTGACGAATTAGTTCAACGCATTGTTGAGCGGGCCAAGACCATTCGCCTAGGAGATCCCCAGGCCTCAGAAACCGAAATGGGTCCAATTTCGAACCTGCCACAGTATCAGCGCGTGTGCGAATACATCCGCGTCGCCCAAGAGGAAGGAGCCACCTTGGCCACAGGCGGAGTGGATGACGAACTCAGGGGTTGGTTCATACAGCCCACAGTGTTTACCAATGTCAAACCCGAGATGCGGATCGTCAAAGAGGAAATATTTGGCCCTGTGCTCTGTGTGATGCCTTTCGACACCGAGGATGAGGCTATTGCCATGGCCAATGACACCGAATACGGTCTGGCAGGCTCTGTTTGGACACAGAACATACAGAGAGCTCACCGCGTCGCCGACAAGATCCGTGCCGGTACGGTGTGGGTCAACTCTTACCGCGCCGTCTGCCCCAGCGTGCCTTTCGGTGGTTTTGGCGCCAGCGGCCTGGGCCGCGAGAACGGCATGGAATCCATCCTGGACTTCATGGAAACCAAGGCCGTCTGGGTGGAACTCAGTGGCGCGACACGCGATCCCTTCCGCATGGCCTGAATCTTTGAATCGCTTCGATGGAAAGACAAAAAAATGAGTAACCAAACCCACACCCCCAATCAGCGTCTGGCTGAGCGCACCATCCTCGTTACAGGGGCTGGTCAAGGCATAGGCAAGGCCTACTCCCTTCGCATAGCGCAAGAGGGAGCTACTGTTCTGATGGCCGACATCAATGAAGCGGCAGTCAAGGCTGCCTCGTCAGAGCTGCAGACCGCCGGCCTGAAGGCTCAGCCCTATACCGTGGATGTGTCCGATGTGGGCTCGGTCAAGGCCTTCGCGCAGAAGCTGCAGGCTGAGCATCCCAAATTGCATGGCGTGATTAATAACGCGGCGATTTTCTCAACTATCAAACTCTCCCCATTTTGGGAGATCGAGCCCGAGGTCTGGGACCGTGTAATGGCGGTAAATGTGCGCGGCCCATGGCTGCTCACTAGTGCCTTGCTGCCGCATCTGCGAGCAGCCGGTCAAGCCAGCGTTGTAAATATTGGGTCTGACGCCGTTTGGATGGGCAAGACCGGCTACCTGCATTACGTCGCTAGCAAGGCGGCCGTCTACGGTATGACACATGCCATGGCCCGCGAACTGGGCCCCGACAACATCCGTGTCAACACCTTGTCACCGGGTTTTACTACCACCGAGGTGCCGCGCGCAACGTTCACCCAGGCACAGCTTGACGGCATCATGAACTCACAGGTACTTAAACGCCTGGCCGACACCGGCGACATGGTGGGGGTTGCAGCATTCCTCATGAGCGACGACAGCCGCTGGATGACCGGTCAAACCTTCCACGTCACTGGCGGTCTGCTGTTCCGATAAAGCTGCGATGAAAAAGCCCAACTTCTTGTTCATCACCACGGACCAGCACCGGGCGGACCATGTCGGCTGCTACGGTAACAGTCAGGTTAGAACACCTCACATTGACGCCCTGGCACGTCAAGGACGACGCTTTGACCGCTTTTATGTGGCCACTGGCGTATGTATGTCCAACCGTGCATCATTGATGACAGGTCGCATGCCCTCTCTGCACGGCACCCGCTGCAATGGAATCCCATTGGCGCAAAACGCCACAACCTTCGTAGAGTTGTTGCGTGAATCAGGATACTTCACTGGGCTGGTGGGCAAATGTCATCTGCAGAACATGACAGACATGCCGCCTGAAGCGCCCCGACCTGCATTTCCTGAAGGCAAGCAAGCCCCACCAGCGCATCTGGCCGATGCCATAAAAGATCGCTGGCAAGACGGCAACTACGACATGGAGCTGCTGCGCAAATGGCGGGAAGAACCCAAGCATCGAGTGAAGACGCCTTATTACGGTTTTGACCATGTGGATTTGGCCACAATGCATGGGGACATGGTTGAGGGCGACTACGCACGCTGGCTTCAGTCACAGGTGGGTGACATTGATCAGCTACGTGGAGCGAAAAACGCATTTCCAGATGATCGCTACAGTGCACCACAAGCCTGGCGAACCCGAGTGGATGAGCATCTTTATCCAACCGCATGGGTGGGTGATCGGGCTGAGGAGTTCCTAGAAAGAGCCGCAAATCAGAATCGGTCATTCTTTCTGCACTGCTCTTTTGCTGACCCACACCATCCTTTTACGCCACCAGGTAAGTACTGGGACATGTACGACCCAGATGAGATCGAGCTTCCAGCCTCTTTCTATTTGGATGTAGGAGGTACATTTGCGCCAGTGGCAGCACTGCACCGCGAGAGAGCTGAAGGCAGAGGACGCATCACATCCACTGTAGGATTCGCAGCCACGGAACGGGAAGCCAAGGAAGCCCTTGCCTTAACTTACGGCATGATCAGCATGATCGACGATGCGGTGGGACGTGTCCTAGCCCGTTTGAGTGCTCTGGGATTAGACGACAACACGGTTGTGATCTTCACCAGCGATCATGGTGACTTCATGGGTGATCATGGCCTATTGCTCAAATCAGCATTGCATTATCAGAGTTTGGTGCGTGTTCCATTTATTTGGACCGAACCACAAGGCCGTTTACCTAACGCAGGACTTCCAACGCAGGCACTGGCCAGCACCATAGACATTGCCACAACGGTTCTATCGCGCGCAGGCCTGGCTCCCTACTACGGCATTCAAGGCCTAGATCTCACTCCCGCCTTGCAAGGTCAACCCTCGGCCGGACGGACTGCTGTACTCATCGAAGAGGATGGCCACGCGCCAACCTTTGGTCTAAAGGTTCCCGTACGTGCACGCTCAGTGATCAGCGAAAGTCATAGGCTAACAATCTATGACCAGGACAATTGGGTTGAACTGTATGACCTGCAGCAGGATCCTAATGAATTGGTCAATCTCATAAACGACCCATCCTATGCGGATGTCCGTGCACACATGTTTGAGTTACTCGCCAGAGAGTTAATGCTGGCGGATGACCGCTCCCCGTTCCCCACACGACGCGCTTGACAACAATCTTTTATCACCAGGAGACAACCATGCCCCAAAGCAATTTCCTTAACCGTCGGGATGCACTTAAGCAAACTGTTGGCCTGATCGGCGCTGCCGCCCTGCCGACGATGCCTGCCTTTGCACAAACACCGAGCTTTCCCAAAGGACCTGTGAAATTTATTCTTCCAGTTGCAGCAGGTGGCGCGGCGGATGTCAGTACTAGACCCCTGGCCATTGAACTCGAAAAATCCTTGAAACAGACAGTGATCGTCGATAACAGGCCAGGTGGCCTGTTTCAAATCGGCATGCAGGCTTTGCTCCAAGCACCAGCAGACGGGCATTCCTTGATCTACTTGTTCAACAGCATGGCCTCGGTCCAGGCAGTCCACAAACGCTTTGACCTTAATCGCCAACTTATCCCAGTCACACAAACGACTGTCATGCCTATGGTGATGTTGGCACCAGCGAACTCTCGATTCAAAAATTTGGCTGACATGATCAGCTTTGGCCGGTCCAATCAAGGCAAACTCAGCTATGCCTCCCTTGGGCCTGGCAGCATGGAGCACCTCAAGGCGGTGCAAGTTGAGCGAGCAGCTGGTTTCCAGGCTGAGAATGTCCCATATAAATCTGGCCCTGACATGATCAAGGCTTTGATGGGTGGCGAGGTGGACTTTGTTCTGACCGCTGCCAGCTTTGCCTATACCTTCGCACCCAAAGGCCAAGTGCGTGTTTTTGCAGTATTTGACACGCGAAGAATGCGCGAAATGCCGGATGTACCTACGATCACCGAGGCAGGAGTCAATGTGCCCCCACTGAATTTCTGGGGCGGCTATGCAGTTCATGCAGATACACCACCGGCTGTAGTTCAACGTCTGTTCGACGAACTGAGCGCCGCTGCAACCAGCCCCAGTGTTCGCGAGCGTATGACCCAGATCGGCATCACTCCAGTCACCAGCAAATCCGTTCAGGACTTCCGCAAGCTGATAGCTGATGATGTAGCGTGGATGACCGATGTTGCCAAGGACCTGAATATCAAGCCAGAATCCTGATCCAATCTTGTGCAGCATCAGCTTGCAGTGGCTATGGTCACCAAAAGGAGAGTTAGGACGATTTGATGCCGTGCTGGCTGCCACAGGAATTCTGCGTCATCCAGTGATACCGAAAATTTCAGGGGTTGAAAGGTTCACTGGCGATATCTTTCATGCAGCGCTATGGCCTGAAGGATAGGTGAACAAGCGGCAAGCTCAGACAAAATGAACGCCCATCACGCACCTCGGCAATGCCTTGCCGCACTTTTTCTGGCGTAAACAGATTCAGTCGCCCGAGTTGGTCATCCGCACCGAAGTCACCCCATGTGGAGCCAGGCGGTCGCTGAGACCAGCGGTGAGAAATGGTCATGGTCTTTCCTTCAACAAAGATACCGGGTAGTATGTACCCTGGGCGATGCGTAGTCAACTTGTCATTCTTCACAAATCCACATTTTTCAACTCAAATGCGTTTACAAAAATATTCATATACTCTTTATAAAAGGGCCGATACCGCAACATTGCTACTCGCACTCGCTGAAATTACTCGAGACCCAGACATCTTGGAACGCTGGGCGAGTCAAGTACATGGCCCACAAGCAGAAGCAACGCAATTCAGCGACGAAGACTGTTTAGAGATCCGCAATTTGTTGGACTCAGCACTCAAAGCAAATCCAATAGATCAGCCCTACGACTTCAGTGATCACGCCTTAAACGAGAAATTGTTCAGGGTTGCGGCAGGTCATTGGACACGATGCAAAGCGGTCAAGGGTTTGTTTGTAGCTTCGCTCAATGCAGTCATTCAGAAAATACAAGGATGGCTTGACGAATCTCTCAGTCGGCGCGAATATGGTTTTTGCGCACAAAGTCACCCCACTGATATGCATCCAAGCGGACCAGGGTGGCAAATTCCTCGGTCGTTCTGAAGGGCATTTCGGAAAAACCCAGCCGGCGCCAACGCTCTTGCAATTCCGGCAGCGCCGCGATGCGGCGTGTTTCTGCATTGAGCCTGTTCACAATGGAAGCTGGAGTGCCCACAGGGGCAAACAGCCCATACCAAGCGGTCAGATCGAAGGGGATGCCTTGTTCCGTCAGGGTCTTGATGTCCGCAAAGTCCCGCGAGCGCTGCGCGCCCGTGATAGCGATGGCGCGTACCAAGCCTTTTTCGAGCAAAGGCAAGGCGGCCCCCAGTGGCAAAAATGCGCTGTCCAGACGACCATTGGCCAGGTCCATGGCTGCAGCGTGCAGGGTGCGGTAGGGCACATGCACCATCTTCTGTCCTGTGCGCTGGAGCAAAGCCTCCATGCTCAGGTGCCCGCCAGAACCGATGCCCCAAGAGCCGTAGCTGGGCGGGGTGGCGGCTCTGGTTTTCAGATAGCTCACAAACTCCGCCACATCGCGAATCGGCAAGTGGCTGGCCACCACCAGCAAAGTGCCCAGTGAACCTACCTGGGCAATGGGGGTGAAGTCCTTGATGGCGTCGTACTTGAAGTGGTCATAGATCGTTGGATTGACCAGCAACGCGGCCGTGTAGGTGAACAGCAAGGTGTGGCCATCTGCAGCCTGTCGGGCCACAAACTCAGAACCCAGCATGCCGTTGGCACCCGGACGGTTATCCACGACAAAGGCTTGCTTGAACGTCTGTGCGAACGCATCGGCCAAAAGCCGGACAGCCACGTCACCCGTGCTGCCTGGACTGCCGTTGACCACAATTTTGACAGGGCGTTTGGGCCAGTCATGCTGTGCGCTTGCGCTGGTGCAAACCAGCAGAACCAGCCACAGCAGCAGTCCTTGCAAATGCCGATACATGGCCGTGCAATCAGTCCAGCTGCAGGTTCATGGGTTTGACAATGCGTTCCCAGTGGCGGGTGTGATCGTCAATCAGGGTGCCAAACTGGGCCGCAGACAACTGCGGTGCAGTGGCACCATTGGCCAGCAGGCGCTCCTTGATTTCGGCGGAATTGAGCAGTTGATTGACCACCGCATTGAGCCGATCCACCACGGCTGCCGGGGTGCCTGCAGGTGCCAGCAAGCCATACCACGAGTAGGCCACCATCTCGGGCAGACCCGACTCCTTGAAGGTGGGCACGGACGGCAGCAAGGGTGAACGTGTGTCAGAGGAAATGCCCAGCGCCTTGAGCTTGCCACCCTGAATGCGGGGAATGGCGGTGGCAACTGCATCAAAGTTGAGCTGAATATGGCCGGCCAGCAAATCGTTGCTCGCAGGTCCCGCGCCCTTGTAGGGCACATCAGGGATGTCCACACCAGCCATTCGACGGAACATTTCGTCCATCAAGTGGGTGGAGGAGCCGGAGCCCAGCATGGCGAAGTTCAGTTTGCCAGGATTTTTTCGGGCATGGGCAACGAGCTCCGCCGCGTCCTGGGCGGGCACGGAAGGATGGGCAACCAACACGAAAGGTGTGAGCCCTGTGAGGGCCACCGGCCTGAAATCGCTGACCTTGAAGGGCATCTTGCGAAACATCAGCGGGTTGGTGCTCAGCGTGCTGGTGGTGGCCATGAGCAGGGTGTGCCCATCGGCTGGGGATTTGGCGACAGCATCGGCGCCCAGCATGGTGGATGCACCCGGCCGGTTGTCGACGATGACCGCCTGTCCGAGTTTTTCGGCCATGCCCGTGGCCAGCATGCGCGCCAGAATGTCGGTGAATCCGCCCGCAGCATAAGGTACGACCACGCGCAGTGGCTTGTCAGGCCAGGCCGCTTGAGCGATACCCGGAGCAACAGCAGAAACGGCAAGCATCTGCAGGCATCCGCGACGACTGATCATCTGATGACTCCTTCTTGGCGCGGATGGATGTCAGTCGATTTGCAACCGGGCCACTTTGGCCAGGTTTTGCCAGGTTTCGACATCTTTCCTGACGGTAGCTGCGAACTGTTCCGCCGTCTTGATGGGAGGCCGAGGCATGTTGTTGCTGGCGAATTTCTGGATGAACTCGTCAGTGACCAGGATGCGATTTATCTCCTGGTTGATCCGGTTGACGATGACCTGGGGCGTGCCGGTAGGCGCAAACACGCCATACCAGCCATCGGTGTCGAATTTGAAGCCCTGTTCGGTCAAGGTCGGCAAATCAGGCAGCGCCGGGCCACGCGAAGAGCCGGTACAGCCCAAGGCTGTCAAGCGCCCCGCCTTGACGTGCGGAACCGGAGAAGCAATGTCGACAAATCCCACACTGATGTTGTTGGCCAGCAAGTCAGTCAGTGCGGGCAGCACCCCTTTGTAAGGAATGTGCGGCATGAACACCTTGTAATGGGACTTGATGCTTTCCATGGCTAAGTGTCCGCTGGAGCCGTTGCCCCAAGTGGCATAACTAAGCTTGCCGGGGTTGGCCTTGGCGTATTGCACCACGTCGTTCAGATTCTTGAACCCTGTGGACGGATGTGCTACCAGCAGAAAACCTGACAAGCCGATCTGTGCAACGGGAGCCAAGTCTTTGGCAGTGTCGTAGGGCATTTTGGGCTGCAGGATGGGGTTAATGGCAATAGATGAAGATGGCGAAAAAAGAAAGGTGTAGCCATCAGGTGCTGACTTGGCGACCGCGTCGTTACCGATGATGCCATTGGCACCGGCTTTGTTTTCAATCACCACGGATTGCCTCAACGCATCTTGCAGCGGCGCTGCCAGCATGCGGGCAAAGATGTCCCCCCCCACACCGGCAGGACCCGGGACCACAATTTTGATCGGGCGGTTTGGCCAATTTGAAACATTGGCGGCAGGCTGAGCCAGTGCCAGACCGTCGAGTGCCAGCGAGGCTGTGCTGACCAGTAGTGTGCGACGCGAGATACGTGATTTTTCCATGAGTGTCTCCAATGGTAGTGTGTTGTAGGGTATGAAAATTATTTGAGGGATTCGAAAACCTGTGCACCCAGTGCAGTTCCATGCACGGATAAATGGGCGCCCAGCTGGATGGCCTGCAACATGTCGGCAGTGGTCAATCCATCTTCAACGCCTTGTCGGATACATCTGCGCAAGGCAACAGGGTTGAAGGCCGTAAAGCAAGCGTGCAATGCGATCTGCACCAGGCAACGCTCGGCGGGTGAGAGGCCCTCTTGCGAGGTTTGGCTCTGGCCAAAGGTGCGGGCGAGCTCGGCATACACCGGATCATGCTGGCTCAACCAGTTCCAAGCATGCACGTCGGCGCTTTGGTGCTGAGAGGGGCGATCGCCCGTTTCTTCAGCCAGAACATGGATGCTTTGCAGCACACAGGCCACCCCTTGCTTGGCGACCAGCTGCAGCACATCAAAAATAGCCTGGTGACTGGCACCAGCCTCTTTGGCTTTTTGCATGTGAATGCGCAGACCGGATTCAAACAAATGGCTCGATGAAGCGTCCAGTGCGACGTAGATGAGCTCCACCATGCGTGTACTCAACGTGCCTGTGCGTGCGGGATGCCCGGCATAGCGGGCGTATGCGAGCAAAAATTCCGGCTGCTCGCGCAGCAAGGTCTCGTTCCACGGGCGCCAATAGCCACGTTCTCGCTGAAACTCTGCCTTGATGGCATCACGGTCCATGTCTGCTTGTGTCATGAGTCGTCTCCTGGGGCATTGTCTTTCAGGCTCACGATTTGTCCAGTCAGGTACTGCGCGCCTGCACCCGCCATGAATCGCAACAGTGGCCAAGCCAGATCTTCCGACACACGGTCGGCGCCTTCGATGGCGTTGATGCGAAGGCCCTTGGCTCCCCATTCTGCCGACAGTGTGGACACCAGCATGCGCGCGGCAGCCTTGTCACCCGCCTGTTCCCAGGGGACCTGGCGCGATGGCAACAGCAGTGTCAGGCTGGCCGGGCCTTTGGGGTGCTGTTGCAAAAAGTGGGCTGCTGCCTGTTGAACGGCTTGCAACACCTGGCCATCCGGGACCATGCAGGCCGAGCCATCGAGATAGCCGTTGTACACAGGGACTGATGAATGGGCCGTGGTGGCTTCACTGAACTGAGCTGCCATTTGCCAGGTGGGCGGCAAGGAGCCCAAGATGGTGAGACGCAGCAGCGTGTCGGGCAGCATGCATGCATATTCGGCTTCCGCCAATGGCTGACTGCCGCCATACACAGACGATCCGCCGCACACGGACAGCGTGTGACCTGTCAGCACGGCAGGCGCCTGCGCTGCCAGAAAGTACAGGGCCTGGGCCATTTCCCAGGACTCGGCCATGCGACCCAGGGGGATTTTGCACACGGCCTCGGCCGGGTGGAGCTTGCCACTGTCGATCAGCTGCTGGACCAGCTCGGTTCGCACAAAACCAGGGGCCAAAGCGGTGACCGTCCATGCCGGTCTGGCTTGGGCAAGGGCCCGGGTTTGCGCCAGCAAACCGGCCTTGCTCGGGCTGTAAAGGCCGCGGTAGGGAATGGCGCGAAGGCCAGCCCCTGAGGCGACGTTGACAACGCGTGCGCCACTTCGGAGGCGGTGTGAGCAGGCTTGCGCCATGCGTGCAGGTGCGGCCAGATTCAAGGCCAGCAGGCGGGCTGGCACTTCATCATCCACAGATGCCAGCGCACTGGCGCCTGAGTGCGACATGCCTGCATTGTTGATCAAAGCGTCCAGCTCAGGCAGGTCTGCCCCCAGCGCATGTATGCCTGCAGGATCTGTCAGATCCAATTCACAACACAGGTGCGCCTGAGGCTGCAAAGAGACCAGTTGTGCTTGAAGCTGCTGCAGACGCTCAAGATCCCGGTCCAACAGCACACAACGCCAGCCCTTTCGTGCAAACAGCTCGGCCGTGGCTTTACCAATGCCAGAGGCAGCGCCGGTAATTAGCACGGTGCCGGCTGATTGTGGTGCGCTGCGATGGGACATCAGCAAGTCGACGTCAGATGTTGGTGAAGGTAACGCCACCATCCACCACCAGGGCTTGCGCGGTCATGAACCCCGCTTCATCACTGGCCAGAAAGCAGATGCCGCGGGCAATGTCTTCGACATTTCCCATGCGGCCCAGGGGTGTGCGCGCGACTCGCAAGGCATCGCGTGTCGCATCCCGGTTTCGTTTTGTTCCTTCGGTGGGCACAGCGGAAGGGCAGACCGCATTCACACGGATATGGCGTACGCCCAGTTCGGCTGCTGCGGCGCGCGTGAGGCCCAGCACCCCGGCTTTGATGCCTGAGTAGACGAGCGAGTTGAGCGTAGAGCGCAAGGCGGCAGTCGATGCCACGTTCACGATGCTGCCACCCCGTTCAGGGTCCATGACCGCCGCAGCGGCCTGAATGCCCCAGATGACGGCTTTGAAGCCAACATCAAGCATGCGCTCCACGGTTTCGGGCTGCACGTCCGGGACAGCCTGGTAACGAACCCAGGCGGCATTGTTGACCAGGATGTCGAAACGGCCACCATGGTCGTGGGCCTGTTGAACCGCTGCGGCAATGCCTTCACGGCTGGAGATGTTTTGCACCACAGGAAAGGCTTGCCCGCCTGCAGCCGTGATCTCGGTGACCACGGCATCGACAAACTCGTCCTTGAGGTCGTTCACCCCGACGATGGCGCCCCGTGCGGCCATCTGGCGGGCAGTTGCACGACCGATACCGTTGCCGGCACCGGTAATCAGGGCCACACGGCCTGTCATGTCCTGTTGCATGTGTTCAGCCTTTGAAGGTTTGGATGAAGCGCAAACCCACCGATTGCGACAGTGCCCCGCCGCCCCAGGCGGCTTCCATCTTACGGACTTCGCGCAGCGCATAATGAAGAGGAACCTCCCAGGTAAAGCCCATGCCCCCATGCAGGTGGATAGCTTTTTCGATGATGAAGGTCGCGTACTGAAGATTCAGCAGCAGGGCCGGCAATGATTCGCGCGCATGGCCCCACTCGTCACGCTCCAGGGCACGAGCAATCGCTGCAGCCCCGGCTTCGTGGAAGAGCTTCATGCGTGACAACCAGTGGCGAACGGCCTGCCTGGCCGACAGTGGGCGGTCAAATTGCACCCGGGTGGCGGTGTGTGTGGCCGCCGCAGTGAGTGCGCCATCGGCAGCGCCGTGGGCTGTGGCGGCCATGAGCACCGCACCTTCGCGCCACAGCGCTGCAGTGGTCTCGGCATCGAGCTCGGTCACCACCGGGCATTGGCGCACATCCAGCCAGGTCTGGGGGTTTTCGGGGTCCAGGGTGGCTTCGGCTTTTTGCGGTGCATTCAACACGTCAAGCAAAACCGCCCCTTGTGCGTGGCGTACCAGCAGCCAGCGTGCATCCTGCGCGCGGCGCGCGTGGCCCACCCAGCCATCGTCTCGCTGGCCTTGCCACGCAATGGTGGCCAAGGCCTGGCCCTGCGTCAGTGCCGTCGCGAAAGTCGTGCCTGCCAGGTGGCGCGCCAGCAAGATCTGTTCTGCCAGTGCAAAACGCAAGCGCAAGCGCCCCGCTGCCTGTGCAAGCGGGACTGCAAAGTTCAGCGCAAGACCCAGTCCGCCATCGGCTTCCCCGGCGCACACGCCCAGCAGCCCGGCCGCAGCCAGGATACCTGGCACGTCCTGGTCGGCGCGCGTCAGGGCGTCTTGTATGGCGGCCTCGGCTGCTTCGGCGAATTCCTCGGGCCGCAGCCCGTCTTCTGTGTGGCTCATGTGCTTATTCCCGGGGCAAGCGAAGGATGCGTTGTGCGATCAGGTCCAGCTGGACCTCCGATGTGCCGGCGTAGATCGTTTCGGCACGGGAGAACAAATAGGCCTGGGTGAAGGCCTGCTGTGCACGTTGCGCCAAGGGGCTGGATGCCGGCGTGACCTGGCTGACCATGCTTTGCGCCAGCCCCGCGAAGGCCTGGTGACATTCGGACCAGTAGAGTTTGGTCAGCGAGCCCCGGGCACCAATTTCGTCGCCCTGCATCAACTGAGTGACCGTGCGTTCCACCAGGCCCTTGAGGCCATCGATCTCGCCCACCACCTGACCGATGCGCCGCTGGTAGTGGCCATCGTCAAGCAGGCGCGAAAGTTGCGCATCCGATTGGCAAGCGCGCACCAGAAAGCCCAGCTCCGACTCAAAGCGCCAGGCACGGTACATGCGGTTGGTGGCGCGCTCAATCGAGAGCACCCGCACCGCCGCATTCCAGCCCTCGTCCGGCGCACCCAGACGCGCTTCGTCAGGAACCACCACATTGTCGAAAAAGACTTCAGCAAAGGATTCCTTGCCATCGATGGATTTGATCGGCACCACGCGGATGCCCGGCGTGTTCATGGGGACGGCAAACATCAGCATGCCCCGGTGTTTGTCGGCCACCGTGCCCGTGCGTGTCAGCAGCAGGCAATAGTGTGCTTTGGCGGCACCGCTGGTCCAGATTTTCTGGCCATTGATGCACCAGCCATCGGCCTGCTGCACCGCACGGGTTCGCAGGCGCGCCAGATCCGAGCCGGCATCCGGTTCCGAAAAGCCCTGGCACCAGTAGTTCTCCATGTTGAGAATGGCTGGCAGAAACGCCTGCTTCTGCGCTTCGGTGCCCACGGTCATGATGATGGGGCCCGCCAGCTCCTTGCCGATGGAGCTCACGCTCTCGGGCATGGGCAGGGCGCCAATTTCCTTGTTCACCGCCAGGTGTTCGCGCAAGCTCAGGCCATGGCCGCCATAGGCGGTGGGCCAGGTCATGCCGGCCAGGCCGGCCTTGTACATGGCCGCTTCCCATTGACGACTTTCTTCCAGCGTCGGGCTGCGGTAATCCAGGCTGTCGGCCCGCATGTGGGCTGGCAGGTGGGTGGTCAGCCATGTGCGGGCATAGCTGCGGTAGTTTTCCCGACCCGCAGGCAGGTTCGTATCAGTGGGCATGGGCAGTTCAGTGTTCAAGTGTGCTGGCGGTGTGCACGGGAATCATCAGTGCGTCGAGCACCGCAACACCTTCTCCTTGCGCGCGCACCAGGATGGGGTTGAGATCGATTTCGGCCACCTGATCGCGGTGTTGGCAGGCAAATTCCGACAGCTGCGACACCAGTCTGGCCGCAGCCTGCTGGTCCAGCGGGGCTTGTCCACGCGCGCCGTCGAGCAGGGGAAACAGGCGCAGCGAACGGATCATTTGCAACGCCTGCGCTTCAGACACAGGCGCTACCTGAACAGACACATCACGCAGCACTTCGGCGTAAATGCCTCCCATGCCCACCATCACCACAGGGCCAAAGACAGGGTCACGCGAGATGCCCGCGATGAGTTCAACACCCTCTTTGAGCATGGGCGCCACCAGAATGCCTTCGATCTTTGCCTGCGGTGAATGCTGGGCTACGTTGGCCAGGATGCGGGCATGGGCAGCGCGCACAGCCTCGGCATTGCCCAGATTCAGGACCACGCCACCGGCTTCGGTCTTGTGTGGCAGGTCTTGCGAGACCACCTTGAGCACCACCGGAAAACCGATGGTCTGTGCAGCCTGCGCAGCCTCATCGGCCGAGTGCACCTGCTTTTCCTGCGGGATCTGGAAGCCTGCTGCAATCAGCGCCTGTTTGGCCCCAAATTCATTCTGGAAAGCCGAGGCGGGCAACGGCTTGTCGGGGGCAGCCAGGACCTCTGCGCGAGACAGCGGTGCCTCCAGCAACTGCGACAGTCGGACCAGGCCAGCCACACCGCGTGCGGCCGAGTCGATGCTGGAAAACACCGGGATACCCAGCTGCCGGATTTGCTGCACCGCATCTTCCGGTCCACGGCTGATCACGATCAGCACACGTTGCGGATAGCGCTCGCGCAAGCGGGTCATGGCGTCGATGTAGACGCCGCGCAGTCGGCTGCTGTAAAGCGAGAGCGACTGAAACAGCACGCTCGGGCGCTCCCCCGGGTCTTCCTGAAGGGCGGACAGCACTTCCAGCAGGGTTTCGGGTTTACTGGAAATCTGTGCAGAAGAATCCACAGGGTTGTGGGTGATGGCCGAGGGCAATGCCGCATGAATGCGGTCCTGTGTGACTTGCGCCAGAGGTGGCAGCGCAATGCCCGCAGCACTCATGGCGTCGGCCATCATGATGCAAAAGCCGCCAGAAGCTGCAATCAGCGTGGCTTGCGCTTGTCGCGGCAGGCGATCAGGCAGCAGCTGGTCTGCAGCCAAGCCGATTTCGACCAGGTCTTCGTGCGAGCCCACACGCAAGGCGCCGTGACGGCGGAACACTGCATCGATCACGGCATCCGAAGCCGCGAGGGCACCCGTGTGCGAGGCCGCAGCCGCCTGGCCCTCTTCGGTGGCGCCGATCTTCAACATGATCACCGGGGTGCGGTGCTCGCGTGCCACATCCAGTGCCTGTCGCAGGCGATCGCCGTCGCGGCAGGTTTCCATGCAGCACAGAATGACCCGGGTGGCCGGGTCACGGGCCAGAGCGGCAATGCCGTCGGCCAGGTCCACATCGGCCTCGTTGCCGGTGGTGACCATGGCGCTGATGCCCACGCCACGCTGTACCAGGATCTGCAAGGTATAGCTGCCGACGTTGCCAGATTGCGAAACAATGCCGATACCGCCCGGTTGGGGCATGTGGTCTTCCAGTGCCACCGAGAACGATCCGATGACCTTGTGGGCCACACCCAGACTGCCCAGGCAGTTGGGACCCATCAAGCGCATGCCGTGCGCGCGGGCCACCTGGGTCATTTCTGCCTGCATGGCCAGGCCAGACTCGCCAGCTTCTGCAAAGCCGGAGGACAACACCACCACGGCCTTCACACCGCGCTCAGCGCAGTCACCCACCGCCTGCAAGGCCAGTTCGGCCGGGACGGCCACCACGGCGAGCTCGGGTGCCGTCGGGGTTTCTGCCAGGCCTGTGTAGGCTGGCAGGCCCTGAATGTCACCGCCCTTGGGGTTGATGGGGTAGATCGCGCCTGAATAGCCGTACTTGCGCAGGAGGTGAATGGGGCGACCACCGATCTTGGTGAAATCGCTGGATGCGCCAATGACCGCGATGCTGCGGGCATTGAAAAAAACATCCATCCCCTCGCCAGGCGAGGCAGGAGGCAACGCCGTCATGGTTCAACGACCCTTGAATTGCGGTGCGCGTTTTTCCAGGAACGCCAGGCGTGCCTCGCGCGCGTCTTCGGTCTTGGACAGGGCCATGGTGAACTCCTGCTCGAAGCGGTAGGCATCGCGCTGGGGCATCACATCCACCATGTTGGCTGCACGCTTGGCATAAATGACGGCCAGCGGGGCCTTGGATGCAATTTCGCTGGCCAGTGCCATCGTCACGGGCAAAAGCTCCTCAGGGGCCAGCACCTCTTCAAGCACATTGCGACGCAAGAGATCGGCAGCTGTCAGCCTTTGTCCGGTGAAAAACATGCGACGGGCGGTTGATCGACCAAACAGCGTGCGCAGCATCGAAGCGCCGCCAGCCAGACCGACATTGATTTCGGGCATGCCAAAGGTGGCGTTGTCGGAGGCATACAGAATGTCACAGGCAGCGGCCAAGCCCATGCCCGCACCCAGCGCGGCACCGTTGATGGCACCAATCACAGGCTTGGCGCATTCACGGATGGCGTTTCCGGTTTCGCGTGTGATCCGGTTGTGCTCCAGAAAATCGCCAGGAATGTCGTTGTTGGGTCGGTCTTTCAGATCGGCGCCTGCGCAAAACACATTGCCGTTGCCGGTCAACACGGCACACATGATGTCGTCGCGTGCCGAAATTTCATCAAATGTGGCCACGAGCTGGTAGCGCATGTCGCGATTGAGGGCGTTGACAGGCGGCCTGTCCAAGGTGACTAGAGCGACTTTGTCGCTGACTTCCATGCGGACGCATTTTTCGCTCATGCCATTTCTCCCTTGAGGTCGATCGGGGTAGGGTGGAGTGCGTCAGCACATGGATTGGCTGCACGGCAGCACGCAGAGTGGTTGGGCATAAACAAAAGTGTCTCCTGTTGTCAGACTGGGGTCTGATCCTTGTGGGTTGCGGTAGAATTTTAGGGAGGAATGCCCACCGTAATTCCTGCTGATTTCATGAATGTGTTCTGCATAAAAGTACGCAGTGCCCCATGGTCGGCGTTCTAAGATCATGTGCCCCGCCATCCATCAACACGCCGTGCCCAATGACTCTACCCGATACCGCCTCGCCTGCGCAATGGCTCCAGCCTGCTGAAATCCAGTGTTTCAGTCAGGACAAAGCGGCGTTGGGCGAGTGCCCGCTGTGGGACGCCAAAACCGCGTCGCTGTGGTGGCTCGATTGCCGGGCAGGCGTCATTCACCAGACAGACACACGCAACGGGCAACACCGCCAGTTTGAAGTGCCGGCCCCTGTCGGCTCCATGGCCTTCAACAGCGATGGTCGCTTGGTGCTGGCCCTCAAGAAAGAAGTGGTCTTGTTCGATCCTGCTTCGGGGCAGTGCCAGCACCTGGGCCGCATTGACGAGCAACACACCCATTTGCGGTTCAACGACGGCGCCGCACTCCCGGACGGCCGCTTTCTGGTCGGTACGATGCACACCTTCCGTGAGCCTGGCGAGTCCCCGCTGGGGGGCTTGTATGTGGTCGATACCCAGGGGGCCATGCAACGTGTGGACCGCGGGCTGGGGGTGGTCAACGGCCCAGTCTCGCACCCATGCACCGGTGCGCTTTATGTCGCTGACAGCGAGGCGCGCCATATTTACGCCTACACCTGCACCGATCAGGACCGCTGGCAACGCCAGGTGTTTGTGGACACGCAGGCCCTGGATTCGTCACCCGATGGTTGCTGTTTTGATGCCCGGGGCGGGCTCTGGACGGCACTCGTGCGCAAAGGCCAGCTGGCGCGTTTTGATGAGGCGGGACAACTCACGCACCTGGTGCCAGTGCCGCTGACGCACCCTTCCGCGCTGTGTTTTGGAGGCGATGAGTTGCGCGATCTGTATGTCACATCCATCAGTGACAGTGGCCGTTTGCGTGCAGACGGTCCACTCGATGGCCACGTGCTGTGTCTGAAAGGCCTGGGGTTTTCGGGGGCGGCGCGTCCCCAGTGCCGGATTCAGCTGGCCACCTGAGTGCCCGGCACGGTCGCATCGGTCTCCAGAAACTGAAACCGGTGGTTTTCGCCGGATACATGCTGGGCCACAAAGTCCAGAAAGAGCTGGATTTTGGTGGGGATCTGGGCCGTGTCCAGAATGGTGGCGTACATCCCGGCATCATGGCTGGTGTTGTTGGCCTGATGGTCTGGCAGCAGGCGAATCAGGGTGCCACGCGCCAGATCCCTTTGCACGATGTAGTCGTCGAGCAGTGCGACGCCTTCGCCAAGCCGCGCCATCTCCAGCAAGGCCAGGCCATTGTTGGTCAGCTGTCGGGGCATGAAATTCAAGTCTTCTGCTTGAGTCGCCCGTCGGAAGTGCCAGGTACAAGCACCGCCCGGCAGCATGTACGCCAGACAGTGGTGATGCAAGAGCTCTGCAGGCGTTTTCGGCGCCGAATGCTTGGCCAGGTAATCGGGCGAGGCCACCAGATAGCGCTCGCACCGAAACAATATGCGCCGCTTGACACCGGCCTCCACCGGTGGCGAGACGCGGAAATCGATGTCGGTCTGGCCCTGACGCAGGTCCGCCGGGGTTTCGGACAGGGTCAGCTCGATCATGATGTCCGGATACTGATTGCGAAAGCGGGAGATCAGCAGGGGCAGCACACGCACACCGAACATGGTGCGCGAATGCACCCGCAAGATGCCCTTGGGCGCTTGCCGGATGGCTGTGATGTTGCTGTGGGCTTCGGTGATGCTGTTCAGAATTTGCTCAAGCTGGCGGGCATATTCGAGGCCGGACTCCGTCAGCATGATCTGGCGGGTCGAGCGCAGCAGCAGCTTGACGTTCAGGGACGTTTCAATGTCCGCGATCATGCGTGAAACGGCTGTTGCCGAGACGCCGAATTGGCGTGCAGTTTCCGAAAAGCTCTTGGTCCGCGAGACGGACAAAAATAACTCCATAGCACGCAGACGATCCATAAATCCTCGGTTTTTTGCAGAACTGTTTGTCAATTTTCATGCATTCCCAAGGCGGAAATGCACTTCTAGAATCCGCAACCTTGACGACACCTATCTTAAAAGGAGACAACGATGGAATTTGGTGTTTTTCTTCTGGCTCAACAACGCGGTTATCACCAGTCATCCCAGCAGGTGATCAACAACTCCATCGAGCAAACCGTGATGGCTGAACAGGCCGGTTTCAATTCTGCTTGGTATGCCGAGCACCATTTCAACAATTATTCCCTCTCGCCTTCACCACTCATGACTGTGGCTCACGTGGCAGCCAAGACCAAGAAGATTCGCTTGGGTACGGGTGTGTGCATTTTGCCTCTTTATCATCCTGCTCGTTTGCTGGCCGAAATCGGTTTTGTGGACACGGTCTCCAACGGCCGCCTGGACCTGGGTGTTGGCTCGGGCTACCAGGAGTTCGAGTTTGAGCGGTTCGGTGTGAACATCGCCGAATCGGGTGCCATCTACAATGAGTTCTTGGACGTCTTGCCCTTGGGGCTGACGCAAAAAACGTTTGAGTACCACGGCAAGTACCTCGACATTCCACCCAGCTCCATTGCCGTGCGTTGCATCCAGCAGCCTGCGCCACCCATCTGGGTGACTTCGGGTAATCCCGTGACATTGGGTCGGGGTGTGCGCGAAAACCAAAACCTGTTCGTGACAGCCCTCTTGGGTGGTAACGACGCCATGACCAGTCTGCGTGAACGATTGGACAAAGTGGCGAAAGACAATGGCAAAGACCTCGATCGGGATGTGAAGTTTGGTCTGCTGCGTTGCGCCTACGCATCCGACAACGCAGCCGAGTTGGACGCCTACCTGGACAACGCTCGCTTTCAGCGCCGGATTTCGGAGAGCCTGAAGTTTCGCCGCGCTCACACCGAAGACGGCTACATGGTTCAGGAAGTGCCATCGCCCACCGATATGAGTTTTGATCAGATGCGACAGAACCTGCCTGTGGGTTCGGTCAACCAGGTCATCGACAAGATGCTCGAAGAAATCAGCATCCTCAAACCCAAACTCATTGCCATCCAGACCCAGCTGGGTGACTTTGACCAGAAAACCATGCTCAAGCAAATTGAGCTGTGGGGTTCGAAGATCATTCCGGCCATCCGCAAGGAAGTGGGCGAATTGACCGTGGCCGCCTGAAGGTGCGGGCATGAGAATTCATCTTTCCAACGCAGGTGCGGTGCGGCTGAACGATCCTGCAGACTTTCGCCGTCTGGACGTGCTGGTGGACCCGCAGTCCAGCGACATGCTGGAGCGGTCCATCCAGCGCTTAGGCCGTCGCGAAGACGCCCAGCACATCCGTGTCTCGCCCTCTGTCCTGCGTTTCCTGTCCGGGCAGGGAGGGCAGCCCGAGTGGGAGACGGGTTTTGCCAACATGCTGGCTTACGCACGCAAGCAGGGCTGGATCGACGAGGGTGGCGATGTCCGCGTTCATCTGGTTCAGGAGTCGGATGATGCGGTGGTTTCTGCGGCCGATTTCAAGGCCGCCATGCGAGCCTTGCCTGCCGGTATCTGCGCCGTCACCACCGGGCAGGACGACGAGGTCGCTGGCATGATCGTTTCCAGCTTCACCTCGGTCTCTGCGGAGCCGCCCATGGTGGGGTTCTTTGCACACCAGGCCTCTTCATTCACCGAGCCCTTGCTGCGCAGCGGGGGCTTTGTGGCCAATGTGCTGGGGGAAGAACACCACGCGGTCATGTCGCAGTTTCTGAACGCACCCCAAGGGCCAGCCCGCTTTGATTCGGGCACCTGGTCGCAGGGAACTTCCCGCATGCCCGTGCTGAGCGATGCCTTGGCCAGCCTGGAATGCGACATCGTCTGGACCCAGGCCTTGGGCACTCACCATCTGATTGTGGGCAAGGTCCGCAAGACGACCTGTTCCCTGGCAACGCCGATGGTTCACTTCAACGCGGCCACACATCGCATTGCTGCACTCGTTTGAAGCCGTGCCCGCTTGGCGGGCACTAAACTGGCGGGTGTCGGTTGACCCCTTCTACATCGACCGGAAAACAGGAATGCCTGCACTGTGAAATCCAACAACACTTTCGATGCAGCAGCGCTGCAGGGCCGCGTGGCGGTTGTGACAGGCTCCAGCGGCGGTATTGGTCAGGCCATCGTGCGCCATTTACAGGCCATGGGCGCCCAGGTGGTGCAAGTCGATATATCGCACGCGCCAGAGCCTGCACTGGTGGATGGTTCCTGGCAGGTGCGATGCGACATCGGCCAGGCTTCGTCTGTCCAGGCCATGGCCGAGCTGGTCCGGGAGCGGCTGGGGCGCTGCGACGTGCTGGTCAACAACGCCGCCATCAGTGCGGCCCCCGTGGCGCTCGAGCATCTGCCGCTGGATCTGTGGGATCGCATGCTCAACATCAACCTGCGCGGCACCTTGCTGTGCGCGCAAGCGCTGGTGCCCATGATGTTCGCTTCCGGTGCCGGTAGCATCGTCAACATCTCTTCCATTGCCGCACAGGTGGCAACGCGTGTCGGGGCCTACGGTACGGCCAAAGCAGGCTTGTTGGGACTGACCCATCAGATGGCCGTCGAGTGGGGGCCTCGGGGGATGCGCGCCAATTCAGTCAGTCCTGGCATGATCCGCACGCCACTGTCAGAAGTGCACTACCGCGATGAACATGCGCTTGAAAAGCGCACCTCCAGGATTCCGATGCGAAGCATCGGTTTACCCGAAGACATTGCGGGTGCGGTTGCATTTTTGTCGAGTGACAGTGCCCACTATGTCAATGGCCAGGATCTGGTGGTGGACGGTGGTTTTTTGAAGGCTTCGCTGGCCAACTTGTACTGAGAATCGACATGATCCGAAACCCTGAAACCTTTGAACCATTTCTGGCCAGCGTCCGGCATTTTGTGCGCACCGAGTGCATGCCCCTGGAAGAGCAGGTTGACCGCAACGACAACATTCCCGAGGCGCTGGTCGAGCGCATGCGCAGCATGGGGCTTTTTGGTCACAGCATTCCCGAAACCTATGGCGGTGCTGGTCTGACCACCGAAGAGCTGGCACTCGTCAACATCGAAGTCTCGCAGGTGGCCACGGCGTTTCGTGCACGCTTTGGTGGCAATACCGGCATTGCATCGGAATCGTTGGTGGTCGATGGCACTGCCGAACAAAAATCCAGATGGCTGCCCGAGCTGGCCAGTGGTCGGCTGACGGGGTGCTTCGCATTGACCGAACCGCAAGCCGGCTCCGATGCCACCGCGCTCCAAACCACGGCTGTCCGTGATGGCGATCACTTCATCATCACAGGGCACAAGTGCTACATCACCAACGCCCCCATCGCTGGCTTGTTCACCGTGTTCGCGCGCACGGACCCTGGCACCTCAGGTGCGTCGGGCATTTCGGCATTTCTGATCGAGCGTGGTACCCCCGGCTTGTCGACACCACCTGCCTACCGCAAACTGGGGCAGCATGGTTCACCTGTGGGTGAGGTCATTCTGGACCGTGTCCGGGTTCCGGCGAGCGCCATCATTGGCGGGGTGGAGGGTCAGGGTTTTCGCACCGCTATGAAGACACTCAACAAGCAGCGCATCAATCTGGCCGGCTTGTGTGTGGGGCCTGCTTTGCGACTCGTGAGCGAAATGGTCAAACGTGCCCAGTCCCGCCGCCAATTTGGCCAGCCGGTGGGGGAGTTCCAGCTGGTTCAGCAAATGATTGCCGAAAGCAACACCGAGGTGCATGCCGCCCGGGCCCTGGTGCTGGAAACCGCCAGAAAGCGCGATGCGGGTGAAGACGTCACCATGGAAGCGTCCATGTGCAAATTGTTTGCGTCCGAGGTGTGTGGCCGTGTGGCCGACCGCGCCGTGCAGGTGTTTGGCGGTGGCGGCTACATTGCCGACAATGTGGCCGAACGTTTTTACCGCGATGTGCGTCTTTTCCGCCTCTACGAGGGCACCTCGCAGATCCACCTGGTCAACATCGCCAAGCGCACCATGGCAGCGCTGGCCGTGGATGATCTGGCCTGACGCATGACAAACCCGGACTTTTTGATGTCTCAGAACCCAACTTCATCTGCCGACCTGCACGCATCCGATCTGCCCTTGCAGGGTCTGAGGGTGATCGAATTCGGCCAATTCATTGCGGTACCCGCGGCCGCGCAGGTGCTGGCAGACCTGGGAGCAGAGGTCATCAAGGTGGAGTCGCCCGCAGGTGACGCAGCGCGCCAATCGGGCTGGGCCAAGGATGCCGCTGGCCCCATGTTCAGTGCCTACAACCGAGGCAAAAAATCGGTGGTCCTGGACCTTCGCTCTGAACAAGACCGCGACAAGGCATTGAAGCTTGCCACGCGTGCCGACGTGGTGCTGCAGAACGCACGGCCGGGGTCCATGGAGAAATTGGGACTTGGGCTTGACCGGCTTTTGGCCATGGCACCCAGCTTGGTTTACGGCCAGGTCAGTGGCTTCGGGCAGCAAGGCGCATCGAGCATCCGGCCCGGGTTCGACATCGCCGCGCAAGCTGAAAGCGGCATGATGAGCCTCAACGGTGAGGCTGGGCGTGACCCGGTGCGTGTGGGCTTTACCGTGGTCGATGTCCTGGCAGGTCAGACACTGGCCACGGGGGTGATGGCTGCATTGATTCGACGCGGCGTGACCGGCAGGGGTGGCCGGGTGGATATTTCACTCATCGATGTGGCCGTGGCTGCGATTGCGAACGCCTGGGCGGAATACCGCCTGACACAGGTGATGCCCTCACGCAAAGGCAATGGACAGCCCACCATGGCGCCAGCAGCCGATGTGCTCAAGACCCGGGACGGTCTCGTGGTCCTGTCGGCCTACACCGAAGACCATTTCTCAAAACTCTGCCAGATCATCGGCAAGCCTGAGCTGACCAGCGATCCGCGTTTTTCAAGCAACAAGGAGCGTGTCCACCATCGCGAGCTTCTGATGCAAACGCTGGAATCGGCCTTGCGCGACATGTCTTCCGACGCTTTGTGCGATCTCTTGGCCAAAGGCGGCGTTGTGGCCGGTGCAGTGCGCACACTTGCACAAGTAGAACCGGGTCGGGCAGGGGTTTCCAAGGATCTGTTTGTCGAGACTTTTTACAGTGGCCGTCAGGCCATCTTCATTCCTGGGTTGCCCATGAACTTGGACGGCGTTCAGCGGATGGCAGGTCATCTGCCTGCGCTTGGCGAGCACACTGACGAAGTGCTTGCGGCACTTGAAGTCTGACGCTATCCATACGATCATTTTCAAGCTGAATTATTGAACATAAACCCGATTTTTCTATCGCTGGAACCCGGTCGCCGTTGCTGGCACCGATTGCAAAGTATTGGATGTATCTCTGTAATCAGTTTCTCCGCGCTTTCTCGGTAGAAATGCTCTCTGCAAGAGTGGCATAGTCGCCGGCCAACACCCTGCTGTCGATTACTGCCGACCGATGCTTTAGGTTAAACGACTGCTCCCCAATAATTCGGGCTGCAAATGACTGCTATCGGCAATGATCACAGCAGACCGCTTCTGGCCGATCGCGGACATAACGCAATCAGGGCTGCGAACATCTCGGTCCCCCAACAATTCTGAATGTGTGCAGCAGAACGTATTCCAGTAACTTACCCACTGTTTGTTGGGACTCGAAAATTGACTGTGTTGTGCGCGCAACTTGTGAAGCTCCCCCCGCCGCCCCTGGGGCCTGGGGGTCCTGTAGGGTGGGCGTTGATCGTAGCTACTATCACTAAGCTACTGTCATGGTTTGCTGTAACTTCTATCAGGGTTCTCACTCAGACACCTACTATCAATGCTGAGCTACAAGATGCCGAGCGCCAGGCTTATAAGTTCCGAAAGATAAGAGCTTTTCAATCCACCAGGAAATGGCACACAAAATGGCCTACAGAAATGAAAAACGCGCCCGAAGGCGCGTTTTTACTAGGTCACTGGCGGAAACGGAGGGATTCGAACCCTCGATGGGGCTCTACACCCCATACTCCCTTAGCAGGGGAGCACCTTCGGCCTCTCGGTCACGTTTCCAGCGATCCGTATTATGCCTTAACCTGGTCCAGGTCAAAAGCTTTGTGCAGGGCGCGAACCGCCAACTCCATGTATTTCTCGTCAATGACCACCGAGGTCTTGATTTCGCTGGTGGAGATCATCTGGATGTTGATGCCCTCTTCGCTCAGCGAACGGAACATCTTGCTGGCCACGCCCACGTGGCTGCGCATGCCGATACCCACGATGGAGACCTTGCAGATCTTGGTGTCGCCCTGGATGTCGCTGGCGCCCAAGGCCGGCAGCACCTTGCCCTTGAGCAGGTCGGTGGCGCGGGCGTAGTCGTTGCGGTGCACGGTGAAGCTGAAATCGGTTTTGCCATCCTTGCTGATGTTCTGGATGATCATGTCCACTTCAATGTTGGCGTCGGCCACGGCGCCCAGAATTTGGTAGGCAATGCCGGGCTTGTCGGGCACGCCGATGACAGAAATTTTGGCTTCGTCGCGGTTGAAGGCAATGCCCGATACGATGGCTTGTTCCATTTGTTCGTCTTCCTCAAAGGTGATCAGGGTGCCAGACTTGGCCTCTTCATTCAGGTCGATGTCCCAGGGGGTGAAGCTGGAGAGCACGCGCAGCGGCACTTTGTATTTGCCAGCGAATTCGACCGAGCGGATTTGCAGCACCTTGCTGCCCAGCGAGGCCATTTCCAGCATTTCTTCAAAGCTGACCGTCAGCAAGCGACGGGCTTCGGGCACCACGCGGGGGTCGGTGGTGTAGACGCCATCGACGTCGGTGTAAATCAGGCACTCATGGGCTTTCATGGCCGCAGCCACGGCCACGGCCGAGGTGTCGGAGCCGCCGCGCCCCAGGGTGGTGATGTGCCCTTGGTCGTCGATGCCCTGAAAGCCGGTGATGATGACCACGCGCCCGGCATTCAGGTCGGCCTTGACGCGCGCGTCGTCGATCGACTCGATGCGGGCCTTGGTGTAGGCGCTGTTGGTCCGAATGGGCACTTGCCAGCCAGAATAGCTGACAGCGGGCATGCCTTCGGCTTGCAGCGCAATGGCCAGCAGCGCAGAAGAGGCTTGCTCGCCGGTGGCGGCCAGCATGTCGAGCTCACGGTAGTAACCGGTCTCGGCTTGCGAGGGCGCCAATTCTTTGGCCAAGCCGAGCAGGCGGTTGGTTTCTCCGCTCATGGCGGAGGGAACCACCACCATCTGGTGGCCGGCGCGAGCCCATTTGGCGACGCGTTTGGCGACGTTGCGAATGCGCTCTGTCGAGCCCATCGACGTGCCGCCGTATTTGTGAACGATCAATGCCATGGTTGTACTAGGTGCTTAAGGCAAAACCTCGGGATTGTACCAATGGAGACAGTCCCCCTCGCGGCGGACCTGGCCTCGCCCGATCTTCAGGTCAATGCGGTGGCCCCGCGTACGGCAGGCATCGACCTGGCGCAGCAATTCGTTGAGTTGCACGGTGCTGGCCGGGCTGCCCTGTTGGGCCAGCCAGTGGCGCAGCGCATTGGCCTGCCGCTCTTGGCTGAGTTGTTGCAACAGCTGGATGCGCGGTGGTGTGCCCAGGGTCTGCAAATCGGACTGCGCCAACTCGTCGAGCAACACCTGGGCCTGGGCTGCGTGGGCTGCACTGCGCGCAAAGGTTTGGCGAAAAGTGGGAAAGGCGTTTGCCAGCGCGGGAAGAATTTCAGCGCGAATGCGGTTGCGAGTGAATTGAAGGTCCTGGTTGCTGGGGTCCTCGATCCAGCGCACCTGGCGCTCGCGCAGCCAGTCGCGCAAAGCAGCGCCCGACTCCCCCAACCAGGGTCGATGAAAGTGCAAGCCTGAGCGCAAGGCCACCGCAGGCATGGCCGACAAGCCCGGCAGGCCGGCGCCACGTGACAGCGCCAGCAGCACAGTTTCCACCTGGTCATCGGCATGTTGGGCCAGGGCGATGTCGCGCACTTCATCGGGCCAGTGGGTGGCCACGACATCGGCCAGCGCCTGGTAACGGGCCTTGCGGGCCGCATCTTCGGGGCTTTCGCCGGGAGCATGCCGCGCCTTGACGCGTTGCACCACCAGGGGCACGTTGAGTTCTTTGCACAAGGCCAGGCAATGCCGCTCGAAATCATCGGCAGCGGCTTGCAGGCCATGGTGCACATGGATGGCACGCACCTGCCCGGGCCAGCGTTCGGCGCAGGCCAGCAACAAGGCGGTGGAGTCGGCGCCGCCACTGAGCGCGACGGCAAAAGGCAAGCCGGGCGTGAAATGCGCCAGCGAGGGCGCTTTAACGGGCTTCGGCTTTGGTGTCGGTGAAGCGGCCATAGCTTTGCAGGCGCTCGTAACGGCGGTCCAGCAATTCTTTGACCTTCAGGTCGCTGACTTGGCGCCACGCGTCGTTCAGGCCGCGCTTGAGTTGAGCGGTCATCTGGCGGTGGTCGCGGTGTGCGCCACCGACCGGCTCGTTCACAATTTTATCGATCAGCCCCAGCGCCTTGAGGCGATGGGCGGTGATGCCCAGCGCTTCGGCAGCGTCCTCGGCACGCTCGGAGGTTTTCCAGAGAATGGAGGCACAGCCTTCGGGGCTGATCACCGAGTAAATCGAGTACTGCAGCATCAGCACTTGGTCGGCCACGCTGATGGCCAAGGCGCCGCCTGAGCCACCTTCGCCAATGATGGTGGTGATGATGGGCACTTCGAGTTGCGCCATTTCAAAAATATTGCGGCCGATGGCCTCGCTTTGGCTGCGCTCTTCGGCGTCAATGCCAGGGTAAGCGCCCGGGGTGTCCACAAAGGTGAACACGGGCAGCTTGAATTTCTCGGCGGTTTTCATGAGGCGCAAGGCCTTGCGGTAGCCCTCGGGGCGGCTCATGCCGAAGTTGCGGGCGGCGCGCTCTTTGGTGTCGCGTCCTTTTTGGTGGCCCAGCACCATGCAGGGCTGGCCATTGAAGCGGGCCAGTCCACCCACGATGCTGAGGTCGTCGGCAAAGTGGCGGTCGCCGTGCATCTCGACAAAGTCGGTGAAGATGTCGGCAATGTAGTCCAGGGTGTAAGGGCGCTCGGGGTGACGGGCAATCTTGGTGATTTGCCAAGGCGACAGGTCACCGTAAATGTCTTTGGTGAGCTGCTGGCTTTTCTTGGACAGTTGCTCGATTTCCTGAGAGATGTCCACCGCAGACTCGCTTTGGACATAACGCAGCTCTTCAATTTTGGACTCGAGCTCGGCAATCGGCTGCTCGAAGTCAAGAAATGTTCTTTTGCCCAATGTTCTCTCCTGGGGTCAGTAAGCCACCGGCAACGGATCCAGCGAACGCCAAATATACCAAGTTGCCACGCTGCAATAAGGTGACCAGGCGGCGGCGACCTCGCGCGCGTCGCTGCGGCTGACGGCTTCCCCCGAAAAATAGCTCTGGCTGATGCCATTGATCAGGCCCACATCGTCCAGCGGCAAGACGTTGGGACGCATCAGGTGAAAGATCAAAAACATCTCGGCGGTCCAGCGGCCAATGCCGCGAATGGCCACCAACTCGGCAATGATGGCCTCGTCGTCCATGGCCTGCCAGTTGGTGACGTGCAGGTCGCCATTGTCGAAGTGCAGGGCCAAATCAACCAGGTATTCCACCTTGCGCGCCGACAAGCCGGCTTCGCGCATGTCGTCCACTTTGAGTTTGAGCACCTGGCGCGGTGTCAGGCGTCGGCTGAGTTTGGCAAAGCGGTCCCACACGGTTTGGGCGGCCTTGACCGAAATTTGCTGGCCCACAATGCTGCGCGCCAGGGTGACGAAGGCGTCGCCACGGGTTTCCAGGCGGGCGGTGCCGAACTTGGGGATGAGGCGCTTCATCACCCGGTCTTTTTTCATCAGGTGCTGGCAGGCTTCGTCCCAATAAGAGGGAACGACCGGCACGATTTCGCGGGTGGTGGGCATCAGCCACGCTCCCAGGTGGTGCCACTGGGGCTGTCTTTGAGCACGATGCCTTGCGCGGCCAGGTCTTGGCGGATGCGGTCGGCCTCAGCGAAGTCGCGCGCTTTTTTGGCGGCGGCGCGGGCCTCAATCAATGCTTGAATGGCGGCTTCGTCCAGGGACGCGCCCGCTTGCAAGAAGGCTTTGGGGTCGTCTTGCAGCAAACCCAAAACACCGCCCAAGGCCTTGAGCAAGCCAGCCATCTCGGCCGAGCGGCTGCGGTTGACTTCCCCTGCCAAATCGAAAAGAACAGCGACGGCATCGGGGGTGCCAAAGTCTTCGTCCATGGCGGCTTTGAAACGCGCGGCATGCGGCTGTGTCCAATCGACGGTGACAGCGGCAGGGGCCACGGCATCGAGTGCGGTGTACAAACGCTTCAAGGCATTGCGGGCATCGGTCAAGTGCACATCGCTGTAGTTCAGCGGGCTGCGGTAGTGGCTGCGCACCACAAAGAAGCGCACGGTTTCGGCATCAAAGCTTTGCAAGACATCACGGATGGTGAAGAAATTGCCCAGGCTCTTGGACATTTTTTCGTTGTCCACATTGATGAAGCCGTTGTGCATCCAGGTGCGGGCCAGGGGCTGGCCGGTGGCGCCTTCGCTTTGGGCAATTTCGTTCTCATGGTGCGGGAACTGCAGGTCGGCACCGCCGCCATGAATGTCGAAAGTCTCGCCCAGCATCTCGCAGCTCATGGCCGAGCACTCAATGTGCCAACCCGGTCGGCCTGCGCCGTAGGGGCTGTCCCACTTCACATCGTCGGGCTCGGTGGGCTTGGCGCTTTTCCAGAGCACGAAATCCAGCGGGTCGTCTTTGCCATCGAGCACCGCCACGCGCTCGCCGGCGTGCAGCTCATCCAGTGTTTTGCCCGACAGCTTGCCGTAGCCCTGAAATTTGCGCACCGCGTAATTCACGTCGCCGCTGGGGGCGCGGTAGGCCAGGCCTTTGGCTTCGAGCTGGCCGATGATGGACAACATCTGCGGCACATAGTCGGTGGCACGGGGCTCGTGGGTGGGGCGCTCGATGCCCAGGGCGTCGGCATCTTGGTGCAAGGCATCGATCATGCGATCGGTCAGCGAGCGAATGGTTTCGCCGTTTTCCAAGGCACGGCGAATGATCTTGTCGTCAATGTCGGTGATGTTGCGCACGTAAGTGACGCGGTAGCCGCTGGCGCGCAGCCAGCGCTGCACCACGTCGAAGGCCACCATGGAGCGGGCGTGCCCGAGGTGGCACAGGTCGTACACCGTCATGCCGCACACATACATGCGCACATGGCCGGGTTCGAGCGGGGAAAAAGATTCCAGCGCACGCGTGAGCGTGTTGTGAATGCGAAGCGTCATGGGTCAGGGCGTGGGCCAGATCACGGAAGGATCGAAGTGAGGATATCCAAGAGGGCAGGTCTTTGACTGCTGGACTACAATGGTTGCCAGTATAAATCGCCTGTCTGACGCGTGCCTGCCACGTGTTTTCCCTGATTTTTTCAACCTAGCTTCGGGCCATGCACCCTGCCCCATCATTTGCCTTTCTGGGCCTCGTTTGCACACGCGCTTTGGCCCGGGTGCTGGTCGGCATGGCCTGCCTTCTAGGAGGCTGGAGTGCCTGGGCGGTGGACCACAACGACGTTCAAAAGTTGCTGCGCCAAGCCAAAGACAAAGAAGCCCTGGCTTTGGTGGAAACCGCCCTGGCCACCAAGCCGCGTGACCCGCAAATGCGTTTTTGGAAAGGCATGCTGCTGGACCGACAAGGCCAGCGCGATACGGCTTTGCAAATCTACCGCGACCTGGTGCAAGAGTTCCCCGAGTTGCCAGAACCCCACAACAACCTGGGCGTGATTTTGGCGGCCAAGGGCGACATCGATGGCGCCAAGACGGCCTTTGAAATGGCCATTCGCACCAACCCCACTTATGCCATTGCCCATGAAAATATGGGCGATGTGCTGATGCAACTGGCGCGCCAGTCTTACCAGCAAGCGTTCAGCCTCGACCCCAAACTGGGCTCGGCGGCTCGCAAGCTGGAACAACTGCAACCCGCCTTGAAACTTCTGCAAGGTCAACCATGACACTGAACCGTCGCCACCTGGCCCTCGCCGGCCTGGTGCTTTTAAGCGCTGCTACCCAAGCCTGGGCGCAAACCCTGCCGCGCGTGAAATTCACCACCACGCAAGGCGAGGTGGTGGTCGAGTTGTTTGCCGACAAGGCGCCCAAAACCGTGGCCAATTTTTTGCAGTATGTGAACGACAAGCATTACGACGGCACGATTTTCCACCGTGTGATCAACAACTTCATGGTGCAAGGCGGTGGCTATGACAGCCAGTACCGCGAAAAAGCCACGCGTGCACCGGTGCGCCACGAAGGGCGCGAAGCCCTGGAGGCCGGTGGGCCGCGCAATGTGGTCGGCACCCTGGCCATGGCGCGCACCAACGACCCGCATTCCGCCACCGCACAGTTTTTCATCAACGTGAAAGACAATGGCTTTCTGGACCCCACCCCTATCCCGCCAGGGGACCCGGTGGCGCGCTTCGAGTACGGTGGCCGCACCTACAACAACGTGCCACGCGCCAACCTGGAAAACTCACCTCAGCTGTTTGGCTACACCGTGTTTGGGCGCGTGGTCTCTGGCATGGAGGTGGTGGACCGCATCAAGAGCCTGCCCACGGGCTCGGGTGGCCCCTTCCCCACCGACGTGCCACGCACGCCGGTGATCATTCAATCTGCAACTCTCTTGAAATAAACACCATGAGCAACCCTCTCCAAGTCGAACTGCACATCAAGAACCATGGCGTGATCACCATCGAACTCGATGGCGAAAAAGCCCCCATCTCTGCGGCCAACTTCATGGGCTATGTGGCCAAGGGCCATTACGACAACACGATTTTTCACCGCATCATCGACGGCTTCATGATCCAAGGCGGCGGCTTCACCCCCGACATGGAGCAAAAGCCCTGTGAAGAGCCGATTCAAAACGAAGCCAACAATGGCTTGAAGAACGACAAGTACACCCTGGCCATGGCGCGCACGCAAGCGCCGCATTCGGCCACCGCACAGTTCTTCATCAACGTGGCTGATAACGGCTTTCTGAACCACACCGCGCCCTCGCTGCAAGGCTGGGGCTATGCCGTGTTTGGCAAGGTGGTGGGTGGCACCGAGATCGTGGACGCACTGCGTAGCGTCAAGACCGGCCGCCGTGGCTTCCATGACGATGTGCCGAAAGAAGACGTGGTCATTGAAAAGGCTGTGATCATCTGAGCCGCATGGCCGCGCAGCGCCCCCTGCCCCCGTTGCCCCCGCTGGAGAGGGTTGACGCACGGTCTTGGCGCTGCATCGACTTTTTGTCAGACCTGCACCTGCAGGCCAGCGAGCCCGACAACTTCAAGGCCTGGGCGCAGCACATGGCGAGTACGCCGGCCCAGGCGGTGTTCATTCTGGGCGACCTGTTTGAAGTGTGGGTGGGTGACGATGTGCTGGCGTCGCAGAGCGGTGCCTTTGAGCGCGAATGCGTGGCGGTGCTGCAGCAGGCGGCGCAACGCCTGTCGCTGTTCTGGCTCTGCGGCAACCGAGATTTTTTAACCGGCGAAGGCTTTGCCAAGGCGGCCCATCTGCGCGCGTTGCCAGACCCTTGCTTGCTTCAAACGGCCGAGCAAACCGTGCTGCTCAGCCATGGCGACCGACTGTGCCTGGACGACCATGACTACCAGCAGTTTCGCCAGGAGGTTCGAACCACCGCTTGGCAACAAGCCTTTTTGGCACGCCCACTGAGCGAGCGCCAAGCCATCGCGCAAGGCTTGCGCCAGCAAAGCAAACACCGAAAACAAAGTGGCGTGTCTTATGCCGATGTCGACTCGGACGCCGCACGCCATTGGTTGTCGCAAGCGCAGGCACAGGTTTTGTTGCATGGCCACACCCATCGTCCAGGTGACCATGACCTGGGAGACGGCCTGTCACGCTGGGTCTTGAGCGATTGGGACTTGCACGCGCAGCCGCCGCGCGGCGAGGTGCTGCGCTGCGAGCAAGGCGTGTGGTCGCGCGTGCCGGTGCTGCCGCACCGCACAGCTTAGTTTTTCAACAAAGCCTTGAGCGCGTTTTGCAAACGACGCGCCTGATCGGCATCAAAGCCGGCCGACAACACTTTCGCCGTGTCTTGGGCCCAGGTTTGCGTGGGCGCGGGGTCGTTGCGACGGGTCAGCAATTGCAGTTGCAAGGCACGGCGATCGGCCATGTGTTGCGCCGGTGTGGGCACCTCGGCCGCAATCTCCAAGCGCAACAAAGCGGTGGGGGCGTCGTCGCCGCGAGCGGGAGCGCTCAGGGCCTGTGACCAGGCCTGACGTTGGGTGGCTGAGACGCGCGAGCCCAGATCGCGCAACGCAGGCAGCTGCTCTGCATCGCGCTTCTCCCAGGCCGTGAGCAAATGGGTGAGGGTTTCGCCATGAGCTTGGGCTGCCAATTTGCGCAGGGTTTGCTGCGCCAGCTCAAGGGCCTGGCGTTGCGCGCGGAAGGCGGCGTCGCCCAGGCGCGGGCCCCGCGGCTCGCGGCTGTCGCGGAAATCGCCACGGCCTTCACGGCTGCCATCGCGACCACCGTCTCGACCCCCTTCACGCGGGCCGCGGGCATCGCGGTTGCCAAAGCCAGGCTTGCCGCTGGGTCGGCCATCTCGGCTGGGACGGCCATCGCGGCCCAGGGCCACCGGCTCGGCTTTTTTCATGCCGGGGCGGTCATCGCCGCGCACCGCCACCACAGGCTTGGCGGGGCGCGGGGCAGGCGCGGGTGCCGGTGCGGGCACGTCTGCGGCTTCGGCCGTGGGAGTTGTTTCGCTCGCAGTCTCAGGTGCGGGCTCGGCAGTGGCCTCGGTCGAGGCTTCAGCCGCTGGGGTTTCCGCTGCTGAAGTTTCCTCCGCAGGTGCGGCTGTCGCGGTCGTTTCGTCCGCAGGCTTGGCCACCTCGGCAGCAGCCTGGCCTTGGGCGGCTTGCGCTTGGGCTTGCCCACGCAGGGCTTGCTCCAAGGCTTGCATGGCCGCACGAATGGCGCCAGCGTCGCCCTTGGCGCTGGCGGCTTCCAAATCCTTGGAGGCTTTCAGCACCGCTTGGTCGTGCGCGGTCAGTGCCGCCGCCGCTTGCTCGCGTTGCTGTGTTTTGCGCTGGAAGGCATCGTCGATGGGCTGGCGGAAGGCGTCCCACAGTTTTTGTTCCTGACGGCGGTCCAAGGTCACGCTTTGTGACTCGACTTGCCAGCGTTGCTGCAAAGACTTGACCGCGTCAATGCGCAGCATGGGCTCGGCACCCAAGGCCTTGGCTTCTTCGATCAGGGCCTGACGACGCTGCAAGCTGGCTTTTTGCACGGCTTCCATTGGCGCATGGGCTTCGTGAATGGCGGCCTTCCACAAGGGCTGCAGCTCGGCAAACACTTTTTCGCTGACATGGCCTGAATCGCGCCAACGGTCGGCAAACTGGTGCAACTGGCGGTTCACCGCTTTCCAGTCAGGGCCGGCGGCATGCTGGGCAGCCCAGGCTTTGAGTTCTTCGATCAGGGCCAGTCGCTGGGCGCGGTGCTCGGCGGTTTCGGCGCGCACTTTCTCCAGCCACTCTTCGACCACTTTGTGGGCCCGGTTGCAGGCTTGGTCGAAGCGTTTCCACAGGCCATGGTTGGGCAAGCCCCCCTGGTCGGTCTGCTTCCACTGCTCGCGCAATTGGCGCAGGGTCTCTTGCATCTTGCGCCCGCCCATGACGGGCACTCTTTCGACCTCCACCCGCACTTTGGCAGGCTTGGCGGGGGCTTCCGGGGCTGTGGCAGGGGCAGCTTCCGGGCTGGCCACGGTGGCGTCCTCTTCGGTGACGGTGGGTGCCGCTTCAGGGGTCACCGCAGGGGCAGGCACGGCCACGGGCTTGGCTTTGTGTGTCACGGGCTTGAACAAGGCCTCGGCCTTGGCCACCAACTCGGCGCGCAATTGGTCGGCGCGCCAGCGTTGCCAGCCTTCGAGTTCGCCGGCAGCGGCCAACACCGATTGGGCGTGGTGCTCCAGCTTTTCGTCGATGGCACGGCCATGCTCACGCAAGGCCTGGCGCAAGGCAGCGGCCGCACCGGCACTGGCTTTGCCATGGCCTTGGGCAACTTCTTGCTCCAACACGTGCAGCACGGCTTGCACCGCCTGGATGGCTTGTGCGCGGACCTGCGGGTCGATTTTGGGCTTGGCGGGCGCGGCCGCGGCCTGGGCTTGCTCACCGCGGGCCACGCGAATTTGGTCGGCCCAAGCCGGCACAGCCGGCAAGGCCTGGGTGGCGTCTTGCGCCGCGCGCTCGGTTTGGGCCAAGGCTTCTTGAAACGCGTCCCACACCGCTTGCAACTGCTGGTGGCTGGTTTGCAGCATGGGCGCAAATTTGGGGTCCACCGAGGGCCAGTCGGCGTCGCTGGTCAGGCTGGCAATGTCGGCTTGCCAGCTGGCCAGATCTTTGCCCAGGGCTTCGCGCTGGGCCTGGGCGTCTTGCCAGGGCTTGGTGGACAAGACCTCAATGCGCTGCGCGGTCAGCACCGCCGCTTCGCGTTGCACCTGCACACGGTGCTGCAGGTCTTCAATGCGCTTGACGCGCTCAATCAGCTGGGTTTTCAGGGTGGCCAGGGGCTCACGTGACAGGGGTGCGCCTGCTTTGGCGGCATCGCGCTGCCAGGCCATGGCGTCGGCGACATTCAGTCTCGGCACATCCCGCAGCGCTTCACCGCGCGCGGCCCATTCCAGCGCCAACGAAGCCTGCGCTTTGGCTCGCTTGAGTTCGTCGAGTTTCTCGCGCAAAGGCTTGGCGGCCCCCTTGTCGCGCGCGCTCAGTTCCCGAAACACTTCCTGCATTTGCTCGGGGCTGGGGTCGCTGGCCAGCCATTCCCGCACGCGGGCAGCGCGATCGCCCGAAGTCGGGGCGGAAAAGGCGCCCCCGGTCAGGGCGTCCAGGGCTTGGGTATCGGAAGATGGGGAAGCAGTCACGACGTATTTCTTCAATTCAGAGCCCTCTATTGTCACCGCTTTAGGGCGTCCGGCGTTTGACCGGCTGAAGCAGTCCGCGCGACGGGCACACCGCTTTGAGGCTTCAACGCTTGAATTTTGAGTTCTTTGGTTTTCAACGGGCAGGTTTCACGACCTGGGTTTTCGCTTAAAATAGGTGCTACTGCCTTGGGGGCAAGCTCCCAGGCAACGTGCCATCCCTGCACAGGGATCTTTTGACCCGCTGCCGAACCCGGCTAAATCAAGTGGTGTCCTCTGGCCCATGGCCAGCCTCGCCGGCTCACTTGATGGCGTACCCCCGATGGGACGGATTGATGCTTTTCAAAGCCACCGTCCGCGTCTAAAGGAAGTGCTATGACAGCGTTTGAAAAATTGAAACGAGGGCTGCGAACTTTCGCCACCGATGTGGGCGACGGTTTCTTTGCCATCACCCACAATGGCCTGGCCTTGTTGGGGCTCGTCGTGTTTTGCGCCGTGATGGTGCTGACCATGCGGCCCGACTTGCGGCAAGCTGGCGAGGCACGCCTGATCAGCTGGTTGCAAGAGCGCCAGGACGACGGCGACGGCAGCAGCGATGTCGACGCCGTTGACCGCGCCACGGCCACCGACCCACGCTCCTTGCCCAAGCAGCAAGCCAACATTGCCTACTGGCTGAGCCGCAAATACCGCGTTGCACCTGAGCCCTTGGGCGCCCTGGTGGCGGAAGCCTATGACATTGGCCCGCGCAACCAGATCGATCCCACGCTGATACTGGCCGTGATGGCCATTGAATCCGGTTTCAACCCCTTTGCCCAAAGCCCGGTGGGCGCTCAAGGCTTGATGCAAGTGATGACCCGCGTGCACTCGGACAAATACGACAACTTTGGCGGCACCCATGCCGCATTTGACCCCGTCGCCAACCTGCGGGTCGGGGTCAATGTGCTGAAGGAATGCATCGTCAAGGCTGGCTCCACCGAAGGCGGCCTGAAACTTTATGTGGGCGCCGCCAACATCCAGGACATCAACACCGGCTACACCGGCAAAGTCATGGCGGAATACAACCGGCTGCAAAAAGTCGCTCAAGGCCAAAAAATTCCCGTCACGCAACCGACCGCCACAGACGTGGCAGCCGCTGGCCTGGAAAACCTGTGGGAAAAGGCCCAAAAACTGGCGTCTTTTGGCGAAGGCGGACAGGTTTCACGCTAAACTTCTGCCTGCGCGCAACTGGCGATAGGCGCAGTGCCCCCGCACTGCCGCTGACGTGGACATGGGAGATGGGCCTCAGGCCATGCCCCCCTCAACCACTGGGAAGCGCGCCGCCTGGTTTTCAGGTGTTTAGCCGTTCGCCTGGGCAGCCCTGATGCGCCATCCATTTTGCTGGGGTGGCGCGTAGGGACCGTTCAATCCGAAGGACTGCCGTCATGTTTCATCGCAATATTCTGGTCGAACAGACCGACCCCGAACTCTGGGCCGCCATCCAGGCCGAAAACCAGCGCCAGGAAGAGCACATTGAGCTGATCGCCAGCGAAAACTACGCCTCGCCGGCCGTCATGGCGGCACAAGGCTCGCAGCTGACCAACAAATACGCCGAAGGCTATCCCGGCCGTCGCTACTACGGTGGCTGCGAGTTCGTGGACGTGGCCGAACAGCTGGCCATTGACCGCCTGAAACAACTGTTTGGCGCCGATGCCGCCAACGTGCAACCGCACTGTGGCGCCTCAGCCAACGAGGCGGTGTTCCTGGCCTTTTTGAAGCCGGGCGACACCATCATGGGCATGTCGCTGGCCGAAGGCGGTCACCTCACCCACGGCATGGCGCTCAACATGAGCGGCAAATGGTTCAACGTGGTCAGCTATGGCTTGAACGCCAAAGAAGAAATTGACTACGACGCCATGGAGAAAAAGGCGCACGAGAGCAAGCCCAAGCTGATCATTGCGGGCGCGTCTGCCTACAGCCTGCACATTGACTTCGCGCGCTTTGCCAAAGTGGCCAAAGACGTGGGCGCCCTGTTCCTGGTCGACATGGCCCACTACGCCGGCCTGATTGCCGCTGGTGTCTACCCCAACCCGGTGCCCTACGCCGATGTGGTGACCTCCACCACCCACAAGAGCCTGCGCGGCCCGCGCGGCGGCGTCATCCTCATGAAGGCCGAGCACGAGAAGGCCATCAACAGCGCCATCTTCCCCGGCCTGCAAGGCGGCCCGCTGATGCATGTGATTGCCGCCAAGGCCGTGGCTTTCAAAGAAGCGATGGCCCCCGAGTTCAAGGCTTACCAGCAACAGGTGGTGACCAACGCCCGCATCGTGGCCGAGACCCTGACCCAGCGCGGCCTGCGCATCGTCAGCGGCGGCACCCAAAGCCATGTGATGCTGGTGGACCTGCGCTCCAAGGGCATCACCGGCAAGGAAGCCGAGGCGGTGCTGGGCAGCGCCCACATGACCATCAACAAAAACGCGATCCCCAACGACCCGGAAAAGCCCATGGTCACCAGCGGCGTGCGCATTGGCACCCCCGCCATGACCACCCGCGGCTTCAAGGACGAAGAGGCGCGCCTCACGGCCAACCTGATTGCCGATGTGCTGGACAACCCGCGCGACGAAGCCAACCTGGCCGCTGTGCGCGCCAAAGTGCACGCACTGACCAGCCGTTTCCCGGTTTACCGTTAAGCCAAGCCGACCCCATGAAGTGTCCTTTCTGCAGCCATGCCGACACCCAGGTGGTGGAGACACGCATGTCTGAAGAAGGGGACTCGGTGCGCCGGCGTCGCCAGTGCGGCGCTTGCGACAAACGCTTCACCACCTACGAGCGGCCGGACGTGACGTTTCCGGCCATCGTCAAAAAAGATGGGCGCCGCATCGAGTACGAACGCGACAAGCTGCGTGCCTCCATGAACCTGGCACTGCGCAAGCGCCCGGTGAGCACCGAACAAACCGATGGCGCCATTGAGCGCATCGAGGAAAAGTTGCTGTCCCTGGGACTGCGCGAGGTGGCCTCCACCCGCATTGGCGAATTGGTGATGCGCGAACTCAAGAAACTCGACAAAGTGGCCTACGTGCGCTTTGCCAGCGTGTACCGCAGCTTCGAAGACATCGACGATTTCAAAAACCTGGTGGACGAAGTCCGGCGCTGAGGCGCCGTTAGCACATCACACCCGCTGCAAGGCACTGGCGCAGATGATGGCGCCATGCGCTGTCACACACCTTCCCATCTTGGCGCCAGCATGCGGGGCTTGTCACTGGCGGAATGCCTTTGCAGCCTGGCCTTGCTGGCCATGCTGGCCACCTGGAGCTTGCCGGGCCTGCACACCTGGGTGCTGCGCACCCGCATCGACGCCACCCGCGAAACCTGGCTCAGCGACTTGCAAGCCGCCCGCGCGCAGGCCTTGCAATCGGGCGTTGAAGTCACGCTGACACGCCGCACCGATTGCGCCTGGCTGGGCGACAGCCGCGATTGGAGTTGTGGCTGGCAAGTCAGCCGATCCGACACCCAGGCCCTGAGTTTCAGCACCGCCTTGCGCGGCAATGTGCAGGTGCAGTTCAGCAGCAGCGAGCGCTTGCGCATCAACCCACGGGGCGAGCCGCAAAGCGCTGGCGCCAGCATGAAGTTTCGCGCCCCTCAAGCGCCCGACACCCGTTTGTCGAGCACCGTGTGCTTGAACATCGCGGGGCGTTTGCATGTGCAAGCAGGCGAGGCCTGCTCATGAACGTCTTGCACCGGGGCTGGGTGCTGTGGGACGCCTTGCTGGCCCTGTGCGTGCTGGGTGTTGGCTTGTGGGGGGTGTTCCGATCGGCGACCCAAGCCTTGCAAGAGCAGCGTGAAAGCAGTGCCTGGGCACAGGCGGTGCATCTGAGCGACGACCTGATCGCCCGCATGGCGATCAACCGCGAAGGCTTGAGCGCCTACCAACTGGCGCTTGGCGAAACACCGGCCAGCCTCGATTGCAGCAGCACCGCGTGCACCGCCACCCAATGGGCCCAGGCCGATGTGGCCCGCTGGAAAAAACGTGTGCAAAGCGAGTTGCCACAAGGCGACGCGCAAGTCTTGCCAGCCAGCAGCGACCCGATGCAACGCTTGGTCTGGCTCACCTGGACGGCGTCCACCGCCTCGGCCTGGATACCCGCCCCCACGCAAGTGCAGGTGCCGACCTGCGCGACGGGCCAGCGTTGCCACGCCTTGTGGGTTCTGCCATGACAACGGCACGCCCCCAAGGTCTGGCTCTGGCGGAAACGCTGGTGGGTTTGGCTTTGGGCCTGGGGGTGATGTTGTGGGCCTGGCAAGCTTGGGCTGGTCTGCGCTGGACACTGCAAAGTTTGCGCGCCGCCACCGCCTGGGAGCAGAATGTGCGGCCGCTGGCGGCCTTGTGGCAACAGTTGTCCGACCAGGCGGGCAGCGGCGCCTTGCAAACCGCTTGGGGCCAAGACGCACGCTTGTCTGCCTACCTGACACCCATCACTGGGACCGATGGTGCTGGCACCCAAGGCGACAGCTTCACCCTTTCTCAGGAGCGCGCAGGGTTTCCTGCGGATTGCCAGGGCAACCAACTCACAGGCCCCGTGGCCTTGCGCAACCAGTTCAAACTCAGCAGCAAACAAGAGTTGACCTGCAAAGACACGCAACGCAGCGCCAGCCTGTTTCAGGCCTTGGCCGAGCGGGTGGAAGACCTGCAGGTCTTGTACGTTCAACGCAGCGGCACCCTGGCAGACCCGCGCTGGCAGTGGCGAAGCGCCTCACAAGTGACGGATTGGTCTCGGGTGCAAGGGGCGGAAGTCTGTCTGCGCCTGGCCAGCCCCTTGAAAATTTTTCAAGGCAGTGACACCTTGACCGGTTGCCAAGGGGAAACCGTGGCCCGTGATGGGCGTTACCGCAAAGTTTGGCGTGGCTTTTGGCGGTTCCCGCATGCCACGCCTTGAGTCTGTCAAAGGCATGGCTTTGCCCACGGTGCTGGGCCTGGTGTTGGCCATGGGGGTCAGCCTGGTGGCGGCCTGGCGGGAAGTGCGCTTGCAAACCTGGACCACACGCCAAGACGCTGCCCGGCAGCAAACCCGTCAAGCCATGCAAGCCTTGTTGCGCGATGCACAACGCGATCTGCAAAGCGGCACGGCATGGAACCGAAACACCCAAGCCACAGGTTGCCAGGCGGGCATTTGCAAAAACATCGACACCAGCCAGTGGGGCGCCACCCAATGGGCTGCCCGCGCCAGCGAGGGGGCGCGTTTTGGGGAAGCCAGCGCCACACAAACCTCGCCCTTGGCACAGGGCGAGTTGGTCCATGCGCGGTATTGGCTGGAAAGCTTGCCCTACGACACCAGCCAACGCGTGCGCGGTGGCCCGGAGCCTTTGTCACCCGCCCTCTTGTACAGAATCACGGCTTGGCTGCCGGCCACGCCCCAGCGTGCCATGCAAGTCGAGCAAGTGCTGTGGTTTCAGGACGATGCCGACCCCCGAGCCCCTGGGGTGGCAGGCCAAGCCGTGGGTTGGCGAAAGCTGAGCGAATGAGCCCGCGCAACACTTTGCCCACCGGCTGGACGCTGCTGGAGATGTTGATGGTGCTGGGACTGATGGGGCTGTGCGCGAGCTTGGCCTGGCCGTCCTACCAAGCCCTGATGCAACGCAGCCAACGCGCACAAGCACGTGTGCTGCTGATGCAGACAGCGCACTGGCTGGAGCGCAGCGCCGCCGTTCAGGGCAGCTACCCATTGGTGTTGCCCAGCAGCGTGTGGCAACAGGAGGGGCTGAATTACCAACTGAGCCTGGTCAGCGACGGCGTGCACTATGTGTTGACCGCCAGCCCCTGGCGGCAGCAAACGGGCGACGCCTGCGGCAGCTTCACCCTGAGCGACACCGGGGCGCGCGGCGTGCACGATGCGCGCATCAGCGTGGCCGATTGTTGGTCGCCTTGAGGCCGCATAATTCAGCCTCATGTCGTTCTCTCCGCTTGACCACACCCTCATGAACCAGGCGCTGGCCTTGGCGCGCCAGGCCCTGTTTCTGACCTCGCCCAACCCGCGCGTGGGTTGCGTGCTGGCCTCTGCCAACGGTGAAGTCTTGGGCCAAGGCCATACCCAACGCGCGGGCGAGGCGCACGCCGAAGTCATGGCCCTGCGGGATGCCGCAGAGCGTGGCGTCAACGTCCGAGGCGCCACGGCGTATGTCACCCTGGAGCCCTGCGCCCACCAGGGCCGAACCGGCCCCTGCTGCGACGCACTGGTGGCCGCCGGCGTGGCACGCGTGGTCGCCTCGCTGGAAGACCCCAACCCGCTGGTGGCGGGCCAGGGCTTGGCGCGCCTGCGCGCTGCCGGGCTTCAAGTCGAGGTGGGACTGGGGGCGGAAGAAGCGCGCGAGCTCAACATCGGTTTTTTCAAGCGCATGACCACAGGCCTGCCCTGGGTGCGCCTCAAAGTGGCGGCCTCGCTCGACGGGCAAACCGCCCTGCTCAACGGCATCAGCCAGTGGATCACCTCGGCGCCTGCACGCGAAGACGGCCATGCCTGGCGCGCCCGTGCCTGTGCGGTGCTCACGGGCATTGGCACCGTGCTGGAAGACGACCCGCGCATGGATGTGCGGGCCGTGCCCACGCCACGCCAACCCACCTTGGTGGTGGTGGACAGCCGGCTGGAAACGCCGCTGGACGCCAACCTGTTTCTGGCCGAGCGCCCGGTCTGGATTTACGGCGCCTTTGACAGCGGCGGCCGGCAACAAGCCCTGGAGGCCCAAAAGGCCCATGTCACCCTGTGCCCCGGCGAACAGCAAAAGGTGGATTTGCAGGGCATGCTGCGCGACCTGGGTCAGCGCGGCTTGAATGAAATTCACCTGGAGTCCGGGCACAAGCTGAACGGCTCCTTCCTGCGCGAAGGCCTGGTGGACGAAGTGCTGCTCTACATGGCCCCCCTGCTGATCGGGCAAGGCCGGGGCCTGAGCAATTTGGGGCCGCTGGAAGCCCTGGGCCAGGCCATTCCCCTGACCTGGCAAGAAGTCACGCCCGTGGGGCCGGACTTGCGCCTGCGCGCCCGAATTCGCCACTAAACCCTTCTTTTTGACAGAAACATCCCAGGCGACAGCGGTTTGCTTGGGTTCTCTGCGAAAATAGCCGCATGTTCACCGGAATCATCACCGGCGTGGGGCGCATCGTCGCCGTCCACGACCTGGGTAGCTCTTTAGACCATGGCAAGCGCCTCACCCTGCAGGCGCCGGCCGGGTACCTCGACGACGTCGGACTGGGGGACAGCATCGCGCTCAATGGCGCTTGCATGACCGTCACCACCCTGGACGTTGCCCGCCACCAATTCACGATTGACATCTCTGCCGAGTCTTTGGCCCGCACCAGCGGCCTGGACCAGCAAGGCAGCGTCAACCTGGAAAAAGCCTTGCGCGCCAACGACCGCTTGGGCGGCCACATCGTCTCCGGGCATGTGGACGGCATCGGCCAGGTCAGCCATTTCGGCCAAGTGGGCGAAAGCTGGGAGCTGCGCGTGCTGGCACCGCTGGCCTTGGCGCGCTACCTGGCCTACAAGGGCTCGATCACGGTCAATGGCGTGAGCCTGACTGTGAACCAGGTGGTAGACCATTCCGATGGGGCCGAAATCAGCATCAACCTGATTCCGCACACCGTGGAGAACACGGCGCTGGGCACCCTGAAAGCAGGAAGCAGCGTGAACCTAGAAATTGACACCGTCGCCCGTTACGTGGAGCGCATGCTGCGCGTCGACACCTCTTTGAAAGCGCCGCAATGACCGCTGCCCTCACACCTGTTCCAATTTCCCCCGTGGAAGAGATCGTGGCCGAGCTTCAAGCCGGCCGCATGGTCATTCTGGTGGACGAAGAAGACCGCGAAAACGAAGGCGACCTGGTGCTCGCCGCCGACCATGTCACGCCCGAAGCCATCAACTTCATGGCGCGCTTTGGCCGGGGCCTGATTTGCCTCACCCTCACGCGCGAGCGCTGCGAATACCTCAAGCTGCCGCCCATGGCGGCACGCAATGGCACGGTGTACAGCACCGCCTTCACGGTGTCGATCGAGGCCGCCGAGGGCGTCACCACCGGCATTTCGGCGGCAGACCGTGCCCGCACGGTGCAAGTGGCCGTGGCGCGCAACACACAGCCCGCCGACCTGGTGCAGCCAGGCCACATCTTCCCGCTGCAAGCGGTTGACGGTGGCGTGCTCATGCGCGCCGGCCACACCGAAGCCGGTTGCGACCTCTCGGCCATGGCCGGCTGCTCGCCCTCGTCGGTGATTTGCGAAATCATGAAAGACGACGGCACCATGGCGCGCCTGCCCGACCTGCAGTTGTTTGCTGCCGAGCATGGCCTGAAAATTGGCACCATCGCCGACCTGATCGAGCACCGCAGCCGCACCGAATCACTGGTGAAGAAAATCGGCAGCCGCCCGCTAACCACAGCCCATGGCGAATTCAACGCCCACGCCTTTCGCGACCTGCCCAGCAATGGCGTGCACCTGGCCCTGGTCATGGGTGAGGTGAAACCCGACCAATCGACCCTGGTGCGTGTGCACGAGCCGCTGTCGGTGCTGGACGCGCTGGAGCCCAAACGTGGCATGCACTCCTGGGGGCTCGATGCCGCGCTGGCACGCATCCAGCAAGAAGGCCAAGGCGTGGTGGTGCTGCTGAACTGCGGCGAAAGCGCGCAACAACTGCTGGCCCAGTTTGAAGGCACGGCGCGCGCCACCCATGGCCCCGAGCGTGGCCGCATGGACCTGCGCAGCTACGGCGTGGGCGCGCAAATTTTGCGTGAATGCGGCGTGCACAAAATGCGCCTCTTGGGCAACCCCCGCCGCATGCCCAGCATGGCAGGCTATGGCCTGGAAATTGAAGGCTATCTGGCCAAGGAATAAAACATGTTTGTCTCCAACCTCGGATCCACCACCGACCTGCAAGGCCAAGGCCTGCGCATAGGCATTGTGCAAGCGCGCTTCAACGACCCGATCACCGACGCCTTGCTCAGCGCCTGTGTGAGCGAGCTCCAGGCCATGGGCGTGCAAGACGAGGACATCGTGCATGCCACGGTGCCCGGCGCCCTGGAAGTGCCGCTGGCCCTGCAATCGATGGCGCAGCAGGAAGAGAACCCGTTTCATGCGCTGATCGCGCTGGGCTGCATCATTCGTGGCGAAACCTACCACTTCGAACTGGTGGCCAACGAGTCGGGCGCCGGCGTGACCCGCGTCGGGCTGGACTACCACATCCCCATCGCCAACGCGATCCTCACCACCGAAAATGAAGCCCAGGCCGTGGCGCGCCAAACCGACAAAGGCCGCGATGCGGCACGGGTCGCGGTGGAAATGGCCCGCCTGCTGGAGAAACTGGCTTGAGCACCCCACCCGACTCTGTGAAGCCGCTCGCACCGGCGCGCAAAAGCAGCGCCAAATCGGCGCGCAGCCGCGCCCGCGAATTTGCATTGCAAGCGCTGTACCAGGTGCTGGTGGGCCGCAACGAGCCCGCGGCCGTTGACGCCTTCACGCGCGACTTGGTGGGCTTTCACAAAGCCGACTCGGCCCACTACGATGCCCTGCTGCACGGCTGCGCCGAGCAAGCCGCCGAGCTGGACGCGCTGATCGAGCCCTTGCTGGACCGCAAGCTGGCCGAGATATCCCCCATCGAACATGCGGTCATGTGGATGGGCGCTTACGAGCTCAAGCATTGCGTCGACGTGCCCTGGCGCGTCGCGCTCAACGAGTGCATCGAGCTGGCCAAACAATTTGGCGGCACCGATGGCCACAAGTATGTGAACGGCGTGCTCAACGGCTTGGCGCCCGTGCTGCGCGCCGCCGAAGTGGCGGCCGACCGCCAACATGGGAAGTCGCAGGCGTGATGCGACTGGCCAGTCGCGCTGAGCGCATCGAGCCGTTCTACGTGATGGAAGTGGCCAAGGCGGCCAGCCAATTGGCGCGCGAAGTGGCCCAGGGCGACAAGCCCATGATTTTTCTCAACATTGGCGAGCCGGATTTCACCGCCCCCCCTGCGGTGCAGGAAGCCGCCACGCGGGCCATTCGCGAGGGCCGCACCCAATACACCCATGCCACCGGGCTGGAGCCTTTGCGCGAGCGCTTGAGCGACTGGTACCGCCAGCGCTTTCAGCTGGACATTCCGGCGCGCCGCATCGTCATCACGGCCGGCGCATCGGCCGCCTTGCAATTGGCCTGCCTGGCCTTGATTGAAGCGGGCGACGACATCTTGATGCCCGACCCCAGCTACCCCTGCAACCGTCACTTTGTGAGCGCTGCCGACGGGCGTGCCGTGCTCTTGCCCACCACGGCAGAAGAGCGGTTTCAGCTGAGTGCGGCACAGGTGCAATCGCATTGGCAGGCCAGCACCCGCGGCGTGTTGCTGGCATCCCCCTCCAACCCGACGGGCACCTCGGTGCATCCCGATGAAATGCGCCGCATCCACAACATCGTGAGCGCGCGCGGTGGCATCACTTTGGTGGATGAAATTTACCTGGGGCTGAGTTACGACGACACCTACGGCCAAAGTGCCTTGGCACTGGATGACCAGATCATCAGCATCAACAGCTTCTCCAAGTACTTCAACATGACCGGCTGGCGCCTGGGCTGGCTGGTGGTGCCCGAAAGCCTGGTGCCGGTGATCGAGCGCCTGGCACAAAACCTGTTCATTTGCCCGAGCACCGTGGCGCAGCATGCGGCTCTGGCGTGTTTTGACAGCGACAGCCTGGCGCTGTACGAGCAGCGCCGCCAGGAATTCAAGGCACGCCGCGACTTCTTCATTCCAGCCCTGCGGCAATTGGGGCTGTCGGTGCCGGTCGTGCCCGATGGCGCGTTTTACGCCTGGGCCGATTGCCGAGAACTCTGCCAACGCCTGGGCCTGCGCGACAGCTGGGATTTTTCTTTCGAGGCGATGCGGCGGGCCCATGTGGCCATCACCCCCGGGCGTGACTTTGGCCAGGCCCAGACCGAGCATTTTGTGCGCTTCTCCACAGCCAGCTCGATGCCGGCTTTGCAGCAGGCCGTGCAGCGCTTGCAACAGATGCTGGAGGCCGCATGAGTTTTGAGTTTCCCATTCGGGTTTACTGGGAAGACACCGATGCCGGCGGCATTGTGTTTTACGCCAACTACCTGAAGTTTTTTGAGCGCGCCCGCACCGAGTGGCTGCGCTCGCTGGGTATTGGCCAGCAACAACTGCGCGTGGCCACGGGCGGCATGTTCGTGGTCAGTGAAACCCAGGTCAAATACCATCGCCCCGCCGTGCTCGACGACACCCTGCGCGTCACCGCCGGGCTGATGGAATCCGGGCGGGCCAGCCTGGTCATTGGCCAACAGGCCTGGCGCGTGGCCTCGGACAACAGTGAAACATTGTTGTGCGAGGGCAGCATTCGCATCGGCTGGGTCGATGCCGCCAGCCTCAAGCCTGCGAGAATCCCCTCTTCCATACTGGAACGACTTCAATGAGCCAAGACTTTTCAATCATTCATTTGTTACTCAACGCCAGCTGGGTGGTTCAACTGGTGGTGCTGCTGCTGATGGGCGTGTCGGTGGCCAGCTGGGCGGCCATCTTCCGCAAGCTGGTGGCGCTCAAGCGGGTGCACGCCCTGAACGATGAATTTGAGCGCGACTTCTGGTCCGGCAAAAGCCTGAACGAATTGTTTGGCGCTGCCACCCAAAATGCCAAGATGGCCGGCCCCATGGAGCGCATTTTTGCCAGCGGCATGCGCGAGTACCAAAAGCTGCGCGAGCGCCGCATCAGCGACAGCGGCTTGCTGATGGACGGCGCGCGCCGGGCCATGCGCGCGAGCTTCCAGCGCGAGATGGACACCATCGAGTCCAACCTGTCGATGCTGGCCTCGGTGGGCTCGGTCTCGCCTTATGTGGGCTTGTTCGGCACGGTGTGGGGCATCATGCACGCCTTCACCGGCCTGGCGGCCTTGCAGCAGGTCACCCTGGCCAAAGTGGCACCGGGCATTGCTGAAGCCCTGGTGGCCACCGCCATTGGCTTGTTTGCCGCGATTCCCGCAGTGCTCGCCTACAACCGCTTTGCGCGCGACATCGACCGCGTGTCCATCAAGCTGGAGACCTTCATCGAAGAGTTCTCCAACATCTTGCAGCGCAATGTGGGCGCGCAATCGATTTCAGGCCACTGAAGGACACACAGCATGGCCGCCCTCGCCTCCCGCTCTGGAAGCCGCCGCCGCACCATGAACGAAATCAACATGGTGCCCTTCATCGACGTGATGCTGGTGCTGCTGATCATCTTCATGGTCACCGCCCCGCTGATTTCGCCCAGCGTGATTGACTTGCCCAGCGTGGGCAAGGCGGCCTCCGTGCCCGACCAGGTCATCACGGTTGAAATCAGCAAGGACAGCAAGATCAGCCTGAAGTCCCGCGCCACCACCCAAAAGGGCACGGACACGCAACTGTCTGTCACCCAGGACACCGTGGCCCAGCAAACCTTGCAATTGCAAGGCGGCAATGCAGCCACACCGGTGATCATCAGCGCCGACCGCACCATTCAGTATGAAACTGTTGTGAAAGTCATGGACAGCTTGCAGCGTGCCGGTGTGCAGCGCGTGGGCTTGTCGGTTCAATTGGCCCCATGACCGTCGCAGCCACCACCACGCCGCAACACCTGGAGTTCGCGCCGCCGCCAGACCCCGGCGGCCGGCGCTCCCTGGTTCTGGCCTTGCTGGTGCACGCCTTGTTGGTGGCCGCCCTCACCT
>Ga0255101_1000017_pt1 | contig 59099 bp, 55 predicted proteins | sample Colum_Colum_RepC_2_FD_188588 | JGI IMG/M metagenome (GOLD analysis project Ga0255101, IMG submission 188588) | Freshwater microbial communities from Columbia River, Oregon, United States - Colum_Colum_RepC_8d | ecosystem: Environmental > Aquatic > Freshwater > River | place: USA: Oregon...
CAACTTGCGCGCAAGACCAAAGAGCGCGCTGATTCGCGATTCGATCTGTGCAAGTCGACCGGCATCAAGATCCACCCGATCGGCATGAGACTGCAGGGAGGATGCCGCTTCTTCGATCTGGATGGTGGCCGACTCAAGCAACTCGAGGATGGGTGTCAGGCGCTCATCCAGGCCTGCGAGCGTGCGCAGCCGGTTCTGGCTGAGGTGCAGCTGACTCGCGACCGACTGATCGTCGCGCTCGAGCGCATCGGCGAGTGCCTGTGAGCCCTCGATGAGCGAGGCCGCATGGGCCAGCCTGCGCTGCTCGACCTGCAGCGCTTCCCACTCGCCCGACTCGGGCGCCACGGCATCGAGCTCATCGGCTTGCCACTGCAGACGCTCGCGTTCGAGCGCATGCTCGCGCTCACCCTGTTGTGCGGACTCGAGCTGCTCGGTGCGCTCACGCCATTGGGCGTGGGCCTTGGCCAGGGGTTGAAGCGGGATGTGGCCGATGCGATCGAGCAGACTGCGCTGGCCATCGTTGCGCAGCAACGACTGAGCGGCATGCTGGCCATGAATTTCGACCAGGCGCGCGCCGATCTCGCGCAGCTGGGTGGCAGTGGCCGGGTGACCGTTGATCTGAGCCCGTGATCGGCCATCGGCCTCGATGATCCTGCGCAGAAGGACCTGGCCTTCGTCGCCTGCGAGGTCGTGCTCGAGCAGCCACTGGGCAAGCGCTGCATCGGTGGCAAAGCAGGCGCTGATGTCGGCACGGGGTTGGCCCTCGCGCACTACGCCGGCATCGGCCCGGGCACCGAGCGCGAGGCTGAGCGCATCGATCAGGATGGATTTGCCGGCACCGGTTTCGCCGGTGAGCACGGTGAAGCCCGAGCCAAAGGACAGCTCGAGCTGATCGACAATGACGAAATCGCGCAGACGCAGTTCGAGCAGCATGCCGGGCTCAGGGGCGGGGTCCGAGGTTGGGCATCTCGTGCCAGTTGAGCTTGGATCGCAAGGTGGCGTAGTAGCTGTAGCCCACCGGATGCAGGAACCGGGCGCCATGTTCGGCTGCGCGGACCTGCAGCACATCGCCGACCTGCAGGTCGGCGAAGGTCTGCATGTCGCAGTTGATGCGCGGCTCGCGACCATCGGTGACTGCAATGGAGATGGCGCTGCCCACCGGCAGCACGATGGGCCGGTTGGACAGGGCCTGGGGCGCAACCGGCACCAGCACCAGCCCCTGCAGAGTGGGGTGCAGGATGGGGCCGTTGCACGACAGGGCGTAGGCGGTCGATCCGGTGGGGGTAGCCACGATCAGGCCATCAGCCCGCTGGCTGTACATGTAGAGCTCATCGACATGAACCTGCACCTCGATCATGCCCGAGCGCGAACTGCGGCTGACCACCACATCATTCACGGCGGTGGCCTCAAAGACCACGCGGTCGCGTCGCAGCACTCGGGCCTTGAGCAGGGTTCGGTCTTCGGCCTGATACTGGCCATCGAGGATGGCGCCCAGGGCGTCGGGCCAGCGCAACAGCGCGATGTCGGTGATGAAGCCCAGACGACCAAAATTGATGCCGACCAGCGGCACCGCATGGGCCGCGAGCTCGCGGGCGATGCCGATCATGGTGCCGTCGCCGCCCACGATGACGGCCAGATCGGCCTGAGGGCCGACCTCGGCGAGGGGGGCGGTTTCGAGGTCGGTGCGCCCGAGCCCTGCCGCCAGGGTCGGCTCGTAAAGCGCACGGATGCCGCGCCGGGCGAGGTACTGCCCGATCTCGAGCAGGGTGCGGGCGACATCGTCGGACTGCTGGCGGCCAAACAGGGCCACGGTCTTGAAGGCGGCTTGCATGGCGGCATTTCACCACAACCCCTGCGTGCGCAGAAGGCCATGGCCTGCCCTGTCGCGAGGCCGGCCGTTTGAACTAGCGCTTTTGCATGAGGGGCCGTGCTTGACCGTGGCTCTGGAGGGTCGGTTTGGCAAGCCGGTCGGTTTCGGTCTATAAATTCCCCCATGCTGGACGATCGCGCACGCACCCTGCTCAAGACCCTGATCGAGCGATACATCGCCGACGGGCAACCCGTGGGTTCGCGCACCCTGTCGCGTCATTCCGGCCTCGAGCTGTCGGCGGCCACCATCCGCAACGTCATGGCCGACCTGGAAGAGCTCGGTCTGATTGCCAGCCCGCACACCTCGGCCGGTCGCATTCCCACCCCCCGGGGCTATCGGCTTTTTGTGGATACGCTGATCACGGTTCAGCCTCTCGAGATCGATCAGGCCGCGCAGATGCAGGGGCAGATCCTGGCTGACGAGCCCCAGCGCGTGCTCACCCAGGCGGCCCAGATGCTCTCGAGCCTGTCGCACTTTGCGGGTGTGGTGGTCACGCCCCGGCGCAGTACGAGCTTTCGACAGGTGGAGTTCCTGCGGCTGTCCGACCGCCGGGTGCTGCTCATCATCGTGACGCCCGAGGGGGATGTGCAGAACCGCATCCTGCATGTCGAGCGCGAATACACGCCCACCGAGCTCATTGAAGCCTCCAACTACGTCAACCAGAATTTCGCGGGTCAGGATTTCAACCTCATCCTGCATCGGCTGCAGTCGGAGTTGATCAGCCTGCGCGATGACATGACCCGGTTGCTGCATCAGGCCGCCACGGCGGGCAGCCAGGCGGCGGCCGAGCATTCCGAGACGGTCATGATCTCGGGCGAACGCAACCTCGTGGCCGTACAGGAACTCACCGAGAACATGGATCGGCTGCGCCAGTTGTTTGGCCTGTTCGAACAGAAAACCGGCCTGGTCCAGCTCTTCGATGCCAGTACACGGGCCGAAGGCGTGCAGATCTTCATCGGCGGGGAGTCCCGACTGGTGCCCATGGATCAACTCTCGGTGGTGGCAGCGCCCTATGTGGTCGATGGCAAGGTGGTGGGTACCCTTGGGGTGATCGGCCCCACCCGCATGGCCTATGAGCGGGTGATCCCGATCGTCGACATCACGGCTCGCCTGGTCTCGAGTGCGCTGAGCCATCACTGACCGGCCCGCTTGATCGCCCACTGCGCTTGGTGGCCTTGCGGGTCAGCCTCGGGGGTGGGTTGGTAAACTCGGGGGATGCAGCGCTTCAGCAGTCCCTCCGCCTTTCGCCATGACGGCCCCGAACGTACCGCCATCCTGCTGGTGCAGCTGGGCACACCTGCGGCACCCACGGCAGCGGCCCTGCGTCCCTATCTGCGCGAGTTTCTGTCGGATCCCCGGGTGGTCGAGATTCCCCGGCTGATCTGGTGGCTGATCCTCAATGGCATCATTCTCAATACCCGGCCGGCGCGCTCAGCTCAAAAGTACGCCAGTGTCTGGACCGAAGCGGGTTCGCCCCTCATGGCCCACTCGCTGCGTCAGGCCGAGGGCTTGCGTGCCGAGTTGTCCGCCCGGGGCCTGAATCCCACGGTGGCCCTGGCCATGCGCTACGGCGAGCCTTCGATTCCCGGTGTCCTGCGAGACCTTCGCGAGCAGGGCATGCGTCGGGTGCTGGTGCTGCCGCTCTATCCCCAATACGCGGGCTCGACCACGGCCACCGTGATCGATGCGGTCACGCGCGAGCTGCAGGGCTGGCGCAATCTGCCCGAGCTGCGCTGGGTGCGGCAGTTTCACGATCATCCGGCCTATCTCGACGCTCTGGCCGCTCAGGTGCGGGCCGCCTGGGCGCAACGCCCCCCGGCTGAAAAGCTGGTGATGAGCTTTCACGGGGTGCCACGGCGCACCCTCGAACTGGGCGACCCCTACCACTGCGAGTGTCTGGTCACGGCGCGTCGGCTGGCTGAGCGTCTCGGATTGCCTGAGGACCGCTGGGTGGTCACGTTTCAGTCGCGCTTTGGCAAGGCCGAGTGGCTGCAGCCCTACACCGAGCCCACCCTCATCGCGCTGGCTGAATCCGGTGTTCGCAGCGTAGACGTGGTCTGTCCGGGATTTGTGTCCGATTGCCTCGAGACCCTCGAGGAGATCGCCATGGAGGCCAGGCATGCCTTCATCGAGGCCGGCGGCACCGACTTCAATTATCTGGGCTGCCTGAACGACAGCCCGGCCTTCATCCGTTCGCTGGCCGATATCGTCAGCCTGCATACCGCCGGCTGGCCCATGACGACCGAGCAGGGGCCCGACGCTCAGGCGCTCGCGGACCGCGCCCAGCGCGCCCGTGCCCTGGGCGCCAAGGCATGAGCATCGCCTTCCTCGTCTGACGAGCGTCTTCGGCGGCACAGCATGAACAAGGCACCGGGAGCCTGTGTATGAACCTTTGGGCAGATGTCACGACCCTGGCCGATGGCCTGGCGCGCGGCACTTTCAGCGCGCTGGAGCTCGCTCAGGCCATGAATGAGCGGGCTGCGCAATGGCAGCCGCGTTTCAGGGCCTATGCCACCCTGACCCCCGAGCGCGCGCTCGCGCAGGCCCGGGCCAGCGACGCGCGACGGGCCGCAGGCCGCGCCCTGGGGCCCCTGGACGGCGTACCGCTGGCGCTCAAGGACCTGTGCTGGACGGCCGGAATTCCCACGCAGGCTGGCATGGCCATCCATCGCCAGTTTGTTCCTGCGCAAGATGGCACTGTCACCCGTCAGCTGTCCCAGGCCGGGACGTTGCTGGTCGGCAAGGCGCAAATGACAGAAGGGGCTTACTCGGCCCATCATCCCGAGGTGGCGGCTCCCCTGAATCCCTGGGGCGACGAGCTCTGGACCGGGGTGTCCTCCAGCGGGTCGGGCGTGGCGCTGGCCGCCGGACTCACCACCCTGGCGGTCGGAACCGACACGGGCGGTTCGATCCGCTTTCCGTGTGCGGCTCTGGGCCTGACCGGGCTCAAACCCACCTGGGGCCGGGTGTCGCGCTTCGGGGCCTTCGAGCTCGCTGCATCGCTGGACCATATCGGCCCCATGGCCCGCAGTGCACAGGATTGCGCCTGGATGCTGCAGGCGATGGCCGGGCCCGACCCGCTGGATCCGACGGCCCTGCAGGCGCCCGCGCCCCTGCCGCCGTCCATCCGGGCGGTTAGCCTCAAGGGGCTGCGCATCGGCATTGACGAGCGTCACTGCTTTGACATCAGCGATCCCGAGATCGTCAAGGCCATGCAGGAGGCGCTGGAGGTGTTCCGTGCGCAGGGCGCCCAGGTCGTGGCCATCCGCATGCCCGATACCGATGCGCTGGTAGAAGGCTGGGAGGCCTATTGCGGAGCCGAGGCCGCCGTGGCCCATGCCCCGACCTTTCCGTCCCAGCGGGCGGCTTATGGACCCATGCTGGCGGGTCTGATCGACAAGGGCCGAGCGCTCGATGGGCTGCGCATGCAGGCCATCCTGCTCGAGCGCATGAAGATCCGCGGCGCTTTTGACGCCCTGCTGACCCAGGTCGATCTGATTGCCATTCCAGCGATGCCGCTGGCGGCGCCCAGCCTGGCGCGCATTGCCGGATTGCGCCAGGAGCCGGGTTATCGACAGCGCCTGTCCCGATTTACCGTACCCACCGACTTCTCCGGTCATCCGGCCCTGGTCTTTCCCTGTGGCCAGACGGCCCAGGGGCTGCCGGTGGCGATGCAGCTCTTTGGTGGATATCTGAAAGAGGCCGAATTGCTCAACGCCGGGCAGGCCTTCCAGGAATGCACCGATTGGCACCTGCGCCGCCCGCCCGGGCTTTGATGAAACATCCAGCCTCTTGAAAAACGCATGGGGCGTCCCAATACGCTCGAAGTTGACTGATTCGAAACGGATTTTTCCGATATGACCCAACCCAATGAAGCGGCAGCCGGTTCGGCACAGCCGCCGATCGATTCATCCGGGCCTGCAGTGACCCCAGCCGAGGGCACCGAGGTCGCCGCAGCGCCTGAGGCCCAGCAGAGCATCGAGGCCGTCCTGGCCGAGGCTCAGGCGCGTGCCAACGAGTACATGGACCGCGCGCTGCGGGCGCAGGCTGATCTGGAGAACCTGCGCAAGCGCAGCCAGCTTGATGTCGCTGCGGCTCACAAGTTCGCCATCGAGCGGTTTGCCGAGAGCCTGCTCGCAGTGCACGACAGCCTCGAGATGGCGCTGCGGGTCGAGGCGCCGAGTCTGGAGAGTCTGCGTGAGGGCGTGCAGGCCACCTTGCGTCAGCTTGACAGTGCATTTGAGCGCAACAAGCTGGTCGCGATCGACCCGGTCGGCCAGAAATTCGACCCCAACCAGCACCAGGCGATCTCCATGGTGCCGGCCCCAGGCGTTGCGGCCAATACGGTGGTTGCGGTCATGCAAAAGGGTTTTCTCATCAATGAGCGGGTGCTGCGCCCGGCCATGGTCACCGTCAGCAACGGCCAGGGCTGAGGGGACCGGGCGGATTCCGGCTTCGTGAGTTCAAGCCCGCAGCCTCAAGGCATTGGCTGGCAGGACGCTGCTCACTGGACTTGAATTCCGCAGCGCACCCCGCATCTGCACCTCATCCAAACACATCTCTTCTGAAGGACTGTTCTCATGGGCAAGATCATCGGTATCGACCTCGGCACCACCAACTCGTGCGTGGCCGTCATGGAGGGCGGTCAGCCCAAGGTCATCGAAAACTCCGAGGGTGCGCGCACCACGCCCTCGATCATTGCGTACATGGAAGACGGTGAAGTGCTGGTGGGCGCTCCCGCCAAGCGCCAGGCTGTCACCAACCCGCGCCACACGCTGTATGCCGTCAAGCGCCTGATCGGTCGCAAGTTCGACGAAAAGGAAGTCCAGAAAGACATCGGCCTGATGCCCTACGGCATCGTGCGCAACGAAAACGGTGACGCCTGGGTGCAGGCCCGCGACAAGAAGATCGCCCCGCCTCAGGTCTCAGCCGAGGTGCTGCGCAAGATGAAGAAGACGGCCGAGGATTACCTGGGCGAAGAGGTCACCGAGGCCGTCATCACGGTGCCGGCCTACTTCAACGATGCCCAGCGTCAGGCCACCAAGGATGCCGGGCGCATTGCCGGCCTTGAGGTCAAGCGGATCATCAACGAGCCCACCGCGGCAGCACTGGCCTTCGGTCTGGACAAGGGCGGCGGCAAGGATCGCAAGATTGCGGTCTATGACCTCGGTGGGGGCACCTTCGATGTCTCGATCATCGAGATTGCCGACGTCGATGGCGAAAAGCAGTTTGAGGTGCTCTCCACCAACGGCGACACCTTCCTGGGTGGCGAGGACTTCGATCAGCGCATCATCGATCACCTGATCGCCGAGTTCAAGAAAGAGCAGGGCGTGGATCTGGGCAAGGATGTGCTCGCCCTGCAGCGCCTGAAAGACGCCGCAGAAAAGGCCAAGATCGAGCTGTCTTCGAGCCAGCAGACCGAGATCAATCTGCCCTACATCACGGCCGATGCGTCAGGCCCCAAACACCTGAACCTGCGCATCAGCCGCTCCAAGCTCGAGGCCCTCGTGGAGGATCTGATCGAGCGCACCATCGAGCCGTGCCGCGTGGCGATCAAGGATGCGGGCGTCAAGGTCGGCGAGATCGATGACGTGATCCTGGTGGGCGGCATGACCCGCATGCCCAAGGTGCAGGATGCCGTGAAGGCCTTCTTCGGCAAGGAGCCGCGTCGGGATGTGAACCCCGATGAGGCGGTGGCCGTGGGCGCAGCGGTGCAGGGCTCGGTGCTCTCGGGTGAGCGCAAGGACGTGCTGCTGCTCGATGTCACGCCGCTGTCGCTGGGCATTGAAACCCTGGGCGGTGTCATGACCAAGATGATCACCAAGAACACCACCATTCCGACCAAATTCGCTCAGACCTTCTCCACCGCCGAGGACAACCAGCCTGCGGTCACGGTCAAGGTGTTCCAGGGCGAGCGCGAGATGGCCGCGGGCAACAAGCTGCTGGGCGAGTTCAACCTCGAAGGCATTCCTTCCGCACCGCGCGGCATGCCGCAGATCGAGGTGACCTTCGATATCGATGCCAATGGCATCCTGCATGTCTCGGCGCGCGACAAGGCGAGCGGCAAGGAGAACAAGATCACCATCAAGGCCAACTCGGGTCTGAACGAAGAAGAGATCCAGCGCATGGTCAAGGACGCCGAGTTGAATGCGGCCGAGGATGCCAAGCGGCGCGAGCTGGTCGAGGCGCGCAATCAGGCCGATTCGCTGGTTCACTCGGTGCGCAAGCAGCTCGCTGAGCATGCCGACAAGCTCGATGCCGCCGAGAAGGAGTCGATTGAAGCGGCGGCCAAGGCCACCGAAGAGGCACTCAAGTCCGATGACAAGGCCACCATCGAAGCCGCCACCCAGACTCTGATGGCCGCGGCCCAGAAGATCGGTGAAAAGCTCTATGCTGCGCAGGGCGGTGACGCTGCGGCGGCCGCAGCGGCTGCTGCGGGCGCAGCGGGTGCCGGTGCGGCGGGTGCTGCGGGCGGCGCCCGGGCCGACAAGGACGCCGACGTGGTCGACGCCGAGTTCAAGGAAGTCAAGCGCGACGCCTGATCGGGCGAGGCTGCATCAATCACGGAACGGACATGGCGAAACGGGACTATTACGAAGTACTTGGTGTGGCCAAGAACGCCTCGGATGACGACATCAAGAAGGCGTATCGCAAGCTCGCCATGAAGTACCACCCGGATCGCAATCCGGACAACAAGGACGCGGAAGAGAAATTCAAGGAGGCCAAGGAGGCCTACGAGATGCTCTCCGATGCGTCCAAGCGTGAGGCCTACGATCGCTACGGTCATGCCGGGGTCGACCCCAACGCGGGCGCAGGTGCAGGCGGTGCAGGCTTTGGCGGCTTCGGCGATGTCTTTGGCGACATCTTCGGCGACATCTTTGGAGGCGGCGGGGGGGGCCAGCGCGGCGGTCGTAACGGTGTCTATCGCGGGGCCGATCTGCGCTACGCCATGGAGATCACGCTCGAGCAGGCTGCGCGTGGCTACGAGACCGAGATTCGGGTACCGTCCTGGGATTCCTGTGACACCTGCAAGGGTACGGGCGCCAAGGCAGGCACCAAGCCGCAAACCTGCCGAACCTGCAGTGGTCAGGGTGCGGTCCGGGTTCAGCAGGGATTCTTCTCCATTCAGCAGACCTGCCCGACCTGCCGAGGCAGTGGCAAGACGATTGCCGATCCCTGCGCGGCCTGCGAGGGCGTGGGTCGAGTCAAACGGACCAAGACGCTTCAGGTGCGTATTCCGGCTGGCATCGATGACGGCATGCGCATCCGATCGGCGGGCAATGGTGAGCCCGGCATCAATGGTGGGCCGCCGGGCGATCTGTACGTGGAGATCCACCTCAAGGAGCATGCGGTCTTCAAGCGAGATGGTGATGACCTTCACTGCGAGGTGCCGGTCGGCATCACGCTTGCGGCTCTGGGCGGTGCCATGAAGGTGCCTACGCTGGGGGGCGACGCTGAAATCGAGTTGCCCGAAGGAACCCAGACCGGCAAGACCTTCCGCTTGCGTGGCAAGGGCATCAAGGGCGTTCGCTCAAGCGTGGCGGGTGATCTCTACGCCCACATTCTGGTGGAAACACCGGTGCGGCTGACCGACAAGCAAAAGCAGCTGCTGCGCGAACTCGAGGCCACCCTGAAAGACGACCGCCACAGCCCCCAATCCAAATCCTGGAAAGACAAAGTCAGAGAATTTTTTCAGTAAAAAAATTCTCTGACTTTGCGGCGTAGGCTCATGCGCGCGCAGCGCGCGTGAAGGCGGCGCAAGCCGCCGGCCGAAGCCACAAAGAGCCCTTGATGAGGCGCCGGCTCATGCGCGCGCAGCGCGCGTGAAGGCGGCGAAGCCGCCGGCCGAAGCCACAAAGAGCCGTTGATGAGGCGCAGGCTCATGCGCGCGCAGCGCGCGTGAAGGCGGCGCAGGTTATCGAATCAGCACCATCCCTGCATGCTTTGCGGCAGCGACATCGAAGGTCAAGGTGTGTTCACAGCCCGCTGCGGATCCCACGCGCTCGATCAGGCAATCCGGAAAGTCGGCCTTGCCTTGCTCGAATGTGCGTAGCGCGCGTAAGGCTTGGTCTGCGCGTTCCACCATGATTTGATGACTGCGCAGCAGGACATCCAGGACTTGCACGACTTGCTCTCTGCTGAGTTCGTAGCAGGACGTCAAAACCCAGTACAACTCAGTCAGCGAAACGAGTGTGACGAACCCTGGGCGTTCTGCGCTCAACGACTCCAGCAGTGCAGTTGCTTTGGGAGATTGCTTGGGATCGTCCTGCATGATGTAACGCACCAGAACATTGGTGTCGAGACCGATCATCGAGCTTGCGCGCCACGATTCGCAATTGCCTTGTTCATGGCCTCAATTGAAACCGTGTTGGCTCGTTTGCCAAACATTCCCTTGAGCTCGGTGACGCTTCGGGTGGCCGCTACGAATTCGTAGCGGCCCGGTGCGATCTGGATGAACTCGACCCGGTCTCCTGCATCGACCCCAAGCTCGTGCCTCACCGCTGCAGGGATCGTGATTTGTCCCTTGGTTGTCAAAGTGGCTGTGGCCATTGCCGACTCCTAAAACCTTACATTAAAGTAAGGAAATAGGGAGGTCAACAGGACCTGCTGCTCAAGACAATCAATTGAATTGGCCATTTGGAGCGTCCGCCTTGAGGTTCAGGGTCTTGCTCACTGCTCGAGCTTGATCCCCGCCGCCTTGACCACCTTGGCGTTGCGCTCGATTTCGGACTTGAGAAAGGCCAGGACGTCTTCCGGGCTGCCCGAGCCGGGTACCACACCCATGGAATCGAGCCTTTGTCGCACTTCAGGAGCAGCCAGGATGCGGTTGATCTCGGTATTGAGTCGCACGATGATCTCGCGCGGCGTCTTGGCCGGTGCGAGCACCATCGCCCAGGTATTGGCAATGAAGGGAACGCCACCTTCGCCCATCGTGGGAAAGTCGGCATAGCCGGGCAGACGCTTGTCGCTCGCCATGCCGATCAGCTTGATCCGGCCACTGCGCACATGCTGCGCCATGGTCGAAGGCACATCGAAGAGCAACTGGATCTGGCCGCCGATCAGATCGGTCAGTGCAGGCTGAGTGCCCTTGTAGGGGATGAGCGACATCTTCAGGCCATGGGTGAGCATGAACTGTTCCATGGCGAGGTGGGCTGCAGCACCAATGCCACTTGAGCCGAAATTGAACTTGCCCGGATTGGCCTTGATGTGCGCCACCATCTCGGCTGCGTTGTTGACCGGGAAAGCGCTGTTGGCTACCAGGATCAGAGGGGCCACGCCCGAGAGGGCGACCGGCACCAGGTCATTCACCCCATCAAAGGGCATCTTGGCGTAAAGCGAAGGATTGGCCGAGTGGGCCGCAATGACCGTGGTGAGGGTGTAGCCATCCGCGGCTGACTTGGCGACCAGGTCCGAGCCGATGATGCTGTTGGCGCCCGGCTTGTAATCGAAGAGCACCGGCTGACCGAGAATCTTGGAGAGCGGCTCGCCAACGGTGCGGGCCATGTTGTCGGTGAATCCTCCGGGCGTGTAACCCACGATCATCTTGATGGGTTTGTTGGGCCAGCCCGCCTGGGCGTGGGCCTTGCCACCGACGGCCAGACCGAAGGCGCCTGCGGGCAGGGCAAAACTCAGGGCTCGGCGGGTCGAATTGGGCGAACGTGAGGACATGTACAAGGTCTCCGTGGATGGTCTGAGGCTGCACTTGCGGGCAGGCCATGGGCACTGCCGCAGGGCGGCGGTCGAATCATGCATGCAGCGAGGTGATCACTGCGATGACTATTTCGCATGGTAGATGATCCGTCGATTGAAGTTACCCTTGAGCCCATGACGATTCAAGGAACATTCAGCGGGTCGGCAGCGCCGAATGCGACCGCACCCGCTTCGACGAGCGGCGATCGAGCCGGGGCCAAACCGCGCAGGCGGCGTACGGCTTCGCGAGGACGATCGCCCGATGCGCAGGCCATGCAGGTTGTTGAAGGCCTGTGCAAAGGCCTCGAGCCTCAGGCTGACCTGCTGATCGAGCACCTGCATCGACTGCAGGACCATCTGGGGCAGTTGCCGGCCGCCCACCTGACCGCGCTGGCGGCTCGGCTGCGCTTGTCCCAGGCTGAAGTCTTCGAGGTGGCAAGCTTTTATCACCACTTCGACTGCGTGCCCGAGGGTGCGCCTGCTGCGCCTGCGCTGACCCTCCGGGTCTGTGAATCCATCAGCTGCGCCCTGCAGGGGGCGCAAGCCCTGGCACACACGCTGGAACGCAGCGAGGCCCTGGCGTCCCGAGGCGTTCGCATTCAGCGCGTGGCCTGCATCGGCCGCTGCGCCCAGGCCCCCGCAGCGGCGATCGGCATGCGGGTTGTGGCCCCTGCCGTGGCGCCTGCGGTGATTGCGCAAATCGAGCAGGCGCCGCCCGAGACCTTCGATCGTGCACCCCTCGCGCAGGCGGTGCCTACCCGGGGCGCATCCGATCCTCGCATTCAGGCTCGAGCGGCGCTTCTCGCCCCCGAGCCTGTGCCCATGCTCGCCGTGGCCGATGCTGTGGCCCAGGGGCAGTATCAACGCCTGCAGCGGGCCTGGGCGGGCGAACTGGCGCGCGAGGCAATCCTGCAGCATCTCGGCGATGCTGGCCTGCGCGGATTCGGGGGCGCAGGTTTTCCGACGGCCCGAAAATGGCAGACCGTGGCCGCACAGCCTGGCCCGCGCCTGATGGCCATCAATGCCGATGAAGGTGAGCCTGGCACCTTCAAGGACCGGCACTGGTTCGAACAGGCCACTCACCGCATTCTTGAAGGCGCATTGATTGCCGCCTGGACTGTGGAGGTGGAGGCGGTGTGGCTTTACCTGCGCGATGAATACGCCGGCATCCGAGAGGCGCTGGAGCGGATCTGGCCCGATCTGCAGGCCTGGATTGATGCGCACTGGCCCGGCCCTGCACCTCGCCTTCACCTGCGTCGCGGGGCGGGGGCCTATGTCTGCGGCGAGGAGTCGGCCATGATTGCCTCGATCGAGGGTCGTCGGGGTCTGCCGCGCCTGCGACCTCCCTATGTGGCGCAGCGCGGTCTCTTCGGACGCCCCACGCTGGTCAACAATCCCGAGACCCTGCTGTGGGTCTCACGCATCCTTGAGCAGGGCCCGCTGGAATTCTCTCGCCACGGCCGGCGCGGGCGCAGTGGCCTGCGTTCATTCTCGGTCTCGGGTCGGGTCAGGAACCCGGGTGTGAAGGTTGCGCCGGCGGGCATCAGTCTGCGCGAACTGATCGATGAATATTGCGGGGGCATGGCCGAGGGCCATGTGCTGTACGGTTTTCTGCCCGGGGGGGCATCGGGGGGCATCCTGCCGGCTGCGCTTGCAGACGAGTCGCTCGATTTTGACGTGCTCGCAGCGCATGGCGCCTTCATCGGTTCGCATGCCGTTGTGGTGTTCTCCGAGCAGGATCGCGCGCGTGATGTGGCGCGCAACCTCATGCACTTCTTTGAGCAGGAGTCGTGCGGACAATGCACACCCTGTCGGTCGGGCACGGTCCAGATGGGCCGTCTGATCGATGCCGAGTCGTGGGACGTACCGAACCTCGAGGCGCTGGGCCAGGTGATGCGTGACGCCTCCATCTGTGGCCTCGGTCAGGCCGCGCCCAATCCGGTGGATTCCGTGCTTCGATTTTTCGGCTCGGAGGTGCTGAACGCCCGAGGGAAAAGGCCATGAGCATCACCTTCGAACTCGACGGGCAGGCAGTGGCCGCCCGCCCCGACGAAACCCTCCTGGCCTGCGCGCAACGCCATGGCATTGAAGTGCCGCACCTGTGCGCCGCCGAGGGGTTGCGCCCCGATGGTAATTGCCGCGCCTGCGTGGTCGAGATCGCCGGTGAACGCACCCTGGCGGCGTCGTGCTGCCGACAGCCCACAGCGGGCATGAAGGTGAGCACGGCCAGCCCTCGCGCCCGCGCGTCGCAGCGCATGGTCATCGAGTTGCTGCTGGCTGACGCGCCTGCCGAGTCCCAGCGCACCGACTCCGAGCTTTTGCACTGGGCCGATCATCTGGACGTCGAGGGTTCCCGCTTCGAGCGTCCCACGCGACTGCAACCCGCAGCCGACCGATCGCATCCGGCCATGGCCGTGAACCTTGAGGCCTGCATTCAGTGCAATCGCTGCGTGAGGGCCTGCCGCGAAGAGCAGGGCAATGATGTGATTGGCATGGCGCTGCGGGGGGCTCAGTCCACCATTGCGTTTGATCAGTCCGATGCGCTGGGTGAATCCAGTTGCGTGGCCTGCGGTGAATGTGTGCAGGCCTGCCCCACCGGGGCCCTGCTGCCTCGTGATCCCGTCAAGGGCGAGGCGGTGGTGCCGCAGGCCACCGACCGGCAGGTTGAGTCGCTGTGCCCCTTTTGCGGTGTGGGCTGCCAGATGACCTACCACGTGCGCCCGGATGCACAGGCCGACCATGGTCGCGGCGAGCGCATCGTGTTTGTTGAAGGCCGCTCAGGGCCGGCCAATCTGGGTCGCCTGTGCGTCAAGGGCCGCTTTGGTTTTGATTACATCCACCATCGCGATCGACTGACCGTTCCCCTGATCCGCAAGCCGGATGCACCCAAGCAGACGCAGTTTGATCGGGTGCCCGAAAACTGGCGCGACAGTTTCCGTGAGGCCAGCTGGGAGGAGGCGATTGCGGTGGCCGCGGCGGGTCTTGCGCGCATCCGCACCGACACGGGCCCGGGCGCCCTGGCGGGCTTTGGCTCGGCCAAGTGCAGCAACGAAGAGGCCTATCTCTTTCAGAAGCTCGTGCGCACCGGCTTTGGCACCAACAATGTCGATCACTGCACCCGGCTGTGCCATGCCTCGTCGGTGGCGGCCCTGCTCGAGGGGCTGGGCTCGGGCGCCGTGTCCAACCCGGTTCGGGATGTGCTGCAGGCCGATGTCATTCTGGTGATCGGTGCCAATCCCACGGCCAACCATCCGGTTGCGGCCAGCTGGATCCGCAATGCGGTGGACCAGGGCGCCACGCTCATCGTCGCCGATCCGCGACGCACGGATCTTGCCCGTGTGGCCACCCATGTGCTGCAGTTTCGACCCGACACCGATGTGGCCCTGCTCAATGCGCTGCTGCATGTGATCATTGACGAAGGTCTGGTGGATCAGGCGTTTGTGGCGTCGCGCACCCAAGACTTCGAGGCGCTGGCCCGCGAGGTGCAACAGACCTCGCCCGAGCGCATGGCGCCGATCTGCGGCATTGAGCCCGAGGTTCTGCGCACCGTGGCGCGCCGCTTTGCCAAGGCGCGCAACGCCATGATCCTGTGGGGCATGGGCGTGTCGCAGCATGTGCATGGCACCGACAATGCACGATGCCTGATTGCGCTCTCGATGATCACCGGTCAGATCGGGCGTCCCGGCACGGGCCTGCATCCCCTGCGCGGCCAGAACAACGTGCAGGGCGCATCCGACGCCGGCCTGATCCCGATGATGCTGCCCGACTATCACCGGGTCGATGACGATGCAGCGCGCGCACGCATCGAGACGCTGTGGCAAACCCCGCTCGACCCCAAGCCGGGGCTCACGGTGGTGGAGATCATTCAGGCGGCCCAGGCCCGACAGGTGCGGGGCATGTTCATCCTGGGCGAGAACCCGGCCATGTCGGATCCCGATCTCGAGCATGCACGCGAGGCCCTCGGCCGGCTCGACTGGCTGGTCGTTCAGGACATCTTTCCGACCGAGACCGCCTGGTTGGCCGATGTCATCCTGCCGGCTTCGGCCTTTGCCGAAAAGACGGGCAGTTTCACCAACACCGATCGGCTGGTGCAGCTCGGCCGCGCGGTATTGCCGCCCCCTGGCGAGGCCCGCGAAGACTGGCGCATCCTTCTGGACCTGGCCCGTGCGCTGGGTCTGGACTGGCGCTACGGCGACGTGGGCGAGGTCTTCGAGGAAATGCGCCAGACCATGGATTCCATCCGGGGTCTGAGCTGGGCTCGTCTGCAGCGCGAAGGGGCGGTCACCTATCCCTGTACCGAGGCGGACGATCCCGGTCACCCGGTGGTCTTCATCGACCGATTCCCCCGAGAGGGTGGGCGGGCCCGGCTCGTGCCCGCTCATTTCAGCGCGGCCGATGAATTGCCCGATGAGGACTATCCCTGGGTGCTGATCACCGGTCGCCAGCTTGAGCATTGGCACACCGGCAGCATGACCCGCCGCTCGGTCGCGCTCGATGCACTGGAGCCCGAGGCCAGTGCCAGCCTGCATCCGCAGTCGCTGGTGCGACTCGGCCTGCAGCCGGGCGATCCGGTGCGAATCGCTTCGCGGCGGGGCAGCATTGTGCTCGGTGCGCGGGTGGATCCCGGGGTGCCGCCAGATGCGGTGTTCGTGCCGTTTGCCTATGCCGAGGCTGCGGCCAATCGACTGACCAACCCCGCCCTGGACCCATTCGGGAAGATTCCGGAATTGAAGTATTGTGCGGTGCGACTGGACGCTGAAGCGCAAGTCTGATGCTCTGAGGGCTCTGAGGGCTCTGAGGGCTCTGAGGGCTCAGTGGCCCAGGGCTTGCGCACCTTGATGCCCTCAGACGACTTGACCTCAGCCCTGTCGCCCTTACACCCTTCGCCCTGACACCCTTCGCCCCTTCACTTCACCGAACGCTGCTGCCCATCATGTCCGGATACGCCGTCACCCAGCCCTTTCATCTTGCCTTTCCCGTTCACGACCTGCAGGCCGCACGCCAGTTCTATGGCGACGTGCTGGGTTGCCCCGAGGGTCGCAGCAGCGAGGCCTGGATCGACTTCGATCTCTTTGGTCATCAGATCGTGGCTCATCTTTCACCCGAAGAAGCAGGGCACCGCAAGACCAGCCAGGTCGATGGCGATGATGTTCCGGTGCGTCACTTCGGCGTGGTGCTCGGCATGGCTGCCTGGCAGAAGATGGCTGATTCGCTCAAGGCCCATGGCATTCGCTTCATCATCGAGCCCCATATCCGGTTCAAGGGCGAAGTGGGCGAGCAGGCGACCATGTTCTTTCTCGACCCGTCGGGCAATGCGCTCGAGTTCAAGGCCTTCGCTGATCCCTCCCGGCTTTTCGCCAAGTAAGCCAGACCCATCCCCGGCTATCATGTCGACCTGAAAGACGCCTCGACGCGTCCATCCAGGGAGACAGATCCATGAGCCGCACCAACCTTCAGGAGTTCGACCGCGCCCGCGAGGTGCTGGTCGGGGGCGTCAATTCAGCCGTGCGCGCCTTTCGGGCCGTGGGCGGTACGCCGCGCTTCATTGCACGGGCCGAGGGCGCCTTCATGTGGGATGTCGAGGGCCGTCGCTATGTCGACTACCTCGGTTCCTGGGGCCCCATGATCGTGGGCCACACGCATCCCAAGGTGCTCGAGGCAGTCCGCGAAGCGGCGGGCAACGGCCTGTCGTATGGCGCGCCCAATGTCATGGAAACCGAACTCGCCGAGCGCCTGGTCAAGCTCTTCTCGCATGTGGAGCGGGTGCGCTTCACCAGTTCAGGCACCGAGGCGGCGATGTCGGCGCTGCGGCTGGCCCGCGGTGCCACCGGACGCACCAAGATCATCAAGTTCGAAGGCTGCTATCACGGCACCGCCGACAGCCTGCTGGTCAAGGCCGGCAGCGGCGCCCTGGCCTTTGGTCAACCCAGCTCGGCCGGCGTGCCCGAAGATCTCGCCCGTCACACGCTGGTCGCCCAGTTCAATGACCTCGAGAGCGTGCGCAGCCTGCTGCAGGCCAACCGCGAGCAGGTGGCCTGCGTGATGATCGAACCGGCGGCGGGCAACATGAACCTCATCCTGCCCAAGCCGGGTTTCCTTGAGGGCTTGCGGGCGCTGTGCACCGAGCATGGGGCGCTGCTGATTTTTGACGAGGTCATGACGGGCTTTCGGGTGGCCCTGGGCGGCATGCAGCAGGTGAGCGGCGTGGTGCCCGACATGACGGCCTTCGGCAAGGTGATTGGCGGGGGCATGCCGGTCGGTGCCATTGCGGGCCCGGCGCGCATCATGGACCTCATGGCACCGCTCGGTCCGGTGTATCAGGCGGGCACCCTGTCGGGCAATCCGATTGCCATGGCGGCGGGTCTGGCCACGCTCGAGCTCATCAGCGCACCGGGTTTTTACGAGGCGGTCAGCGCGCGCCTGGCGCGGCTGGTGCAGGGCCTGAAGGCCGCGGCAACTGAAGCCGGCGTGCCTTTTTCGGCGCAGCAGATGGGCACCATGGCAGGCATCTACATGATGCCTGCGGTGCCCCAGAGCTATGCCGAGGTCATGACCCAGGATGTCGAGCGCTTCAAGCGCTTCTATCACCGCATGCTCGAGGCCGGCGTGTATTTTCCGCCCTCGGCGGTTGAAGCCTTCTTCTTCTCGTCGGCCCATACCGATGCCGAGGTGGACTTCACGCTTGAGTGCGCACGCAAGGCCTTCAAGGATCTTTGACTCACCGTGCGCAAGATCCTTCAGAATCTTTGACTCACGACACGCTACAGCAGGGGAGAGAACACATGGCGATCGAACGCACCGTCTTTGGCGAGGACCACGAGCAGTATCGCGACACCGTCCGCCGCTTTCTTGAAAAGGAAGTCGCGCCCTTTCATGCCGCCTGGGAAGACCAGGGCTATGTCGATCGCAATGTATGGCTGAAGGCCGGCGAGAACGGCCTGCTGTGCCCGTCCATGCCCGAGCAGTACGGCGGCGCCGCGGCCGACAAGCTCTATTCGGTGGCCATGTTTGAAGAGATTGCCCGCCAGGGCTACACCGGCCTGGGCTTTGGTCTGCACAACGAGATCGTTGCGCCCTACATCCTCGCCTATGGCACGGAGGCCCAGAAGGAAAAATACCTGCCGGCCATGGCTCGCGGCGAAATCATCGGCGCCATTGCCATGAGCGAGCCCGCTGCCGGTTCCGACCTGCAGGGCATCAAGACCACGGCCGTCGATCGGGGTGATCACTTCGTGCTCAATGGCTCCAAGACCTTCATCACCAATGGCTGGCATGCCGATCTGGTGATCGTGGTGGCCAAGACCAATCCGGAAGCAGGTGCCAAGGGCACGAGCCTGCTGCTGGTCGAGCGCGGCATGGCGGGCTTCGAGAAGGGCAAGCGGCTCAAGAAGTCGGGCATGAAGGCGCAGGACACCTCCGAGCTCTTTTTCAATGACGTGAAGGTGCCCAAGGCCAATCTGCTCGGCGACCTCAATCGCGGTTTCATCTATCTCATGCAGGAGCTGCCCTGGGAGCGGCTGCAGATCGCCATTTCAGGCATCGCGGCTGCGCAGGGCGTGCTCGACGAAACCCTGCAGTACACCAAGGATCGCAAGGTCTTCGGCACCACGGTGGCGAGCTTTCACACCACCCGCTTCAAGCTGGCCGAGATGCAGACCGAGCTGCAGGTGGCGCGCGTGTTTGTCGATCGCTGCATCGATCTGCTGATGCAGGGCAAGCTCGATACCGCCACGGCCTCCATGGCCAAGTACTGGTGCAGCGATCTGCAGTGCAAGGTGATCGACGAGTGCGTGCAGCTGCACGGGGGCTACGGCTACATGCAGGAGTATCCGGTGGCACGCGCCTGGACCGATGCGCGGGTGCAGCGCATCTATGGCGGCACCAACGAGATCATGAAGGAAGTGATCGCCCGTTCGATGGGTCTGGCCCAGAGCCGTTGATCCGCCGGGGGCTGCGCCCCCGGAACAGGGTCTGCATCACCCGCAGGGTGCCGATGTTGACCAGACCCTGACCGATGGCATGGGCCTCGTCATCCAGGATGTCGAGGCTCACATCGACCCCCAGGGCCTGCATGCCCCGGAAGGCCTGTTGGGCATGCACCGCAGGCACCACACTGTCGTAGGCCCCATGGATGAGGTGAATGGCCCCTGAGAGCCAGTCGCCTGCCTGCAGCGCGCTGGCCAGCCGGGCGCCGTAGGCCACCGTGACCGCTGCAGGCGCAAGCGGTGTACGGGCCAGCTCGAGCGCAAGCAGGCCGCCCTGACCCTGGCCCACGATCAGGGTCTGAGCCCGGCTCAGACCTGTGGCCTGCTGAAGCTGCTCGATGCGACCGGCCACCTCATCGCGCGCGATCCGGATGCGCTCGGCTCTGGCCTGGGTGCCGGAGGCACTGCGATCCGGATCTGAAACCGACCGGTGATGCGCAGTGGTGGGCGAGAGGTGCGAGGTGCGCTCGAGACGGTCATCGAACCAGGCATGACCCTCCTGGAAGCGGTGGGTGGCCTGCATCACGATGCCGGTCGCGCCGGGAAATTTCAGCTGCCATGCAATGGCAATCGGGGCAAAGCGCTCAGGCGTGCCCCCCAGGTCATGCAGAAAGATCAGCAGGCGGCGGGTGCCGCCCGCGTCAATCGGCGGGAATTCCAGCCAGAGTTGGGGTGCCACAGGGGCCGCGCGAAGACTGATCGCAGGCCTCTCAGAAAATCAGGCGACCCGCGTACCAGGCGAGGGCGGCGATGAGCGCACACGCCGGAATGGTGAGCACCCAGGCCCAGACGATGCTGCCTGCCAGACCCCAGCGCACGGCGTGCGGGCTTTGCGCTGTGCCCACGCCCACGATCGCACCGGTGATGGTGTGGGTGGTGGAGACCGGAATACCGGCCGTGGAGGCGATGAACAGGGTCATGGCCCCGCCCGTCTCGGCGCAGAACCCGCCCACCGGCTTGAGTTTGGTGATTTTCTGGCCCATGGTCTTCACGATGCGCCAGCCCCCGAAAAGGGTGCCAAAGCCAAGCGCCAGGTAGCAGGAAATGATCACCCACCAGGGCAGGTGGTCCTGGGTGGTTGCGCCGGCGGCGATCAGCAGCAGCCAGATGATGCCCATGGTTTTCTGGGCGTCGTTGCTGCCGTGCCCCAGGCTGTAGAGTGCCGATGAAACAAGCTGCAGGCGTCGGAACCAGATGTCGACATGGCGCGGCACCGACCGGCGCAGCACCCAGGCGGTGGCCACCATGAGCAGACCGCCGAGCATCATGCCCAGCAACGGCGACACCACAATGAAGGCTGCCACCTTGAGAATGCCCGAGCCAATGAGGGCGCCAGGGCCCGCCTTGGCAATGGTGGCCCCGATCATGCCGCCGATGAGTGCATGTGAGGAACTCGAGGGAATGCCGTACCACCAGGTGAGCGTGTTCCAGGCGAGTGCCCCGATCAAAGCACCAAAGATGACGACATGGTCGACCACGCCCGGGTCGACGATGCCCTTGCCCACGGTCGCCGCCACCTTGAGCTCGAAGACGGCGACCGCTGCGATGTTGAAGACCGCCGCCCAGACCACTGCCTGATAGGGCTTGAGCACCCCTGTGGACACGACGGTAGCAATCGAGTTGGCCGCATCATGAAACCCGTTCATGAAGTCGAAGGCCAGAGCCAGGATCACCAGAAAGATCAGGATCGACAGGCTGAAGTTGAGGGTCGTCATGGATGGCGGCGCCAATCAGGCGTTTTCGAGAACCACGCCCTCGATGATGTTGGCGACGTCTTCGCAGCGATCGGTCAGGGTCTCGAGCAGTTCGTAGATCGCCTTCATCTTGATGACCTGGCGTACATCGGTTTCGTTGCGAAAGAGCTTGGACATGGCTGAACGCATCACCCGATCGGCGTCGGATTCCAGCTGATCGATCTCCTTGCACAGGCGCAGGATCGCCTCGGCGTTGTTCATGTTCGAGAGCATGCGCACCGCATCGCGCACGCGCTCGGCGCACATCTGGGAGAGGGATGCGAGCTGGATGGCCTCGGGGGTGACGCTCTGAATGTCATAGAGCATGACCGACTCGGCCACGTCCTGGGTGAGGTCCAGGATGTCATCCATGCTCGAGATCAGCTTGTGCAGATCGTCGCGATCGAGCGGCGTGATGAAGGTCTTGTGCAGCAGGGCGAGGGTCTCGTGGGTCACCCGATCGGCCGCGGTCTCGATCTCGTCGATCGACTTGACCTCGCGTTCACGCACCTGGGCGTTCTGGTAGTTCTCCATCAGGTTGACCAGATGGGCGGCGCCCTCAACGATGCGCTCGGCATGCTCGTTGAAGAGATCGAAGAAGCGGCCCTCGCGGGGCATCAGGCGTGCGAGCATGGCAATGGTTCAGAACAGTGTCATCGGAGGGTAACAGAACGGTGGCACGCGGCTGCGCTGCCGCATTTCAGCGATGGGCTGCCTGGTTCAGGCGCTCGAGATAGGCCTCATTGGACGGCGGCTGGCCCGAGCGCTGGGCCTCCCACAGGGTGGTGGCCAGGGCCTCCATGGCCCGGTGGGCTGCCTCGTGTTCGTCGCTCGCATGACTCCGCAGCGCAGTCCAGGCCGCTCGAATGCCTGGGGGCTGATCGATCTGCAACTGCTCCACCAGCGACAGATGCAGACTCAGATGCAGGAAAGGGTTTTCGCGTCCTGACTGCGGACTGAACTCGGCACTCAACGCCTGCTCAGGCTGATCGAGCAGGGCGTGATATTCGGGATGCAGCCGGATCCAGTCGATGGCGATGGTCTGCAGCGGCGTGGGGATGCAGCCCGCATGGCGCTGGGCCCAGGCTTCGCAGAAAAACCGCCGTACATCGTCACGTCCCGGATTGAACACGGCGTGCCTCCGGGGCAGGGGTCTTGGGGCGATGGGTGCACAGGTCACTCATCGGACAACGCCAGCACTCGGGGGTGCGCGCCTTGCAGAGGTAACGCCCATGCAGGATCAGCCAGTGATGGGCATCCTTGAGGAACTCGGCGGGTACACGCTTGAGCAGGGCATCTTCAACGGCGCGGGGCGTTTTGCCGGGCGCAAGCCCCATCCGGTTGGACACGCGAAAGATGTGGGTGTCGACCGCCATGGTGGGTTCGCCAAAGGCGGTATTGAGCACCACATTGGCGGTCTTGCGACCCACCCCGGGCAGGGCCTCGAGTGCTGCGCGGTCGCGAGGGACTTGCGCGCCGTGTTCGGTCACCAGAATCTGGCAGGTCTCGATCAGGTGCCGGGCCTTGGACCGAAACAGGCCGATGGTCTTGATGTAGGGCTCGAGCCCCGCCACACCCAGGGCGAGCACGGCGGCAGGCGTATTGGCCACCGCAAAGAGCTTGCGGGTGGCGGCATTGACGCTCTTGTCGGTCGCCTGAGCCGACAGCAGCACGGCGGCCAGCAGTTCGAACGGTGAGCTGAATTCGAGTTCGGTGGTCGGATGGGGGTTGGCCTGCCGCAGCCGTTCGAAGAGGGCCTGACGGGCGGCCGGACCCATGCCCCTGCGGCTCATGCGCTCACTCCGTGTTTCATGCGCTTACTGTGTCTCTGTAGCGTTCAGGGCGCGCCGGGCCCGCGCCCGGGCCAAGGCCGCCTCGATGACCAGGCGCTTTCGGGTGTCGAGTTCGCAATCCTGCAGGTCGTCCTGAGCCTTCGCTTCACGTCGATCCTGCTGCAGGAGAGCGACCCGCTCCAGTCGAATGCCCCGACGCCGATAGCGCTCGCGCGCAGCCCGGGCCTGCGCCGTATCCCAGGGCATGGTCTGCTCTGCGGGAATGGGCTCGATGCAATCGACTGGACAGGGTGCAATGCACAGATTGCAGCCGGTGCACAGCTCGGTGACCACGGCATGCATGCGTCGATGGGCCCCCACGATGGCATCCACCGGGCAGGCCTGGATGCACTTGGTGCAGCCGATGCACAGCTCGGCCACGATGCGCACCGCCTGACGCGGGCGCTCCACCCCGCAGTCCGGGTCCAGGGAAAGGATGGGCTGGCCGGTGTGCGAGGCGAGCAGGCGGATGCCCGCCGCACCCCCCGGAGGGCAGCGGTTGATGGGCGCGCCATCGAGCACGATGGCCTGCGCATAGGGCAGGCAGCCCCCATGGCCGCATTGCGTGCACTGGGTCTGCGGCAGCAGCTCGTCGATCGCCGCGATGGCCGCCTGCTGAGCGGGCGTCTGCGCGTCGCTCATGGGTTCATGGCGTCATGCGCAATCGCGCATGAACTGTCCGATGCGCGGGCAGACCACCTCGCGCCAGCGCCGCCCACTGAAGATGCCGTAGTGTCCGGCGCCTTCAGCCAGCATGTAATGCTTGTCGGCGGCGGGCAGGTGTACGCACAGATCGAGGGCTGCGCTGGTCTGACCCACCCCGGAGATATCGTCGAGCTCGCCCTCGATGCACAGCAGGGGAACCTTGCGGATGTCTTCGGGCGCCACGCGGATCTGCCGTCCTTCGAAGGGCAGGGTCCATTCACCGCGAGGCAGCTTGTGCTCCTGGAACACCGTGTGAATGGTGTCGAGGTAGTACTCGGCCGGCATGTCGAGCACCGCGTTGTACTCGTCATAAAAACGGCGGTGCCCTTCGGCATCCTGATCGTCGCCGCGCACGAGCTGCATGTAGAAATCCCAATGCGACTCCGCATGACGGCCCGGGTTCATGGCCACGAACCCTGCATGCTGGAGAAACCCCGGATACACCCGTCGCCCCGCACCCGGGTACTTGCCCGGCACGCGGTAGATCACCGAGCGCTCGAACCACTCGAAGGTTTTTTCGGTGGCCAGGTTGTTGACCGCGGTGGGGCTCTTGCGCGTGTCGATCGGCCCACCCATCATGGTCATGGAGCGCGGCAGGTGCTTGTCCTTGAGCGTGGACATCACCGACACCGCAGCGAGCACGGGTACCGTGGGCTGGCAGACCGAGATCAGGTGCACCTGGGGGCCCAGATGACGGATGAACTCGATTGCGTAGGCCACGTAGTCGTGCAGATGGAAGGCCCCGTGCGACAGCGGCACGGTTCGACCATCGAGCCAGTCCGTCACATACACCTGATGGTTGGGCAGCAGGGCCCGCACCGTGTCGCGCAGCAAGGTGGCATGGTGACCCGAGAGCGGCGCAAAAAGCAGCACGACGGGGTCCGCCTTGCGCCGGGCCAGCGCGGGCGGCATCAGCCGCTCGAACTTGATCAGCCGGCAAAAGGGCTTGCTGATCTCGATCCGCTCGACCACCGATACCTCATGGCCATCGATGGTGGTGGTGGGCAGGTCCCAGGCGGGCTTTTCGTATTCCTTGCCGAGTCGGTGCAGCAACTCGAAACCGGCAGCCACACGCGGCGCGAAGGGCGTGTAGGCATAGGGGCTGTACGGATTCGCGTAAAGCTGGCTCATGGCCTCGGCCCAGCTCGACAGCGGATTCAGGACGGCGCGCTGCGCCTCTCGGACTTGATAGAGCACGGGGGCTGCTCCGTAGGAAGGAATCCCGGATTATCGTCCGAGGCTGGATTTTGTGCAATGCAACAGAGCGCGAGTCTGCAGTTCGGGCAAGCGGTTCTGGCCCAGACGCTGGGCCAGGTGGTCAAAACGCACCCAATCGAGCGGCTGATCCTGCTCGGCGCAGGTGAAGACGGTGCGGGTCTGACCCGTGACGGGATCGGTCAGCCACTGCAGACATTGACCACAGATGCCCTTCATCATGCACTGCATGGGTGAGTTGACCGAGGCGATCGCGACCACCTCGGGCCGACCGAGACTGGCTTTCAGCCGGGTGGCACGGGCCTGCGCCACCGCAGCCATCATGCGATCGGAGCCAATGACCAGCAGGCGATCGGCGTGGTGCAGGTCGATCCGGACCCTACCGGTCTGCTCGGGCAGGGTGAGCATCGGCAGCCCGTTCTGCCAGGCGCAGAGGGCCTCTACGATGTTCCCGTGAAATGCCCGATCCTGGGCACGCTCGGGCAGGATGGGCGGATCGGACTCGCAGCACCAGACCACCTGGTCCGCCGCCGCCTCCAGGGTCTTGCGATGAAACAGATCCTGGGCACGGCGGTAGGCCGCGAAGTAGAGCACCCGCGAGCCTGCTGCGCGCAGGGCTGCCCCGATCGGCAGCAGCACCGCATTGCCCAGGCCCCCGCCCGCGAGCACCACGGTCTGGCCCTTTGCGATGTCCGTGGGTTGGCCGGTGGGGCCCATCAACACCACCGCCTGACCGGGTCTGAGGCACCGGCACAGATCGCTGGAGCCCCCCATTTCGAGGACCACGAGCGTCACGGTACCCGCCTGCGGATCCGCGGCCGCGCCGGTCAGAGCCAGACCCTCCATGGCCAGGCGCAGGGCCAGTCCCTGAACCGTGATACGCGGGGCATCGTGTTCGAAGGTCTGCAGCCTGAAAAACTGTCCGGGTTTGAACCGACGGGCTGCGGCCGGGGCGTGAACCACGATCTGCACGATACCCGGGGCCAGTTCGGCGACCGAGGCGACCCGGGCCTGCAACGCGGCTCGCACCTGTTGCATGAAGTCGATCGCGGCAAGCGGGTTGCGCGCCGATCGCGCTGCGAGGGCTTTGGAGACGACCGCCGCACCCCGGTGTGCGGAGGCCATGGCCTTGACCACGCTGCCAGCCCCCTGAGGATGCGCATCGCCGAAGACGGACAGGCGGCCGCGACGATCTTCGGATGCGTCGGGTGGATCGGCCAGCAGCACGGCGAAGTCGGGGTCATCCTGCAACGCAAACCACGGGCCGTCACGACGCACATCGCGCTCGTCATCGGCCAGCCCCGTGTTGGGCTGCGTGCCGAGAGCCAGCAGCACGCTGCGTGCAGGCCAGCGCTGTGCCCCCGCCATGACTGCGCTGACTGCGCCATGGGCATCGGATTCGAAGTGGGTGGGTTGCACCCGCTCGGCAAAGCGGATGCCCTCGTCCAGGGCATGCATCACTTCGGTCGGGTTGGTGCGCCAGGCCGGGGATTCGGCCAGACTGCGGCGGTAGAGCACCGTCACGCCGCCCCAGGATTGCAGCAATGGCTTGAGATCGGGTGCGCGGCCCGCCGCCCGGGCACTCGCCTGTTCGGCCTCAATGGCCTGTGCGTGCGCCAGAAAGGTGAGAGCGGTCTCGCGATCCTGGTCCGTCCAGAGGGTCTCGATCTGCGCCTCGCCCTGCGCTGCAACCAGCGCCCGATGGCGCTGCGCGTACCGCAAAACCTGAACCACGTACCAGGCCTGCAGTTCGGTGCTTGCGTCCAGGGCGGTCAGACCCCCGCCGATCACCACGGCGGGCAGCCTGATCTGCAAGGCAGCGAGGCTGTCGAGTTGGGCGGCGCCTTCCAATTGCAGAGCCATCAGGAAGTCGCTCGCGGTGCGAACCCCCTGCACGAGGGCCTGCGGCCAGTCGGGCAGGTGGGGCCGTCCGGCGCCCACGGCCAGTGCGACATGGTCGAAGCCCAGGTCAAGGGCGTCTTGAACCCCCAGATTGCTGCCCAGACGCACGCCACCCATCAGGCTGAAGCGATCGCGCCGTTCGAGCAGCAGCCGGATCAGGTCGAGGCGGTTCTTGTCCCAGCGCACCGTGATGCCGTATTCGGCCACGCCGCCAAATCCCGAGGGACTGCGCTCGTGCAGGGCCTGCTCGAAGCGGGCGATCTCGCGCACGGGTGCTCGCGCCGCGGGCGGAACCCGCTCAGCGGGTGAGCATTCAGCGCGGTCTGGATGTGGACCGTCACCGGGATCGCCCAGCGGCTCGATGCGCAAGGCATCGATCAGCACCACGGTATGACCCTCCTGAAGCAGCTGGTGGGCCAGGGTGAAACCCGCCGGGCCTGCACCAACGACCAGAACCTTGCGACCGGTCTCGGACCGGGGCAGGGGGCGCTCGAAGTGAAGCGGATTCCATCGCGTGAGCAGATCGTAGATCTCGACTCCCCAAGGCAGCGCGAGGACCTGCTTCAGGGTCTGGGTTTCGGCCTGCGGAATATCCACCGGCGTCTGGTTCTGAAAGACGCAGGCCTGAACGCAGTCGTTGCAAATGCGGTGACCGGTGGCGGCCACCAGCGGGTTGTCGCGCACGATCATGGCAAGCGCAGCGATCGGAAGGCCGTTGTTGCGCAGGGCATGAAATTCGGAAATGCGCTCGCCCAGCGGGCAACCGGTGTGCTGTGCGTTCAGGCCGTGGCTGCAGGAGTCGGTGCCATTCTTGTGGCAGATCAGGCAGTAGCGAGTCTGATCGAGCGCTCCGGCGGTGTCGGTGCCGCGGTCGGTCAGGGCAAAGGCCTGCTCGGCCGGCCCCAGCCGCGGGCTGCGCGGATGCAGGCGGATGACCGCCTCGGGCAGGGCCTGGACCGACAGGCGCGGCAGGCGCTGCGCCTGAGCGACGGCGTCGTGAGGCTGGGGCAGACGAAACAGCACCGAATCGGCATGCAAGGCCTGGCCTTGGGGTGTGGTGGCTGCCCAGGCGCTGTAGAGCCTTGCCTGCTCAAGCAGCCCGGCATGCGCCGGATGGGCTTGCCAGTCGAGCACCGCTCGCGCGAAGTCGGCCTCATCAAAGACCGCCCGGGGCGCCTGCAGGGCATCGGTTCGGGCGTTGGCCTCGCGATGGGCGAAAATGGCGGCCTGGAGGCGCTCGCGGGCTGCATCGGCATCGAACCCTTGCAGCATGTCGGGCGTGACGCCCAGGACCGCCTGACGGCGCACGAACTTCCACTTGACCCGGTAAAGGGCTTCGAAGTCCTGATGGCGTGCGCGCTCGGCAGCCCCTGCCAGCTCCAGTCCGAAGCACTCGAGCAGGAACGCCTCGAGCGGCTCGGCGAGCGCCAGCATGAGCGCCGAGGCGGCTGCCCGGTCGAGGGCCTGGGGCTGGCTGCGGGCCTGCAGCAGCTGCCCATGCAGCCGCGGATCCGTGTGATCCAGGAAGGCCAGAAAGCGTTGGTCGATGCAATGCAGGCCGTCGGGCCGATGCATCTCCTCGCAGATGGGCGGGGCTTGCAGGTCGGGCCCCCTGATCGGGTCGGGGACCGCGTCCCTCACTTCTCGAGGTATTTCAGCTTGTCTTCGACGTCTTTCCAGCGGTCGGCATCAGGCAGCTGCGGCTTGGTGCGCGTGATGCTCGGCCACTGGCGCGAGAGCTCGGCGTTCAGGGCAATGAAGGCCATCTGCTCTGCAGGAACGTCTTCTTCGGCCTTGATGGCCTCAACCGGGCATTCGGGAATGCAGACAGCACAGTCAATGCACTCATCCGGATCGATGACCAGCATGTTCGGGCCCTCGCGGAAGCAGTCAACGGGGCAGACATCCACGCAGTCGGTGTACTTGCAGCGGATGCAGGAGTCGAGAACGATGTGGGTCATGGCGAGGAAGGCCGGCGGAGCGTTTATTTCCGACTATTTTACCCGGGAAGCCGTGGCCGCTCCAACAACCGCAATCCGGGTATGGGTCAGCCGGGCCAAGCCTTGAGCGACAATGGCTTGTTTCTTGCCCCCACTGACGCCCATGTCTGCGCCCTGCCTTTCTCCCCGCCTGTTCTGCCGCGCCAATGTGTTCTCGGCGGTTGCCGCTGTCGTCCTTGCATGGGGCGCAGTGACGCCTGCCCAGGCCCAGATCCGCATCGGCGAGCTCAACAGCTACAAGGCCCAGCCGGCCTTTCTGGAGCCCTACCGCAAGGGATGGGAGCTGGCGCTCGAGGAGATCAATGCATCGGGGGGCGTGCTGGGTCAGAAGATTGAAGTGATCTCGCGCGACGACAACGGCAATCCGGGTGATGCTGTAAGAGTGGCCGAGGAGCTGGTGGCCCGCGAGCGCACGGTGGCCATCTTCGGCACCTTCCTGTCGAATGTGGGCCTGGCCGTGGCCGACTTCTCCAAGCAGCGAAAAGTGCTGTTTCTGGCCGCCGAGCCGCTCACCGACAAGGTCACCTGGCAAAACGGCAATCGCTACACCTTCCGGCTGAGGCCTTCCACCTACATGCAGTCGGCCATGCTGGTGCCAGAGGCCGTCAAGCTGCGCAAGAAGCGCTGGGCCATCGTCTACCCCAACTATGAATACGGCCAGTCCGCAGCAGCGACCTTCAAGGAACTGATGCGCAAGGCCCAGCCCGATGTCGAGTTTGTGGCCGAGCAGGCCCAGCCGCTGGGCCGCATCGACGCCGGCGCAGTGGCCCAGGCCCTGATCGATGCCAAGGCCGAGGCGATTTTCAATGTCACTTTCGGTACCGATCTGGCGCGTTTCGTGCGCGAGGGCCAGACCCGTGGCCTTTTCCAGGGCCGGCCCGTGGTGTCGTTGCTCTCGGGCGAGCCCGAATACCTCGATCCGCTGCGTGATGAGGCGCCCGAAGGCTGGATCGTGACCGGATACCCCTGGTACAGCATCCGCACCCCCGAACACGACCGCTTCCTGAAGGCCTACCAGGGGCGTTGGAAGGAATACCCCCGCCTGGGTTCGGTGGTGGGCTACGTGAGCATGATGTCGCTCGCCCAGGCCATCCGCAAGGCGGGCAGCACCGACACGGAAAAGGTGATCGCTGCCCTGCGGGGTCTGCCCATGGAGAGCCCCATGGGTCGCTTTACCTGGCGTGCCCTTGATCATCAGGCCACGCTGGGCGCCTATGTCGGCACCACAGCCGTCCATCAGGGGCGGGGTGTCATGAAGGACTTTCGCTACATCGACGGGGCTGCAGTCCAGCCGCCGGATGCCGACGTGCGCAAGATGCGTCCCGCTGACGCGATGCAGTGAGCCTTCAGCAGGCGGTGACAGGCATCGCCTGCCGGCTGGGGTCCTCCAGGGATAGGGCGTGAATCTCGAGAGCCTTGCCTTTCATGCACTCAATGGACTGGCGAGTGCATCGTCGCTCTTCATGGTGGCGGCGGGCCTGTCGCTCATCTTCGGTGTCTCGCGCATCGTCAATTTTGCGCATGGCTCGCTGTACATGGTGGGTCTGTATCTGGCCTGCGGACTGGTCTTTCGGCTGGCACCGGTGGAGGGACCGTTGCCGGGTTGGGTGTTCTGGACGGCGATCCTGCTGGCTGCCGTGCTCACCGCGGCACTGGGCGCGCTGATTGAACTGGGCATCCTGCGTCGCATTTATGCGGCGCCCGAGCTCTTCCAGCTGCTGGCCACCTTTGCGATCGCATTGATCCTGCGCGATGCCGTGCTCTGGATCGCGGGCCCCGAAGACCTGCTGGGGCCCAAGGCTCCTGGCCTGAAAGGTGCGATCACGGTGTTCGGTGCGCGTCTGCCGACCTGGGATGCGCTGATGATCGCCATAGGGCCGCTGGTGCTGGCCCTGATGCTGCTGCTCATGAACCGCACCCGCTTTGGCATGCTGGTGCGTGCCGCGACGCAGGATCGCGAGATGGTGGCCGCCCTGGGCATCGACGAGCGCTGGCTCTTCACGGGTGTGCTGGCGCTTGGCGCCCTGCTGGCCGGCCTTGGAGGGGCGCTGCAGATGCCCCGCGAGCCCGCCCATCTGGCGCTGGATCTGGCCATCGTGGGTGAGGCCTTTGTGGTGGTGGTGGTCGGGGGCATGGGCAGCCTGCCGGGGGCGTTCCTCGCAGCCCTGCTGATCGCGCAGGTCAAGGCCCTGTGTACCGCCCTGGGTACCGTGCAGGTTCTGGGGCTCGAACTGGCGTTGCCCAAGCTCACCCTGGTCGCTGAATTTCTGGTCATGGCGGTGGTGCTGGCGGTACGGCCCAGTGGTCTGCTGGGTAAGCCGCTGTCCGCGGTTCGGGTGGGCGAGAGTGCCCAGGAATCCCCCTTGCGGCCCGCGGGCCGGCCGGTTCGCATCGCCTGGATCGTGCTGTTGCTGGCGCTGGTCGGGGTGGCCCCGGCCGAGCGCCTGTGGCCCTACCTGCCGGTGATCGGCATCGACATCCTGGTGGCGGTCCTGTTCGCAGTCAGCCTTCATCTGCTGCTGGGCCCGGCCGGGTTGCACTCCTTCGGCCATGCGGCCTGGTTCGGGCTGGGCGCCTATGGCGCTGCACTGTCCCATCGGCTGATGCAGTGGCCGATGGGAGCGGCCCTGGTTGCGGGAACGGTATTTGCGGCGCTCGCTGCAGCGCTGTTCAGTGCGTTTGCGATCCGGCTGTCGGGCGTGTACTTCGCCATGCTCACGCTGGCCTTTGCACAACTGGTCTGGGCGGGTGTCTTTCAGTGGGATGCACTCACCGGCGGCAGCAACGGCCTGATCGGACTGTGGCCCTCCGGATGGGCATCGGTTCGGGGGACGTATTTCGTGTTTGCGCTCGGGCTGGTGGCGCTCGGGGTGATGGCTGTTCGAGTGCTGCTGCATGCACCGCTGGGCTGGTCGATTCGTGCGGTGCGAGACAGTGTGCAGCGCAGTGAAGCCTCGGGCCTGGCGAGCGCGCAGGCCCAGTGGCTGGCCTTCATCGCTTCGGCCCTGCTGGCCGGTCTGTCAGGCGCGATCTATACCTTTGCCAAGGGCACGATCTCACCCGAGGCGCTGGGTGTGGGACGCTCGGTCGATGGTCTGGTGATGGTGCTGCTGGGTGGCGTGCAGGCGCTTGCCGGACCGGTGGTGGGTGCCGTGGCCTACACCGGTCTGCAGGATGTCCTGATGCGGGGCAGCGACTACTGGCGAGCCACGTTGGGCGGGGTGATCCTGCTGCTGGTGATGGTCTTTCCACAGGGCCTGGCCGGGGGTGTGCAGCGTCTGGCCGAGCGTTTGAGACACTCAAGGTTGCCGGCGACAGCGTCCGCTGCGGCAGAGTGCTCCGCGGCAGACAAAGCGCCAGTTAAAGCGGCAGATAAAGCGGCAGATAAAGCGGCAACTGCAGTCGCTGCAGGAAAGCAGGCATGAATTCGGCCACCTCCGGGCCAAACCCGAGATCGTCGGACCCGATCCATGGGTCGGAGCCCTTGCAACCGGGCTCGACCCGGCCTGTGCTGACCGTGCGCGATCTGCGCAAGGCCTTTGGTGGGGTGAAGGCCGTGCAAGGCTTGAGCCTCGATGTTCATGCCGGTGAAATGCTGGCCCTGATCGGCCCCAATGGCGCCGGAAAATCCACCAGCTTCAACTGCATCAATGGTCAGTTGAAGCCCGATGCGGGCTCGGTGCACCTGGCTGGAACCGAGGTCACGGGCAGTTCGCCGCGCGCGCTGTGGCGGGCCGGGGTTGCACGCACCTTTCAGGTGGCCAGCATCTGGTCGAGTTTCACGGTGATCGGCAATCTGCAGATGGCCTTGCTGATCCGTGCGGGCCGCGCCCTGTGGCCTTTCGGGCGCGCGATCGATGCGCATCGCGATGAGGCACTGACCCTGCTCGAGGCCGTAGGCCTGCAGGCATTGGCCGAGGAGACCGCTTCAACGCTGGCCTATGGCGATATCAAGCGCCTTGAGCTGGCCATCGCCCTGGCCAATCAGCCTCGCCTGCTGCTCATGGATGAGCCCACGGCCGGGATGGCTCCAGCCGAGCGCGGTGCCATGATGGGTCTGGTGCGCGAGTTGGCGCGCAGCCGAAGCCTGGGTGTCCTGTTTACCGAGCACAGCATGGATGTGGTGTTCGGGCATGCCGATCGCATCGTAGTCATGGCCCAGGGCGAGCTCATCGCGCAGGGCGCCCCGGACCAGGTCCGGGACGACCCCGCTGCGCGCGCGGCCTATCTGGGCGAATCGGTGAGCATCGACACGCCATGATCAAGGCGCCCTTGCTGTCGGTTCAGGGCTTGTGTGCGGGCTATGGCCAGGCCCAGGTGCTGTTCGGTCTCGATCTCGAGGTGCGCCCGGGCGAGGCTGTGGCCTTGCTGGGTCGCAACGGCGCGGGCAAGTCGACCACCTTCAAGGCCATCATGGGTTTGGTGCGTCGCTCGGCAGGACGCATCCGGTTCGCCGATCAGGCCATCGAACTCTGGCCGGCCCATCGAATCGCCCGTGCGGGCCTGGGCTGGGTACCCGAAGATCGCCGGATCTTCACGGACCTCACCGTCCTCGAGAATCTCGAGCTTGCCCGCCAGCCGCCGCGTGCAGGTGCGCCAACCTGGAGCCTGGAGCAACTCTTTGAGCTGTTCCCGAATCTGGCGGGCATGCGGCATCGCAGTGCCGCCCAGATGAGCGGGGGCGAGCAGCAGATGCTCACCGTGGCGCGCACGCTCATGGGCAACCCAAGATTGGTGCTGCTCGATGAGCCGTCTGAGGGCGTCGCGCCACTGATCGTGCAGGCCATGTCGGTGGCCATCGGCGCCATGAAATCGCGCGGGCTGGCCGTGTTGTTGTCGGAGCAGAACCTGATGTTTGCACAGGGCGTGTGTGAGCGCGTGATCGTGCTTGAGAAGGGCCAGGTGCGTCACGAGGGCGCCATGCAGGCGCTGCGTGAGGATGCTGCACTGCGGCGTGAGTTGCTGGGCCTGCAGGGCACGGGCGGCCGTACAATCGACCGATGATCATCGAATCGCTGCTCGACACCGACCTGTACAAGTTCACGATGATGCAGGTCGTGCTGCATCATTTCCCGGGTGCCCAGGTGGAGTACCGCTTCAAGTGCCGCAACCCCGGCGTTGCGCTTGCGCCCTACGTGAACGAGATCCGTACCGAGGTGACGCACCTGTGCTCGCTGCGATTTACCGAGGAAGAACTCGGCTACCTGCGCAGCCTGCGATTCATCAAGAGTGACTTCGTCGATTTTCTGGGTCTGTTCCAGATGAACGAGAAGTACGTGACGGTCATGGCCTCGGATACCGTGCCCGGCGAGATCGAGATCGTTGTGCGGGGGCCTTGGCTGCACACCATCCTGTTCGAGATCCCGTTGCTGGCCATCGTCAACGAGGTCTACTTTCGCAATACCGTGAGTGCGCCCGACTATGCCGAGGGTCGCAAGCGATTGCTCCAGAAGATCAGCCTCATCCGCAGCGATGCATCGCTCGCGGACATGCGCGTGGCCGATTACGGCACCCGGCGGCGCTTTTCCAGACTCTGGCACGACGAAGTCATCGTCGGGCTGAGGGATGCCCTGGGAGAGAACTTCGCGGGCACGTCCAATGTGATGTACGCCATGCGTCACAACGTTCTTCCGCTGGGCACCATGGCGCACGAGTATCTCCAGGCCTGTCAATCGCTGGGCCCGCGCCTGCGCGACTCCCAGACCTATGGCTTTGAGGTCTGGGCGCGTGAATACCGCGGCGACCTCGGGATTGCCTTGTCCGATACCTACGGCATGCAGGCGTTTTTCAGGGACTTTGACTTGTACTTCTGCAAGCTCTTCGATGGCGCCCGGCATGACTCGGGCGATCCCTTCGAGTGGGGCGAGAAACTGATCGCCCACTATGAGTCGCTGCGCATCGACCCCCGCACCAAGACCCTGATCTTTTCCGACAGCCTCAATGTGCCGCTGGCGATCCAGCTCTATCAGCGCTTTTCGTCCCGTACGCGGCTGGCCTTCGGCATTGGCACCAATCTCACCAATGATCTGGGGCTCACGCCCCTGCAGATCGTGATCAAGATGGTTCGCTGCAATGGCCAGCCGGTGGCCAAGCTCTCCGACACACCGGAGAAGACCATGTGCGACGATCCGGCCTATCTGGCCTACCTGAGGCAGGTCTTCATGGTTGAACATCCCGTCTGATCATTCTCATGACTGCTCCTTCGTCCCCCGACACCCCCGACCTGCTCGACACGGCTGCGGCCCGCAGCAAGATCCTGGGGCGCATTCGCTCTGCACGAGGCCGCCAGGGTGAGGCTACACCCGGTGAGCGCGCGGACGCGCAGGCCTGGATTGCTCGGCAGTCCGAAGGCCCGCGCCCCACGGTGAGTCAGGATGTTGTGGCGCACTTCGAGGCCCAGGCCGCACGCATGTCGAGCACCACCGAGCGGGTCGAGGGCATGGCGGCTGTGCCGCAGGCCGTGGTGCGCTACCTGCAAAGCCACCAGCTTCCGCTCAAGGCCGTGTGCTGGAACACCCTGGGCGCACTGGATTGGGCCTCGGCCGGGCTCGAGGTGCAGGCGCGCAGACCACAGGCCGACGATCTGGTGGGCATCAGCAGTGTGTTCGTGGCGGTGGCCGAGACAGGCACCCTCATGATGCTGTCGGGCCCGGACACCCCGGCCTCCATGCACCTCCTGCCCGAAACCCATATCGCGGTGGTGCCGGTCGATCGGGTGGTCTCGCACTATGAAGACGGATTCAAGCGGGCGCGCAGCGAGCGGGGTCAGTTGCCGCGAGCCACCAATCTGGTGTCAGGCCCGTCTCGCACGGGCGATATCGAACAGACCATCGTGCTGGGTGCCCATGGCCCGTATCGCGTGCATGTCATTCTGGTGACCGCAGCCTGACGGGCATCCCCGTCCTGCATGTTCTGCTCGTTCTGCGTGCTCTGCACCCGCCATTGTCCTGGCCACCTGAGTCCCTCCACTGTCCCCCCGAACTCCCGATCGATTCCTCATGAAACCTCGCGTACTCGTCACCCGAAAGGTCTTTCCTGAAGTGCTCGAGGCGCTGCGCAGCGCCTGGGAGGTGGAGGCCAATGACGGCGACGCCGCCTGGTCGGCCGACGAGCTCAAGGCGCGCGCTGCCACGTGTGATGCGCTCTATGTGGTGGCCGGCGATCGGGTCGACGAAAGCCTGCTGTCGGCTTGCCCTCGACTGCGCATCGTGGCCACCGGATCGGTGGGTTTCAATCACATCGACGTGGCAGCCTGCACGGCCCGGGGCATCGCCGTGACCAACACCCCCGATGTGCTCAATGAGGCCACCGCCGATCTGGGCTGGGCGCTCCTGATGGCAGCCGCCCGCCGCGTGTGTGAGTCGGAGCACTGGTTGCGGGCCGGTCAGTGGAACCGCTGGGCCTGGGATCAGTTTCTGGGTGCCGATGTGTATGGCACCACGCTCGGTATCGTGGGCATGGGCCGCATTGGCTCGGCGATTGCCCGTCGGGCCCGGGGCTTTTCGATGCGCATTCTGTATGCCAACCGATCGCCCTCGGCCCACGAAGCCGAACTGGGAGCCACTCGGGTCACGCTCGATGAGCTGTTGCGTCAGAGCGACCATGTGATGCTGGTGCTGCCCTACAGCCCACAGACCCATCATCTGATCGGTGAGCGTGAGCTGGGTCTGATGAAGCCCACGGCCACGCTGGTGAATATCGCGCGAGGGGGCATCGTGGACGATGCAGCGCTGGCTCAGGCGCTCAGGGCGGGGCAGATCGCTGCGGCGGGGCTCGATGTGTTCGAAAACGAACCCGCCTTGCATCCTGATCTGCTCACGGTCCCCAATGTGGCACTCACGCCGCATATCGGCAGCGCCACGCGCAGCTCGCGACTCGGCATGGCCATGCTCGCGGCGCGCAATCTGCTGGCGCATGCCGCGGGCGACCCACTGCCCACCTGTCTGAATCCGGATCGTCCGGCGCGCTGAATTGCACTCCGGACAGCGCTTTGCGACTCAGCCGAGCTCGAAGCTCGTGACGCCAAACTGGGCCTGGGTGTTCAGGTTCGGGGCCCCCCCGGTGTACATGCGGGCCGTCTCAAAAACAGGCTTCATGCCCCGTTGTTCGACGAGTTGTACCGCCTGCTCGTTGCACAACGGGATATCGATGAAGAGCTCGGAACCTTCAGTCACTCGCGCCTGCAACCCATCGAGCAGCTGCGCGGCCACCGCTGAATCTTCGGCAAACAGCGGCCCGATCTTGTAGCCCTGCCTTGCAGGACGGATGGCACCGTATCCCGCGAGTTTTCCTTCGCGCAGGCTGGCCAGAGCGACGGTTCCGGGCTGCCGCACCCAGGCTTCGATGTAGGGCCGACGCTCACTCGGAAAGCAGGCCCGGTCATAGCGCAGCCAGTCGCTCACAGGCACAGCACCCAGCTCGGAAACAACGGATGACGGCAGCCGGTCGGATTGAATCGATGGCGTGCCCTGGGCGCTTCCGGTGAGCCCTGCGGCCTGGACCCGCCCGGCATATCGAACCTGCCGATAGGCCAGATTGAAGCCGCTGCGGGCATAGTTGTGCTGCTGCTCGATCACCCCGTCGAGGCCGATGCAGCGACCCTGAAGGCGTTGCATGGCGACCTTCCAGATCTGCAACCCGTAGCCCCGACCGCGCAGGTGGGGTGCGACGATGTAGCACCCGATGAATCCGAAGGTTTCCCCGTGTCTGACCGCCGAGCAGATGGCCACAGGTTCGCCTGCGATCCGCCCGATCAGCAAGCCTTCCGGGTCGGCCGCATGAAAGGCCTGGGCATCCGATAGCCCGGGATTCCAGCCTTCCCGGGCCGCCCATTCGATCGCGAGGTCAACCTCCTCGCGGGTCATGGGCTGGATCTGCATTTCCGTTGCCATGGCTCAACGATTGAGGAAGTGCAGCGGTACCCCGGGGCGCGGCCAGCGCATCGAGACCAGCTGACCCGTCACCGACAGCGTGATGTAGGCCGTGCACAGGTCGGGCCCACCAAAGCAGATGTTCGTGGTGTACAGATCGGGCATGGGCACCAGCGTGCTTGGGCCACCGTTGGCAGGAATGACCGTGATGCCGCTCTCGAAGAGCGAAGCCACGCAGACATTGTCGCCGGAGTCGACCGCCAGCGAATCAAACAGCCGGAAGGTAGACATGCCGGCGAGCAGCGTGCCACCGTTGGGCGCCGGAAACGGCAGCTTGCGCACCACGCCCGGCGCTTCGATCTCGAACGCCCAGACCCGGCCGGTCTGGGTCTCGGCCACGTAGAGCCGCTTGTCGTCGGGCGACAGGCCGATGCCGTTCGGGGTGAGCAGGGGTTGGATCACTTCCGTGATGGAGGAGCCATCGGCCTTGGCGTAATACACCGCACCGCGATCCAGGTCGCGCGGGCGGCCTTTGCCCAGATCGGTGAACCAGAAGCCGCCATGCGCATCGAAGACCAGGTCATTGGGGCCGCGCAACGGTCCGTTGGGCCCATGGGTATAGAGCACTTCCACCTGACCGGTTTTCAGATCGACGCGCTCGATGCGCCCACCGGAGTAGTCGGCGGGCTGATGGCCCGGTCGCTTGCCCCCGGTCTTGAGTTCATGCCACTCAAAGCCTCCGTTGTTGCACAGATAGACCTTGCCGTCGGGCCCGATGGCGGCGCCGTTCGGGCCGCCCCCTGGCGTTGCGACCACCTCCACTCGCCCGTCCGGGGTGACGCGCGAGAGCGTGCCCCGTTCAATCTCCACCAGCAGGACACTGCCATCGGGCATCGCGATCGGGCCTTCTGGAAAGCGCAGCCCTTGGGCAATGACGGTGATTTCACTCATGGATCGGTCCTTTGAAAAATGGAGGGTGCAGCGAAGGTGAACAGTTCAGGCAGCATGACAGGCGCAGCCAAAGCAACGCGTGCCGGCAAACCCACAGGTTCAGGCGATGCGCCGGTTCTGGTTGGCCCAGTAGGGTTCGCGCAGCACGCGCTTGAGGATCTTGCCGCTGGGGTTGCGCGGAATGCTCTGCACAAAGTCGACCGACTTGGGACACTTGTAGCGGGCGATGCGGCTGCGCATGAACTCGATGATGGCCTGCGCATCAGGCGTGCTGCCTGGTCGGGGAACCACGATTGCCTTGACCGCCTCACCCCATTGCGCATCGGGCACGCCAATGATGGCGCCATCAGCCACATCGGGATGCTGCATCAGGGCGTTTTCCACCTCGGCCGGATAGATGTTCTCGCCCCCCGAGACGATCATGTCCTTGATGCGGTCATGCAGAAAAAGATAGGGCCCCTTCATGTAGCCCGCGTCTCCTGTGCGCAGCCAGGGGCCCCCCGCATCGGCGGCCGGCAAAAAGGTGTCGGTGGTGGCTTCGGGTTTGCGCCAGTAGAGGGTCATGTTCTGCACGGTGCGCACCAGCAGCTCGCCCACCTCGCCCTCATCGCAGGCCTCCTCAGACCCCGGGCGCACGATGCGCAACTCCACGCCGGGCATGGCCACACCGGCCGAACGCAGCAACTCGGCCTTGGGGCCGCTCGTGGCATGGTCCTCGGGCCGCAGCACGGTGACCGAACCACAGGTTTCGGTCATGCCATAGACCTGCATGAAGTCGCAGCCAAACACCGTCATGGCCTGCTTGAGCACAGCCTCCGAAATCGGCGAGGCACCATACGACAGCACGCGCAAGGCTGACCAGTCGCGCTGCTCCACGCCGGGCACCTGCAGCAGGAACTGGATCATGGCCGGCACCAGGAAGGCATGACTCACCTTGCGCCGCTCCATCAGATCGAGCACGGCCTTCGGATCGAAGTCGGGCAGGGTGACACTGGTGCCGCCCACGGCATGGGTCATGAGGGCCACGCCCAGCCCGGCAATATGAAAGGCGGGCAGCACATTCATGTTGACGTGCAGCGCCGGATCGAAGCCCCACTCATCGGTCAGGCCGTTGACAAAGGCTGCGGCCAGCGCACGACTCGAGAGCTCAACCCCCTTGGGCAGCCCAGTGGTTCCGGACGAGTACAGCTGCAGGGCAGCGTCCTCTTCCGTGGGGACGAAGCCCGGATCCTGATCCGGGTGAGGGGCGGCCCAGGCTTGCAGGTCGGTCGGACCCTTTTGCGGGGCTGGATCGGCCAGCGTGAGGACAGTGGTCTTCAGGCTCGGGCAATTCAGGCTCGCGAGTGTGGGCAGAAACTCGGCATCGGTCATCAGAAACCGCGCTTGCCCGTCGTTCAGGATGTACTCCACCTCCGGGCCCGCCAGCCGCCAGTTCACCGGCATGCAGACCGCTCCGATCTTCTGGGCGGCGAGCGTCAGAATGGCGCACTCGGGCTGATGATGGGTGAGGGTGGCCACCCGGTCGCCTCGCCCCAGGCCCGTCGCCCGCAGGCCCTGGGCCAGTCGGTTGGTCAGCGACTCGACCTCGGCAAAGGTCCAGTCCTTGCCGGGCGCCGACCAGGCGATGGCCGAAGGCTTGAGGCGCGCCTGCTCGCGCGACATGGCAATGGTGGTGTGCTGCATGGGGTCTCCTGATGCGCTTTTTTTGGCGGGCCTGAGGCCACGCCTCATTGTGGCAGAGGCGAGAGGGTCTGGACAGATCCGTCGGCCCGGACCATAATTGCGGGTTCCTCGCCGTACGGATAGGCCCTTTTGGGGTCTGCTCCCGCAACAGCCTGCGGCCAAGGGTGAGTTTCACCCTCGTCCATGAGGAATACGCCGTCCGGCATCAGAGCGCATCAGGTGCCGGGCGTTTTCAGCGGGTTTTGCCGGTCAGTGGCTGGTGAGCCCATGCAACACCGAGAAAGGGAACCGATGCGGCATTACGAGATCGTTTTCATTGTTCACCCCGATCAGAGCGAGCAGGTGCCTGCCATGATCGAGCGGTACAAGGCGCTGGTTGAAGGCCAGCAAGGGGTCATGCACCGGATCGAGGACTGGGGGCGCCTGCAACTGGCCTACCCGATCCAGAAGGTCGCCAAGGCGCACTACGCCCTCATGAACATCGAGTGCAATCCGGCCACGCTGGCCGAACTCGAGCATGCCTTCCGTTTCAACGACGCCGTGCTGCGCCACCTGGTGGTCAGCATGCCCAAGGCCGAGACCGGACAGTCGCCCATGCTCAAGCGCATCCAGCGCGAAGAGGCACGCAAGACCGTGGCGCCCGAAGGCCAGCCGGCCCCGGCAGTCTGACCGTACTGAGGGACAGACCGAACCGAGCGCGGATTGAATCGCCTCGCACTGCACGCCCGCATCGTCGACATCGAAGCCCTGCGCTACACCCCGGCCGGTATCCCGGTTCTGGGCTTGACGCTGGATCACGAATCGACGCAGGAGCAGGCAGGTGGGCGGCGGATGGTCAGGGTGGAATTGGCGGCACTTGCTGCTGGCGCCCCGGCTCTCAGCCTCAAGGCATTCACCGTGGGCAGCCTGATTGCAGCAAGCGGCTTCATCGCACCGCGCAGGCAAGGCTCCAGGGCTCTGGTCTTTCACATCACCGAACTGAACCCGATCGAATCAAAGGATCAATGACATGGCATTCATGCGTCGTGGCAGCAAGGACAAAAAGCCCAAGCGCCCCACCCAGAGCGCGCTCTTCAAGCGCAAGCGTTTCTGCCGATTCACGGCTGAAAAGGTCGAGTGGATCGACTACAAGAACATCGATGTCCTGAAGGATTTCATCTCCGAAAACGGCAAGATCATCCCGGCCCGCCTGACCGGCACCCGTGCCCGCTATCAGCGTCAGCTGTCCGACGCGATCAAGCGGGCCCGTTTCCTGGCCCTGCTGCCCTACACCGACAACCACTGATTCGCGAGAGAACCCCATGCAGATCATTCTTCTCGAAAAGGTCGTGAACCTCGGTGCGCTCGGTGATGTCGTGCGCGTCAAGGATGGTTACGCCCGCAACTTCCTCATTCCCCAGGGCAAGGCCCGCCGCGCCACCGACTCCGCCATCAAGGAGTTCGAGGCCCGTCGCGCCGAACTCGAAAAAATCCAGGCCGATCGTCTTGCCGAGGCGCAAGCCACTGGCGCACGCATGGATGGCATCACGGTGGGTATCAACCAGAAAGCCGGCGTTGATGGCCGCCTGTTTGGTTCGGTCACCAACTTCGACATCGCCACGGCGCTCAATGCGCAGGGCTTTGCCGCGGTCAACAAGGCCATGGTTCGCCTGCCCAATGGTCCGCTCAAGGCCCTGGGCGAGTACGATGTGTCGGTGGCCCTGCATGCCGACGTGGTCGTGCCCGTCAAGGTGGCGGTGAGCCCCGAGGTCTGAGGCACTCGGCCCGCCGGCCAGAAAAAACCCCCGCATGCGGGGGTTTTTTTTATGGATCTAGCGCGGCATGGAGCAGTGGCCGCCACTGGCCACCTGGCCTGAACCGGCCGCAATCACCGGAGGTTCATTGCGAAGATCGACCGGTGCGGAAGCCTGCAAGTCCCAGGCGATGAAGGCCAGCAGCACGATCCAGAAGATGATTTTGAGTGACGTGTTCGAGGCCATCTCAGAATCCGTAACGACGGCGTACCCGCACGCCGATCAGCGTGCCCGCGAAGGCGGCAGGCACCCAGAGCCAGCCGTGCAAACTGCCTGTGGTGATGCCGCTCAGCATGGCGCCCACGTTGCAGCCAAAGGCCAGGCGTGAGCTGTAGCCCATGATGAATCCCGCAAGCAGGCCGATCAGCCACTGTTGCCCGGTGAGGGGTTTGGCGGTCTCGCTGGCGCCTCGGCTGGCCACCCAGAGTGCGCCCGCCAGGATGCCGATGTTGGTGATGGAAGTGACATCAAGCAACACTGTCTGCCCCAGGCGCTCGGCATTGCCCGCCTGACTCCAGAAGGGGTTGGTTGAGGGGTCGAAGAGGCCTGCAGCCGTGACGCCCTTGGCGGCCCACAGGCCGAATCCATACACCACGCCCCAGGGCTGCCCCGCGAGCAGGAGATTGAGGGTGGCCAGCACGGCAAGCACGATGGCGCCTTTGATCCAGCGCGCATCGAGCCAGGCCCGCCCAGCACCGACCCACAGCCGCACCAGCCCCACACTGATGGCCAGCAACAGCAGGGTGATGCCGAGTGCCCCTGCTGTACCGGTTGTTTCGAGCAGCCCGATGGGCTCGGTCTGACCCAGCGCCAGAAAGTGATGCAGGTGTACAGAACCCAGAAAACTGCCCAGGGCGAAGAGGGGCAGGATGCCGGCATTGAGCGGAATGCCCATGCCCGCCTTGTAGAGCGTGCCCGAGCCGCATCCATCGGCGATCTGCATGGTCAGACCGAACACGAAGGCGCCCAGAATCAGGCTGACGCTGGGCGGACCCAGGGCGGCCTTGAGCTCCGGAAACTGCGCCATGAGCGGAATGGCCAGCAGCGCACCCAGACCCAGCAGCAACACCTGGCCCGCGACACCGCGCGGATCGCGGTCCTCGATGAGCTGGCGCCAACCCGTGGTAAAGCCGAACCGAAACCCGGCGAGCGCCATGCCCATGCCGATGCCCACCAGAAAGAGCAGGGCCTGGCGCGTGGAGATCGACCAGATCAGGAAGATGAAAAAGGCGGCCATCGCGGCCGCCAGAGGCAGACGTTTCACAACGCGAAGCTTACTTGAGGTTCTTGTCGGCCCAGAACTTGGCGTCGATCATCAGCTGCTTGGCGCGGTTGGGCACATTGTCCATGGGCAGTCCGCGCGGGTCAGCCGACCAGTCCACCATGGAGCCGGCGTACAGCTTGACGTTCTTCTTGCCGGCCACCTCGGACAGGGCAAACCAGTTGGTGGCGGCCCAATGGCCGGTGTTGCAGAACGAGACGGTCTCCTTGCTGTCGTCCAGCTGAACCTTGGCCGCGACCTTGCGGGCAGCCTCGCCCGTCAGCAGCTGCGAGCTCCCGGGCGTGAACCACTGGGCATGCTCGAAATTGACGGCACCCTTGAGGGTGCCCGGCACCTTGGCCGCGACATGGCGGGTATCCCCCGTGAAAAACTCGGCCGGGCGGGCATCGATCAGATTGACCTTGTTGGCGGCAATCTGCTGGCGTACATCGTCCTTGGTGGCGATCAGCGACATGTCGAGCTTGGGCACGTAGGCGCTGGGCGCGGCATTGCTGGGCTGCGTGTCTTGCGGAAGACCCGCGGCAGCCCAGGCCTTCATGCCGCCATTGAGCACCGACAGCTCCTTCAGACCCAGAACCTTGAGCGTCCAGTACACCCGGGCCGAGGCACCGAAGTCGGTGTCGTCGGCGCCGCTGGACACCACAACAGCATGGGTTTCGGGCGACAGGCCGAGCTTTTGCAACTGACTGGCCAGCTTGTTGATCTCGGGCAGTTCACCCGGATTGCTGGCCGGGCCGCGCCAGCTGCCATAGGGCGCGGAGATCGCGCCCGGAATGTGGTTGGTCCCGTAGGCCTTGCCGTCGCGAATATCCAGCACACGCAGGTTGGGATTGCCGAGCAGCGCCCGAAGTTCTGCGGGCGTGAGCAGGGGCTGGGCCGCCCAGGTCAGGGTGGCGGCGACCAGACCGGCAGCCAGGGCAATGAATCGGATCAGGGCAGACATGGCGGAGCTCTTAGGGCAGAAGAACAAGGGGAAGGCAGAAAAGCGGAATGAAAAAGGGGGAGCAGAGGGGAAACAGAGGGGGAGCAGAGGTGGGAAAACTTTTCGAGTCGTGAATGGTGCCTGCAGGTGGGCTGGGTTGTGAACGAACCAAATGTTCTAAGCACACGCCCTTTGGAGGCGGGTGAGGGCACCCATTGGCGAATCGGTACACTGCCGGCATGAGTTCCGATGACTTTGCCGGCCTGCCTGCCCCGGTTCAATCCGACCCCGAGGTGGCTTCGCTGCGCGTGCCGCCGCATTCGATCGAGGCCGAGCAGTCGGTCCTGGGGGCCGTGCTGCTCGACAACACCGCCTGGGAGAGGATTGCCGATGTGGTGCGAGAGGAGGATTTCTATCGTCACGATCACCGGCTGATCTGGCAGCACCTGGCGCGGCTGATGAACGACAACCAGCCGGCCGATGTGCTCACCCTGCATGACGCCCTCAAATCCACCGCCAAGCTCGAACAGGCGGGCGGTCTGGCCTACCTGAATGCATTGGCCAGCGGCACGCCGTCAGCGGCCAATGTGCGTCGTTATGCCGAGATCGTGCGTGATCGGGCAATCCTGCGCCGTCTGGTGTCAGTCTCGGATGAGATCGCCACCAATGCACTCAACCCGCAGGGGCGGGATACCCGGCAGATTCTCGATGAGGCCGAGTCCCGCGTCTTTCAGATCTCGGAAGACGGGGCTCGCGGTCGATCGGGTTTTCAGGAGCTCGGCCGTGTGCTGGGGCAGGTGGTCGAGCGGGTGGACGAGCTCTACAACCGGGACAACCCCAACGACATCACCGGCGTGCCCACCGGCTTTGCCGACCTCGATCGCATGACCTCGGGCATGCAGCCGGGTGATCTGATCATCGTGGCCGCGCGGCCCTCGGTGGGCAAGACCGCGCTCGCGCTCAACATGGCCGAGCATGTGGCGGTGGATCAGGGGCTGCCGGTGGCGGTGTTTTCCATGGAGATGGGCGCAACCCAGCTGGCGATGCGCTTGCTGTGCTCGGTGGGGCGGATCGATCAGCAACGGCTGCGCACCGGGCGCCTGAACGACGACGACTGGCCGCGTCTGACCCATGCCATGGAAAAGATGCAGGACGCCCAGCTCTTCATCGACGAAACCCCTGCACTCAATCCGCTGGAGCTGCGGGCCCGCGCTCGCCGGCTGGCGCGCCAGTACGGCAAGCTGGGCCTGGTCATGGTCGACTACCTGCAGCTGATGTCGGGCACCGGATCCGGGGGCGAGAACCGGGCCACCGAGGTGGCCGAAATTTCGCGTTCGCTCAAGGCCCTGGCCAAGGAGCTCGACGTGCCGGTGATCGCCCTGTCGCAGCTCTCGCGCGAGGTTGAAAAGCGCAACGACAAAAAGCCGGTGATGAGCGATCTGCGTGAATCGGGCGCCATCGAGCAGGACGCCGACGTGATCCTGTTCATTCACCGCGAAGACCGTTACGACCCCGACTCACCCAACAAGGGCATGGCCGAGATCATCATCGGCAAGCAGCGAAACGGCCCGATCGGTTCGGTCATGCTGACCTTCCTGGGCCAGTACACGAAGTTCGAAAATTTCATTCCCGCGAGGGAATGAAATTTCGGCGAAGGCTCATCTGCGCGAAGCGCAGGTGAAGGCTGCGAAGCAGCCGGCCGAAGCCAAAATGACGTGGTGTGGCGAAGGCTCATCTGCGCGAAGCGCAGGTGAAGGCTGCGAAGCAGCCTAAATTACCCGCATGAACTGCTCGCGCAGCTGAGCATCGGCCTCGAACGCCCCACTGAAGGCCTGCGTGACCACCCGTTCGTCGCCGCGCCGGTCTTCGCCGAGCAGCAGACACAACTGCTCGGCCTGCACCACGCAGGCCCCGCCTAGGGCCTGACCATGCGTCATGAAGGCATCGGCGATGTCGCGGGTCATCCATTCCTGGTAGGTGAATCGGTGCGCGATCGCATCGACCATGCGTGCAATCCGGCCAAAGCCATGCAGCCGTCCGCCGGGCAGGTAGGCCACATGGGCCACCCCCCGAAACGGCACGAGATGATGAGGGCAGACGCCATGAACCGCGATGCCCCGAATGATCACCATGTCGCGCCGCGTATCCTCGAAGCCTTCGCCCAGCGCCTGCGCCGGGTCGCGCTCATAGCCGCCAAGCAGCCGCTGCTGCCAGAGTTCGCGCACCCGTTCTGCGGTACGGTGCATGTGGGGTGCCTGCGGTGCCAGACCCGCCGCGCTGAGCAGTTCATTCACGGCCCGCTCAAAGCGCGGTGCATCGAACGCGCCAACCCGCGGAATGCCGCAGCTGCAGGTGCCCGACCCCAAACCACTGCCGGAGTGAGCCTCTGTACCGGCGTCAGGTCGGGGCTCGGATGAATCCCCGGGGGTCAGGTTGCACAGCATGAAGGGTCTGTGTCCTCAGAGTGCGTCGGTGGCGAAGTCGGCCAGCCTGGAGCGCTCACCCCGCTGCAGGGTCACATGGCCCGAATGGGCCCAGCCCTTGAACCGATCGACCACATAGGACAGACCCGACGAGCCTTCGGTGAGGTAGGGTGTGTCGATCTGGGCGATGTTGCCCAGACACACCACCTTGGTTCCCGGCCCCGCGCGCGTGACCAGCGTCTTCATCTGCTTGGGCGTGAGATTTTGCGCTTCATCAATGATGAGGAACTTGTTGATGAAGGTGCGCCCGCGCATGAACGACAGGGCCTTGACCTTGATGCGGGTGCGGATGAGGTCGTTGGCGGCCGCGCGGCCCCACTCACCGCCCGCGTTGTTGCCCTGATTGAGCACTTCGAGGTTGTCCTCCAGTGCCCCCATCCAGGGCTGCATCTTTTCTTCTTCGGTGCCGGGCAGGTAGCCGATGTCTTCGCCCACCGGCACCGTGGCCCGGGTCACGATGATCTCGGTGTAGCGCTTGTGCTCGAGGGTCTGGGCCAAGCCGGCCGCCAGGGCCAGCAGGGTCTTGCCGGTTCCGGCCTGTCCGAGCAGCGACACGAAGTCGATCTCGGGATTCATCAGCAGGTTGAGTGCGAAGTTCTGTTCGCGATTGCGGGCCGTGATGCCCCAGACCGAGTTCTTGAGGTGCCCGAAGTCGCGCAGGGTCTGCAGCACGGCCGTGCGCCCATTGAGCTCCTTGACCTGGGCCGCCAGCGGCGTGTCGCCCTCGAGGTAGACGAACTGGTTGAGCATGAAGCTCGACACCATCGGCCCGCTCAGGCGATACCAGTGCGATCCGCCCTGCTGCCACGACTCCATGCCCTTGCCATGCCGGTCCCAGAAGTCGGCTGGCAAGGCCAGCGTGCCGGCGTAGAGCAGCTCGAGGTCATCGATGACCTGGTCGTTGTGATAGTCCTCGGCACGCAACCCCAGGGCGCGCGCCTTGATGCGCATGTTGATGTCTTTGGACACCAGCACGACCTGACGGCTGGGATGTAGCCGCTGCAGGGCCTGCACGACGCCCAGGATCTGGTTGTCAGCCTTGCCGGTGGCAAGCGTGGCGGGCAGGCTGGTCTCAAGTGCCTCGGTCTGCAACAGCAAGCGGCCGCGGGCTTCCCGGTGACCCAGCTTGGCCAGGGCAATGCCCGCCTCGATTCCATCGGCCACATCGCCCACCAGGGCATCGAGTGAGCGGCTCACCTGGCGGGCATTGCGGGCCACTTCCGACATGCCCTTTTTGTTGTTGTCGAGTTCTTCGAGCGTGACGATCGGCAGAAAGACGTCGTGCTCTTCAAACCGGAAGAGGCTGCTCGGATCGTGCATCAGCACATTGGTGTCGAGTACGAAGAGCTTGACCTGCTCCGGGAGCAGCGCGGTGGTCGCAACCTCTTGGGCCGCCTGTTTCTGGCGGGGTCTTTGCCGGCGCGTGCCTGCGGCCGAACGGGTGGTTGATCCTGGCGCCCCAGCCTCGGCGGGATCAGGTTGCCGGGCCTCAATGCCCGAGGTGACCCCGGGCGAGGGCACCGCCTGCAGCAGCGCGGCACGAGACGCTCCAGTTGCGGTCGCGGGGCGGGCCGGGACGATCTGCGCTGCCGAACGGTTCAGGGTCTGTGACGCAGGCGCGGATCGCCGTGCCGGGCTGCTCGAGGTTGCGGGGGCAGATGCAGGCGTTGCGGGGCCCTGTTCTGCGCCGTCAGCGGCCGTCTTGCGACGCGCCCGCGCGATCACGGCATCGTTCAGATCCAGCAGGGTGGCGGGTCGGGTGGGAGCCTTGGGCAGCGGCATGATCAGCCCGCCGTCGGGCGTTGGCCCTTGAGTGCCTGAGCCGCAGCGAGCACCTGCTCAACATGCCCGGGCACCTTCACGCCTCGCCACTCGCGGGCCAGGGTGCCATCGGCGGCGATCAGGAAGGTGGAGCGCTCGATGCCGCGCACCTGCTTGCCGTACATGTTCTTCATCTTGATGACTTCGAAGAGGTTGCAGACCGCTTCGTCGGCATCCGAGATCAGTTCGAAGGGCAGCTCGAGCTTGGCCTTGAAGCCTTCATGCGAACGCAGGCTGTCGCGCGAGATGCCGGCGACCTCACAGCCGGCCTTGCGAAAGGCGGCATGGGCCTGGGCGAAATCCGCACCCTCGGTCGTGCACCCGGGGGTGTTGTCCTTGGGATAGAAGTAGAGCACCAGCGCCTTGCCGCGCAGGGCCGACAACTGAAACTCACCCCCGGTGGCGGGGGCCTGAAAATCGGGAACGGCTTGACCGACAGAGACCGGCATGAACAACCTCCAAAAGGCCAAACGACGATAGCACAGGCGGTTTTCGGGCCTGTGAATGGCTGATGGTGCCGCTCAGAAGGGCTGCCCAGATCCGCTCAGAGCGGCAGCAGCGCGGCCAGCACCCGTCGGCCCTCGGTCATGAGGATGTTGTAGGTTCGACAGGCCGCGGCCGTGTCCATGCACTCCACGCCGATGCGCCGGGAGGCGAGGGCATTGATCAGCCTGGGATGGACGAAGCGCTGCCGGGCCCCGGTGCCCAGCAGCACCAGATCGGGCTGCAGAGCCGCAATCGCGTCGAAGTCGGTGGCGGCTAGCGCCTCGAAGCCTTGGACCGGCCAGGTCAGCACATCCGCCTCGGGCTGAACCAGCAGGGCACCCTCATGCCGGACCGCATTGATCTCGATCCAGCCAGGGCCGTAGCCAGTCACCGTGCGCAGGGTTCCTGCGGCTTGCGGATGCAGTTTCATACCGGGAAATCCTTGAAAATACGGTACATTCTAGGTTTTTTCCGGCCTGATTTGCCTCCTCTCATGAGCTCCCCAAGAGAATTCTCGCGCATCAAGCGCCTGCCGCCCTATGTCTTCAACATCACCGCCGAGTTGAAGATGGCCGCACGGCGTCGCGGCGAGGACATCATTGACATGAGCATGGGCAATCCCGACGGGCCCACACCGCAGCACATCGTTGACAAGCTCGTCGAGGCCTCGCAGCGCATGGACACCCATGGCTACTCGGTCTCCAAGGGCATCCCGCGGCTGCGCAAGGCCATTGCCGACTGGTATCAGCGTCGCTACGCGGTGGAGATCGACCCCGACTCCGAGGCCATCGTCACCATCGGATCCAAGGAAGGTCTGGCCCACCTGATGCTCGCCACGCTGGATCGTGGCGACACCGTGCTGGTGCCCAATCCGAGCTATCCCATCCACATCTACGGTGCGGTGATTGCCGGCGCCGACATCCGCTCGGTTCGCATGACCCCGGGGGTGGATTTCTTCAGCGAACTTGAGCGTGCCATTCGAGAGTCCATTCCCAAGCCCAAGATGATGATCCTGGGTTTTCCGAGCAACCCCACCGCGCAGTGCGTGGACCTGCCGTTCTTTGAGCGGGTGGTGGCGCTGGCGCGGCAGCACGACATCCTGGTGGTGCACGATCTGGCCTACGCCGACATCACCTTCGATGGCTACGTGGCGCCCTCGATCATGCAGGTGCCAGGCGCTCGCGACGTGGCGGTCGAATTCTTCACCATGAGCAAGAGCTACAACATGGCCGGCTGGCGCGTGGGCTTCATGGTGGGCAACAAGGACCTGGTGGCCGCGCTCGCGCGCCTGAAGAGCTATCACGACTACGGCACCTTCACCCCCATCCAGGTGGCTTCCATTGCTGCACTCGATGGCCCGCAGGAGCCGGTGGAAGAAATCCGGGCCACCTATCAGCGTCGTCGCGATGTACTCGCACGGGGTCTTCACGAGGCGGGCTGGATGGTCGAGGTACCCAAGGCCTCGATGTACATCTGGGCCGAGATTCCCGAGCCCTACCGGGCTCTGGGGTCGCTGGAGTTTGCCAAGCGACTGCTGGCCGATGCCAAGGTGGCGGTCTCGCCCGGTATCGGCTTTGGCGACTATGGCGATGGCCATGTGCGCTTTGCCCTGATCGAAAACGAGCAACGCATCCGCCAGGCGGTGCGTGGCATCAAGGAAATGTTCCGCAAGGACGGGCTCGTCGCCCGCGCTGCGGCCTGAACCGGAAACCATCATGACCCAGGCAGCCCCGAGCGGCGCCGTTCGTGTCGGCCTGCTGGGCATCGGCACGGTCGGCTCCGGCACCTTCTCCGTTCTTTCGCGCAACCAGTCCGAGATCACCCGCAGAGCCGGCCGCGAGATTCGCATCACGGCTGTCGCCGACCTCGACACGGCGCGGGCCCGCAAGCTGGTGGGCGATCAGGCGCGCGTTACCGACGACGGTTTTGCGCTGGTGCGCGATCCCGAGATCGACGTGGTGATCGAGCTGATCGGTGGCTACGGCGTGGCGCGCCAACTCGTCATGCAGGCCATCGAGCACGGCAAGCATGTGGTCACTGCCAACAAGGCCCTGATCGCGGTCCATGGCAACGAGATCTTCGCGGCCGCCCGGGCCCGCGGCGTGATCGTGGCCTTCGAGCCGGCAGTGGCCGGTGGCATTCCCATCATCAAGGCCTTGCGTGAGGGCCTGACCGCCAATCGCATCGAGTGGATCGCCGGCATCATCAACGGCACCACCAACTTCATCCTCTCGGAGATGCGCGACAAGGGCCTGCCCTTTGCGCAGGTCCTGGCTGAGGCCCAGCGCCTGGGCTATGCCGAGGCGGATCCCACCTTCGACATTGAAGGGGTCGATGCCGCCCACAAGGCCACCATCATGTCGGCGATTGCCTTCGGCATTCCAGTGCAGTTCGACAAGGCCCATGTCGAGGGCATCTCCAAGCTGCAGTCCGAAGACATTCGCTATGCCGAAAAACTAGGCTATCGCATCAAGCTGCTGGGCATCACCCGCCGCCGGCCTCAGGGCATCGAGCTGCGCGTGCATCCCACGCTCATTCCCTCGCATCGCCTGATTGCCAATGTGGAGGGTGCCATGAATGCGGTCTGGGTCAAGGGCGATGCCGTGGGCCACACCATGTACTACGGCAAGGGTGCAGGCTCCGAGCCCACGGCCAGTGCCGTGGTGGCCGATCTGGTGGACATTGCCCGCACCATGACGATCGATCCCGCCCAGCGCGTGCCGCATCTGGCCTTTCAGCACGATGCCATGGCCGATCTGCCCATCCTGCCGATGGCCCAGATCGAAAGCGCCTACTACCTGCGACTGCGGGTGGCTGATGAGCCGGGCGTGCTGGCCGACATCACTCGCATCCTGGCCGATGGCGGCATCTCCATCGATGCCGTGCTGCAGCGTGAGCCGGCCGAGGGCGAGCGCCAGACCGACATCATCCTGCTCACCCATGTCACGGTCGAGCAGCGCTGCAACGAGGCCATCACCCGGATCGAGGCGCTGCCGACCGTGCTCTCCGAGGTCACCCGCATCCGCCTCGAGGATTTCAACTGATGCGCTATCTCTCGACCCGCGGCGGCATGGCGCCGCAGTCCTTCACCGAGATTCTGCTCGGTGGCCTCGCACCCGATGGCGGCCTGGTGGTGCCCGATCGCTATCCCGCGATTGATGCGGCCACGCTCGAGTCGTGGCGCTCGCTCAGCTACGCCGATCTTGCCTTCGAGGTGCTCTCGCGCTACGTCGATGACATCGACCCGGCGGTGCTGCGCGACCTGATTGCTCGCACCTACACTGCCGAGGTCTTTGGTTCGCCCGAGATCACGCCGCTGTCCACGCTCGAGCCCGGCCTGCATCTGCTGCATCTGTCCAATGGCCCGACCCTAGCGTTCAAGGACGTGGCCATGCAGTTGCTGGGCCGCCTCTTTGAATTTGTGCTGGCCCGCGACAAGACCACCCTCAACATCCTGGGCGCCACTTCGGGCGATACCGGCAGTGCAGCGGAATACGCCATGCGGGGTCGCCAGGGGGTGCGGGTCTTCATGCTCTCGCCCACCGGGCGCATGAGCCCGTTTCAGACCGCGCAGATGTTCTCGCTCACCGATCCGAACATCTTCAACATCGCGGTCGATGGCGTGTTCGATGACTGCCAGGACATGGTCAAGGCCGTCTCTAACGATCTGGCCTTCAAGGATCGATACGCCATCGGCACGGTCAACTCCATCAACTGGGCCCGCGTGGTGGCGCAGGTGGTCTATTACTTCAAGGCCTGGTTTGCGGTTACGGCCCCCGGGCAGTCGCAGCCGGTGTCGTTCAGCGTGCCCAGTGGCAACTTCGGCAATGTGCTGGCGGGCCATATCGCCCGGCGCATGGGTCTGCCGATCCGTCGCCTGGTGGTGGCCACCAACGAAAACGATGTGCTCGACGAATTCTTTTGCACCGGCGTGTATCGCCCGCGCAAGACCGCCGACACGCACCAGACCAGCAGCCCGTCCATGGACATCTCCAAGGCCTCGAATTTCGAGCGCTTTGTCTGGGATCTGCTGGGTCAGGACGCACCCCGCACGGCAAGCCTGTGGCAGGCCGTCGATCGTCAGGGGTTTTTCGATCTCTCGGGCACGCCCGAGTTCGCGCGCATCGAGTCCTTCGGGTTCGTGTCGGGTGCGAGCCACCATGCGCTGCGCCTGCAGACCATCCGCGACACGCATCAGCGCTACGGCCGCCTGATCGATACCCACACCGCCGATGGCATGGCGGTGGCGGCCCACTGGCGTGAGCCGGGTGTGCCCATGGTGGTGCTCGAGACGGCGCTGCCGGCCAAGTTCGAGGCCAGCATTCAGGAGGCCCTCGGGCAGGCACCGCAACGGCCCGCAGCCTATGCGGCGATCGAGTCGCGGGTGCAGCGGCATACCCGCATGCCAGCCGAAGTCGGCCTGCTCAAGCGCTACATCGCCGAGCGCGCGCCGGCCGTGCGCTGAGCGCGCGGGCCACGGTCATGAAGGTTTTCGGCTTTGCCGGCCGCTCCAACGCCGGCAAGACCACCCTGATCGAGGCGCTGATCCCGCGGTGGGTAACTCGCGGGCTGCAGGTGGGCGTCATCAAGCATGCCCATCACGGCTTCGATATCGATCGGCCCGGCAAGGACTCCTGGCGTCATCGTGAGGCCGGTGCCTCGCAGGTGCTGATCAGTTCGGGACAGCGCTGGGTGCTGATGCATGAGGTGCGAGACGCACCCGAGCCCACCCTGGCCGAATTGCTGCAGCAGTTTGCGCCCTGTGACCTGGTGGTCGTCGAGGGCTATCAGCGCAGTGCCCTGCCCAAGCTCGAGGTGCATCGCGAGCAGGCGGGCCATCCCTGGATGTTCCCCACCGATCCTTCAATTGTCGGGATCGCGTGTGACACCCAGCCACCGGGCGTGCTCCCGGTGTTTGACCTCAACGACTATGATGCGATCGCATCCTGGATCCTGTCGCGGGCCGTGCCCGTTGAATCGCTACGCTCTGGCTCATGAACCGTCCTGCTCTGCTTGATTTCGATGAAGCCCTGGCCCAGTTGCTGAGCCGGGCCCATCCGGTGTGTGGTGAAGAAACCCTCGACACCCAGCAGGCACTCGACCGGGTACTGGCCCAGGACCAGCGTGCCATGCTCGATGTACCCTCGCTCGACAACAGCCAGATGGATGGCTGGGCCGTGCGGCGTGCGGAGGTTCTGACCTCGCAGCAGTTGCAGCAGGGCTTGCCGGTGAGCCAGCGTATTCCGGCCGGCGCGGTGGCCCAGCCGCTGCAGCCGGGCACCGTGGCCCGCATCTTCACCGGCGGGTTGATGCCCGAGGGGGCCGATGCGGTCATCATGCAGGAGCAGGCCGAGGTCCTGGGTGACACCGTGCGCTTTGCGCAGGTGCCGGCACCCGGTGAATGGATCCGACGTCGGGCGGAGGACATTCGCACGGGCGAGGTCATCCTGCCTGCAGGCACGCGCCTCAATCCCCAGGCCCTGGGTCTGGCGGCCTCGGTGGGGATTGCCCGTTTGCCGGTGCGCACGCGCCTGCGGGTGGCGTGCTTTTTCACGGGCGATGAACTGGCCATGCCGGGTGAGCCCCTCAAGCCGGGCGCGCTCTACAACTCCAACCGCTTTGTGCTGAGGGGCCTGCTGGAGCGCCTGGGCTGCGAGGTGACCGATCTGGGGATCGTGCCCGACAGCCTTGAGTCCACGCGCGCCGCCCTGCGCCAGGCGGCGCAGGTGAGCGACCTGATCGTCACCAGCGGCGGCATGTCGGTGGGCGAGGAAGACCATGTCAAGCCGGCCTTGCAGGCTGAGGGCCAGCTCATCACCTGGCAGATCGCGATCAAGCCCGGCAAGCCCCTGGCCTGGGGCGAGGTGCGCCGGGCTCAGGGCGGCAGCGCCCAGTTCATCGGATTGCCGGGCAATCCGGTCTCGAGTTTCGTGACCTTCCTGCTGTTTGTGCGCCCCTTCATCGCCAGGCTTCAGGGCCGCGCCGACGCCACGCCCCGTTCGCTGCCGATGCGGGCCGACTTCGACTGGCTGCGCCCGGACCGCAGGCGCGAGTTCCTGCGGGTGCGCCGCAACCCGCAGGGCGGCCTCGATCTCTTTGCCAACCAGGGGTCGGCCGTACTCACTTCCACCGTGTGGGCCGATGGGTTGGTGGACAACCCGGCCGGTGCACCCATTCGTCGAGGCGATACCGTGCGGTTCCTGAGCTGGAATGAGCTCTCATGAAGGAGATGCGGCTCGTGTGCAGATCGCCGGGGCGAGAAGTGATCTCGACGCGTGGGGTGTCATGAAGATCACGGTGCTGTTCTTTGCGTCCTTGCGCGAGGCTCTGGGCTCCGAGCGCGAGGTGCTCGAAGTGCCGGCGCAGGTCGCGACCGTGTCGGCTTTGAGGAGCTGGCTCGCAGAGCGTGGTGGCGTCTGGGCCGATGCGCTGGGCCCCGGCCGCGCGGTGCGGGCCGCTCTGGATCAGGCCATGGCTCAGGGCGATGCGCTCCTTCATGAGGGTGCCGAGGTGGCCTTCTTTCCGCCGGTCACGGGAGGCTGACGATGCCGGTGCGGGTTCAGGAGCAGGATTTCGACCTGAGTGCCGAGGTTGCCGCCCTGCGTGCGGGCCGGCCTCAGGTGGGGGCTGTGGCGTGCTTTGTGGGCACCGTGCGCGATCTCAATCAGGGCACGGGCGTCTCGAGCCTGACGCTCGAGCACTATCCCGGCATGACCGAAAAGGCGCTCCAGGGCATCGTGGATGCTGCAAAGGCGCGCTGGACCCTCGATGAAGTGCTGGTGATCCACCGGGTGGGGTGTCTGGCGCCGCTCGATCAGATCGTGCTGGTGGCGGTCACTTCGGCCCACCGGGGTGAGGCGCTCGCGGCCTGCGAGTTTGTGATCGACTGGCTCAAGACCGACGCCCCCTTCTGGAAAAAGGAAGTCACGCCCGAGGGCGCTCGATGGGTGGATGCCCGCGAGACGGACGAGGCCGCAGCTGCACGCTGGGGCGGGCGGTGAGTTTGCCTGTGGCTCAGGGCACCCTGGCCACGTTGGCTGCGATTGCGCTGGGCGCCGTGCTGGGCGCATGGTCACGCTGGGCACTGGGCCTGTGGCTCAACCGCCCCGGGGCTGCGTTGCCGCTGGGCACGCTGCTGGCCAACTGCGTGGGCGGGCTGTTGATCGGCGCGCTGATGGCGCTCATCGAGCGCAAGCCCGAATGGGGCGCACTCAGGCCCTTGCTGATCACCGGCTTTCTGGGTGCACTCACCACCTTCTCGACCTTCTCGGCCGAATCCCTCGCGCTGATCCAGCGCGGGGCCTGGGGCAGTGCGCTCGTGCACACGCTGGCCCATACGCTGGGCGCCTTGCTCGCCACCGCCATCGGCTGGCGTTTGCTGCGGGCCTGAGGGGCGCATCAGTCTGATGGCTTGGTTGCCGCACGAAGTTCAGCCTGCACGCCGCTGGGCCATAACCTATTATGATAGGTAAAGATCAGGCGTTGATGCGGCGATAAGCCACCACAGAGCCCGGCAAGAGTCAAACAAACGAGGAGCACGTGCCGTGAGCAACACCCCACCGGCCTTCAAGGGTCGCATTGGTCGCACCATTCCCGAATCCAAGCCGCATTGGCAGGAATTCCCCAAGCCCCGCGAGGGCGCACCCAATGTGGTGGTGATCCTGTTCGATGACACGGGCTTTTCGCACCTGGGCTGCTACGGATCGACCATCGAGTCGCCCAACATCGACGCACTGGCCGCAGCCGGCCTGCGCTACACCAACTTTCACACCACCGCCCTGTGTTCGCCCACGCGCGCGGCCCTGCTCACCGGGCGCAACCACCATTCGGTCGGCATGCGGGGTCTGGCCAACTGGAATACCGGCTTTCCGAACTGCACGGGCGGAGTGACCCGCAGTGCGGCCACCCTGGCCGAGATGCTGCGCCCCCAGGGCTACTCCACCTTTGCCGTGGGCAAGTGGCACCTGACCCCGATGGAAGAGACGTCGGCAGCAGGGCCCTTCGATCAGTGGCCGCTTGCCCGCGGGTTTGATCGCTACTACGGCTTCCTGCAAGGCGAGACCGACCAGTACGCGCCCGAGCTGTACTGCGACAACCGTCCCATCGATCCACCCCGAAAGCCCGAGGAGGGCTATCACCTGACCGAAGATCTCATCGATCAGGCGCTGGGCATGCTGCGCAGCCAGAAGTCGGCCATCCCCGAAAAACCATTTTTTCTCTATCTCGCCTTTGGCGCCACCCATGCGCCCCATCAGGCCCCGCCGCGTTACATCGAGCACTACAAGGGGCGCTTCGATGCCGGTTGGGATGCGGTGCGCGAGGAGTGGTTCGGCCGCCAGAAGGCCATGGGCATCATTCCGGCGGATACCGAACTCGCTCCGCGCAATCCCGGGGTCAAGCCCTGGGCTGATCTCAGCGCAGACGAGCAGCGTGTGGCCCTGCGCCTGCAGGAGGCCTTCGCCGGTTTCCTGCATCACACCGACGAGCAGATCGGCCGACTGGTGAGCTTTCTGAAGGACATCGATCAGCTCGACAACACCCTGATCATGCTCATGTCGGACAACGGCGCGAGCCAGGAGGGCGGGCCGATCGGCGTGATCGATACCTTCAAGTACTTCAATGGCATTCCCGAGACACTCGATGAGACCCTTGCACGCATCGATGACATCGGTGGGCCGCTCTCGAACACCAACTACCCCTGGGGCTGGGCGCAGGTGGGCAATACGCCGGGCAAGCGCTACAAGCAGAACACCCATGGCGGGGGCATTCGTGATCCGCTGATCGTGCATTGGCCGCGCGGCGTGCACGACAAGGGCGGCATCCGTCGGCAGTTTCACCATGTCACCGACATCACGCCTACCGTGCTCGAGGTGACCGGCATCAGCGCACCCGATTCAGTCAATGGCGTGGCCCAGATGCCGGTGCATGGGCTGTCGCTTGCCTACACCTTCGATCCAGCCCACCGCGACGAGCCTTCTCGCAAACCTTCACAGTATTTCGAGATGTATGGCCATCGGGCGATCTGGTCGGGAGGCTGGAAGGCGGTCTGCTATCACCGCGAAGGGCAACCCTTCGAGTCGGATCAGTGGGAGCTCTATCACGTCGACCGAGACTTCTCCGAGTGCCACGATCTGGCGGCCAGTCATCCGGACAAGCTTCGCGAGATGGTCGATCTCTGGTGGATCGAGGCCGGCCGCTATGGGGTGTTGCCGCTCGATGATCGCAAGGCCCAGCTGTGGTCGCCCACACCGCGTGCCGGCACACCGCGCAATCGCGAGCGCTATGTGATGTACCCGCCGGTGGCGCACATGAGTGGCGAGGTGGCGCCATCGCTGGGCAATCGCAGTTTCACGGTCACCGCCGAGCTTGAGCGCAGCGCGGCGGGACAGCAGGGTGCCTTGTTTGCGGTGGGATCGATCAACAACGGCATCGCCTTTTATGTGCTCGGCGATCGACTGGTGTTTGATTACAACCTGTTCTCCCACCATCACAAGGCGGTCTCGGATCGGCCAGTGCCGGTGGGTGCGAGCACGGTGTCGGTTCATTTTGAAAAGACCGGTGAGACCGGCGTGGCCACCCTGTCGATCGATGGTGTGGTGTGCGGCTCGGTGGCCGTGCCCCGGGTGCTGCGCATGATCTCGTCGTATGGCATGGATGCCGGGCGCGACAGCGGCTCGCCGGTGAGCGATGACTACGACGTGCCCTTCGAGTTCCAGGGCCGGATACGGCGACTGGTGTTCGAGATGCCCAAGCGCAACAAGCGTGATGAAGCGGCGTCTCGGGCCGCGGAATCCGCCAGTGCCATGTCGCGCCAGTGAGCTGTTGTCTGCCCGATCACGGACGGGAGTGGCAGGCTGCCACTGCGGGGGCCGGTGC
>Ga0255101_1000037_pt1 | contig 38565 bp, 32 predicted proteins | sample Colum_Colum_RepC_2_FD_188588 | JGI IMG/M metagenome (GOLD analysis project Ga0255101, IMG submission 188588) | Freshwater microbial communities from Columbia River, Oregon, United States - Colum_Colum_RepC_8d | ecosystem: Environmental > Aquatic > Freshwater > River | place: USA: Oregon...
CGAGCCCGATGACATGTAGGACTCCACCACACCGGTCGCCAGCGCCTGGGAGAGTTCGGCCGCCTGCACCGTGACGGGCTGAGCGCCGATCAGGTCGGCAATCTTGGCCGTGGACGGGCTGTAGGCACGCCACTTGACCTTGCGCATGTCGGCCACTGAATTGATCTCCTTTTTTACATAGAGACCTTGCGGGGGCCAGGGCACCGAGAAGAGCAGCATCATGCCCTGCTCGGCCAGTTTCTTTTGCAGGACGGGCTTTTGGGCCTGATACAGCTTCATGGAATCCTTGTAGCCGGTGGCCAGGAAGGGAATGCCATCCAGTCCGAACAGCGGCCACTCGTTTTCAAAATTCACCAGCAGCACTTCACCGACCTGAGCCTGCCCGGATTGGACGGCGCGTTTGATCTCGGGGGCCTTGAACAATGAGGCATTGGCATGCACGGTGATCTTGAGCTTGCCTGCGCTGGCTTTTTCAACATCCTGCGAGAACTGCACCAGGTTCTCGGTATGAAAGTTGGTCGCGGGGTAGGCGGCCGGCAGGTTCCATTGGGTTTGGGCAACGACACTCGATACGCCCAGGGCGAGGGCGGCGCCAGCAAGCAGGGATTTCATGAGAGGGTCTCCGAGGGGGAACTCGAATCGACGGCAGGCCTTGGGCCTGCAGCGGCGACTGGTTGAGCGGCCATCAAGGCTTCAGAATGGCGCTGATGGACAGGTGCGCAAGGTTAGGGGGGCAGGGCGTGGGCGTCAACCAGAGCGTGGCGGGGCCTTCAGCCCAAGGCGATTCCGGGCATCCGGCCTCTGCAAAGGAGAGCACTCCGGCGTCGAGGGCCCCGGGGGCATCGGAAGGATTCATTGGGCTGTTGCAGCTGCAGACGCGGTTTCCCAGACCTCCGGGCGATATTGGCCATCCGCAGACCTTTGATTTTCCGGTGGTGCGACGCATCGTGTCGCAGGCCACCGCGCAGGCGGTCGTGCGTGACGATCCCACGGCCCTGGCACAGCGATTCATCGATGCGGCCCTCCAGTTGCAGGCCGAAGGAGCGCGGGCCATCACCACCAGCTGCGGCTTTCTGACCCTGATGCAGCACGACATCGCACAAGCGCTGCGCGTGCCCTTTGCGGCCTCGGCGCTGTCGCAGGTGGCCTGGATCACGCCAATGCTCGCTGCGAATCGGCGGGTCGGGGTACTGACGGCCGATGCGGCCGCACTCACGCCTCGTCACCTGCAGGCCGTGGGTGCTCCGATGGATACGCCTGTTGCGGGCCTGGATCCCGCGGGCGAATTTTCGCGAACCCTGTTTGAAGATCGCCTCACGCTGGATCAGGGCCGAGCCGAGGCCGAGGTGCTCGAGATGGCCGGTCGTTTGGTGAATGCCCATCCGGAGCTGGGCGCTCTGGTGCTCGAATGCACGAATCTGCCGCCCTACCGGGGGGCCATCCAGAGAGCCACGGGGCTACCGGTCTACGATTGCAATACGCTGGTGCGCTGGCTCTGGCTGGGCGTGAGTGGGTTCCGGTAAGAAGCGCTTTCAATCCTTGCGGCGCGGGTCTGCGCAGCTTTCTGAGCACGCTGATGCTGAGCGCCCTGATAAGGTCCTTCACTCTTTTTCTGTTTTCAAGCCCTTACTACTTTCTCGTCTGCGATGGCCCCGATCTCCGATTCCTCGACCCTCAAGCGCTGGCAGTTCTGGATTGATCGGGGCGGCACCTTCACCGACGTGATCGGTCGCAAGCCCGATGGATCCCTGGTCACGGCCAAATTGCTCTCCGAGAATCCCGAGCACTATCCCGATGCAGCCACCGAGGGCATTCGGCGATTGCTGGGCCTGGCCCCGGGGCAACCGGTGCCTGCCGGCCTCATCGACGCCGTCAAGATGGGCACGACGGTTGCAACCAACGCGCTGCTCGAGCGCAAGGGTGAGCCGCTGGTGCTGGTGGTCACGCGAGGTTTTGCCGATGCTCCCCGGATCGCCTACCAGAACCGGCCTCGCCTGTTTGATCGTCAGATCGTCTTGCCCGAGTTATTGCACCGACGGGTGATCGAAGTGAATGAGCGGGTCGATGCGCAGGGCCAGGTGGTGGCACCGCTCGACCGAGCGCATGCCCAGGCGCAACTGCAGGCCGCCTTCGATGAAGGCCTGAGGGCCGTGGCCATCAGCCTCATGCATGCCTATCGGCAGCCCGCCCATGAGGCCATGCTGGCCGCGCTCGCCCGCGAGATCGGATTTACGCAGATCTCGGTCTCTCATCAGGCCTCACCCCTGATCCGCTATGTGGCCCGAACCGACACCACCACGGTCGATGCCTATCTTTCGCCGGTGCTGCGTCGCTATGTGGATCGGGTGGCCCAGGGCTTGCCCGGTGTGCGTCTGCAATTCATGCAATCCAATGGCGGCCTGACCGATGCCCGCAGTTTCCAGGGCAAGGACTCCATTCTGTCGGGTCCGGCGGGCGGTATTGTGGGGATGGCCCGGGTGAGTCAGGCAGCGGGGCTCGATCGCGTGATCGGCTTTGACATGGGCGGCACCTCAACCGATGTGTCCCACTTTGCGGGCGAGTTCGAACGGGAATTCGAGACCCAGGTGGCAGGGGTGCGATTGCGTGCACCCATGATGAGCATTCACACGGTGGCTGCGGGCGGTGGATCCATCCTGCATTTCGATGGCGCGCGCATGCGTGTGGGGCCAGACTCGGCAGGTGCCAATCCCGGGCCGGCCTGCTATCGGCGCGGAGGCCCGCTCACGGTGACTGATGCCAACCTCATGGTGGGCAAGGTTCATCCCGATCACTTCCCCCGGGTGTTTGGCCCCAACGCCGACCAGGCGCTTGATCGCGAAGTGGTGGTGCGCGGGTTTACCGAGCTGGCGGACCGCATTGCACAGGCGTCCGGCCAGCGCATGAGTGCCGAGCAGGTCGCCCAGGGCTTCATCGATATCGCCAACGCCAACATGGCCAATGCCATCAAGCGCATCTCGGTGCAGCGCGGCTACGACGTCACTCGCTATGCGCTCACGGTCTTTGGCGGCGCCGGCGGGCAGCATGCCTGCGCGGTGGCCGATGCCCTGGCCATGTCAACCGTTCTGGCCCATCCGCTTGCCGGCGTATTGTCGGCCTACGGCATGGGCCTGGCCGAGCCGGCCGCCCTGCGTGAAGCCTCGATCGAGGCGGTTTTTGATGCAGCCGGCGTGCAGCAGGCCAAAGACCGATTGGCCCGGCTGGAGCGGGAGGCCCGCGACGAGCTTGAGCAGCAAGGTGAGCCTGCATCCGCACTGAGAGCCACCTTGCGCCTGCACCTCAAGTACCAGGGCACCGATACGGCGCTCACCGTGGTCCTTGATGAATTGCCGGCCATGGTGCACGCCTTCGAGGCCGCCTATCGCCAGCGGTTTTCGTTTCTCCTGACCGGCCGCCCCTTGGTGATTGAAGCGGCCAGCGTTGAGGTCCGCAGCCCCAGAGCCTTGGAGGAGGTGGAGCCTTCGGCGGTCGGGGGGCAGTCAAATGCAGCCAAGGCTGAGGCCGGGGCGGCATCGGATCAGGGCGCCGAGGCCCGGGCTGCACTCACGGTTCCCATGTTCAGTGAGGGCCGCTGGGTTCCGGCCCCGATGCATCAGCGCACCGACCTGCAGCCGGGCCATTGCGTCACCGGGCCGGCCATCGTCTCGGAGGCGACCGCCACCACCGTTGTCGAGGCTGGCTGGCAGGCGCAGTGCACATCGCGCGGCGATCTGCTGCTGCAACGCGTGAGCCCGCGCCCCCAGAGTCAGGCCCTGGGCACGCAGGCCGATCCAGTCATGCTCGAGATCTTCAACAACCTCTTCATGTCGATTGCCGAGCAGATGGGCTACCGTCTGCAGAACACCGCGCATTCGGTCAACATCAAGGAGCGACTCGATTTTTCGTGTGCGGTGTTCGATGCCCAGGGGGCTCTGATTGCGAACGCCCCGCACATGCCCGTGCATCTGGGCTCGATGGGTGCGAGCGTGCAGGCCGTGATTGCCGACAATGCCGGTTCGATTGCGCCGGGTGATGTCTTTGTGCTCAATGACCCCTACCGGGGCGGCACGCACCTGCCCGATGTCACCGTCATCACGCCGATCTTCGATGAGGCCGGCCGTGAGGTGCTGTTCTGGGTGGGGTCGCGAGGCCATCATGCCGACATCGGCGGACTGACCCCGGGCTCCATGCCGCCCGACAGCCGCCATGTGGATGACGAGGGCGTGCTGCTCACCAACATGCGTCTGGTGCGTGATGGGCAACTCCAGGAGGCAGAACTGCGCGCGCGACTGGCGGGGGCCCGCTATCCGGCGCGCAATCCGGATCAGAACGTAGCCGACCTTCAGGCTCAGATCGCCGCCAACGAGAAGGGGCGCGAGGAGCTGAACCGCATGGTGAGCCAGTTCGGTTTGCCCGTAGTTCAGGCCTACATGCGACATGTTCAGGCCAATGCCGAGGCCTCGGTTCGGCGCGTGATCGGTGCGCTCAAAGACGGCCACTACACCCTGGCCATGGACAACGGCGCCGTGATTCAGGTGAAGATCACCGTGGACCCGGTGGCCCGCACGGCCTGCATCGACTTCACCGGCACCTCGGCCCAGCAGGACAACAATTTCAATGCGCCGCTGGCCGTGACCACGGCGGCCACGCTCTATGTCTTCAGGACGCTCGTTGACGACGAGATCCCCATGAATGCCGGCTGTCTTGCGCCCCTGCAGATCATCGTGCCGCAAGGCTGCATGTTGAACCCCAGGCACCCCGGGGCTGTGGTGGCCGGCAATGTCGAGACCTCGATGTGCATCACCAACGCCCTGTATGGCGCGCTCGGCGTGATGGCAAGCGGGCCTTGCACGATGAGCAATCTCACCTTTGGCAACGATCGGTATCAGTACTACGAAACCATCTCGGGAGGCTCGGGTGCGGGCGGTCGCTTCAATGAGAGCGGCATCCTGATCGATGGATTCGCCGGAACCTCGGTGGTGCAGACCCACATGACCAACTCCCGGCTGACCGACCCCGAGGTGCTGGAGTTGCGGTTTCCGGTGCGCCTGGAGGCCTACACCGTCCGCCGCGGATCGGGAGGCACCGGGCGTTGGCCCGGTGGGGATGGCGGTGTGCGGGTGCTGAGGTTTCTTGAGCCCATGACGGTCTCCATGCTCGGCAACAACCGGGTCACCGCGCCGGCGGGTGCCGGCGGGGGGCAGGCAGGCGCGCGGGCTCACAACTATGTGCTGCGTCAGAGCGGTGCGATTGAACCCATGGGCCATATCGGCAGCGCGCAACTGCTGGCAGGCGATTGCTTCGTGGTCGAAACACCCGGCGGCGGAGGGTTTGGAGGGGGGCCGTTATAATTCGCAGCTTCCTCCCTGTGGGTTCGCCGGCGGTCTGATGCTCTGGGTTGCCTGCCACCACATCCCGTTGACGGCGGGTCCGTCCAGATTTTCCTCGCGGTGACTTGCGCATGCCCGAAGCCCTCCTGTTGCGCGGTGGCGCAGCGCTGACCGATTTTCGCCGTGATCGTCTGCTGACCGAGTTGCAGAAGGTCGATGCCTCGGTGGTCGGCCTCACGGCCTGGCATATCCACGTGGTGTTGTCGGAAACACCCCTGTCCGAAGACACGCGAGCCCGCGTTGCAGCCCTGCTTGACGACGGTGTGGCAGCGGTTGAAGCCCCGGCGGGTAGTACGGAGTTCTGGGTCTTGCCGCGCCTGGGCACCATCAGCCCCTGGTCGAGCAAGGCCACCGACATCGCGCGCGTGTGCGGCCTGCATGAGGTGTCACGGATCGAACGCGGTACGGCCTATGGCCTGCGATTTCGCAAAGGCGTGGGCGGCTTCATTGCCGGTTTGCTGGGAGCGGGGTCGCGAGGCCAGGCCGAGCAGGCGCTGACGCAGACCCAGGCGCTTGAGACCCTGGCGCCGCTCAGCCGACTGCTGCACGACCGCATGACCGAATCAGTGGTGCTGCCGCAGACTCTATCGTCTGCACTGGCAGCCCTTTTTGCCGAACTGCCCGGCAAGCCCTTGCAGACCGTGCCGGTCTTGCATGATGGTCGTGCAGCACTGGAGGCTGCCAACCGCGACATGGGTCTGGCCCTGTCCGACGACGAGGTGGACTACCTGCTTGAAGCGTTCAGAGCCCTGCAGCGCGACCCCACCGACGTCGAACTCATGATGTTTGCGCAGGCCAATTCCGAGCATTGCCGCCACAAGATCTTCAATGCGAGCTGGACGTTCGATGGCCAGGCCCAGGAGATCTCACTCTTTGGCATGATCCGACAGACCCATGCGGCGCATCCGCAAGGCACCGTGGTGGCCTATGCCGACAACGCGGCCGTGCTCGAGGGCGGGCCTGTGGAGCGGTTTTTTGCAAGGGGTCAGGCCGGTGCAGCCTACGGCTGGAAGCCCACCCTGCAGCATGCGCTGCTCAAGGTCGAGACCCACAACCACCCGACCGCCATCTCACCGTTTCCCGGTGCGGCCACGGGATCGGGCGGTGAAATCCGCGATGAAGGCGCCACGGGGCGAGGTGCACGACCGCGCTACGGGCTCACCGGGTTTTCGGTCTCGGACCTGCGCATCCCCGGGTTCGAACAGCCCTGGGAAACCGCTCAGACCGTCACTGCCCCCATCGATGGCCGCCCCGACACGGTACCCGCGCTGGGCGGCCCGGAGCGCATTGCCTCGCCGCTCTCCATCATGATCGAGGGCCCCCTGGGTGGAGCGGCCTTCAACAACGAGTTCGGCCGGCCCAACCTGCTGGGCTACTTTCGCACCTATCAGCAAACGCTGGAGGGCCTGACCCGGGGCTATCACAAGCCCATCATGATCGCGGGTGGTGTGGGGGATCTCGATGCCGACCACGTGGGCAAACAGGATCTGCCCGAAGGCTCGCTGCTGATTCAGCTCGGCGGCCCGGGCATGCGCATTGGCCTGGGCGGAGGCGCTGCCTCCAGCATGGGTGCAGGCAGCAATACCGAACAGCTCGACTTTGATTCCGTCCAGCGCGGCAACGCCGAGATCCAGCGTCGGGCCCAGGAGGTCATCAATGGCTGTCGTGCCCTGGGTGATGCCAATCCGATTCTGTCGATTCACGATGTGGGCGCCGGGGGCCTGTCCAATGCCTTCCCCGAAATCGTTGATGGATCCCACCGGGGTGCGCGCTTCGACCTGAGCCGCATCCCCCTGCTGGCCAGTGGCCTGTCGCCTGCCGAAATCTGGTGCAACGAGTCGCAGGAGCGCTACGTGCTTGCGATCGCACCCGATCAGCTGCCCGTGTTTGATGCCCTGTGCCAGCGCGAGCGCAGCCCCTATGCCGTGGTGGGCACCGTTACCACCGAGCGTCAGCTGGTGTTGGCCGATCTCACCCACGAACACGGCCACGATCAGACGCGCCCGGTCGATCTGCCCATGGAGGTGCTGCTCGGAAAAGCGCCACGCATGCATCGCACGGGGGCTCGCCGCACGCGGTCCGATCCGCCGGTCGAGGCGGTGGGGTTCGAGCTCGAGGACATCGCAAAGCGGGTTTTGCGACTACCGGCTGTCGCGAGCAAATCCTTTCTGATCACCATCGGTGATCGTACGGTGGGTGGGCTGAGCAGCCGCGACCAGATGGTTGGCCCCTGGCAGGTTCCGGTGGCTGATTGCGCGATCGGACTGACCGATTACCGAGGCGTCACGGGCGATGCCCTGGCGATGGGCGAGCGCACGCCGATCGCCGTGATCAATGCTGCGGCTTCGGCTCGCATGGCCATCGCCGAGACGGTCACCAACCTCATGGGCGCGCCCATTGCGGCGATCGATCAGATCAAACTCTCGGCCAACTGGATGGCCGCCTGCGGTCCGGCCGATGAAGATGCCGACCTGTTCGAGGCCGTTCAGGCCGCGAGCCAACTCTCGATCGCGCTCGGGCTCGCCATTCCGGTGGGCAAGGATTCGCTGTCCATGCGCACGCGTTGGACCGATGCGCAGGGCAGGGCTCAGGAAGTGGCCTCGCCGGTCTCGCTGATCGTGACGGGCTGGGCTCCGGTGGCGGATGTGACCCGCGCGCTCACGCCCCAGTTGCGCACCGATGAAGGCCCGACCGTGCTGATCCTGCTCGATCTGGGCGCGGGACGCCAGCGCATGGGCGCGTCCGCATTTGCGCAAGTCACCCAACAGCTCGGCGATGCTGTTCCTGATCTGGACGATCCTGCGCTGCTGGCCAGTGCCTTTGCCAGCGTGCAAAGCCTCTCGGCCCAGGGGCGTTTGCTGGCGCTGCATGATCGCTCCGATGGCGGACTCTTCACCACGGTTTGTGAGATGGCCTTTGCGGGCCATTGCGGCGTGACCCTCAACCTGGACATGCTCACCATCGACCCGCATTCAGCGGACTGGGGTGACTTCAAGATTCGCCCCGAACAGGTGGCCGTGCAGCGCAACGAGCTCACCCTCAAGGCACTGTTCACGGAAGAAGCGGGTGTGGTAATGCAGGTTCGCCAGGCCGATCGTGATGTCGTGCTTGGCGCATTGCGCGAGGCCGGGCTGGCTCGCCATGCCCATGTGATCGGCCGCGTGAACGAGCGCGACGCGATTGAAGTCTGGCGCGATGCCAAAAAGATCTGGTCGGCGAGCCGCGCAGAGCTTCAGTCGGTCTGGAGTGAAACCTCCTACCGTATCGCGGCGCTTCGCGATGATCCTGAGTGTGCTCGCGAGGAGTTCGAGTCGCACGGACAGGGTCGCCAGAGTCCGCTGCTGGTATCGCTGAGTTTTGACCCGGCCGACGACATCGCGGCGCCCTTCGTGTCCCGCGGCATTCGCCCGCGGGTGGCCGTACTGCGCGAGCAGGGGGTCAACAGCCATGTTGAGATGGCGGCGGCCTTCGATCTGGCCGGATTCGAGGCCCACGATGTGCACATGACCGACCTCATCGATGGCCGTGTCGAGCTCGATGCCTACTCGGTTCTGGTGGCGTGTGGCGGATTTTCGTATGGCGACGTGCTGGGTGGCGGCTCGGGCTGGGCCCGGACCATCCTGTTCAACGCCCGTCTGGCCGAGGCGTTCTCACAATTCTTTGCCCGCTCCGATACGCTGACCCTGGGCGTATGCAATGGTTGCCAGATGCTCTCCCAGCTCAAGGCCATCATTCCCGGCGCACAGGCCTGGCCACGATTCCGGACCAACCGCTCCGCCCAGTTCGAGGCCCGATTTGGCATGGTGGAGGTACTCGACTCGCCCTCGGTCTTTCTGTCCGGCATGGCGGGCTCCCGACTGCCGATCGCGATTGCCCATGGCGAAGGACGTGCCGTGTTCTCGTCCGAGAGCGACGCCGCTCAGGCGATTGGCGCGCTTCGGTTCACTCAAGGCGAGGGTGAGGCGGCCATGCACTATCCGGGAAATCCCAACGGCTCGCCCGGCGGGCTTACGGGCTACTGCAGTGCCGACGGACGGGCCACCATTCTCATGCCCCATCCGGAGCGGGTGTTTCACATGGCTCAGTGGTCCTGGCGACCGCAGTCCAGCCAGCAGGGCCATGCGCTGGCGGCACAGGGCTTATCGCCCTGGATGCGCCTGTGGCGTAACGCCCGAAAACAGATCGGTTAAGCCTCCTGCATCCGGTGTCCACCGGATGCAGGGTTGGCGCGTTGAGCAGGTATCGGTCCGATCGGGTCTTGCCTGTCAGAGTCCTTTACAGGCACTGCCCCCCGGATTGTCCAGGGCCTCAACCACAACCGGATGCCTGCCATGACCGCCCGAAAAACGCTTGTCACACAATCCCGCGCTCGCCTGGCGACGCTTCTTTTGACCGGCATCGCTGCAACGGCCAGTCTGCCTGCCCACGCAGGAGGCGATGTCGTCGTGGGCACCCTGTTCGGTGCGGGCGCTGGCGCGCTGGTGGGTCAGGCCTTGGGCGGCAATCAAGGTGCGGTGGTGGGCGGCGTGATCGGTGCCGTTGCCGGCAACGCCATCGCGTCTTCAGACCATCGACCGGTTCACTACGGTGGCTACGCTCAAGGCGGTCACGCTGCTTACGGCGCCACGGTCCACTATCGCCAGCCTGGCTGGACCACCTACCATGCTCCAGCACCCCAGGTGGTCTGGGCGCCCCCACCGCCCGTCCATTACGCACCGGCGCCGGTTTATGTGGCGCCGCGCCCGATTTACTACCCGCCGCCCGCTGTGGTGTATTCGCCGGCGCCCCATCACTATTACCGGGGTCATCATCACCACAAGCGACACCACTGGGACTGAATTCGACAGATAGCTGGCCCCGGGTCGGTCTGCACGGCCCGCGGAATCAGGCCTGTGGGCCTTTGATATGGATCAGGCCGACGGAATGAAGTCCGGGTCGTCCTGGTGCTTGCGTTCAAACTTCAGAAAGTCGTAGTAACCGCACTTGGGCCCATCGGGGTACTCCCTGCACACACTGGGCCTGGCTGCATAGATCGTGCAGCGGCGCTCATCGGTATCAAAAAACCGGCAGATCGAACCATAGACCGTGTCCTTCTGATGGCGAAGGATGCGCTCGGTCTTGTCGTACATGCGGGTGAATTTGCGAGCGGCCTCTTCCGGGGTCAGATCAAAGTGCTTGGCCAGCCGCTTGAGGTCGCTGTCCTTGACCTCGATGCGCGGATAGCTGCAGCAATAGCCGGGGCATTTCGAACAGTCGTATCGAACGGCGGGGGTGCTGGTCTTTGCAGTCATGAAGGGGGAGTCTCGAAGTGATGTGGAAGGTTGTTTGCGGCCGAATCAGAAAGCGTTTTTAACATCAGCAAGCGTTTGGATCGTCAGCACGCGGTTGGATCGTCAGCAGGCGCTCGAAACCGATCGGCAACTGTTGGTGTTGTTCAATGAAAAAAGCTTCGACCCCTCGGAATGAGTTTCAGCCTGCAACCAGCCCCGTCGCCCACAGAATGAATGACACGCTCGCGGCGGCGAGCACGGTACCCAGTGCCAAGGCCGCACCAATCGGGCGCACATTCACCCCGTAGCGCTGCGAGAGAATGAACACATTGCTCGCCGTCGGTAGGCCGGCGCCCATGATGCCAACGGCCGCCAGGCGCCAGTCCACCTGCAGGATCCACATCAGCAGGGCGACCAGCAGCGGGTGAACCAGAAGCTTGAGCGCAACCAGTCCGCCGGTGGGCGCATCGAGCTCGATCTTGCGCTCACCGAGTGAGGCGCCAATCGCAAAGAGGGCACAGGGGCCAGCGGCCTGGGCGAGGAGTCCGATGAAGGATTCTGCGGTTGCGGGCACCGGAATCCACCCAGCCGAAACCACCACACCAGCCACGAGCCCAAGGATCATCGGCGTGCGCAGCAACCCAAGCAGGGCGAGCCGGATACGTGCAGCCGTGCCGTCAGTTGCTGCGGTTCCAGAGGCTGTTCCGGAAGCCGCTCCAGAGTCTGCTGTGGAGGCTGCTCCGGAGCCCGTTGTATCGGCACCTCGATCCTGAGCAAGGCTCTGGGCCTGACGGCCCCATTCAAACAGCAGGATGGTGATCACGATCACCATCAGAATATCGACCAGCAAGGCCATGACCATCGCCGGCATCAGGGTCGGGTCGCCGAGTTGTGCGGTCAGCGGCAAACCCATATAACCGACGTTGCCGTGGGTTGCCGCAAAGGCCACGCCGGTGCGCTGTTGTGGATTCGGCGCAGCGGACTTCGGCGCCAGCCAGCGCGAACCAAACAGCATCAGCAAGGCGGCAATCGCAAACGCGGCCAGAAAGCGCAGATCGGCGAGTTGGCCAGGCGACTGCGTGCTCGCCGCCCGGTACATCATGGCCGGCAGAGCGAACATGAACACGAACGCGTTGATCCCGCTGGCCGCCTCCGGGCTCAGAATGCGCCGGCGCGCCGCGATCCAGCCGCACAACACCAGTGCGAAGACAGGCAACGTGACATGCAGAACACTCAGCATCTGGGATCGGGGGGACGGACGACCGGCAAGCGCGCGAGGCTACGCAAGCCCGAGGGCCTTCGTCAAATGAGGCGTACCCGCTCGCAGCGAACGCTTGAGAAAACGTCCCGGGTCAATCGCCCGGGCGAGTCGTTCGTTGAGCACCGACGGTGTATTCGAGAGACAGGCCGCCACATGCTCGGCCGCTGGCAGACACCACAGCAGGCCTCGACCGCCCAGCCCTGAAATCATCCACAGGCCTTCGACCCGAGGCAGGGGCAGACGGTCGTTTCGAAGCAGAGCCGGCCACTCGCGCTCGAGCGCGAACAGATCCGGGACTGCACCGACCATGGGCAGATGGTCACGAACCGAGGCGCGCGAGCCCACAGGAAGAGGATCGAACAGGGGCTTGCTTGATTCGCTCGCTTCACCAGCAAATTCTTGGGTCTCCCCACCGCTTCCTGCACCCGCTGCATACGGTGCATCCGCAGCATCCGGCGCATCCGGTGTATCCGCTGTATCCAGCGAACGAGAATCCGTACGAAGCGGGCCGTCCGGTCCGCAGAGCAGACGCCCATCGGGCAGAGGAATCTGATAACCCTCACCCTGCAGGCCGATCACCTGCCGGGGCGCGTTGATCGGCACCTGACTGATGCTGCTTTGCGCCTGGCGGACCTGCCAACCGCCTGCGGCAAGAAGGGTAGAGGGGGCAGCGTTGTGAGGGCCGACGATGTCTCGCAGCAAGTCCGAGCTTCGCACCCCGGCGCAGACGACGGCCACGGATGCGCTCACCCTCTCGGTTTGATCGTCCGATTGCGCCAGCCAACCCTGCGCATCGGCGTGCAGAGCATCGACGGTAAAGCGCCGGATCTGCAGCCGACCGGTCTGCATGGCCTCCTGTTGCCAGCGGCCCAGCAGTGCGTGCGGCTCCACGGCACAGGGCTGACGCCACAACAGCCCCTCAGGCTGAGCCTGAAGCGGCCCATCGGGCCAGACCTGGGCCAGGCGCTGAGCCTGGTCCATGGGCATGCGTTGCAGACGAGGGAGATTCATCCAGCCGCCCGCCAAAGGCTCAGCGGTTCCAGCATCAGCGGCGAGCAGGGCGAGAGCAATTCTCGACAGGCCGCTGGCCGGGGAGTCATCCGGTGAATGCGCGGGATGAACCGCCAGCGCGGGCTGTCGGCTGCCGGCCTGCGGGTCCTGGTCATCAATCAGGGTGACCTGCCAGTCGCGCCGCACGAGGGCGCGTGCGAGCGCCGTGCCAGCCAGGCCCGCGCCCAGGATGAGTGCAGATCGTGGGATCATGCCGACATGATGCATCCATCGTTGATGCATCAATTGTTGATGCACCGATCGTTGATGAGTTCATCATCGATGAATCCTTCGTTCATTGGAGTCGTCCGTGCCCGATTCGACCGCTCATGCTGAAATTGCTCAGACCCCGCAACAGGCCCCGCAACAGGCCCGGTCTGAACAACTGACAGACACCGCCTCACAGCCGATCAAGGACCACGCACGCGACCGACTGCTGCAGCGCACCGGCGCTTGGTTTGATGAAGGCGGACTTTTTACGGTGCTGGCCCCGAGGGTGGCCTGCCCCTCCGAAAGCCAGGATCCGAAGGGCGCGCCTCACCTGCAGACCTATCTCTCAGCCCACCTTCAGCCCGCACTCGAGGCGATGGGTTTCGCGGTTGAAATCCTGCCCAATCCTTCGGGCAAGGGAGGGCCGCTGTTGATTGCCGAGCGCATCGAAGACGCCACCCTGCCCACGGTTTTGGGCTATGGCCATGGCGATGTGATCCGAGGCCAGGACAGCAGCTGGACTCGCGGCGAGGGGCCCTGGACATTGTCCGCTGATGGGGACCGTTGGTATGGCCGCGGCACCGCCGATAACAAGGGCCAGCACAGCATCAACCTGTGTGCGCTGGAACAGGTGTTGCGTGCCCGGGCCGAGGAGCAGGGGCTCGCGAGTGCTGACTGGGCCAAGGCACGGTTGGGCTTCAACGCTAAGTGGCTGATCGAGACCGGCGAAGAAGCGGGCTCCCCGGGCCTGCATCAGGCCTGTCGCACCTGGCGGGATCGGCTCAAGGCTGATGTGCTGATCGCCTCCGACGGCCCGCGTCTGCAGCCCTCACGGCCCACGATGTTCATGGGTTCACGGGGCGCCATGAACTTTGATCTGGTGGTGGATCTGCGTGAAGGCGGGCATCACTCGGGCAACTGGGGTGGGCTGCTCGCCAACCCGGGGCTGATCCTGGCGCACGCGATCGCGAGCATTGCCGATGAGCGCGGCAGCATCCGGGTGCCCGAGTGGCGCCCCAATTCACTGACGCCCGCGGTGCGCGCGGCGCTCGAGGGGTTGGAGGTTGATGGGGGCGAAGGCGGCCCGAGCATCGATGCCGACTGGGGCGAACCCGGACTCACGCCCGCCGAGCGGGTGTTTGGCTGGTGCAGTTTTGAGGTGCTGGCCTTCGAGACGGGCAACCCGGCCCAGCCCGTCAATGCGATTCCGCCACGCGCTCGGGCGCACTGCCAGTTGCGCCATGTGGTGGGCATCGATGCCACCGACATCCTGTCGGCCTTGCGTCGGCACCTTGATGCTCATGGCTTTGACCAGGTGCGGGTGGAGAAATTTCCCAAGGGCGAATTCCCAGCCACGCGCCTCGACCCGGACCATCCCTGGGTGAAGTGGACCGCACGCTCGATTGAGCGCAGCACCGGTCAGGCGCCTGCGATCCTGCCCAATCTGGGCGGCTCACTGCCCAACGATGCCTTCAGCATCGATCTGGGCCTGCCCACCGTCTGGATTCCGCATTCCTACCCGTCGTGCTCGCAGCATGCGCCCAACGAGCATCTGCTCGCCTCGGTGGCACGCCAGGCCCTCACTCTGATGGCGGGGGTGTACTGGGATCTGGGAGAGGCGTCAGCTCGCCCACCCGCACCCCGAGCAGGCGCACCGGCCGCCTGAGCTGGGCGCGCTGCAGGCATTCAAAGGCCAGCAGCGCGATATCCCCGGTCTGATGCAGGGGCCGGTCCACGGTGCGATCGCGGGTCAGACTGCGAAAGTCGGAGGTTCTGACCTTGATCCCCACCGTGCGGCCCGCATAGCCGCGCCTGCTCAGATCGGCGCTCACCTGTTCGCATAACCTGAACAGGGTGGCCGCGAGCGACGCGGCATCGCGTTGTGGATGCAGATCCTGCTCAAAGGTGGTTTCGCGGCTGCGGGACCGGGGTTCAGGGTCGAGCTCGAGCGGTCGATCGTCCTCGCCGCGGCTCACCCGCCAGAGCCAGTGGCTGTAGCGGGGCGTGAAATGCTGAGCCAGCCAGGCTTCATCTTTTTCGGCCAGCTCGCCGATGGTGCGAATCCCCAGGGCTTCAAGGGTCTGATCGGCCTTGGGACCCACCCCGGGAATCTTGCGCGCAGGCATCGGCCACAGCCGGGTCTGGAACTCCTGCGGACCCACAATGCTGATGCCACGAGGTTTGTCGAGGTCGGAGGCGATCTTGGCAATCAGCTTGTTGGGGCCGACACCGATCGAGCAGGTGAGCCCGGTGGCTTCGAGCACGGCCTGCTGCAGCTGCTGCGCCAGGCTGCGGGTGGAGCCGGGCAGGCCGGTGAGATCGAGATACACCTCATCAATGCCGCGATCTTCCATGCGCGGCGCGATGGCCAACACCGCCTGCTTGAACCGGCGTGACATCTCCCGGTAGCGATCAAAGTCCACCGGCAGAAAGATCAACTGGGGACACAGGCGCGCAGCCCGCGACAGCGCCATCCCCGAATGCACGCCAAAGGCCCGCGCCTCATAGGTAGCGGTGGTGACCACGCCCCGCCGCGTGGGGTCACCTCGCCCGCCGATGGCAACCGGCTGGCCGCGCAGGTCGGGTCGGCGCAAGAGCTCCACCGACGCGTAAAAGGCGTCCATGTCCAAATGCCCGATGCGGCGAATCGATTCCCAGGGCTGCAAGCCGTCCATCCAGACATCTTGCTACAGTCTGCGCATGCATGACTTTGAGGCGCTGCCCACGGGCCCCACCGACAGCCTGACCGATGTCTTCGGTCTGAGCGTGGGGCACTTCACCGATTCCCGCCGACCCACCGGCTGCACGGTCGTCCTGTGCCCCGAGGGTGCGGTGGCGGGTGTGGATGTGCGCGGGGCCGCTCCGGGCACGCGCGAGACCGATCTGCTCGATCCGGTCAATACCGTCGACCGCGTGCATGGGGTCTTGCTGTCGGGGGGCAGTGCGTTTGGCCTGGCCGCCGCCCAGGGCGTGGTGGACTGGCTGCGCGAACGCGGGCACGGCTTGCCGGTGGGCCCCACGCAGGTGCCCATCGTGCCGGCTGCGATTCTGTTTGACCTCTGGATGGGGGACCCCGCCATCACGCCGGATGCCGCCAGCGGGCGCGCGGCCTGCGAGGCGGCGCATACCGGGCCGGTGGCCCTGGGTTCGGTCGGAGCGGGGGCGGGTGCCAGCGTGGGCAAATGCTTTGGCATGCAGCACGCCATGAAGGGCGGCATCGGGTCGGCCTCCCTTCGCCTGGGGGATGTGACCGTGGCTGCTCTGATTGCGGTCAATGCGGTGGGCGATGTCCGTGATCCGGTGAGTGGCCGGCTGATCGCCGGAGCACGCTCGAACCAGACCCTGCGAAACACGGCGTTTTCCTTGCTGGCGCAGGCGGCAGGCCTCAATACAGAGGCAGCAGGCAAGGCCATGGAGCCCAGCGCGCTTCCGGGGCGGGGTGAAGCGACCACCATTGGCCTGATTGCGACCGATGCTGTGCTGGACAAGGTGGGCTGCACCCGCGTGGCCCGCGTCGCTCATGACGGCCTGGCCCGGGCCATCGACCCCGTACACACCGCGTGGGACGGGGATACCCTTTTTGCGCTCTCTACAGGCCATCTGAGGAATCAGTCCGCGCAGGCCGGATCCTCGGGCGCTGAAGGCAGCCTTGCCGTGAGAACGGCCAGGAAAGAGGTTGCAACTTCGATCTCGCCTCTGGTGCTGGCCATAGCCGCAGCCTGGGTCACGGCGCGCGCCACCGTACGAGCCGTGCAAAATGCCACCCGCGTGAGGGGGCCGGGGGTGCCGGACCTTCCCACTTTCGTCGATCTGCAGCGCTCAACTTGATCGTTCGTCTTGATCGCTTGATTTACCTGAACCGTTTGGCCTAATCGCCTGCGAAAATTTGATTCGTATGCTTTGTAGAGCCACTGCATTTGGCTCGTGCGCTTCGGAAAACCGCTGTGAGTGAGAGCGTCAGACATGACTGAACCGACCCCCCGCCTGAGCCCGCGCGACTGGGCCAGTCATCCGCCCAGCCTGAGTCCGGCCTATGCCTCCAGTGTGCTGCGCTCGCCCACGCGGCCGCTGATCCCGATCGCGGCCAGCCTGGCCGAACTCGCTCAGCCGGTGTACGGCCACGACATGATCGGCGCGCTCGACCACGATCTCACCCGCAATGCCGCACGCAATGGCGCGCCGCTGGGCGAGCGCATCATCGTGGCCGGCCGCGTTCTGGATGATCAGGGGCGGCCCGTGCCGCACACGCTCATCGAGGTCTGGCAGGCCAATGCGGCAGGCCGCTACATTCATCGCATCGATCAGCACGATGCGCCGCTCGACCCGAACTTTCTGGGGGCAGGGCGTACCCTGACCGATGCGCAGGGACGCTACCGCTTGCTCACCATCAAGCCGGGGGCCTATCCCTGGGGTAACCATCCCAATGCCTGGCGCCCTCAGCACATTCATTTTTCGCTGTTTGGCGCCCATCTGGGCTCGCGCCTGGTGACCCAGATGTATTTCCCGGGCGATCCGCTGCTCGAGCTGGACCCGATCTACAACAGCGCTCCGGCCGGCGCCCGCGAGCGCATGGTGGCGCAGTTTTCAATCGACCTGACCCAAGAAGGCTTCGCCCTGGGCTATGTCTTTGACATCGTGCTGCGCGGCCTGCAGGCCACCCCGATGGAGGCAGCAAGATGAAGCAGACGCCCTCTCAAACCGTGGGCCCGTACTTTGCGTATGGCCTGGTGCCTTCGCAGTATGGATACGAACTGAACAGTCTGTGGGGGTCCGATATCGCCGAGCCCGGATGCGCGGGCGTGCCCGTCACCCTCATGGGCCGCGTCTTCGATGGCCAGGGCGAGGCCGTGTTCGATGCCCTGGTTGAAATTCAGCAGGCCGATGCGCAAGGCCATCATCTGCACAGCCTGGAGCAGGCCAGAACCACGGGCTTTCGGGGCTTTGGCCGGATGGGCACTGGCTCGCGCGAGGATCGCTGCTTTGTGTTTCGCACGATCAAGCCCGGCGCCAGTGCCGATGGCCATGCGCCGCATCTGGACGTGATCCTGACCCTGCGCGGACTGCTCAACCATCTGTACACCCGGATCTATTTCGAGGAAGACTCGGCGCAACACGCACGCGACCCGGTGCTGGCGCAGGTGCCGCCCGAGCGGCGTGCCACCCTCATGGCCAGGCCTGATGCCACCGGTGTGTACCGGTTTGATATTCATCTGCAGGGCCCTGAAGAAACGGTGTTCTTCGATGTCTGAAGCTCGCACGCAAGTCGTCATCATCGGTGCAGGCCCGGCCGGTCTGCTGCTCGGTCATCTGTTGCATCGCGCGGGCATCGACACCCTGATTCTCGAGCGCCAGTCCGGCGATTACGTGCTGTCACGCATCCGGGCGGGTCTGCTCGAGGCCGGAACCTGCGAGCTGCTGACCGAGGTGGGGCTGGGCGAGCGACTCGCCCGCGAGGGTCTGGTGCACGAAGGCATCGAACTGGCTTTCGCCGGCCAGCATCACCGGATCGATCTCACCGCGCTCACCGGCAAGCGGGTTACCATCTATGGTCAGACCGAAGTTACCAAAGACCTCATGCAGGCACGCCAGGCCAGTGGCGCGCCGGTGGTCTATGAAGCCGAATCCGTGCGCATCGAGGGGCTGGGTGAGGGCCCCGGACATGAGCGCCCGGTGGTGCACTGGCGCCATGCAGGCCAGGACCATTCGGTGCGCTGCGACTATGTCGCAGGCTGCGATGGCTATCACGGCGTGTCGCGTGCCAGAATTCCTGCCGATGTGTTGCGCACCTATGAGCGTGTCTATCCCTTCGGCTGGCTGGGCATCCTCACCGACACCCCCCCTGTGTCGGACGAACTCATCTACGCGAACCACGAACGGGGCTTTGCCCTGTGCACCATGCGCTCGCGCACCCGCAGCCGCTATTACCTGCAGTGTGCGGTCGAAGAACGCCTCGAAGACTGGCCTGACGATCGCTTCTTTGAAGAGCTGCGCCGCCGACTGCATCCCGAGACGGCGTCTCGCCTGATCGAAGGGCCGTCCATTGAAAAGAGCATTGCGCCCCTGCGCAGCTTTGTGGCCGAGCCCATGCGCTACGGCCGGCTGTTTCTGGCGGGCGATGCGGCGCATATCGTGCCGCCCACGGGCGCCAAGGGACTGAATCTTGCGGTCGCCGATGTACGGGTGCTGGCCCAGGCCCTGGAGGCTGCAATCCGGCATCACAACGACCTATGGCTGGATCGCTACTCCGCAACCTGCCTGGATCGCGTCTGGAAGGCGGTGCGGTTTTCGTGGTGGTTCACGATGATGATGCACCGCTTTCCGGAGGATTCGGATTTTGATCGACGCATGCGCGATACCGAGCTGGCCTACCTCGTGGGCTCAAAAGCGGCTTCGACCTCGCTCGCCGAAAATTATGTCGGCCTGCCTTTCCCTGTTCTATGAGTCGACACCCTCAGTGCAGGCTAACTCATGATGCGTGTCGATCCATCACTAAGGACGATCCATAGCGAAGGTCGATCCGCCTGTCAGATCCACTCGTCATTGCTCGCGGCGTGCTTTCCAGAGCAATAGCGCAACGCCGCCCGTGATGAGACTGAAGACATAGAAGGTCACGGTCAGCCCCACCAGGGCGGCCACCAGACCGAGCAGCACGGGCGAAGCGATCTGCACCAGACTCACCAGGGTCATGCGCAGACCCGAACCCTCGCCTGCACGGCCCGCCGGGGCCGCCATATGCAGGGCCGACATCAGCAGGGGCTGGGCCACGCCCGGCCCGAAGCCCAGCACGAACGAGATTGCCATCAGGATCTGCAGTTCGCTCGCCTGAGGCAGCACCGAAAACCCGAAGATCACCAGCACCATGGCGATGCCGATGTAGCGTGAGGGTGTGGCCCAGCGGCTGATCCAGGGCATGAGGATGCGCACGGTGAGTGAGCCACTGGAAAACGAGGCGATGACCAGGCCGACTGACGACGCGTTGAGCTCGATGCGATGGGCATGCAGGGGAATCAGGAACTGAAAGGCATCCCAGACCGCCGAAAAGAGCAGGGAACTGACCAGCAGGATGCGAAAGGACCGCGTGCCCAGGAGCTCGAAGGCTGTGCGCCAGACCTGCAGCGGATTGCGTGAAGGGGCTTGTTCCACCGGGGCCGGGCCACTGGCCCGTCGCCCGCCCTGGGGCAGGTGCTGTTCAAACCCAAAGCGGCTGCAGGCCAGCCAGACCACACCCGCAAGCAGCCCAAGTACGGCAAACGCCATGTCGTGCCCGGCATGGTCGATGACCCAGCCCGCCAAAGGAGGGCCCACCATGCCCGAGACCGAAAACCCCATGGTGAGCAGATTGAAGTTCGCGGTGCGCTCCTCGGGAGATCGGCCCATTTCGCCCGCCGAGTGCTGCATGCCCAGATGAAAGGCCATGTTGCCCAGGCCAATGCAGGCTGCCGCTAACACGAAGGTGGGGGCATGGGGCATCAGGCCTGCGATGGCCGAGCCCGCCACGACCAGCAGGGCACCGACCATCATGGGTTTGCGTACCCCCAGCCGATCGATCAGCTTGCCGCCACGCACGGCAAAGAGCAAAGGCATGAGGGCGAACACCGCCATCAGCGGGCCGATGATCGCGGGCGAGAGCTGGGCATGAACCGCAGCCAGAGCCGTCGTGAGGCGAGCGCCCACGCAGGCGGTATACATCGTCGCCCCGATCAGAAAGAGTCGGCGCATCGGGATCGACGCGCGCGGTCGCACGGCCCCGCTCACCGGCCCTTGAATACCGCGGGCCGTTTGTTCAGAAAGGCCTGTACGCCCTCACGATGGTCTTCGGTCTTGACGAGCAGTCGCTGAAGCTGGGCTTCCATCTCCAGCTGATCGGCCAGGCCATTGCGATCGCTGGCCACCAGGGCCTGCTTGGCCGCCTGCAGGGCCAGCGTGGGCGAGCGCGCCAGACGAAGCGCGATGGCCCGGGCCTCGCTCATCAACTGATCATCCGGATAGACCTTCCAGAGCAGACCATATTCACGCGCCTCCTGGGCGCTGATGCGCTCAGCCAGCATGATGAGGGCGCGGGCCCGCACATCGCCCACCATGCGCGGCAAGAACCAGGTGCTGCCGCAATCGGGCACCAGGCCAATGCGGCCGAAGGCCTGCAGGAAGGTGGCTGATTCGGCCGCAAGCACAATGTCGCAGGCCAGCGCCAGACTCATGCCGCCGCCTGCAGCCGTGCCATTCACGGCGGCCACCACCGGTTTGCCACACTGGCGGACGGCCAGAATCACCGGGTGATAGCGCTGACGCATGGCGTCTTCGACATCCTGATTCGTCTGCGACGACAGCCCATTCAGGTCGGCGCCTGCGCAAAATCCGGCACCCGTGCCGGTGATCAGCACGCACCGCACCGCATCGTCGTTTTTGGCCTGGCTGATGCCATCGAGCAACCCCTGGAGCAGGGCAGGGCTCATGGAATTGAGCACCTTGGGGCGATTGAGGCGCAAGGTGAGCACGCCATCGGTCAGATCCGACACCACCACGGTGCGGGGATCCTCGGTCAGGGTCTGAAGGGGGGCGCTGGTCGACATGCCTGGGATCTCGCTTGGGTTCTTGGATGTGGGAGGTTGATGCGGCTGGATGGCTTGGCGGTGGCCTGGATCAGCTGCGGGGCACGATGCCCATGGTCTTGGCGATGATGCCCATCATCACCTCATCGGCGCCGCCGCCAATCGAGCCCAGGCGGCTGTCGCGCCAGTAGCGGTTGACGCGGGTCTCTTCCATGTAGCCCATGCCGCCCCAGAACTGCACGCACCAATCAGCCACTTCGCGGGCCACGCGGGCGTTCTTGAGCTTGACCATCGAGGCCAGCTGAGTCACGTCCTGGCCACCGACATAGAGCGCCACCGCCTTGTGGAATAGGGCGCCCAGGGCCTCCACCTCGGTCTGCAGCTCGGCGAGCTTGTACTGGATGTACTGGTTATGCAAAAGCGGTTTGCCAAAGGCCTCGCGGCTGCGCAGGTAGTCGATGGTTTCGGTCAGCACCAGCTGGTTGCTGGTCCAGCCCGCCCCGGCCCACAGGCGTTCTTCCTGAAACTGCTGCATCTGGTAGACAAAGCCCATGCCTTCTTCACCGATGCGCCAGCGCTGGGGTACGCGCACGCCATCGAAGTGCAGCTGGGCCGTGTCCGAGGAATTCATGCCGGCTTTCTTGAGCTTGCGAGCCACCGACACGCCGGGGGTCTTCATGGGCACGCAAATCAGGGTCTTGTTGCGATGCCCGGTGCCTTCCGAGGTGTTGGCAAGCAGACAGATCCAGTCGGCCTGGGTGCCGTTGGTGGTCCACATCTTGCCGCCATCGATGATGTAGTCATCGCCATCCTTGCGCGCGGTGGTGCGAATGGAGGCCACGTCTGACCCGGCCCCGACCTCCGACACCCCCAGGCAAGCCACGTAGTCGCCCGAAATGGAGGGCGCCAGAAACTCCCGGCGCACCTCATCGGACCCATGGCGGGCGAGTGCCGGCGTGGCCATGTCGGTCTGCACCCCGATGGCCATGGGCACGCCGCCGCAGCGGATGAATGACAGCGCCTCGGCCATGGCACAGGCATAGGAATAGTCGAGCCCCTGGCCGCCGAATTCCACCGGCTTGTTGATCCCCAGAAACCCCAGCCGCCCCATCTTGCGGAACAGCTCATGCGCCGGAAAGATACCTGCCTGCTCCCATTCATCCACAAACGGATTGATCTCGCTGTCGATGAACTTGCGCAGGGAATCCTGCAGCGCACGGTGCTCCGGGCCATACAGGGTGGCGGCTGATGCAGTCATGAAAGTCTCCTCCTCGGCCCCGTGACTATACTGAATGCCACCCGTGGCCCATCCGAGGCCCATCGGTTGAAAGGCTCCCGAGGCTTGTCGGGGCATCCAGGAGACGGAGAGATTTCATGACACACCGCATCCGCATTGGCGGCGCATCGGGCTTTTGGGGCGACACGGCCTCGGCCGCACCCCAACTCGTCGAGCACGGCGACATCCAGTTTCTGGTGTTCGACTATCTGGCCGAAGTCACCATGTCGATCATGGCCGCCCAGAAGTCCAAGGATCCGCAGGCGGGCTATGCCACCGACTTCGTGCACATCACCATGAAGTCGCTGCTGCCGCGCCTCAAGGAAAAAGGCATCCGCGTGGTCTCGAATGCCGGTGGGGTCAATCCCCAGGCCTGCCGCGAGGCGCTCGCCCGCGTGGCCGAGTCGCTGGGCATCCCGCTCAAGATCGGCGTGGTGCTTGGCGATGACCTCAGCGCACGGGTCGATGAGCTCCGTGCTGAAGGCATCACCGAGATGTACAGCGGCGCGCCCATGCCAGCCAAATTTGCAAGCATGAATGCCTACCTGGGGGCGATTCCGATTGCCCGGGCTCTGGATCAGGGCTGCGACGTGGTCATCACCGGGCGGTGTGTGGATTCGGCCGTGACGCTCGGCGTGATGATGCACGCCTTTCAGTGGCAGGCGACCGATTACGACAAGCTGGCCCAGGGCACGCTGGGTGGCCATCTGATCGAGTGCGGAGCCCAGTGCTGTGGAGGGCTCTTCACCGACTGGGACACCGTGCCCGACTGGGACAACATCGGCTTTCCGGTGCTCGAGGCGAGCCCCGATGGCAGCTTCGTGGTCACCAAGCCGCCCGGTACCGGCGGGCTGGTCACGCCGGCCACGGTCTGCGAGCAGCTGCTCTACGAGATTGGTGACCCGCGCGCCTATCACGTGCCCGATGTGGCCTGCGATTTCACGCGGGTGACGTTCGAGCAGGTGGGCGAGCATCGGGTGCGGGTCTCGGGCGCCCGCGGACAGGCACCCACGCCAACCTACAAGGTCAGTGCCACCTACCCCGATGGTTTTCGCAACATCGCGCTTCTGGTGATCGCCGGAGATCAGGCGGCTGCCAAGGCAAGGCGTACGGGCGAGGCCCTCATGACCCGCATCGAACGCATGGCGGCGCAGCAGGGCCTGCCCGCCCTGACCGAAAAGCGCATCGAGGTGGTGGGGGCCGAGGACATGTTTGGCAATGACGCCCGGCCCGATGCCCGCGAGGTGGTACTCAAGATGGCGGCCCGCTCGCCCTCCAAGGCCACCCTCGATCTGTTTGCGCGCGAGTTCGCGCCGGCGGGCACCTCCATGTCACCCGGCATCACGGGATTTGGCAGCGGCCGGCCCACGCCTTCACCGGTGATTCGCCTGTTTTCGTTTCTGATCGATAAATCGCGCCTGGCGGTCACGCTCGAGATTGATGGCCAGGCCCAGCCCGTGGCCATTCCAACCGATGGGGGGTACTCCGAGGATCGGCTGCCCCCGGATCGGGTGCATGCCAGCGCCGCGCTGCCGGCTGCGATCGCGGCGCTGGCTCAGGGCAATCCACAGGCCGCTCGACCCGGCCCGGACGGGCGCACTGCAGGTGGCATTGCGATGGTGCCGCTCATTGAGCTGGCCCATGGACGCTCGGGTGACAAGGGCGACAAGGCCAATGTCGGCATTGTCGCCCGTCGCCCTGAATGGTTGCCGCTGCTGTCGGCCTGGCTCACCCCCGAGCGGGTGCAGGCCTGGTTTGCGCACAATGGTCCGACCCGCGTGGAGCGCTTCGATCTGCCCGGCTTTGACGCGATGAACTTTCTCATTCACGACACGCTGGGCGGCGGCGGCATGGCCTCATTGCGCACCGACAATCTGGCCAAATGCTTTGCGCAGGTACTGCTGGCCATGCCCGTTCCGGCGCCCGAGCAATGGAGCGCCTGAAGGCCACGCTAAAATGCAGGGCTGAATGAATGGCTCTGAACAATCGCTGATCAACAACTCAAGGAGAACCGAGCAATGGGCGACATGATGAAAGACAAGGTGGTCATTGTGACCGGATCCGGCCGGGGCATTGGCCGTGACATCGCTCTGGCCATGGCCGCCCAGGGCGCCAAGGTGGTGGTCAACGATCCAGGCGTAAACACCGATGGTCAGGGCGGGGATGCCGGCCCGGCCGCTCAGGTGGTTGAAGAAATCCGCAAGATGGGCGGCACCGCGGTAGCCAACACCGACTCGGTGGCCGAGTGGGAAGCCGCCAACCGCATCGTCAAGACAGCGGTGGATGCCTTTGGCACCGTGCATGCCGTGGTGAACAACGCCGGCATTCTGCGCGACCGCATCTTTCACAACATGTCGATCGAAGAGTGGCACGCCGTCATCAACGTGCACCTGAATGGCTCGTTCTACATGTCCAAGGCCGTTGCATCGATCTTCAAGAGCGAGGAGCGGGGCGCCTTCGTGCACATGACCTCCACCTCGGGGCTGATCGGCAACTTCGGTCAGGCCAACTATGCCGCGGCCAAGCTCGGCATCGCCGGCCTGTCCAAGTCCATCGCGCTCGACATGCAGCGCTTCAATGTGCGCTCCAACTGCATCTCGCCGTTCGCCTGGTCGCGCATGATCGGCACGATCCCGGCCGACACCGCCGAGCAGCAGGCCCGCCTCGAGCGCATGAAGGTCATGGAGACCAACAAGATCGCGCCGATGGCGGTGTATCTGTGCAGCGACCAGAGCAAGGTCAGCGGGCAGATCTTCGGCATTCGAGCCAACGAGATCTTCCTGATGGGCCAGAGCCGGCCGCTGCGTTCGGTGCATCGTGGCGAGGGCTGGACGCCCGAGACCATTGCCGAGCATGCGATTCCCGCCCTGAAGTCGAATTTCTATCCGCTCGAGCGCTCGGGCGACGTCTTCAACTGGGATCCGATTTGAGTCAAGACGCAGGCAGCTCGCCCGACGTCGCTCTGTCGAGTCCGGCCGCAGGGCCGGGCCGTCATGGCCTGACCTATCCCTGCGAGACGCCCGGCGATGGTCGCAGCCTGCCCGTGGCCGAGGGCGTGCGCTGGATTCGCATGCCCATGCCCGGTTCGCTCAAGTACATCAACCTGTGGGCGATTCGGGACGACGCGCCGGGCCAGCCGGGATGGACGCTGGTGGACACGGGCCTGCAGCTGCCCGACACCGCGGCCGCCTGGCGGCGTGTGCTCGCGGAGGATCTGGCGCCGGGCACGCCCAAACGCATCATTGCCACCCACATGCATCCCGACCATGTCGGCATGGCGGGTTGGCTGGGCAAGAAGTTCGACATCGCGCTGTGGATGACCCGGCTCGAGTACCTCACCTGCCGGGTGCTGGTGGCCGACACCGGCCGACCCGCGCCGCAGGATGGTGAGCGCTTCTATCGGGCTGCCGGCTGGACGGATGATCAGATCGAGGTCTATCGCACCCGGTTCGGCGGCTTTGGCAAATCGGTCTATGCCTTGCCCGACAGCTATCGACGCCTGCGTGATGGCGAGGTGATTCGAATCGGCGATCACGACTGGACGGTGGTGGTGGGCACCGGGCACTCCCCCGAGCATGCCTGCCTGTACTGCCCGGATCTCAAGCTGCTGATCTCGGGCGATCAGGTCTTGCCCAAGATTTCGTCCAATGTCTCGGTACATCCGACCGAGCCCGATGCCGATCCGCTGGGTGACTGGCTGTCCTCCATCGACAAGATCCGGTCGCTGGTGCCCGACGATGTGCTGGTTTTGCCGGCGCACAACGAGCCCTTCCATGGCCTGCATGCGCGGCTCAATCGGCTGGCGGCAGGGCATGCACGGGGCCTGGAGCGACTGCTTGAGCGTTTGCATGAGCCGCGCCGTGTGATCGACGTATTCGGAGCCCTCTTTGCGCGGCCGATCAACACCGACTCCCTGATGAGCCTGGCCACGGGCGAAGCCCTGGCCCACCTGAACCATCTTCTTGCCCAGGGGCGCATCACCCGCCGCAGGGACGATGCGGGCGTGCACTGGTATCAGGTGATCTGAGGGCATCGCTCGGGCGTTGCGCCCGAGCGCGTGCTTCTCCGCCTTACTTCCAGGGCGCCTTGCTCTCGTTTTTCATGAAGAGCTTTTGCATGCCGCCAAGCCAGCGATCGTAGTCTTCGGTCTTGCGCCGCATGTACTGCAGCACCTCCTTGTGCGGCAGCACCAGGAAGGTCTCTTCACCCATCACGCGCACGATTTCATCGGCCACCACTTCGGCGCTCAGAATGCCGTCGCCGCCAGCCGAGCCGCCGTCGCCCGGCACCATGCCCGTGCGAACCGCCTGCGGGCACAGACAGGACACCCGCAGGCCCTTGCGACCATAGGCAATCGAGAGCCACTCGGCAATCGCCACTGCGGCATGTTTGGTCACGCCGTAGGCGGCGGACTCCACGATGTTGAGCAGGCCTGCCGCGGAGGCCGTGACGAGGAAGTAGCCCCCATCGGGCTGCGCACACATCTTGTCGGCCAGCGCGCGGGCAGCCCAGACATGGGCCATGCCGTGAATGCGCCACATGCGATCCCACATGGCGTCGTCCGGGTCGAGGCCATTGCTGTTGCCGATCCCGGCATTCGAAAAATAGATATCAACGCGCCCGTAGCGCGCCTCGGCAGCCGCCACGAGGGCTTGAATGTCGGCTTCACGACCGACATCGGTGCGAACGGCCAGCCCACCCACCTGATCGGCCACCTGCTTGAGCGCCGCCTCGTTGAGGTCGGCCACCACCACGCCCGCAGCGCCTTCGGCGTGAAACTTGAGCGCCGTGGCCCGGCCGATGCCACTGGCCGCTCCTGTGATGACTGCAATCTTGCCGCGAACATCCATGCTGGTCTCCTGATCTTCTGGTCGTTGAAATGGTTCTGTGGAGGGCGATCCGGTGCGTGTGAGCCTGTCCAGGCCCCTGCCGGTTCGCGCGTTCCCTGCGCGGTGGATGCTACCAAGGTCGCTGCATAATCGACGTTTGAAGTCAGAGGAGATGACCGTGTCCGCAATTCCCAGCCTGCCCGAGCCCGCACTGCCCACGCCCATTCCGGGGCGATTTCTGGGGCGCAGTGTTCTGATCACCGGCGCGGGCAGCGGCATCGGACGTGCGACCGCGCTGCGATTTGCAGCCGAAGGCGCGCAGGTGGTGGCCAGCGATTACAACGCCGCCGCGGCGCAACAAACCGTGGCCCTGTCGGTCCAGGCGGGCCATGAAGGCCGCGTCGTGGCGCATCGGGGCGATGTATCGGTAGAGGCCGACAACCAGGCGATGGTGCAGGCCGCCCTCGATGCCTTTGGCCGACTCGACCATGCGTTTCTGAATGCCGGCGTGGGCGGAGCGTTTGGTCCCATTGAGCAGACCACGGTCGATGAGTGGGACTACACCTTTCATGTGCTGGTGCGCGGGGTGTTTCTGGGATTCAAGCATGCCGTGCCCGCGATTCGTGCGCATGGCGAGGGCGGCGCGATCGTGCTGACCTCCTCGATTGCCGGCCTGGTGGGTGGCGCAGGCTCACATGCCTATTCGGCTGCCAAGGCCGCTGCCGTGAGCCTCACCCGCAGCCTGGCGAGCGAGCTCGCAGCCCATTTCATTCGCGTCAATGGCGTGGCGCCCGGCACCATCATGACGCCGTTGCTGCATCGAGGTCGCCCCGAAAAGATTCAGTCCCAACTGCCGCCCCAGCCCTGGCCTCAGGCCGGCCAGCCGGAGCACATCGCGGCCGCGGTGGCGTTTCTGTGTTCCAACGATGCGCAGTTCATCACCGGCGAAACGCTGGTGGCCGATGGCGGGCGTATCGGCCAGGGCCTGGCCCTGTTTGGCAGCGGTCAGGCCAACGTGCTGACCCAGCGAGCGGGCGTGAATCGGGGCAGCACGGGTGAGCCGAGCGAGGTTCGCGGATGAGCTCTGGCAAGCCGCAGGCCTTCTTCGAGGCACTCGGCCCCGACAGCGCCCGTGGCGCTCAGCGGTTCAGGCCCACCACGGCCTGCATTGGCCCCTGGTCGGCCGAGAGCCTGCATGGTGGCCCTCCGATTGCCTTGCTGGGTCGGGCCCTGCGACTGCATCCGGGCGATGCCTCGATGATGCTGGCCCGCATTACGGTGGAGTTTCTGGGTCCGGTGCCGCTGGCCGACTGCGAGGTGGCGGTTGAAGTCGTGCGGCCCGGCAAGCGCATTGAGTTGCTGCGGGCCGAGTATCGGGTGCAGGGCAGGGTGGTGCTCAGTGCGCAGGCCTGGCGGCTGCAACAGGCCCCGGGCTCAAGCCCCGCCCGGCCTCCGGTCTTTGAGGTGCCGCCCATCCCCGAAATTGAGACCACCGAGTTCTTTGCGGGCGTGACGTATTTTCCGTATGGCGAGTCGCTCGAATGGCGCTTTGTGCGCAGCAGTTTCACGCAGCCCGGGCCCGCGCTGGTCTGGGCGCGCCCGCGCATTCCTCTGCTCGCCACCGAACCGCTGCACGGGCTGGATGGCTTGCTGATTCTGCTCGACAGCGCCAATGGCGTGAGCGCCGAGCTCGAGGTGCTGCAGCACAGCTTCGTGCCCGTGGATCTCACCCTCAACCTGCATCGACTGCCACAAGGGCCGTGGTTTGGGCTCGATGCGCGCACGGTCATCGATAAGTCCGGAGTCGGTGTGGTGAGCACCACGCCGTTTGATGCGCAAGGTGCTGTCGGGGCGAGCCTGCATACGCTGTTTGTAAGGCCGCGATCATGAAAGACGACTCGCGCGCCCGGATCATCAACGAGAGTCTCGAGCAGCTGGCCGATCAGCTCGGCGATCCGGCCGATCGCATCTACGCGCGGCTGTTCCAACTGCTGCCGCAGACGCAGGCCCTGTTCATCCGCGACACCGGAGGGATCGTTCGTCACGAAATGCTGGCGCGGGCCTTCGAGACCATTCTCGATCTGGTCGATGAGGGCAGGGTGGCTCGAGGCCTGCTGCTGTCTGAATATGTCAATCACCAGCAGATCGGTGTGCCGACCGGTGCTTTTGAAGTGTTCTTTGATGCGCTGGTGCAGGTGCTGCGCGAGGTGATGGCCGAGCAATGGACACCCGCACACGAACAGGCCTGGGATTCAGTTCTGACTGATATCCGGGATATCGTGGCCCGCGGTCATGGTGGCGTGAGCATGGCTTGAACTGACGGTTGCGCTCCAATCAATCGGCGGTGCGCAGCACCGTCTTGCCCAGGCCCTGGCCTGAGAAGGCGTAGTCAAGCGCCTGACGGAAGTCTTCGAACCCAAACACGCGCCCGACCGGCGGGCAGATCCTGCCCTGGGCCGACCACTGCAACAGATCCAGTACATCCTGGCGCGCGGCTTCAGGTTCCTTGAGCACGTACTGACGCACATCCACACCTACCAGCGCAGCCCCCTTGAGCAGGGGCAGATTGGCCTTGAGCGCAGGAATGGCCCCACCCACAAAGCCGATCACCAGATGCATGCCACGCCAGTGCAGGGACCGAAAGGCGGGCTCAAACAGCGGGCCGCACACCGGGTCGAACACCACATCCGGACCACGACCACCACAGGCTTCGCTCAGTCGCTCGCGCCAGCCCTCAGGTTGCGTATCGATCACGGCACTTGCGCCCTGATCCAGGGCAAATCGCCGTTTTTCTTCGGTCGATGCGCAGGCAATCACGCGAGCGCCCAACGCCCGTGCCACCTGAATCGCAGCCACACCCGTGCCCCCCGCAGCACCGAGCACCAGCACCTGCTGACTCGGCTGCAGGCGGGCCCGGTCGCGCAGGGCATGCAGGGCCGTGCGGTAATTGAGCACCAACCCCGAGGCTTGCTCAAAACTCAGGGTGTCTGGCAAGCGAAAGACCGTGGCTTCGGCGGCACAGGCCCGCTCGGCAAAGCCCCCTCGCGCCGTACCGAGCACCCGATCGCCGATCGACAGGCCCCTCACCGCGGGCCCCAGGGCCAGGACCCGTCCGGCAATCTCGGAACCCGGCGTGTGGGGCGGCTCAGGTCGGACCTGATAGCGCCCGAGCGCAATCAGGGCATCCACATAGCCAATCCCACAGGCTGCCACCTCGATCAGAACCTCATCATCGGCGGGTGAGGGCGTTGAGACGGTCTTGAGCTCGTAGGCCGAGAGATCGCCCAGTTGATCGGCCTGAACCTGACGGTGTTGGGTTGAAATCATGCTCAGCCTCAAACGAAGTTCCGCCGTTGCAACCAGGCGATCAATTCATTTTCGAAGCGTTCAGCCTGTTCCAGATTGACGGAATGTCCCGCCGGCAGATCGATCACCTCGAGGTCGTTGATCCGGCGGGCGGCTTCATCGCGCAGGGGCTGAAAGGCCCGCTCCCATTGCCCGTTGAGCAGCAGGGTGGGGCATTGAATGCGCTCGAGATCCGGGTTGGCCGTGAGTTCGGGCGAGGTGATACGCGTGATGCGAGCCAGTGCCTGCGGGTTGGTCCTGTCGGCCACGGCCACCAAATCGTCATACACCTCCTGAGGCAAGCGACTGGCCTTGGACGGATGAAAGCGCATGTCGCGCACGGCAGCCACACCGCGGGCCAACAGGTCAGCAGCCCGCTCGGCGCGCTCTGCATCATTGCCCAGGGTGCCCGGAGGCGACAGACCCGAGAGCGAATTGGTAAAGACCTGGCCCATCACATGCTGCGGATACGTAATGGAATAGCGAATTGAAAAGCACGCGCCAAAGGAATGCCCGCACAGCAGCCAGCGCTCGATGCCGAGTTGCTCGCGAATGCCGTCGAACTGGGCAACCGCGTGGGCCATCCGGTAGGCGGCATCGTCGTCAGGTGCTGGCGAATCGCCATGGCCCCAGAGATCGACCATGACCGGCCGTACATAAGGCCAGAGCCGGTCCAGATGCCGGATCCACTGCCGATGACTGGCCAGCATGCCATGCACCATGAAGAGGACAGGTCGGGGATCCTGGGCCTGCCAATCCGCCTGCCGCCAGACATGGCTGGCCATCGGCGCATGTTGCGTTTGGCCAGTCTCCAATCCTTTATTTGACATAATATGCATTATACGCAAAAGATAGACTTGATCCGTCATGCAGGATGCCCCACGATCGCGACATTGAACAAACCAGACTGACCCTTCGTGGATCGGGACCCTAAACCTTGGCACGCCCCAGGCCAAGAAACCCCTGGAACTGGAATCGGTCAGCGCAGGACATCGGGAGACACACCGTGATCGGACGCTTCGCGCGAGCCTTTGCAAAAGCGCTGGGATTGCTCGGGCTGCTGGGCCTGCTGGATATGGCCGCATTGGCCCAAGCCCAGACGGCCGCGGACTGGAGGCCCCAGCGGCCGGTCACCCTGATCGTGCCGTACAGCCCTGGTGGCGGCACCGATGCGCTGGCGCGATTCCTGGCCCGCGAGTTGTCAAGGACCTGGGAGGTGGCGGTCAATGTCGAGAATCACCCGGGGGCTGACGGCCTGATCGGCTCAAGGCGCGCCGTGGAGGCCAAGCCCGATGGCCATACCCTGCTCGTGCAATTGCCCTCCTTGCTGCTCAATCGGCATACGCCCGGATTCAAGGGAGTCGATCCTGCGACCCAACTGCTTCCGGTATCGGCCTTTGCGGTGCTCTCGGGCGTGGTCGTGGCGCATACGGGCATCCCGGCCAACACCATGGGCGAGCTCATGACCTACTGCAAGGCTGCAGCCAAGCCCTGCTCCTTTGGCACCACCGAGAACACTGCACGGATGCGCGCCCGCATGCTGGCCGAAGATGTTCCATCCATGGTGATCGTCAATTACAAGGGCGGCGGCCAACTCATCACCGATCTGGTCAGCCGCAACCTCGATGTGGCGCTCATGGGCTATACCGCGGTCATTCCTCACATGAAGACCGGCTCACTCAAACTCATCATGACGGTGGGAAGGGAGCGCTCCCCCGTGATTCCCGAAGTGCCGGCGTCGATTGAATCCGGCTTTCCGAACATGACTTCGGAGACCTGGTACGCGCTTTTTGCACCCCCGGGAACGCCCGCCCCTGCGATTCAGGCGATTGCGGCCGCCGCGCAGAGCGCCACCCGAGACGAAGGCTTTCGTCGATCGATTGCGACGCTGGGCGCTACGCCCATTGGCAACACGCCAGAGCAGTTTGCCCGCATGCTTGAAGAAGAAACCCGCCGGCTCGCCGATCTGGTGCGCCGATATCCAATCCAGTAACTCAGAGACCTGCCATGACCCGAGCCTTTCGTCTTCGCACACTGCTCTCACAGAACAAGCTGATCGTGGCCCCCGGCGTGATCGACGGCATCACCGCCAAGGCCGTTGAACGGGCTGGCTTTGCCGCTGCCTACATGACGGGGGCAGGCACATCGGCCACCCTGGGCTATCCCGATTACGGGCTACTCACCATGACCGAAATGGTGGCCAACACCACCCGCATCACCAATGCCATGAGCCTGCCGCTCATCAGCGATGCCGACACCGGCTATGGCAATGAACTCAATGTCTATCGCACGGTCCAGGAATTCGAGCGGGCCGGTGTGGCTGCCATTCACATCGAAGACCAGGTGTTCCCCAAGCGCTGTGGTCACCTCGACAACAAGGAAGTCACCTCGCGCGAAGACTGGATCGCCAAGATTCGCGCCGCCGCAGCGGCTCGGCAGTCACCCGATTTTGTGGTGATCGCCCGTACGGATTCGCGCGCCGTGATCGGTCTGGATGAAGCGTTGATCCGTGCGCGCCTGGCATTGGCCAATGGCGCCGATGTGGCCTTTGTGGAAGCCCCGCAGACCCTTGAAGAAGTGGCCAACATTCCACGCTGGGTGGGTGGCCCTTGCCTGCTCAACATGGTCAAGGGCGGCAAGACCCCCGAGGTGCCTCTGGCTGACGCCGAGGCCATGGGTTATGCCATTGCCATCCTGCCGGGTCTGCTGCTGGGCGGCATCATGCAGGTGTGCGACGAGCTGCTCGAGTCGGTCAAGACCGAGGGGCGCTACCCGGAATTCAAGGCACCGGTCTCACCTGCGCGTACCTTCGCGCGATTTGGTTCAGCCGACTGGGATGAGCGTCGAACGGCCTTTCGCGGCCCGCTCCAGGATCTGTCCGTGAAGGCAAACTGACGGCGCGCGCCTGCGCCAAATCTCGTCACCGGAATCGGGCTTGACCCGCCCGCGTTCGGAGGCAAATCGCCATTCCCCTTCAACCCCCACCTTACCGAAGAGCCCAGCTTCATGGACAGCACAGCCGTGCAATGGATGGCCGCCATCGTGTTTGCGATTGCCATCACCCACACCTTCTCAACCAAGTTCTTCGAGCGTCTGGCGCATCGCGATCCCCGGCACGCGGGCGCCTGGCACTTTATGGCCGAGGTGGAAGCCGTCTTCGGGTTCTGGGCCTTCGTGATGATCGTGATTGCAGCAATCATGGTGACGCCCAAGGCAGCAGTGGAGTATCTGGACACGCGCAACTTCACCGAGCCCATGTTCGTGTTCGCGATCATGGTGGTGGCGGCCAGTCGGGCCGTGCTTCACATGGCCCGGCGCCTCGTCGAGACCGTCGCCGGCTTTGTGCCGCTGCCCGGGGCGCTGTCGTATTACATCGTCACGCTCTCGATCGTTCCCTTGCTGGGCTCCTTCATTACCGAGCCTGCAGCCATGACGCTGGGCGCCCTGATGCTGCGTGAGCGCTTTGCCGCTGCGACGGTCTCCCAGAAGCTCAAATACGCCACGCTCGGGCTGCTCTTTGTGAACATCTCGATTGGCGGCGTGCTCACCCCCTATGCGGCACCGCCCGTGCTGATGGTGGCGGGTAAATGGAACTGGGACATCTTCTACATGCTGACCCATTTCGGCTGGAAGATGGCACTGGCGGTCACCATCAACGCGGTGGTCACCGCCTTCGTGTTCCGCAAGGAACTGTCGGCCCTGGATGCAGTCGCCGATATTCCTTCAGCCTCCATGCCGTTTGCGGTGCAGGCGATCCATATCGTTTTTCTGGCGGGTATCGTGATCTTTGCCCACCATCCTGCCGCCTTCATGGGGCTGTTCCTGTTCTTCATGGGTTTTGCGACGGCCTATCCGCAGTTTCAGGATCGCCTCATCCTGCGCGAAGGACTGATGGTCGCGTTCTTTCTGGCCGGACTGGTCGTTCTCGGAGGGCAGCAGGCCTGGTGGCTGGAGCCCTTGCTGCACAGCATGAATGCCGACACGGTCTACTTTGGCGCCACCGCCCTCACCGCGATTACCGACAATGCCGCCCTCACCTACCTCGGGTCCCAGGTGGAAGGGTTGTCCGAGGAGTTCAAGCGTGCCCTGCTGGCCGGTGCGATTACCGGAGGGGGGCTGACCGTGATCGCCAATGCGCCCAATCCGGCAGGCTATGCCATCCTGCGAGGCCAGTTCGAAGGCGGCGTGATCAGCCCGCTGGGCCTGCTGGTGGCAGCTGCACCGCCCACACTGACCGCCATTCTGGCGTTTCGTCTGCTCTGAAAGCGGGCATTTTCGATCCCGCGGGCGCGGTCCAGGCTGCCCCGCGGGAGATGCAGCTCAGGCGCCTGGATTCAAGCGAAAGCAGCGGTCAAAGTTGCGGCTGGTGAGGTGCGCAAACGACTCGGCATCCGTGCCACGCAGGGCCGCCAGATAGTCGCCCACATGGCTCACGAAGGCGGGCTCGTTGGTCTTGCCGCGGTGGGGCACCGGAGCCAGGTAGGGCGAATCGGTCTCGATGAGCAGACGATCGAGCGGCACAAAGCGGGCCACCTCGCGCAGCTCGTCGGCGTTCTTGAAGGTCACGATGCCCGAGAACGAAATGTAAAAACCCAGATTTAGTGCCGCCCGAGCCACGGCCAGGCTTTCGGTGAAGCAGTGCATCACACCGCCCACGGTATCGGCCTGCTCTTCGGTCATGATGCGGATCGTGTCGCTTGAGGCGGCTCGGGTGTGAATGATCAGAGGCTTGCCGGTGGCGCGCGCAGCCCGGATGTGCACTCTGAAGCGCTCGCGCTGCCACTCGTGGGTTTGAGCCGGATCAGTGCTGGCACGGAAATAGTCGAGCCCGGTCTCCCCGGTGGCGATGATCCAGGGCGAATCGGAGAGACGAACCAGCGTCTCGACCGAGGGCTCTTCGCAATCCGGATAGTCGGGATGAACGCCGACTGAAGCGTAAAGCTGTGGCTCGCCCAACGGTCCGGGCTCATTCAGGATGGCCAGCTTTGAGTGGTCTGACACTGAATTGCGCTGGGTCAACGCGAGAACCTGCGGGAAGTCCTCCAGGGTCACGCTCACGCACAGGGCCCGCGTGACCCGGGCCAGCATCATCCGCTGAAGAACCTCCGTCAGCTGTTCACGAAGCCCAGAGAAGTCCAGGTGGCAATGCGAATCGGTGTACATGGTGCGAATGCTCGCAAATTGCCCCGGCAGACAGGTCAGTCCGAGCGATGGAACCAACGAATCAAAGCAGAGGAATCGAAAAACGCAGGCGCGGGGTCAAAACGTGTGGGTCGGCCCCGCACTGCGGGGCAGGCCGGCGATCAGGTTCTCGATCCGCGCACGGATCTGCTCTCCTGCCTCGGATTTGGCGAACTGTACACCGAGCCCCTGCTGCCTGGACCCGCTGCCACTGGGGGTGATCCAGACCACCTTGCCTGAAACTGCATGCCTGGCTGGGTCTTCAGGAAGGGTCATGATGAGATAGAGATCATCCCCGATCCGCGCCGACCGATTCGTCGGCACAAAGAGTCCCCCGCCCTCGATGAAAGGCATGTAGGCCGCGAGCAACGCCGCGCGATCCCGGATCGTGAGATTGATCAGACTCGAAGCGCGCCCTGGCTCGCTCGATGCGCCCGATCCGTTCAGGTTCATGGACATGGCACGCTCAGTCTAGCCTGCGCGTGCCCTTGGCGCTTGACCACCCGACGGGCGCCGTGCGCCGCTGGCGAAGGCCGATGCCAGGATGGCCAACGACTCCTCGCAGAACAGGCGCGGGTTCAGCGGATGGCTGATCCCCCGGAACTGTCGAGTGAGCCCGCGGGCCGCCTCCGTCAGCTGCGCCGGACTGGCGATGCGTGTGGCGAGTTGGCTCAGACGCTCGTGCTGTTGCGGAAAGTAACGAGGTTCGGCACCTGCTGCCACCCGGGCCAGATCCATCAGCCAGCGCTGACCCAGCGGCAACCACAGCGCGGGTTCGACTGCGCTGAGACCATCGGCCACCTGACTCACGGGGTCATCAGGCAATCGTGAAAGCGCCTGCAGCGCCTGGGCATGCGAACGCGTGGTGGCCGGCTCGGCGAGCGCCAGGGCCTGCAGAGGAGCGCCACCTGCAGCTGCGAGCCAAGCCCTCGCCTGCTCGGCCGAACAGCCGCTGGCCCCTTGCAGCCAGTCCTGCGCTGGCTGCAATGCGGGCGCGGAAAAAGCCACCTGCTGGCATCGGGAACGGATGGTGGGCAGGAGCATTTCCGGGCAATCGCTCACCAACACAAAGATCACGCGATCGCCGGGTTCCTCGAGCGATTTGAGCAAGGCGTTGGCCGCGATCCCGTTCATGGCCTGCGCGGGATCAATCAGCACCACGCGACGCCCGCCTCGGTGACCGCCCACAGTCAGGAACCCGGCCAGAGCGCGAACCGCATCCACCGAAATCTGAGTGCTCACCTTGCCATCGTCGGCCACAACCAGACCGAGCTTGCGGGCATCCGGATGGGATTCGGCGGCCATCCACTGACAGGCCTGGCAGGCGTGACAGGCACGGCCATCGGCTGCAGGCTGTTCGCAAAGCAAGGCCATGCTGAGCTCCTGCGCGCATTCACTGAGACCGCAACCCGGGGGTGAAGTCAGCAACAGGGCATGAGGCAAACGGTCCTTGCGGTTCAGTAGCTCAGAAATTACCTGAACTTGCCATGGGTATATATTATTCATTTGAACCAATTGCTTGGAAATGATTGCTCAAGTACTGCGCGAATCTGATCGATGGACTGGGCACTGTCGATCAGGGCGAATCGATGAGGATGCGCCGAGCGCCTGGCCTGATAGCCCGCGCGCACCCGCGAAAAGAACGCCACATCCTCCGCCTCGAAGCGATCGGCCTCTCGGGCCGCTGCCCGCCGCTGCGCGGCCGTCATCGGGTCAAGATCAAAGAGCAGGGTCCGATCGGGCTGCAGGTCAGGATGGACCCAACGCTCCAGCAGTTCGATATCCTCTGTTGCCATGCCGCGACCGGCGCCCTGGTAGGCGGCAGTGGAGTCGGTAAAGCGATCACACAGCACCCATTGGCCTGCGCTGAGCGCCGGGCGAATCACCCGGTCGAGATGATCCTGGCGAGCGGCAAAGACCAGCAAGGCCTCGGTTCGCATGCTCATCGGTCGGTGAAGCACCCAGTCCCGAATCGCTTCGGCGAGCTCGGTCCCACCCGGCTCACGGGTCTGGATCACCTGAACCCCTTTGCGCTGCAGCCACTCCATCAGCCAAGGAATGTGGGTGCTCTTGCCCGCGCCATCGATGCCTTCGAGGGTGATGAAGCGCCCCCGGTTGATGGCAGGTGCGGAAACGGACTCGGCTGAATCGGTCATGGCAGGACACTCAGGGGGCTGGATTCGACGGGGGTCTGCGCGACTTCTGGT
>Ga0255101_1000043_pt1 | contig 37705 bp, 51 predicted proteins | sample Colum_Colum_RepC_2_FD_188588 | JGI IMG/M metagenome (GOLD analysis project Ga0255101, IMG submission 188588) | Freshwater microbial communities from Columbia River, Oregon, United States - Colum_Colum_RepC_8d | ecosystem: Environmental > Aquatic > Freshwater > River | place: USA: Oregon...
GTCCCGTAGTTGATGACAGGTGCGACAATACCGAAGGCGCCGAAGACTTGTCAACGATTGTTTGACGATTACCGAACGCCCGAACGCCGGAACGCCCGAACGCCCGAAGGCCCGAAGGCCCGAACGCCCGAACGCCCGAACGCCCGAACGCCCGAACGCCCGAACGCCCGAACGCCCGAACGCCCGAACGCCCGAACGCCCGAACGCCCGAACGCCCGATACCAGGCGCCGGGCGCCGGGCGCTGGCCGCTGGCCGCCGGGCGCTGGCCGCTGGCCGCCGGGCGCTGGCCGGGCTGGCGGGCGCTGGCCGCCGGGCGCTGGCCGGGCTGGCGGGCGCTGGCCGCCGGGCGCTGGCCGCCGGGCGCTGGCCGCCGGGCGCTGGCGCTGGCGCTGGCGCTGGCGCTGGCCGCCGGGCGCTGGCGCTGGCGCTGGCGCTGGCCGCCGGGCGCTGGCGCTGGCCGCCGGGCGCTGGCCGCCGGGCGCTGGCCGCCGGGCGCTGGCCGCCGGGCGCTGGCGCTGGCGCTGGCGCTGGCGCTGGCCGCCGGGCGCTGGCGCTGGCGCTGGCGCTGGCCGCCGGGCGCTGGCGCTGGCCGCCGGGCGCTGGCGCTGGCCGCCGGGCGCTGGCCGCCGGGCGCTGGCCGCCGGGCGCTGGCCGCCGGGCAAAAAAAAGCCCGGCGCGTGGCCGGGCTCAAGCGGCGCCGCGCGGCGCCTAAATGCAGCAAGTCTGCAAAAACATGCGTGCCGCCAGGGCGATTATGGCGACAGCCAGGGCGCATAGCAGGGCGCCCTCGCGGCGCGCGGCCCGCGCGCGTTGACTCGCGCGCATCATGCGCGCGCGCTCCACAAGGCAAGCCATAGCAGTGCGATGATTACCAGGGCGTGGATCATGTCAGTACTCCGCAATCGCAAACTCAAAAACGGCGTTGTCCGGCCAGCGCGCCCAGTCTGAAAAACAGCCGGAATGGGCATCGTGCCACACCAGGCTCCAGCTATCGGTGCCCCTCTCGGCGGTATCGTCGCCGGCGTCCAGCCGTCCCCAATGCTCTAGGTATGCTGCGATTACGGCGGTGTCGTCCCCGTAGTGTTTGCGTAGGGCATTTTCGACGCGCGCTGCGTTGTCGTCGCGTTCACGATCAGCGCAGCGCGCGCCTTTGATGTCGATGTAAAATTTTGCCATGGTCTGATCCTCTTTTTTGGTTGGCTAGACGGGGCGCGCCCCCCCGTTTCGGCCGGCTCCCGCCGGCGCTCTTCAGTAGCCTCTAGACCACGCGCGCCTCATTGGCCAGTAGGCGCGCCTGCATGCGGCGCCAGGCCTTAGCGACCGGGCCGTGGGCGATGATGACGCGCGACGGACTAGTCGGCCGGCGGCTAACGGGCACGGCGCCATCGCACGCGCCACACGTCGCGCACGTCGCAACCTTGCCCGCCTCTGCGCTCGCGGGGCATACCGCCTCGCCATCAAGTAACGGACCGTCGCCGGCCCGCACCCGGAAGTAGCGCCAGCCGGCCGCACGCGCCATCGCGGCCTGTAATGGCGTATCGCAGGACGCCATCAGGTAGGGCCGGAGCGCCTCGGCATTGGCCCGCACTAGCGGGTCCGGATGGCGCCAGGCGTGAGTGTATCCAGTCCTTGATCGGGCGCGGCGCCAGTAGGCGCGCCACACCCATGCAGGCACGGCCGCCGGGTCACCGTACGTGCCGCCACGGTCGTCGGCGCCAGCGCCTGCGGCTTCGATAGCGGCTTCGTCGGCGGCCACGGCATAGCGGCCGCGCCGCAGGGCGCGATACACGCTGGCGACGCTCTTACCTACCTCAACGTAGCAGGGCCCACGCTTAGCGCCAGCGCCGCTCGCCAGGTACGGGCGCGACGGACACTCTCCGCAAACGCTTTCGTCGGCGCCAGACTCGATAGCGGCGACGGGATGCATATCAGTGCGGATTATAAACGTCTGGATCATGCCGCCCGTCTTGTCATTGCCGCTGGCGGCATTAAGGCCGGTGGCAACGACAGCGATCGGAGCGCCGTCAATTAGGGATAGCCCTTGCCAGAGTATCAGGCTGGATTTTATGTACATGGTGTAGGTCGCCTGTAGTTGGGATTATCGGGTAACGAGCCGGGCAACGGCGCGGGGGGCATCACGGCGAGCGGCCGCTAGACTGTCTGGCGTCATATGCGCCAGGGCGACGCGCGCGGCGTCAATTGCGGCCGTGATGTAGCCGTCATAATCGGCGCCGGGCTCGAAAGAATCAGCGGCGTGAATGATTGCGTCGCATGCAGCGACTAAGAGCGACACTTTCAGATTGTCGTAAATTATTCTGTCGTAGGAATTAGGCATGATAAATCCTCAAGTTATGGCGCCCCACTCGGGGCGCCGGATTGGTTAACGGGTCGGGGTTGTTAGCAGCGCATATGCCAGCCGGTCGGCGGCAGCACTGGCAATGCGCGCGGCACGCGCAAACTCCAATGCCAGTGCAGCGGTATCGGGGTATTCGCGCGCGTGCTGTTCCGCCAGTTGCGCCGCGTGACGGCACTTGCGTTCCATCGTTTCAAAATCGCGAGTGTATTTATTCACGGTGTCGCTCCTCTTAGTTGATTGTCGGTACATGCGCGACACTACGCGCGTGCAGCTAGCCTGTCAATCATTCTTTTACAGTTTTTGTCGGCAATCGCGAAAAACGCGCCTAACCGCTGGATTTATAAGCCGTTTTCGGGTTCTGTCGGCAGTGTTTTTTCGGGGCCGCGCGAAAATCCGGGTGGCGGCCGGACGGCGTCGCGCGGCGCGCGGCGGTCGGCGCGGCTGTCGGTAGTCTGGACGGCCGGTTGTCGGCGTGGATACGCCCGCGCGATGCCAGGCTGCGTAGCGGCTGCAAGTATTTGATTTACAGCGTGTTTTCTTGTTGTGTAGTTAATTACGGTAGATAGTAGATATAGATAGTGGATCAGTAGATACCATACGGTACCGTATGGTGACTCATAGAGGTCTAGGCGACTGAAAACCCCCTCTAAAACTTGCCTACATTGCCTACATAACCACAAGCCGCGCATGGTAGCCGCTCGCCCCGGCGCACCTGGCGCACCTGGCGCGTCCGGCCGTCCGGCCGTCCGGCCGCGCCGCCCGCCTGGCAGCCGTCCGGCCGGCGGTTGACCGCCGTCGGCCCGCCAGCCCGTCATCCCGTCAGCCCTTCGCCGCCCGGCACGACCGTGCCGGCCGGCACGACCGCGCCGGCCGGCACGACCGCCGTCCGCCTGGCAGCCGTCGGCCCGTCGGCCGGCGGTCGACCGCCGTCCGGCCGTCCGGCCCGTCAGCCCGTCGGCCCGTCAGCCCGTCAGCCCGTCAGCCCGTCAGCCCGTCAGCCCGTCAGCCCGTCAGCCCGTCAGCCCGTCGGCCCGTCGGCCCGCCGGCCCGCCACCAGCTGCCCGTCCGGCCGCGTACAATCGCCTACAAGGCGCGCAAGCGCCTTGTGCCACCCTAGTAGCACCCTGCCCGCTAGCGAGCGCTGTAGGGCTTCGTGGGGCGCGAGAGGGGGTGTGCAGGGGCGTAGGGCCTGCATGCTGGATGCTTGTGGCAGTGAGCGGGGAGGCCCCCGGGCAGGGCCCTGCGGCTGCGGCTACAGTTACAGTAGGTGCCGCACAGAATTTTTTTTGCAGCCCCCAACTGTCAAGCATTTCTTGATAGTTGACATCAAAAAAAATTTGCTGTAGAACTGCCAGCAGTTCTACAGCAACAGGCCATTTATGCGAGGTCTTCCGCTTACCATCCGCGACATCAACGCGACCGAGGCGCATCTGGAGGCGTTGTACGCAGCGGCGCACCGGGGGTTGAAGGGCGATTCGCTGGCGTTAGCGGCTGGGATGTTGCCGGCTGAGTACCGTCGGCTGTCGTCGGCCGACCCGTTGGTTGAGTTAGCGATAGCGAAGGGTCGGGCGGATGCGGAGATTGCGTTGTCGAATGTGTTGCACGCAGCGGCGTTGGACGGCGACACTAAGGTGGCGCTGGAGATACTGAAGCACCGGTATGACTGGGTGGCCAAGACGCACGTTCAGGTTGACGTAGCGCAGCAGATCTCCATCACCGACGCCCTGGCGCAGGCGCAGGCCAGAGTCATCAACGGCGAAGCGAGGGTCATCGATGCCGCGTAACATGTTGGCGCCCCCGGCGCAGAATGCGTTAGTGACGATGGACGAGGATGGCAACATCAACTATCCGGTCACGCCCATCTTTAGCCGGTTCGCGCCGCAGCCGCAGGCGTCTGGGTATCAGGCGACAGGCAACGCCGTGCTGGCGAAGCTGCTGAAAGGCATAGACGCCACGATCAGTATGCCCCGACAGGCGCTGATGGGCCGTCAGACCACACCGGACGACGCGATGGGGTTCGCAGGCGCGGCCATGACCGGCGGTATGCCGTTCGGGCCTAAAGCAGGAGCGGGAACAGTGACGACAGGACTGCCACGGCTGATGACGTTGTTCTCTGGCGGCGGGACGTATGAGCAGGCGTTAAAAGGTCGGGTCAAGCCGGTGGCGGCGGTGGAGTTTGACCCGGACATTGGGGCGCACTACAAATCGGTTCACGGCGACCACATCAACATCGATGATGTGCGAAACATTGACTTCAGCAAGTTCAAAGACCAGGTAGACATTCTTCACGCCAGCCCGGTGTGCAAAAACTACTCTGGCGCTAAATGCGGCGCGGGCGAGACGCCGCTAGACATCATGACGGCGCAAGCAACTTCGCGGGCGTTGCAAGACATTGAGCCTCGCGTATTCACGTTAGAGAACGTCCCTGCGTACCAAAGCAAAGGGAAAGACGCGCTGAAGATCATCACCGACAAGCTGGACGACCTTGGGTACAAATGGAACATTGATGTTCACGACGCCGCCGCGCTGGGCTCGCCCAGCCGTCGCGAGCGCATCATGCTGCGAGCCAGCCGCGAAGACCTGCCGGTGCCGGCTACGGTAGCGCCACAACAGTCAGATTGGCTTGCGGCAGTGGAAGACCTGTTGCCGACAATGAAAAAGTCGCAGCTTGCGCCCTGGCAGCGGAAACGATTGGCGGCGCAGGGCGTAGACGTAGAAAACCTGGACCGCCCGATCATTGTAGGTGGCGGCTCGGGGTTCAAAGGTCAGATACCATACGCATATGCAGGCGAACCTTCGTTTCCGGTAAAAGCCACCGCCAAAGAATTTGGGGCCGACCGCATCGTAATGCCCGACGGAACAACCTACACATTGAACCCCCGCGCCTATGCTAGGTTGATGGGCTTGCCCGACGAATATCCGCTGCCGGAAAGCGGTAGGCTCGCCAAAACCATTGTGGGCAACGGTATGGCACCGGCTATGACCCAGCATGTGGTAAACCCGATACTGGATAAGTTTTTCCCCCGATGATTAAGCTAGACGACCTTGACGCCGCTTTGGTCGGGATTTCCAATGTCTGGCGCGACGGAAGCCAATACGAAGCGTATGTGTACGACGGCGACAAAATTGCTGGCATTCTGATGGAGCGGGACGGCGCCAGTTATGAAGACGCCTGCGACTACATAAGTTTCAACATTGAAGGCGCCTACACTGGCGTTCATACCCCGATTGTGGTTTGGCCGGAATAATGCAGCGCCCCATCTACAGCGCCGACGAGGAGCAGACGCTCATGACTCGGCTATGGTCGCCCGCGCTGGCGGACGACCCCGAAGCGTTCGTTTTGTTCGCGTACCCATGGGGCCAGCCGAACACACCGCTGGCCCGCTTCAAGGGGCCGCGTCAGTGGCAGCGGGAGACGCTGCGCGAAATCAGCGACCACATCAAGCGCAACCGGGGTCAGCCGAACATGGAGACGCTGCGGCAAGCCGTGGCGTCGGGGCGCGGTATTGGCAAGTCGGCGCTGGTCAGTTGGCTCATCCTGTGGATGCTGAGCACCCGGATAGGGTCCAGCGTGGTAGTGAGTGCTAACTCCGAGGCGCAGCTAAGGTCGGTGACCTGGGGCGAGTTGAGCAAGTGGGCGGCGATGCTCATCAATTCGCACTGGTGGGAGGTGAGCGCGACCAAGCTGGTGCCGGCGACGTGGCTGACCGACATTGTGGAGCGGGACCTGAAGAAGGGCACGCGCTACTGGGCGGCTGAGGGCAAGCTGTGGAGCGAGGAGAACCCGGACTCGTACGCGGGCGTTCACAACCATGATGGGATGATGCTGATATTCGACGAGGCGTCAGGCATACCGGACGGCATCTGGTCGGTGGGCGCGGGGTTCTTCACGGAGAACATCTTGGACCGATACTGGATGGCGTTCAGCAACCCCCGGCGCAATCAGGGGTACTTTTTTGAGTGCTTCAACGCGAAGCGTGACTTCTGGCGGACGAAGCAGGTGGACGCGCGGACGGTGGAGGACACCGACAAGCAGGTGTATGAGCAGATCATAGCGGAGTACGGCCCGGACTCGCCGCAGGCGCGGGTCGAGGTGTACGGTGAGTTCCCGACGGAAGGGGACGACCAGTTCATCTCGCCGGGGCTGGTGGACGACGCCATCCGCCGGCCTGCGTACAAGGACGAGACGGCGCCGGTCGTGCTGGGGATAGATCCGGCGCGCGGCGGGGCCGACTCGACGGTCATCGTGGTGCGCCAGGGGCGCGACATCAAGGCCATCAAGCGGTACCACGGCGAGGACACGATGGCGACGGTGGGGCGTGTGATCGAGGCCATCGAAGAGTACAAGCCGGTGTTGGCGGTCATCGACGAGGGCGGGCTGGGCTACGGCATCTTGGACAGGCTGCACGAGCAGCGGTACAAGGTGGTAAGGGGCGTGAACTTCGGGTGGAAGGCGAAGAACGGGGTGATGTACGCCAACAAGCGGGCTGAGCTATGGGGGGCTATGAAAGAGTGGCTAAGGGGTGCTAGCATCCCGGACGACCGCAGGTTCAAGTCCGACCTGACGGGTGTTATGATCAAGCCGACCTCATCTGGAGTCATCCAGCTGGAGTCGAAAAAGGACATGAAGGCGCGGGGGCTGGCATCGCCGGACGCTGCGGACGCATTGGCGGTGACGTTTGCCTTTCCGGTAGCGCACCGGGAGTATGTTGAGAAACCACGACGCATGGTCACGCAAGGCGCGGGCGGCGTCATCAACTCTTGGATGGGGGCTTAGGAAATGAGCGTTAATACGAAGCCGATTGGCGTTGCGTATGAAGACCAGAACATTATCGGCGCTGAGCGCATTCTGACCGAACGCGAACTGGGCTACACCCCTGCCGCGCAGGGCACCGTCACGCAGGCGACCAGCAAGTCCACCGCCGTGACGCTGAACAAGTCGGCGGGGCGCATCACGCTGAACGCGGCGTCGCTGGCGGCGACGACCAACGTGTCGTTCACGTTCAACAACAGCCTCATCAGCACCAACGACGTGCTGATTCTGAACGTCGCGGCGGGCGCTACTGCGGCGTCTTACAACCTGTGGGTTGACTCGCTCAACAACGGCTCTGCTGGCATTACGCTGCGTAACACCACTGCCGGCGCGCTGGCGGAAGCGGTGGTCATTAACTTCGCGCTGATTCACAACGCCTAGCCGCTATGCCGCTCAAGAAATCGGGCAGCAAAGAGGCGTTTCGGGCCAACGTGAAGGCCGAAGTGAAGGCTGGCAAGCCTCCGAAACAGGCGGTGGCGATTGCCTACGCGGTGAAGCGTGGCGCCAAGAAGTAAAGACGCCGTCCTATCGGTAGCAAACGGCGGGACGGCGAAGTCCGACCTGCTGTCGCAGGCCCGCCATCGCATGACCTTGGCGGTGGCGGCCTATTCGGAGTCGCGTGAGGATGAGCTGGATGACCTGCGGTTCTCCGCAGGGTCGCCCGACAACCAGTGGCAGTGGCCGGCGGACGTGCTGGCGACTCGCGGGTCGGTGCAGGGCCAGACCATCAACGCGCGGCCGTGCCTGACCATCAACAAGCTGCCGCAGCACATCAAGCAGGTCACGAACGACCAGCGCCAGAACCGGCCGTCGGGCAAGGTCATCCCGGCGGATGACAAGGCGGACGTTGAGGTTGCGGAGATATTTGACGGGATGGTCCGTCATATCGAGTACATCAGCGACGCCGATGTGGCGTATGACACGGCTTGCGAGAACCAGGTGACCTACGGCGAGGGGTACCTGCGGATTCTGACTGAGTATTGCGACGATGAGTCGTTTGATCAGGACATCCGCATTGGGCGCGTCCGCAATTCCTTCTCGGTCTACATGGACCCGACCATTCAAGACCCCTGCGGCGCCGACGCCGAGTGGTGCTTCATCACAGAAGACCTGCTGAAGGAAGAATTTGAGCGTCAATATCCTGACGCTAGACCGTTGTCGAGCATTGAGCAGCAGGGCGTGGGCGACCAGTCGCTGAGTCAGTGGATCAACGAAGACACCGTCCGCATCGCCGAGTACTTCTACGCCGACTACGAGCCGGCCACCCTGCTCATGTTCCCCGGCAACATCGTTTTGTACGATGACGCGCCCGAAATGGCCCAGATTAAGGCCATGGGCTACCGTCCCATCAAGACCCGCAAGGTGCAGCGCCGCAAAATCAAGTGGTGTCGCATCAATGGGTTTGAAGTGCTGGAGGAACGGGACTGGGCGGGCAAGTGGATTCCGGTAATTCGGGTTGTCGGCAACGAATTTGAGGTCGATGGGCGGGTTTTTCTGTCCGGCATCGTCCGAAACGCCAAAGATGCCCAGCGGATGTACAACTACTGGGTCAGTCAGGAAGCCGAAATGCTCGCGCTGGCGCCAAAAGCGCCATTTATTGGCTACGGCGGGCAGTTTGAGGGCTACGAACAGCAGTGGAAGACCGCAAACACGACCAATTGGCCGTATTTGGAGGTCAATCCCGACGTAACGGACGGTCAGGGGTCGGTTTTGCCGCTGCCGCAGCGTGCGTTGCCGCCGATGGCGCAGACTGGGCTGATTCAGGCCAAGATGGGCGCCTCCGACGACATTAAATCAACCACTGGGCAGTATGACTCAAGCCTTGGCGCGACCAGCAACGAGCGGTCGGGCAAGGCCATTCTGGCGCGGGAGAAGCAGGGCGACACGGGGACGTACCACTATGTGGACAACCTGGCGCGTGCTATTCGGTACTGCACCCGTCAGATCGTGGACCTGATACCGAAAATCTACGATACGCAGCGAATTGCGCGGATTATCGGGATGGACGGCGACACGAAGATGGCGAAGATTGATCCTACGCAGCCGATGCCGGTGCGGAAGGTTGAAGACGACATGGGCAACGTCATTGAGAAGATTTACAACCCCGGTGTCGGCCGTTATGACGTGTGCGTGACCACGGGTCCGAGCTACATGACCAAGCGTCAGGAAGCGATGGACGCGATGAGTCAGATTCTGCAAGGCAACCCGCAGCTATGGGCGGTGGCTGGCGACTTGTTCATCAAGAACATGGATTGGCCGGGCGCGCAGGAGATGGCGAAGCGGTTCTCCAAGACGATTGATCCTAAACTGCTGGAAGACGACGACAAGACGCCGGCGCTGATGCAGGCCGAGCAGCAGATGCAGGCGATGGGTCAGGAAATGGAGCAGATGCACCAGATGCTTCAGAGCGTGGCGCAGTCGATGGAAGCGCAGGAACTGAAGATTAAGGCGTACGATGCGGAGACGAAGCGGATCAGCGCCACGATGGCCGGCATGACCCCAGACCAAGTGCAAGACGTGGTGCTGGGCACCATCCACGGCATGATGGAGTCGGGCGACCTGATGACGCAGGGCGGCGGGATGCCCGAGATGCCGCCGCAGGAAATGATGGGTGAAATGCCACCAGAAATGATGCAGCAGGAGCCAATGCAATGAAGTGCGCCGAGTTCGTAGGGCTGTTCTTTCTGGCGCGGGATGTGACGCATAGCGTTCACCTAAATACACGCAGCTACGCCAAGCACAAGGCGTTGCAGGAGTTCTACGAGGGCATTATTGACCTCGCGGACGGGTTCGCCGAGGCGTACCAGGGCAGGCATGGCCTGATTGGCCCTATCTCGCTACAATCGGCCAAGAAGACCAGCAACGTGGTGGAGTTTTTGCAGGATCAGGTTGAAGCCATTGAGGCCATGCGGTACGAAGTCTGCGACCGCAAAGACACGCCGTTGCAGAATCTGATCGACGGGATTGTCGAATTGTACCTGTCCACGCTCTACAAACTGAAGTTTTTGAGCTAATCCATGCAAATCAGCGGTGCGTCTTGGCGACGCTGACCAAACGTCGCGGATCGACCAAGAGCTATCGACCACAGAAGAAACGCTCACCAAACTACTGCAAATTGCGTAAAGGAGCCGTGTTATGGCTTTGACCTTGAAATCCATCACCACCCGCCTGGGCTATCAGCAGATCACCACGCTGTCTGCGGCGGTTGGGCTCACGGTTCCAAATAAAGACCTCAATGGGCTTAGCTGCCGCCCCACGATGGCTTTGATCACGCCGGAAACGCAGGGCGTGCGCTGGCGGGATGACGGCGTAGCACCTACGGCTGCTGTCGGTATGCCGCTGGCTGCTGGCGTTACGTTGCAATACGACGGCGACCTGACCAAAATCCAATTCATTGAGCAGGCCGCCAGCGCCAAGCTCAACATCACCTATTACGCTTGAGGTCGCCATGATTATCAGCAACGACACCACCAGCGGCGTGGATTACCTCACCTACTTTACCAAGCAGCTTCCTCAAGACTTGGCCCGGCTTGCGGCGCTTCGAGACGAGCTAGAAGTGCGCTAGGGCGCCATGTCCGCTGTGGAAGACGCGAGCAGAATGCGCGACGAGGCGGCAAAAGTTTTGGCCGCGCTTGACGCGAGGGTCAAAGCGTTCCAAGATAAGGTTGCGGCGCTTAGCGTCTAACCGTACCGGCGAGGTTCACCGGGGGCTTTTTGGAGCCAAAGATGTCAGATGAACTGTTAGCGGACACACCCGCGCCGGAACAGGTAGCGACGGCAGCACCTGAACCCGATGTTTCAGCGCCGGAAGTTGAGGCTGAGTCTGCGCCCAAGACCTTCACACAGGAGGAACTGGACGCGATTGTCAGCAAGCGGCTTGCGAGAGAACAGCGTAAGTGGGAGCGGCAGCAGCAACAGCAGGTTGTAAAGCCTGTTGGTGAGCTACCGCCGGCAGATCAGTTTGAAAGCGTTGAGGCATACGCCGACGCGCTAGCCGCCCGCAAGGCGGAACAACTGATCCAGCAGCGGGAGCAAAGCGCCAGACAAGCGGAATTGCTTGACGCCTATCACGACCGTGAAGAAGAGGCCAGGGCCAAGTACGATGACTTTGAACAGGTCGCGTACAACCCGAACCTTCCGATTACGAACGTGATGGCGGAAACGATTCAGGCGTCCGATATTGGGCCGGATTTGGCCTACTATCTGGGGGCGAACCCCAAGGAAGCCGACCGCATTTCCCGACTGTCGCCGTACTTGCAGGCCAAAGAGATTGGGCGGCTGGAGGTCAAATTGACCACCGAGCCGATGACGAAAAAGGTGTCCAACGCCCCGGAACCGATTTCGCCGAACAAGCCGCGCAGTGCGAGCGCACCTGTTTTGGACACGACTGATCCGCGCTCTATCAAGAGCATGACGACCAGCCAGTGGATTGAGGCAGAGCGGCTACGGCAGATTCGGAAGCTGGAGGCACAACGCTAACAGGAGCCCATCATGGCTAACTCATTGCTTACGATTGATATGATCACTCGGAAGTCTCTCGAAATCCTCGAGAACAACCTGGTGATTTCCCGCAACGTGAACCGTCAGTACGACGATTCCTTCGCGGTTGAAGGAGCCAAAATCGGCTCCACCCTCCGCATCCGTCTGCCGGACCGCGCTCTGGTGACCGACGGTGCCGCCCTTCAGGTGCAGGACGACAACGAGCAGTACACCACGCTCGCCGTCACCAGCCAGAAGCACATCGGCATCAACTTCACCTCGGCCGAACTGACCATGCAGCTTGACGACTTCGCCGAGCGCGTGCTGAAGCCGCGTATCAGCCAGTTGGCTGCCAGCGTGGACGCCGACGTGGCGAACGCCTACAAGAGCATTTACAGCTCTGTCGGCACCCCCGGCACCACCCCGGCGACCTCGCTGGTGCTGTTGCAGGGCCAGCAGAAGCTGAACGAGTACGCCGCGCCGATGTCGCCGCGCTACGCCACCGTCAACCCGGCGGCTAACGCTGCGCTGGTTGAAGGCATGAAGGGCCTCTTCAACCCGACCGGCACCATCAGCCGCCAGTTCAAGAACGGCATGATGGGCGAAGGTATTCTGGGTCTGGACGAGGTCAACATGTCTCAGTCCATCGTCCAGCACACCACTGGTTCGCGGTCCACGACCGACACCATTCTGGTGAACGGCGCGATCAGCACCCAGGGCGCCAGCACCATCAACCTTGATGGCGGCACCGGCTCGGCGACGATTGCGGTTGGCGACGTGTTCACCATCGCGAACGTCTACTCGGTCAACCCGCAGACCCGTCAGTCCACTGGCTCGCTTCAGCAGTTCACGGTCACCGCGACCGCCACTGCCGCTGCCGGCGCTTGGACGAGCGTGGCTATCTCGCCGCCCATCTACACCAGCAGCAACGCGCTGGCGACGGTGGATTCGTTCCCTGCGGACAACGCGGCCATCACCTTCGTCGGTGCGGCTTCGACCCAGTACCCGCAGAACCTGGTGTACCACAAGGACGCAATCTCGCTGGCTACCGCCGACCTTCTGCTCCCGCAGGGCGTCGATATGGCCTCCCGGCAGGTGCATAACGGCATCAGCCTGCGTATCGTCCGTCAGTACGACATCAACAACGACCGTATGCCTTGCCGCGTAGACGTTCTGTATGGCTACTCAGTCATCCGGGCGCCGATGGCCTGCCGCATCTGGGGTTAAGGAGAAAACATCATGGCATTTCCTTCTACTGGAAACGGGTATCAGGTCACTGACGGTAACGTCAACGAAGTCCAGCTGGTCCTTCAGGGCGCGCCGGCGGCGGTTTCCGCCGCTGGTACGCTGACTGCGGCGCAGTTGCTGACCGGCCTGATTGTCGCCAGCGGCACGCCGGGCACTCAGACGCTGCCGACTGTTGCGGTGCTTGAGGCCACTCTGATCAACGCGAAGGTGGACAGCGGGTTTGATTTCTCGCTGGTCAACACCGCCGGCACCACGGCGACTGTTGCCGCCGGTACGGGTTGGACGCTGGTTGGTCTGGCTACCGCCGCGACCAACACGTCCGGTCGGTTCCGCGCCCGCAAAACGGGCGACGGCGCTTGGTCGCTGTACCGCCTGGCTTGATGCAGTTAGGAACGGGGGCGGGCAACCGCCCCCTGACCTTATGGTAATCAAGCTCTACCACCCGGTACACGGCACCAAGATAGCCATCTCCGAGGCAGAAGCCGAGGCGGATGCGCGCGAAGGATGGGTGCGTGGACCTGAGCAGGTGGTGAACGAACTGGCGCCTAAGCGCCGACGCATTCAAGGGGCTGTCGCCCGCTGCTAGGAGGCTGATTAGTGTCAACCGCAGGCGAACAAATCAATGGGGCCTTGCGGCTGATTGGTCAGTTAGCTGAAGGCGAAGTGCCGTCAGCCGCGACTGCATCTGACGCGCTCACTGCGCTGAATCAGATGATCGACTCATGGAACACTGAGCGCCTCAGCATCTTCTCCACGCAAGACCAGGTGTTCACTTGGCCTGCTGGTCAAATCAGCCGCACGTTAGGCCCTACCGGCAACTTCGTCGGCAACCGGCCCATCCAGCTTGATGACTCAACGTACTTCCGCGATGCCACCACCGGCATCTCGTTCGGCATCAAGATGATTAACCAGCAGCAGTACGATGGCATTGCGGTCAAGACGGTCACCAGCACCTACCCGCAAATCATCTGGATTAACATGACTTATCCCGACATCGAGATGTACGTCTATCCCGTGCCGACACGGGCGCTGGAGTGGCATTTCATTTCGGTGGAAGAACTCACTCAGCCGGCGACGCTGGTCACTACGCTGGCCTTTCCGCCCGGCTACCTGCGGGCGTTCCGGTATAATCTGGCCTGCGAACTGGCGCCGGAGTTCGGCGTTGAGCCGTCGCAGACGGTCAAGCGCATCGCAATGACCAGCAAACGCAACCTGAAGCGCATCAACAACCCCGGCGACATCATGGGGCTGCCGTACAGCATCGTTGGCACCCGCCAGCGGTTTAACGTCTTTAGTGGCAACTATTGATGTTTATCGCGCTTGACTACGATAAGACTTATACCGCTGACCCAATCTTGTGGGATGGCTTTATTAAGTCTGCTAAAGATCGTGGTCATGCAGTAAAAATTGTCAGTATGCGTTACCCAAGCGAGCCGATAGAATCGGTCCCAGTAGAAGTTTTGTACACTAGCCGAAAAGCAAAAGCGTCTTGTGTTCAAGCAGATATTTGGATTGATGATAGCCCTCAATGGGTGTATCAGGATTCTTTATGAAGACCCCCATCCTCGGGCAGGCGTATGTGGCGCGGAGCATCAATGCGGTAGACAACCGCATGATCAACCTCTACCCCGAAGCCACCCCCGAGGGTGCCAAGTCCGCTGGCTTCCTTGTCCGCGCCCCTGGCCTTCGCCTGCTGGCCTCGGTCGGCTCCGGCCCCGTGCGCGGGCTGTGGCAGTTCGGCAGCTACGGCTACGTCGTGTCCGGCAACGACCTCTACCGCGTAGACGCCGCATGGAACGCCACCCTGCTGGGCACGGTGTCCGGCACTAGGCCGGTCAGCATGGCCGACAACGGCACGCAGTTGTTCATCGCCTGCAACCCCCGCGGCTACATCTACAACGTCAGCACGAATGCGTTTGGCGAGATTTCCGACCCCGACTTCCCCGGCGCGGTGACGGTCGGTTACTTGGACGGCTACTTCGTTTTCAACGAGCCCAACTCGCAGCGAGTGTGGATTACCTCGCTGCTGGACGGCACGTCGATTGACCCGCTGGAGTTTGCCAGCGCGGAGGGCGCGACCGACGGGCTGGTGGCTTTGATCGTGGACCACCGCGAGGCGTGGCTGTTTGGCACCAACTCGGTTGAGGTCTGGTACGACTCCGGCGAGGCGCAGTTCCCGCTGTCGCGCATTCAGGGCGCCTACAACGAGCTAGGCTGCGCGGCGCCGTACTCGGTAGCCAAGATGGACAACGGGCTGTTCTGGCTGGGCTCAGACGCCCGTGGCGGCGGCATGGTCTACCGGGCGAACGGTTACACCGGCCAGCGCATCAGTACGCACGCGATTGAGTACGCCATCCAGAGCTACGCCAACATCTCGGATGCCATCGGCTACACCTACCAGCAGGACGGCCATTCGTTCTATGTGCTGACGTTCCCGACGGGCAACGCGACATGGGTGTACGATGTGGCGACCGGTGGCTGGCATGAGCGTGCCAGGTTCGAGAACGGTCAGTTCTACCGGCATCAGTCTAACTGCCAGATGCGGTACAACAACGAGGTAGTGGTGGGCGACAGCAGCAACGGCAACCTGTACGCCTTTGACTTGGACGTGTTTACCGACAATGGCGCTGAACAGAAGTGGCTGCGGTCGTGGCGGGCGTTACCGGCAGATCAGAACACGCTGAAGCGCACAACGCAGCACGCATTGCAACTGGACTGCGAGACAGGCACGGGGCTGGCAACCGGGCAGGGGTCAGACCCGCAGCTAATGCTCCGCTGGTCCGACGACGCCGGGCACACCTGGTCGAACGAACACTGGACCTCGATGGGCGCTATGGGGGCGTTTGGCACGCGGGCCATCTGGCGGCGGCTGGGGATGACGCTGAAGATCCGCGACCGGGTCTACGAGGTGTCTGGCACCGACCCGGTCAAGGTCGCCATCACCGGCGCCGAACTCATTTTGTCCCCGACCAATGCTTAACACCACCAACATCCCGGCGCCCCGCGTCCCTGTGCTGGACGGCACGACGGGCCTGATGTCGCGGCAATGGTATCGGTTCTTCTACAACCTGTTCATCCGCAGCAACGCGGTCATCTGGCAGGTGCCGGCTACCGTGTCGGCGGCCACTTATTCGATCAACGACACCGACGTGGCAGTGCAGTTTCAGGCTGCCTGCGTGGTCACGCTACCGCCGGCGGCGACAGGGCGGGTGCTACTGCTCAGCACGCTCACGGCCAGCGCCGTCACATCAGCGGAGGCGAACGTGGTGCCGCTGGGCAGCACGACACCAGGCACCGCCATTCTTGCCGCGACGGCGGGTAAATTTGCTATGCTACAGAACGACGGCACCAACTGGATAACCTTGCAGGCTAACTAATATGGCGATTCTGAGTCCGCTGCCGAAGATGCAGTTTTTCTCCACCGGAGGCGCTCCGCTGGTCGGAGGCAAGCTCTACTCCTACGCTGCGGGCACGACGACCCCGCTGGCAACGTACACGACGCAGGCCGGGACGATTGCCAACACCAACCCCATCATCCTTGATTCGCGGGGTGAGGCCAGCGTGTGGCTGGCGTCGGCGGCGTACAAGCTGAAGCTGACCACAGCGGACGACGTTGAAATCTGGACGGTGGACAACATCAGCAGCGCCGAGACGTTCGGCGCGTCGCAGTTTTTGACTAGCGTCGGCGGAACTGCCAACGCAATCACCGCTGTCGTCACGTCGCCTAACTTTACTGCATACGCCACCGGGCAACAGTTTTCGTTCGTGGCGGCAGCGACTAACACCGGCGCAACGTCACTAAACCTAAATGGGCTGGGCGTTAAATCGCTGACCAAGCAGGGCACCAATCCGCTGGTTGCTGGCGACATTCAGGTTGGCCAGATTGTGCTGGTGGAGTACGACGGCACGCGGTTCCAGTACGTCAATTACTCCTACGTCCCGGTCGGCACTGGGCTGCAAAACAACAACAACCGCATCATCAACGGCGGTTTCATGATCGACCAGCGCAACAACGGCGTTGCGATTACTGGAACGACAGCATCCTTTATAGCCGACCGCTGGCAGTACTATTTCACCGCTCCCGCCGCACCCGCGCTGGTGGCTAACCTTCAAACACAAACTGCTAACCCCGGCCCGCCCGTAGCGGCTAAATATTCCGGTCTTTGGAACTGCACGACCGCGCACCCTACGGTGGCGATTGGTGATTTTGCGTTCATCGCACAAAAAGTAGAGGGTTACAACATCACCGATTTGATCGGGCAGACCTTTACGCTGTCCTTCTGGGTGCGTTCCAGCAAACTCGGCACGCATTGCGTGGCGCTTAACAATAGTCCTACCACGCACACCTACATCGCGACGTACACCATCAACGCCGTGAACACTTGGGAATACAAGACCGTCACTATCACCAACGGTTTGCCCAACACCATATCGTGGAACATCACCAACGGCATTGGTCTATGGGTGCAATGGGCTCTGATGGCGGGCGCGACGTATCAGACCACGGGTGGCGCGTGGAACGCCGGCAACTACGTCGCCACCAGCGCACAAGTTAATCTTGGCGACACCGCAGGCAACACGTTCCTGCTGACCGGCGTGCAGTTGTTCCCCGGCGCCACTGTTCCGACGTTTGAGAACCGTCCGATCACCACCGAAACCCAGTTGTGCCAGCGGTACTATCAATCAACGACCGCTAATTCGCCTAGTCGGCAGTATTTGACGAACGCTGCGATTACAACCTCTCGCGTCAACGCTGGGTTCCTATTCCCCGTGCCTATGCGAATCGCGCCTACTGTCACGATTTACGCCGGCACCACGACTACCTCCGGCGCCGTCGCAGCATACAACGCGGCCGGCGTTGCCATCGGTACTACTTATGCGCCAGTCGCGACGTATGTCGGCGGGTACGCATATCTGGAAGGCAGCGTATCGCTGACAGCGGGTAACTATTACTCTTGGACGCACACAGCGGATGCAGAGCTATGACGTATCAGAAACGCGAGAATGGTGTGTTGCGGTCGGACGGCGCGTTCGTTCCGAACGACCCTGACAACCGCGATTGGCAGGAATACCTGCGCTGGCTAGCCGAGGGTAACGAACCGTCGTGAGCGTCTACCGCCGGCCAAAGAAGGGGGATGTCCGCGTCTTCAACGGCGTGAAGGTCCGCTTTGGCATGTCGGGTGGGTTCAAGCACGATGAGGATGTGAAGCGGTTCGCCACGTCCGACGGCGCAGGGCTGTGGGCTCGCGGGATTGACCCCAACTCACCGACAGTCGAGCAGGACACGATTGCCTGGTTGAAGCGGTACAGCGCGAACCCGAACAACCGCAAAGGCCAGCCGGGCTATAACCGGGCGTTCAGCGAAGCCGAGTACGGCCGCGACGACGCCCGCCAGCCCGGCTTGCAGACGCTGATGGCGCAGAACCCCGGCGTGCCGGTGCATAAGCTGTTCGACATGACGGCGCGGAACTATCAGGCGCAGAACGCCCTGCCGCCGCGTGACTTCGACATCATGACGATCCTAGACCCTATCATCGCGGCGACGGCAGGGTACTTTCTTGGCCCCTGGGCCGGCGCGGCATATCTAGGGGGCCGCACGGCAGGCGAAGGCGGCGACATCGGGGAAATTATATTGTCTGCCGGGCAGGGCTATTTCGCGGGCGGCACCGGCGCCAACATCGCGTCCGGCGTGAACGCCGCCGGTGGCTGGGCCAACTACGCGCGCAGTATCGGGTCGTCGATCGCCAACGCCCCAAGCAACGCGCTAAACTATCTGAGGTACGGCCCTGAACTGAGCAGCGCGCAGTTCGCCAGCAACATGCCTAGCTGGGTGGCGTCTGGCACCGCCGCCGGCATGTCGAACGCGGCGCGTGCGGCAGGCGCAGTAGGGTCTTTGAACATCCCCGGCCGCAGTGCGGTCGGCAGTACAGCGGGCGCAGGCCCCGGAGGCAGCAACATGGGTTGGTTTACCGATTTGATGGACGACTTCGGCGTCAGCAAGGGCGATTTGCTTCGCATGGGCATCGACGTGGTGTCTGGCTATCGTAATGCCAATGCCGTTGAGAACGCCGCGAAGATGCAGGCCAACGCCGCGCAGCAGGCCGCTAACATCGGCTCGCAGACCTCGCGAGAGCAGATGGATCTGGCCCGCGAAATCTTTGCCGCGCAGACCGCGCTGAACGAACCGTTCCGCCAGGGCGGCGTCAACGCGCTGAACCGGATGCAGGACTTGCTGGGCCTGAGCGGTAACCGCAAGGCGCCGGGCTACGGCTCGCTGTCAAAGAACTTCACGATGGCCGACTTCCAAGCCGACCCCGGCTATGCGTTCCGCATGTCGGAGGGCTTGAAGGCGCTAGACCGGCAGGCGGCGGCGCGAGGCGGGCTTATCTCTGGCGCCGCGCTGAAGGCGTCGCAGGGCTACGGTCAGGACTTGGCGTCGCAGGAGTACATGAACGCCTTCAACCGCTTCCAGACGAACCGGACGAACCTGCTGAACCCGTTGCAGGCGATTGCGGGCACAGGCCAGACGGCAGTCAACACGCTGTCGCAGGCCGGTCAGAACATGGGCACCAACGTCGCCAACTACATGGGCAACGCGGGCCAGGCGCAGGCTGGCGCGGTGACCAGCGCGGCGGATGCGCGGGCGTCTGGGTACTTGGGGGCGCAGGAGGGGTGGAACCGTGCGATCAACAGCGCCCTGTCCCGAGGCACCACGCAGGATGAGCAGTTGCAGCGGGACTACATCAACGCGCTGATTCGTCAGGCTGGCGGCGGCAGCGGTCGCAGTCGGAGTATGCTCGACTACTCGGGAGTGGGCTGACATGCCATTAGATCCGACGCTTGTCCGGGGCCTGACGCCCATTGCCATGCCGGAGCGCGACCCCAACGCTGCGGTGAACCAACTCGGCATGATGATGAAGATGCAAGAGTTGCAGAGCGGCATTCAGTCCAATCAACTGAACGCGCAGAAGTATCAGCAGGACATCGCCACCAGTCAGGCGACGGAACGCAAGACCCGACTAGAGGCCAAGGTCAATGCGTTCCGCAACGGTGCCGCGATGGCTGGCGAAGACCCCAAGACGCTGATGGGCCTGCTGACCACAGCTGCGCAAGACCCGGAACTATCCGAGGCGTTGGGGCTTGGCCCGCAGCACGTTCAGTTCATCGGCAGTCAGCTGAACGACCCTGCGAAAGTCACAATGCTTGCGCGACGGATGCGTGGGATGACGGCGAAAGAAGAAGCTGACCTTGCCAAGCCGCCGACCACGCTGGGTCAGCTTCAGATGGCGCGGGATCAGCTTGACCGAAACGACCCGATGTACGCCACCAAACTTGAAGAAATCAATAATCAGATTAAGTACGAGCAGACTCGCGCGGCGGGCACGTCTATTAGTCTTAATACCGGCACGGAAAAGAAATACGGCGAAGAATTTGGCAAAAACGTCGCCACGCAAGATTCAGAAATGTTATCGGCAGCTAGAGTTGCACCGAAATTGGCTCAGAGTGCGGTAGATATTATGGCCGCGCTTAACAGCCCAGGGCTTATTTCCGGCGCGGGTGCTGACATAAGATTAAGCCTTGCTAAAGCGCTTGATCTAGCTGGCAATACGCCCGACGCAGGAATTGCCAACACTGAAGCACTGATTTCAAGCATGGGGCAGTCTACGCTTAACTCCATAAAATCATCTGGGCTAGGGTCTGGGCAAGGATTTACCGATAAAGACTTGGTGTTCTTGCAAACCGCTGCCGGCGGAAAAATTAACATGAGCCTTGAAAACATTCGGCGGTTGGCGGATCTTCAATACCGCGCAGCACAGCAGTCAGTTTCCGCTTGGGACAGCCGGCGGAAAACCCTGCCCGCCGGAATTTTGACCGATACTGGGCTGGGCAACGAAACTTACGCTTTGCCGCCCCCTGTACCTTCTGGCGGCGCGGCGCCAGCCACAGCGCCCGCCGCTGCGGCGCGGCCCGCCATCCCCGCAACAAATGCTAAAGGATGGAAGATAGCGACCGACGCTAAAGGAAATCAAGCGTATGTCAGCCCAGACGGAACCTCCTACGAGGAAATTCGGTAATGGCTTTTGACCTGTCAACGGCTAAATTTGAGCCCGCGTCTTCTTCGCCGCAGCCATCTGCGTTTGACTTATCAACGGCTACATTTGAGCCTGAGTCTTCGCCGTCGCCGCCTGTAACGCTGGACGGCGTATGGAAAGGCGTCAAGACCACCGCAGGTAACATCCCCAGCAGCGCCATCAATTTCTACGGCAGTCTGGTGGACATGGTGCTGCACCCCGTGGACACCGCAACCATGCTCGGCAAACTCGCGCAGGGCGAGGCGTTGCTGGCTACCGGGCTGGACTATTCGGAGCAGCCTGAAAAAGCCAAGTCGGTTGAGCTTGCGAAAAGTTTGAACTCCATGTACCGCGAGCGGTACGGCGGATGGGACAACTTCGTCAAGACCATCCAGACCGATCCGGTCGGCGCGATGGCCGACATATCTACGGTTCTCACGGGCGGCGCGGGGGCGGTTCGCGCGACTGGCGCGGCGGCGCAGGCGGCGGGTGCTACCGGCGCGGCGGGTAAGTTATCAAAAGCCGGCGCTGTGCTATCTACGGCCGGGCAGTTTACAGATCCGCTGCGCCCCGCCGCAAAGCTGGTCAATCCGGTAATCAGCAGCGCGTACAATTTTGCTGAACCATATGTCGTGCCTGGTGGCGAAACGGCGGTGTTTAACCGCGCGCTTCGCGAAATCGGGCTGTTTAACGACGTTCTTGACCGCAGCGGGCGCCAGCGCATCAACCCCGACAGAATGAACGAAATCGCTTCGCGTGCTGCGGCGGGGCAATCTATTGACCAAATCGCCACCGAAATGAACTTGCCTACGCTGGCGTGGGCCGCGCGGGAAGCGGAGTTCATGGGAGGCGGGGCAATACAGAAGAAGTTCTACGAAGACCCCGCGCTGGCGCAGCGTAGCGCGCAGGCCAATCAACTTGCTGGAGCCCAGCAGGCGATCAATCAGGAAATCGGTTCTGTCAACGCGCTATCCGACTGGTCTGTCAATCTCCAACAGTCTGCGCTGGACGACGCAAAACGGGCGGCGGGGCTGGCTGGCGAACAACCCATGCCCCCTAACATGTTGCTTCAGCTTGAAGGGGCTCGGCAAGCCGCTGGCCGGCTGTCGTCAGAGCTAGAACAAACGCGCATGGCCGAGGCGGGAACGCTGCCTAAGACAATGCCAGAGCAACAGGGCCAAGTGCTGACGGACATGATCGACCGTCGCAAAACTAGCGTGACCCAGTCCAAAGTAGACCCGCTGTACGACTCCGCGCGGGATTTGGCGAAGGGAACCAAAACCGACGCCAGCGACATCTTTAACGTCGCGGCGCAGGCTATGGGCACGCCGCTGGCTAAATTTGCGCCGGACATGCTTCCGTCGGCCACCGCTGCCATCCTCAATCGATTTCGAGGCAAGGCCACCACCACCGGCACCGGGCCTATGGGCCTGACGGGTCGGTCAACTACGTTTGAGACGCCGATGGCGTCAATGGAAGACTTGATTGACCTTCGCAAAGCCTTGAACGCTGACTACGCCCGGACAATCCGCGCTGCTACCGATCCAGCGCAAGCGACCAAATTAGCCGCGCTGGCGAAGATGCAGGAGGCGATTGACGGCGTAATCGCTAACAGCACCACGTTCCCGCCCGACGCTATCAAAGCGGCGGATGACGCGCGTGCGGCGTACAAGACTTTGATCGGAGACGTGTACAAGTCAGGCGATGAATCCCGCAAACTGCTTACCGGCAACATGCGGCCCGACGCGATTGTGCCTTCGTTCTTCAGCAGCGGCAATCTGGACGCCACGCAGCAGATGGCGCGGATGGTGAAAAAAGACCCGGCGGCTCGCGCGCAGCTACAGCTAGCGATTGAGAATTTCTACCGCAAGCAAGTGGTCAAGAACAACGTGGTTGACCCCACCGCGCACGCCCGCTTCATGTCCAAGTACGAAGACAACATGCGGATTCTGAAAGACGCCGGCGTTGACTTCACCAACATCAACCTGCGAACGCTGCCGGCGACTGTCTACCCGCGCATGGCGGCGGACATTTCTGAAACCACGTCGCAGATTCAAAAGCTGCAAGACAAGTTAGGCCCTGCGCCTCAAGCGCCCGTACCGACAATTGAGGGCGGCTTGCCTGCCGTTCGCAAAACGGTGGCGGAAGTAGAAGCCGAGGCCGCCGCCCGTAAAGCAGCGTCGGCGCGAAATAAAGAAGCGTTGGTCGGAGATGTTGCTGATCGGGCGCGTGAGCTTGAGCAAGCCAAGCAGGCGGCCAAAGTCGCAACCGCTGACCTTGACAAGGTCAACGCCGATATTGACGCGCTCCGCAAGCGCCTGAACATCCCCGAAAAAGAAACCGTGGCAGACATCGTCGCCGACGTACCCGCCGCCAAAAACATCGTAGACCAGGTTCAAACGGCGCTGTACCACCAGACAACGGCGGCGGCGCTGGCCGAAACCGGCGCCAAGCTCAAGATGCCGCTGTGGGAAAAGTACCGCAGCGTCAAAATTCCGGTTGGCATCGGCACTGAAATCATCGTCAACAACACGGTCGCCGAGTTGTCCAAAAACGTAAACGCTCGGCTGGCGCAACGGTTGGCGCTGGCGATGATAGACTCCAAGGCGCTCGCGGAGGCTATGCAAAAAGCGGCCAAAGGCAACATCACTCAGCGGGCGGTTGACGCGACGACAAAAACAGTCGGGGCGGTCAATAAGTTGGCGCCGGCAGCGGTCAACATTAACGCGCTGATGGGCAACCAGCAGCCGTGAGTTTTTCCCATATCGCAGTGCCGCTGGGCGCGGTATAAGGAGGTTTTCGTGAACTGGGTGATCGACGTGCAAGGCATCATCAACATCCTGCTGGGGTCGTTCATCACCCTGCTGTGCTGGCTGGCAATGGAGATGTGGAGCGCGGTCAAAGAACTGAAGACTGACCTCGGCAAGCTGCGCGAAGATCTGCCGCGCACCTACGTCCTGAAAGAGGACTACCGCCGCGACATCTACGAGATCAAAGACATGCTCAGCAAAATCTTTGACAAACTCGATGGGAAGGCTGACCGATGAAAGAAAAGCTGAGCGTGTGGGTGACGTTGATCGCCACAATCACGCTAGCTGCAATTCTTTTAGCGATGGTTGCTGGAATGATGGTGGGGTTGTTCGACGAAAAAGTGGATAACAACAAAATCTTTGAAGCGGTACTTCCCGCGTTTCAAACCATCGTCGGTGGGTTTATTGGGTTGATTACTGGTATCAAAATAGCCTCGGATGACAAACTATGACTTTCGAGGAATCTTTCAAGGTACTTATCGGCCATGAAGGTGGGTACAGCGACGACCGCAACGACCCCGGCAACTGGACTGGCGGCAAAGTAGGCGTTGGCGAAATGTTGGGCACCAAGTATGGCGTCGCCGCTAACTCCTATCCGATGGAGGACATCAAGAACTTGACGCTTGAGCGAGCGCAGCAGATTTATCGCCGAGACTATTGGGACAAATTGCACGCTGACGATCTCCCCAAGCAAGTGCGTTTTGCTGTGTTTGATGGGGCGGTGAACTCCGGTGTGGGTCAGGCTGCGAAATGGCTTCAGCGGGCCGTGGGGGTTAAGGATGACGGGATTATCGGTCAGGGGACGTTAGCGGCGGTGCGGGCAATGGATCAGTACAAGCTGGCGGCGCGGTTTAACGGCGTGCGGCTTAAATTCCTGACTGAACTCCAGACGTTCAACACCTTCGGTCGCGGTTGGGCACGACGCGTGGCTGAGAACCTCATCAACCTGACGTAAGGAAATTTTACATGGAATATGTTTTTGCTCGTTTGAGAGAAGCCAGCACCTGGCGCGGCGTTGCCCTTATCGTGGGTGGCTTCGGCGTCCAAGTCGCCCCTGACCTCATCCCGGCCATCGGCGCTGCGGTCACCGCCGCCATCGGCCTCATCGAGGTCATCCGGCGCGGATGACTCCGCTCGTCATCCTGTTCGCGGCGCTCGCCGACCGGATGCGCGGCGGCTTCCCGGAGCGCCGCTTCTGGGGCCGCGACATCGTCCGCATGGCCGCCTGGTACGCCAGTGGCGCGCTGGTCGCCATGCTCATCCGCCCCGACTGGTGGTGCCTGCTGGCCGGCGTCCTGTACGCCCAAGGCGACCGACAGGACATGTCCGTCATGGCCGAACTCATCCGCCCGGACGGGCGACGGCTCAAGGGATGGCTGGGGCAGCTCAGGATCGGCGCGGTCTTCGCCGCCGTCACCGCACCGATGCTGGCGGTTGACCTAGCCTACTGGCCGATGGTCGTGGCGGCGGGGGTGGCCCCTGCGCTGGGCGCTATCGCCGCGCAGGGGGTGCCGGTCAGCAGTCGATGGGCTTGGATGGAGGTCGGCCGGGGGGCGGCGGTGGCGGGGCTGGTGGCGCTCCTCGCGCGATAAGCCGGTCCAAGTACCAGCGGGCCTTCCGCAGATCTTCGATCCCGCCCTTGCGCTTCCACCGCCACAGGTACTTGATGGCGTTGGCGGTGCAGACCGCCTCAATGCCCGTCAGACCGACGGTGGCGGCCTCCAGCGCGTCAATGCACTCGACCCCACCTGCGGTGTAGTGGGGCGGGTGGTTGACCGTGTCGGTCATGCCATCAGTTCCTTGCGCTCGCGCTCGGCGCGCATCGCGCAGAACCGCTGGTGCAGGCGCAGCATGACGGTCACGCGGCGCCGGCCTGCGTGTTCTTCCATCAGCATTTCCTTGATTTCGTTCTCGGTCATGTTTGGCATGTCGGCCAACAGTTTTCGCCAGGTCTTCATTTCAGTGCCTCCAAGGCAATATCGGACAGGTTTCGTTTGTCGTGCAGTGCGCGCCAGATGGTCTGGTCTATCGTCTGTTCCGCCAGAATGACATAGCACCAGACGGCGTGTTGCTGCCCGCTGCGATGCAGCCGGCCGACGGTCTGCTCAAAGAGTTCCAGCGACCAAGGCAGCGACAGAAAAACCATCTTGCTCCCGCCGTGCTGTAGGTTAAGGCCATGTCCGGCTGACTTGGGGTGCAGCAGGAGGATGGATACTTTTCCGCAGTTCCAGCGCTCGACAGCACGAGGATCCTCCATCGTTACGGCTCTGGCCCCATAGCGCGCCTTCAGCGCCGCCAACTCGGCCTGATAGTTGTAAACGATTATTGTAGGCGCGAACTGATTTTCTTCAAGTAGCTCATCCAGCCGTTCTAATTTGTGTTCCGAATACCAGTGCGTGGCGCCGTCGGCGTAGACGAACCCGCAGTTGTGGACGACCAGCGCGCGGCCATCCTCCCCTAAAACCACGAATCGACTGCGCGGCCCGCAATTCAACAAGTCGTACGTCCGGGCGTACTCAGTGCGCGGGCTAAATCCCATTTGTACCGAAAAAGCCGCGCGTGCAGCGTTACAGAACGAAGCCCATACGCCGCTGCGGCTTGCGAAACGGTCATTCGTCCCTTCGGCGTGTCCAGCCACACATTGTCCTTTCGGTTGTTTTGCTGTTCCCGCATAGTTGCCCACCGGCAGTTTTCCTTGCAGTAGCCTTTCGACCCATCCACGCGGTCTATTGTTAAGTTGTCGGCGTACCCATGCTGCATGTCGGCCCAAAACGCATTGAAAGACTCTGCCCACGAGTTGCAAATGCTTACCCCCGCGCCGCCGTAGCGAGGAAAATCTTTGTCTCGAGGGCTCAAGCATCTCTGGCGCATATGCGTCCAGATGCGAAACGGTCGGCTGGCAGACATTCCATGATCGGTGTTGTTGTGGCGACACCCACAACTCCGCGCCCCCTTGCGGGTCGAGTCCCGCAAATACTGACTTTGCCGCACGACTTGCACCCCGCAATCGCATTGACAAAGCCATGTCGCGCAATAGTTCCCGTTCGACCCGTGGCGCCGCAATGCGGTCAGGTAACCGAACCGCTGCCCTGTCAAATCTTTTGCCGGCATTCCCATCAATCACCTCTTTGGCGGTTTTCCAACCTGCTACGGTTAACACCTCGTGATTATACGTCATCCGCACGCCAAAACAGACGTCAGTTAGTTGCACTCCTTTGGGAATGCACCCGTCCTGATTAACCCACTCTTCGCCGTCCCATACGCAATGCGCGGAAGTGACGTCTTGTATGGGCATCCATCCGGCATCTGTCAGCACAGGGGTGTCGTGTGCTATGCAGGACATCTGCTGGAGCTTGCCGGTGACGGTAGCGGCGGTCTGGGCGATGGCGCGGGTGTCGCCGAACTCCGCTACGAACTTCTTCTTCATCGACTCATACGGCGCCCGGTCGGCGATGCGCGTGGTCAGTTCCACGACGTGCAGCGGCGGCAGGGTGGTGGTGTAGATGCCAGGGTCGAGCAGGAAGGTGGCCGGCTTGATGCGGGCCATGACTTTTTCCAGCGAGCCCGGCACCGGTGCCCAGTCGTTGAAATCGCGGCTGATGCAGTAGAAGTACTGTTGCAGGAACGCGCCCTTGCTGCGGCCGAGCAGACGTTCGTCCACGATCTTGCACTGCCCGAACACATCCTCCAGCCCGTTGGACGTGAACGACCCGGTCAGACCCCAGCGCACCTGTATCGGCGCCAACGCCTTCTCAATCGCCTTGAACCGCTTACCGGACGGGTTCTTCAACCGGGTGAGTTCGTCGAACACCACGCCGTCGAAGTCCATCCGCTGCGTCGCCAGCCATTGCAGGTTATCGTAGTTGGTCACCACGACCTGCGCGTCCGACTGCACAGCAGCCAGCCGCTGGGCCGGCGTGCCGATGGACAGGGCGACCGTCATGCCGGGCGCCCAGATGGGCGCCTCTACGGGCCACACAGCGGTCACCACGCGCTTCGGCGCGACGACCAGCCACCGACGTACCTGCCCGGTCGCCAGCGCGGCCTGCATGGCCGTCAGCGCGGTGGCGGTCTTGCCGGCGCCGACGGGCGCCAGCACCATGCTGCGCGGTGTCGAGAACAGGAACTGGGCAGCTTCTATTTGGTATTGTCTAAGATCCATTCGTCCACATCCTCTCTGGTCCACAAGACCGTATATTTTTGGCCCAGCCGGCGCATGTCCTCCGCAAAGACCTTTTGCAGCTCAGACAGGCGCCCGCCGGTTGTTTTGAGTTCGATGAACCACGTCTGGCCGGGCAGGCAGACGATGCGGTCCGCCACGCCCCGGTGGCTCAGGCTGGCGAACTTATACGCCACCCCGCCCGCCGCCTTGACGCGCTTGACCAGGTACTGCTCGACGACCTTCTCACTCATTGCGCTTCGCCGGGCTGTTCGCCTGGTGCAGCAGCCACCGCTCGCCCAGCCAGTCCAGCGCCGCGCGGCGCTTTTCGTCAAGGTCGGGCGCTTCGTCCCGGACCGGCGCCTTGAACAGCAGCGCCTCAATGAATTCGTTGTCGGTCATTCCTATCCTCCTATTGCATTCACACAGCGCCGCCGGGGCGAAGCATGAGCCGCAAACGTCGCGGTTCATGTGTTCCCCCTTGCGCGGATTACTTTGACCATCTTGTCCGCATCGGCCCCGCAAAACATGTCCTGAACCAGCCGGCAAATCGCCTCTCGCTCTTCAGCGGCGGCAGCGGCGGCAACGTCGTCCAGAAGATTCAAATAGCAATCTTCAGCGAAAGAACTCCCTTCGTAGATGTAAACCCCCGCCACGCTCGCCATTTTGAGAATGCGTTCCCTATTCATTCCTGCCCCCTTGCGCGGATGTCCTCAAGCGCCCACCGAAGCGCGGATACTGCATCGGGTGCCGGAACCCACTCATCGATTCCGGCCTGAAGTACGTTCGCACACGCCTCACGCTCGGCCAGAACTGCTGCTTGGATTCCTTCAACGACAACCGCAGTGGTTTGCTCTGCCGCTTGCAAAGCAGCTAGCGTTACTCGTTCGCCCTCGGCGGCGGCGACTAGAGCCGCGAAGCGTTCAAGGCAAGCGTTGTCACCGCTCACGTTGTGCCCGTCCGACGGCTGCTCAATTTCAAATCCCGCCTGCTCGGCAAGCCGGATAACATCTTCCCTTTTCATGTGTTCCCCCTTGCGCGGATTGCAGTTGCAGCCCGCGTACCGCCTGCGTCGCGGTGAATTCGATCTTCCTTGATTTCAAATTTGTCCTCTTCCCCCCTTGCGCGGATTGCTTGGGCAATCGCGTAGCCCTCATCGTCCCAAGCCCCAGCGTAACGCTCCACAGCCTTGGCGCACGCCTCGCGCTCGGCCAGCACCGCAGCCTCTAGCAGTGCGCAGTGCTGCGTCTCACCCTGCCCCTCGGCGCAGCGTCGCCAGCCAGCGGCGTGGAGTTCCTGTGCCGAGAGGGGCGGTTCCTCGGCCAGCGCGTCGCGCAAAGAATCAAGCGCCGTCGCCATCTCGCCCAGCGATTCCGCCGACATCACGGCCTGCGCCGCTTCTCTCAGTTTTTTCATTTCACTTCCTCCGCTTTGGCTATGGCGGCGCGGCCGCTTTCAAAAGATTTCTCGTAGTCCGACAACATCAGGTTAAACACGGCGTCGGACGCTGCCGCACTCTTGCCGCCTCGCTGAAGAAGACTGTGCGCCGCGACCAAATGCGCGGTGACGTTCTTCAGCACCTCCAATAGTTCCGGCGCGGCTGCAATCAGCCGGGCGTTCGCTTCCTCGATGTGGACAAACGAAACGGCTTTTTCTCCCTCCATACCAATGCCAATGCTTAAGCAGACAATTGGCGCATGATCTTTGAGTTGCGGGTGAATGCGCTGCGTGTAAATGCCGCGCTCAACGTGATATTTGCTGCCATCTTTGTACGGATGACGTTGCTCACACACGATCCACGGCCCCGGTGTGTAGCTCATTTCAATCCCTCCACGAACGCCTTCAGGCGTTCAAGTTTGTCTGGCCCTATCTGCCCGCCCGCACCCCATTTAGTGACGGTCTGCTTGGCGACGCCAATGGCATCGCCTATCTTCTGATGGCTCATCTGAGCCCGCTTGATGAGGCGCTGGGCCTCGCTGTCGTCATCGTCGTACGCCACGGCGCTGACCGGCGCGTACACCGGCTGCTCACCGTCCAGATTCCACCGCACCCGCCAGGCGCGGCGGTGCAGGCCCTTGGCGTCCAGCCGGGCGGCCAGCGCCATCGCGGCGCTGAACGACCGGGCGTCGGGGAAGTGGAGCCGATAGCTGGCGTCGCCCGGCAACGGGCCTTCATGCGGGTCGCGAACGCCAGATGGCGTCGGTTTATGGTGTGCGCCCATACGGGTCCTCCCAAAGTTCGTCGTCAATCAGGATGTCAAGCGCAGCGTCCCAGGCGTCGTTCTCATCGCCGCCCAGCGTCCGCATGTGCCACTCAATGAACGGCTGGCGCGCCTCGGGCGTGAGCGCCCGAAACGCCGCCATCGTCTGCACGCCCATCCTGTCCAGATGGGCGCGGATCCGCAGGTAGTCAGGCGTCATCGGCGCGGCTCGCCATGACGATGATGTGAGACTTGAGGATCTCCACGCAATCCCGCGCGAATTCCTCCGGCGCCGACACCAGCTTGGCGACGAGGTCATCATCCATGTGCTGCGCCAGTTCCTCGCCCGCTTCCGTCGGGTGGCGCGCCACCCAGTCCATCAGCTCAACGCGCCATTCCGCGTCGGTCATCGGGGTCCCAAAATGCTGGGCCTTGAAGTCACCGTAGAAAGACATCGTCCACTCTCCTGTTGTTGTTGCGGGGTCAATCGTAAATCTTTCGCTGGGGGACTTGTCAACTAGTTTGTGATTCCGATACAGTTCGCCTGCAATCAATCAAGTGAGGTTCCCGTGAAGCACAGTTCAGTGGTCGGCGGCTCTACCGCCAAACGTCTTATCAACTGCCCCGGCAGCGCGGCGCTGGTCGCGTCGGTGCCGCCGGCGCCGTCGTCCAAGTACGCTGACGAAGGCACGCTCCTGCACAACGCCATCGCCGAGTGCCTTGAGACCGGCGCGGCGCCGATGTCGCTGGTCGGCGTCACCCAGTACAACGGCATCACGCTGACCGAGGACTTGGTCAACACCAAGCTGGCGCCGGCCCTGGCGCTGCTGGACGACCTCGACCCGTTCAAGGACGGTGAATTCATGACCGAGGCGCAGGTCGATTTCGGGGATTTCATTCCGGGCGCGTTTGGGTCGTGCGATCTGCTGCTGCGCGTCGGCAAGTCGGCCTATGTGATCGATTGGAAGTTCGGCGACGGTGTGCCGGTCGAAGCGGTGGACAACGAACAGCTTTTGTTCTACGCCGCCGCTGCCCTGCGCGGCGACAAGACCCGTTGGGTGTTTGAAGGCGCCGACCGCATCGAGGTCGTCATCATCCAGCCGCCGTCGCTGAAGCGCTGGGAGGTCAGCGTGCCCCGTCTGCTGGCCTTTGAGCGTCAGTTGCGGTCCGCCGTCAAGGCCAGCGAGGACCGCGCGGCGCCGGTCGTGGCCGGCGAGTGGTGCAAGTTCTGCCCCGCCAAGGCCATCTGCCCGGCCATGACCGGCGCCGCCGAGCGTGCGCTGAAGGTGCAGTTGGACGCCATTGACCCGCGCCAGTTGGGGGCTCACCTGCGAATGGCCGACATGCTGGACGATTGGATCAAAGGCGTGCGCGAATTTGCTTTACAACGCCTTGAGTCCGGTGCTACCGTGCCCGGATACAAGCTGGTCGCCAAGCGGGCGACCCGCCAGTGGACGGACGAAGCGGCGGCAATCGCCGCGCTGACCGCCGCCGGCGTAGACGAATCAGAACTGATGGTGACTGAACTGCGGTCGCCGGCGCAGGTGGAGAAAGTCTTGAAGAAGACCAAGACCGCCATGCCCGACGGCATCATCACCGCCATCAGTTCCGGTCACACCCTGGCAGACGAGGCAGATGCCCGCCCGCCGGTTGTGCTTATCGGGCAGCAGCTGACTGCGGCCCTCAGTAAACTTCAGTAGGAGACAGTCATGTCCAATCTTGTTAAGTTCGCAGGCGCTGGCCTGCCGTCCGTGGAGTCCGTCAAGTCGCTCAGCACCACCCTCAAGACCCTTGACACGGGTGCGGGGCTGGAAGGTGTCGCCATCTTGAAGATGGACCGCGCCGGCCACTGGGTGTTCGGCGCCGACCAGACCGAGGTCGAGTCCGACAGCACTTGGGCGGTCAATCCGTTCAGCTTCCTCCACGGCTACATCGCGTGGGGCGATGGCCAGCCGCTGGGCGAGACGATGGTGCCGGTCAGCGAGCCGCTGCCTGAGGTTGGCGCGGCCCCGGCGGGGTCGCAGCGCGGTTGGGAAAAGCAGATCGGCTTTTCGTTGCAGTGCCTGTCCGGCGCTGACGAAGGGCTGGAGTGCCGGTACACCGTGACCAGCGTCGGGGGTAAGAAGGCGGTGCAGGAACTGGCGATTGCCATCGCGCATCAGGTGGACAAAGACCAGACCAAGCCCGTGCCGGTCGTGCGCCTTAAGAAGGACCACTACCAGCACAAGAGCTACGGTCGCATCTTCACGCCGGTCTTTGAGGTGACGGGCTGGATGTCGCTGGACGGCCCGGACGCCGAGCCGGAAGACGTTCCGCCGCCGGCCGACACGGGCCGCCGCCGCCGCGCCTAGCCACCTCAACCTGATGGGGAACGGGGCCGAAAGGCCCCGTTTTTTTTCTATGCCTCTTTATATCGATTTTGAAACCCGCAGCGAGTGCAACCTCACCGACGCAGGCGTTTACAACTACGCCATGCACCGTTCGACCGAGGTGCTGTGCATGTGCTACGCCCTCGACGACGGCGATGTGCTGACGTGGACGCCCGACCAGCCGTTCCCGCCGGACGTGCTGCGTCATACCGGCCCCATCCACGCCCACAACGCGACGTTTGAACGCCTCATCCTCTGGTACGTTCTCCAGACCGACCACAAGCTGGAGCAGTTTGTCTGCACGGCGGCGCAGGCCCGTGCAAACTGCGCGCCAGGGTCGCTGGAAGATATCGGGCGCTTCATGGGCGCGTCGATGAAGAAAGACCACAAGGGCGCCGCTTTGATCCGCAAGTGCTGCGTGCCGCCCTTCCGGCACACCGAGCAAGACCTCGCCGACCTGTTCGCGTACTGCGCGCAGGACGTGCGCGCAATGCGCGAGGTCAGCAAGCTGCTGCGCCCGCTGTCGCCGACCGAGTTGGCCGACTACCACGCGAACGAGCGGATCAACGACCGGGGCGTGCTGGTGGACGTGGCGCTGGCCCGAGCCGCGACCAAGTACGCCGACCAAGAATCAATGGACATCGCCAACACCGTCTGGGAGGTCACCAAAGGCCAGGTGTCGTCGGTACGCTCGCCCAACATGCGCGAGTGGGTGTTGGACCGCCTGACCCCCGAGCAGCTTGCCCTGACCGATGTCAACGGCAAAGCCAGCATCGACAAATCAGTCCGGGCGAACCTGCTGGCCTGCGATGATCTCGACCCGGACGTGCGCGAGGTCGTCCAGTGCGCCGACGACCTCTGGTCGTCCAGCGTCGCGAAATTCCTCCGCATCGCCGCGCTGGCCGATGAGGAGGACAGCCGTTTGCGGGGTGCGTTCGTCTTCGCCGGCGGCGCCGCCACGGGCCGCGCGGCGTCGTATGGGGCGCAGGTCCACAACCTGCCCCGCAAGGTCGCCAAGGACCCGGTGGGCCTGCGACAGGCCATCGTGCGCGGGCACACGCTGGTGCCGGCGCATGGCGTCCGGGTGACCGACGCGCTCAAGTCAATGCTCAGGCCGGCGTTCATCCCGCAGCCGGGCTACGTCTTCGTCGGTGCCGACTGGTCAGCTATTGAAGGCCGGGTCAACCCGTGGCTGGCGCAGTCACCCGACGGCGAGGAAAAGCTGGATGTGTTCCGGTCTGGCCGCGACCCCTACATCGTCAACGCGGCGGCCACGTTTGGCGGCGCGTATGGCGCGCTGGCCGCTGCCGTGCAGGCTGAAGACCCCGAGGCTGTGCAGCGTCGGCAGGTCGGCAAGGTGCAGGAACTCGCGCTCGGATTCGCCGGGGGCGTTGGGGCGTTCGACGCGATGGCCAGGGGCTACGGCGTGACCGTTGACCAGCCGAAGCGCATCGTCGCGGCGTGGCGCCGCGCGAACCCCTGGGCGCCGGTCTTCTGGCGGCAGCTTGAGAACGCCTACCTGACCGCCATGCGGCGGCCGGGTGAGGAGCAGACCGCCGGCCGGGTGACCTACCTGTTCGACCGCAAGCACCTCTGGTACATGCTGCCGAGCGGCCGGGTGCTGTGCTACCCGTTTGCCAAACTCGCCGACGAAGGTCTAACCTACGCCAAGGCCAGTTGGAAGCCTAAGGCAGACGCCACAGAATGGCCCCGCGCCCGGCTCTGGAGTGGGCTTGCGTGCGAGAATGTTGTACAGGCCACCGCGCACGACCTGCTGCGCGAGGCGCTGCGGGTGCTGGAGCATGTGGTCCTGCACGTTCACGACGAAATCGTGCTGGAAGTCCCCGAGTATGAAGCCGAGGCCGCCGCCCGGCGGCTGGAGTCCGTCATGCAGACCGCGCCCGATTGGGCCAAGGGCCTGCCGCTGGTCGCGAGGGCGAAGGTGTTGCTGCGGTTCGGGAAGTAAAAAAAACCCCGGCGTGTGAGGCCGGGGCAATCTAAACCAAGAGGAGGATCGACGTGAGCGATTATGCCCGTTTTGTAGAATGGTACGCAAGCCTCGCCCCGGAGGGCGAAACCGCGCTGGTGTTGCGCCAGAAGCCTGTCCGACCGCCGGCGTTCCATGCCGACGGCAGCCCGAAATGCACTTACATCCCGCTGCTGCCGAGCGCCAGGGTAGACCCGTCATGGTCGGTGTTCGGCAACACGGGGTCGTTCATCATTGACCGCTTCCCCGAGGGGCGCCCGGTCGCGCAGGCGCGGTGCGTGGAATACCCGCTGGTGATGATGCTGGACGATGTCGGCACGAAGTCGAAGGTGCCGCCAGTGCCGCCGACTTGGATCATCGAGTCGTCGCCCGACAACTTCCAGTACGGCTACGCCTTCACCGAAGACGGCGTGCCGACCGGGGCGCAGTTCGTGGCGACCGTCAAAAATTTGGCGGAGCTTGGGTACACCGACCCCGGCGCTGGCGGGCTGGTCCGAAACTTCCGACTGCCTGGTTCGATCAACCTGAAGCGCGGCAACTTCGCCGCTCGGCTGGTTGAGTTCCACCCCGAGCGGCAGTACAGCTACCTCGCGCTGTGTGACGCCTTCGGCATCGCTCCGGCGTCGCCCGACGAGGCCCGCACCAGCTGGTCGCCCGTGGCCGGGCTGGCCGACGACGGCGCCGATGATGTCTGGTCGTGGCTGCTGGAGCAGGGGCTGGTGGCCTCGCGCCCGAACGCCGAGGGCTGGGCTGGGGTCATGTGCCCGAATGCGGCCGAGCACACCGACGGCAACCCGGAGGGCCGGTACTCGCCGGCCAACCGGGCGTACTGCTGCCTGCACGGGCACTGCGTTGACCTCGACTCGCGGACGTTTCTGGACTGGGTCGCGGCGCAGGGAGGCCCGCAACGTGAGCCCGGCCTGCGTGACGAACTGCTGGCCGCGACGATGTCCGCGGCGCTCGCCAAGTTGCCGCAGAACGTGCCGATGGCCGAAGCCGGCGCCGAGGCGCTGGCGTCGGTACAGGCGCGAGAGCATAGCCGGATTGAGCGCGACGACCTGCACCGACACTGGGCCTATGTCGTGTCGGACGATGGATATTTTAACCTTGACGACCGTACCGAGATCTCGCGGGCGGCGTTCAACGCGCTGTACGCCGGGCTGTCCTGCCGGAGCAGACACGGCAAAAATCCAGTAGCTTCGGCGTCGAAGTGGTTCGACGAGTGGCGCCATGATCGGGGCGGTCGGGTGCTGGCCGGCATCACCTACGCGCCCGGCCTGCCGGCGCTGGTCGAGCGCGATGGCGACGCGCTGGGCAACCGGTGGCAGGACGCCCGAACGCCTGCGCCGTCAGGCGCCGGGTCGGCCGGCATGTGGCTGGCGCATCTAGAGTCGCTGCTGCCCGATGCGGCCGAACGCGAGGCGTTGCTGGACGTGCTGGCGTTCAAGCTCCAGCGCCCCGATACCAAAATCAACCACGGCGTGCTGCTGTCCGGTCACGCCGGCTGCGGCAAGGATTCGTTGATGGCGCCTTTCCTGCGAGCCGTGTGCGGCCCGCATCAGCGCAACCGAGGGCTGGTGCAGGGCGATGAACTCAACGGTCAGTTTGGGTATCACCTCGAATGCGAGGTGCTGGTGCTGAACGAATTGCGGGACTCCGACGCCAATGCCAGGCGTGCGCTGGCGAATAAGCTGAAGCCGCTGCTGGCCGCGCCGCCCGAATACCTGTCGGTCAACCGAAAGGGCTTGCGGCCGTACGATGCCATCAACCGGATGCTGGTTATCGCGTACTCGAACGAACAGGTGCCGCTGGTGATTGATTCGTCCGACCGCCGATGGCTGGCCTTGAAGTGCGCCGGCGGTCGGATGGATCCGGCCGACGCCGAACTGCTGTGGTCATGGTACGAGAGCGGCGGCTACGACGCCGTGGCCGCCCTGCTGTGGTCGCGCGACGTGTCCCGGTTCAACGCCGGCGCCGCGCCGATACGCACCAGGTATTGGGAGACGCTGGTATCCGATGGTCGTTCGCCGGCCGAAGAGCTGCTGATCGACATGATCGAAAACCGGGTCGGCGAGTTCGCTACGGGCGTCATCGCGTCGCCATTTTCGACGCTATGCTCGCGCATTCAGGCCGGGAATTTGGCGGGGGTCCGAATACCGAAGGCGGCGCTTCTTCACGCGCTAGCCGAATGCGGGTGGCTCGATTGCGGCGCCGTATCGTCGCGGGAGCATCCGACCAAAAAGCAGATCTACTGCGCGCCGCAGCTTGCCGACCTGAGCAAGTCCGACCTGCGCCGAATGACCGAAGCCCCGACGGTGCCTGGACTGCGGGCGGTGACGGGATAAAAAAAAAGGGGCCCGAAGGGGCCCCTAGCTCACCGGCTGATGGCGGTCAGGCTAGCTCGAAGTCGCCTTCGACCGGGTTGAACACCAGCGCCTGAGCCTCGCCGATGTCGGCAAGGTTTACCTCGCGTGTGAAGTCCCAGCATTCGTCGCGAGTGCTGGGGAGCCCGGTCAACGGGTGCTGATACCAGCGCCCGTCCCAGCCAGTCTGAGAGCCGTCCCAGTTCACCGGATCACCATCGTCCAGCCGACGCGGCCGGCGCCTTCCGTTTCGCCCCGATAGGTGCGGCGGTCGATGCGCGTGATCCGAATGTCCGGGTCGGCTCGCCAGGCGCGCAGCATCGCCGCCGCGCGCGAGCGGGTCATGCTCGCGTTTTCTAATTGTTGTTCGCCGTCCCACTTCCAGTAGAACCGGGTCATGCCGACAGCTCCGACAGCATCTGCGCCGCCCAGGCGCGCGCCTGCGCCTCGTCAGCGCAGTGGCGGCTGGTCAACACCTTGCCGCCGTGGGCGGCATCAGCCGAACGCCACGCGACGTTGACGGCGACGCAGCCATCTGCCAGCAGGGCGGCCATCGCCACCCAGATGATGCCCGGATCGTCCGGGCTAGCGTCCAGCGGGGCAGTCGCCCCGATGTCAGTCCATTCGCGCGTTTTGAGCATTGTAGCGTCCCGTAGTTGATGACAGGTGCGACAATACCGAAGGCGCCGAAGACTTGTCAACGATTGTTTGACGATTACCGAACGCCCGAACGCCCGAACGCCCGAAGGCCCGAAGGCCCGAACGCCCGAACGCCCGAACGCCCGAACGCCCGAACGCCCGAACGCCCGAACGCCCGAACGCCCGAACGCCCGAACGCCCGAACGCCC
>Ga0255101_1000044_pt1 | contig 37452 bp, 52 predicted proteins | sample Colum_Colum_RepC_2_FD_188588 | JGI IMG/M metagenome (GOLD analysis project Ga0255101, IMG submission 188588) | Freshwater microbial communities from Columbia River, Oregon, United States - Colum_Colum_RepC_8d | ecosystem: Environmental > Aquatic > Freshwater > River | place: USA: Oregon...
CCTTTCGAGGGATAAACAGAATGACGTCCGTCACCATTCGTTTGTTCAAATCCTTTTTGGACCTGAACCCGTACACGGCGCAAATCAGCAACAGTTGAAATGGTTCCAGGACGATCGGTTCGCCAGCCTGCGGCCCCTTCGTATGCTTCAAAGTAGCGGCAAACTGTATAACGTGAGCAGGAAACCTCGGGTCGAACACCCATTCCCATTCGGCATTTTCGAGTTGGTTAATAAACCTTTGGCACGCCAGCCGCACATCGTTGCAGACGTTAATTTCACCCTTCGCCACAGCGTGGGCATACGCCACCCCATCTTGCCAATTCATTGCGCTAACGGGCCTCGCAGGAATTGAGCCACCGGACTTTCGTCCTCAGATTTGCCAGCCGACAAGCGACTCCGAGGCGTCAGCCCGAGTTCGTTCATCAGTTGAATGATGAGAGTCATCGTTTTATTTCGCACAGTCAGATACGGATTCGGGCCAATCGTCTGCCCATTATTGAACGAGGTCACAATCCCGCCCTTTTTAATCGCCCTGGTGCACTGAACGTACGTATCGATATGGTCGGCCAGCATAGCCAGCGTGTGCTTGTCCTGGTTATTCCCTATGCCGTAGACGTCGTACAAAAATTCCGAGGTTTCCTCAATGAATTTTGACTTGTCCCACGCTTCGGGGTTATCCACCCATTCGGCCTTGGGGATTCTTTTCTTGAGCGTATCGGGTAACGACGCAGGCATCCCTTTTCGCGGGGTCGTGCCGTCGACGAGATGCAGTTCAGGCGGTTTTTTGTTCATGCCGCAATAATACTTGGGGACACCCCCCATGGTCAAATTACATTGCAGAAGATTCAGTGGGCGGCTTTGCTCTTTCAGGGCGTTCAAAATTTAAGTTTCGGCCCGTCCGTCCGCCGTCGGCTCGTCGAGTCCCACGACTCTTGCATAGTCCTCCACAGAATAATCGACCTCGGGTCTACCAAAGCGTCTGTATATCCCATGCTGTTCGAGTTGTGTCTTGGTTGCATGGTGCATATTACACAGCGACTGGAATTTATTTATAAAGAACGCAGTCTCGCCTATTTGTGTCCAAGGGAATAGGTGGTCGACAGTATTCGCCGCAGTAATAACACCCTCTGCGCTACATCCCACACATAGTGGTGACTTACTTAGTTGAATCTGGCGTAGAGTCAGCCATTGCCTAGATTTATAAAAGCGGCTTTGCTCTTTTCTAGCGGCGTTGTACTTGGGGTCGTACTTTTGTTTGTTTTTACCCCCATGCTCCAGGCAGAACCCATTGAGCCTTGACCTGGGATTCTTACACCCTAGTTCGGCACAGTACGGGGTAGATGGGATGCTCGGCATTACTGCTTTTTGTATTCTTCGGCCAAAATACGGGGCACAGTATTACGCCAAGTAATCTGATGATGAATACGGGCGTTCTTGCTGTGCATAATCCCTACCCGCACAGACGAGGGTTGGTACATCACAGAATAGAACGATTTCACATACGTTCCGCTGTCCAGGTACATCTCTGTCATGCCGCCGCTATTCGTCTGAGTCTGCTTTTGTTGCAGTGCCAGACTCATCATCGTCAGGAATAACCCGCCACGGGAACCCAAGTTTGTATACGTATTAACGTCCTCGTTTACCCTACCAAAAAACTTGAACGGGCGATGCACAGAGCAGATAAAACTATTCATTGCTTTACGCTTTGGTTTTCTCCACGAGTTGCCCATTTTCCCGCCAACAAAGTCCCCGCCCTGGGCCATCGCAATCGTCAACGCAGGAATCGACTTGTAATAGTCCAGCATGGCGTCCATTACGGCGTCGAAGTCGTGGATTTTTTTGTCGCAGTATTCCCCGAGGTGGTTTTTTTTGTGACGAAAGTCGGTGTAGTCGTCATCCAGTTGGATGAAGTATTCGTACCCGAATGCCTCGGCGATTTCGAAACACGCATTTCGCGCATAGATGATCGCTCGTCGATCCTGAAAGTTGTCGCCCTCGTCGATCTTTGCGGCCATCGCTTTTTTGTCAAAGACGTAGACCTGATCCTTGAATACTTTTTTGTACTCATCAATCGTTCGATCTTCGTTATCAACCACGATGACAATCGGGCCAGTGTACCCAGACTTTTTGAGAGTCTTGTACGTATAGACACGATTCGCTCGACCATGCGTCAGGATAAAAGCGCAAAACCTTTCATGCTTCATCGCCATCGTCGTCGCCTTCGTATGAGTCGAAATAAATTCCTTCGAGTTGCTTCGACAGGATGACGTACCCGTTTTCGATAGCCTTTTCAAAGTCAATGATGACCAGGGCCGAATCCTCCATCAATTCCTGCATTTCCTTTGAGGCGTGGCAGTAATACTCAGCGATTTTTGCGTAATCGAATACGATATGCCTACGGGCGGCAGTTAATAGGAATTCTTTTTCGTCATCAGGCAGAGCCGATTGTTCGATCTTGTAGACAAATTGTGCGTACTTGTCCGTACTTGTTAACTCTGACAAACTGGGTTTATCGCCTTTCGGCGTATACGCAGGCGTATCAATTTTCTTCGAGTATTCCAGTTCGTCAGAACTACCATCGCCCACCCCCAGCAGGTCGCGCAATTCCTCTTTGCTGAAACCCGTTAGCGATACATCAAACCCAACGGATTGCAACGAACTAAGTTCGACGGCCAGCAGTTTTTCGTCCCAGCCAGCATTGAGCGCAAGTTTGTTATCGGCTATGACGTAGGCGATTTTTTGCTCGTCAGTCAGGCCAGCCAGAGTGATTGTTGGCACTTCCTCCAGGCCCAGATGCTTTGCGGCCTCAAGGCGTCCATGCCCTGCAATGATTACGTCGCCTTCGTCAATCAGAATCGGATTCGTGAACCCGAATTCGTTAATACTCGCAACGATTTGGTCGATTTGATCTTCCGAATGTGTACGGCTGTTATTTCCGTAGGGGTTCAGAGTCTCGACATTTTTGTAAACCACCTGCATTCGTGTCATTTCGTGTCGCCCTTCGTTTTATTTCAGGAATTTAAGTCGGTATACCGTCCGGTTAAGTAACGTCGCTATGCCGTCAATTTCGTTTTGTATTTCAGAGTCTTGCGGCAGTTTTTTACGCTCTTGACGCACATAGTCACGCAGACCACGAATGTAGTCCAGCGGTTCACGATCCACATTACCAAAGGCTGATGGGTACGGCCCCACCAATTCCTCGTATGCACCCTGGATGGATTCGGTCACGATATCCACTAAGTCGGGGATGTTTTCGTAATAGTCCGACAACGCACGGTGCGCGGCATCAGACCCCACGCCCTCGACCTGGAAATGCTTAAAGTGAGCCAGGGTCGCAGAATGCAACATCGTCCCCACAAATTGAGCCGTTGCGTTTATATCCAACATTTCGGATTCTCCCTTGTAACCAGACGCATGGGCGGCACGGCCCACATCGATTGCTTTTTGCTTTGTCGCAAACGGCCCTTTGCCACCCCAATACCACCCGTCGGATTTTTTACTTATAGGCATAACGCACCATTTTTTGATCGATTTCACCCTGACGAACGTATTGTCGGCGTTTGCACGACAGTTTACAACCGCAACTGGGTTCACGTTTCCAGTCAGGCACATCGCCCCCGTATTTTTCCAGCATCTTCGCCAAAATCTGACGATAAAGTTTACACGGCTCGTTCATCAGCAACCGATCGCGGCATCCGTAGCACTTCATGTGATACCCACCATATATCGGGTTTTTTGCCGCTTCTAGGCACGTTTCGCACTCAGGCATCAGCAGGCAGTCTGGTCTCATAAAACGTATACATCCAGACCGTTCGCCGGCCTTTTGTATTTTCGTTTTTAACCGGCTCACGAGTCACATATCGCTGACGCCTAAAGTAACACAAAGCCATCGAGATTTGACTTTGCTTCAACTCGGGCATCGCCTCTCGAATTTCCAACAAAGTCAACGGACATTGAGCCGCACGAAAAACCTCTCGCACTTTTCGTACCGCATTTGCCATAAAAAAACCCCCGGGTATGTAATACACCGGGGGATGATACTCGGGAATTATTACTATCGTCAAGCCATCGCGTTGTCGCCTCCAAATTCGCGGAAACATTTGCGGCAAACGATCAATCCACGCATCGCTCGGCGGTATCCACAGTGTTCGCACATCATGCTTGTCCCCTTGCTCGGATGGCGGCGGCGCATTCATATCCAGTCATGTGCGTCTTGGTATTGCCGTAGCCTTCCCATTGACCGTTGTAGCCAGCAGGACGATCAACAATCTTTTCACACACCTTTGCACACGCTTCACGCTCGGCCTCAACAGCCTGAGCAATCATTCTCTTTAGTGTTTCTTGATCCACTGTAATCATGTTCATGCTTGTCCCCTTGCTCGAATTCGTGCGGCGCAGAACTCAACGGCCTGATTCCAATCGTTGCTGTCCCAATCTGCTTCGTCTGCTTTGGCGGTATCCACAACCTTCGCACACGCCTCGCGTTCTGCGGCGGCGACAAGGGCGGCAAAGCGTTCAATTAGTTTCCAGTCCGTTTCCGCAATCAATTGAGGATAAAGAAAAGCCGGTAGCCCAGCCTCCCGCGCCATGCGGATAATGTCATCTCTGGTCATGCCAATCCCCTTACGCCATCAGCAGGTCGACCGCTTTTGCCTTTGCCGCATCACCCGTGCCGAACCACGCAGTATTGAGTCGGGCATCAGCAGTGTGAGCAGGGCTGTGATGATCGTAATACTCGGTCACGGCATTGAGCAAACCCCATTTCGTATCGCCAACAATATCGGCCCCTTTCGCCGCGCCACGGAATAAGTCCATGATTTTGGCGAACGGGCGGTTTTTCTCGTAGTTGTAGTCGTCATTCAGTTGATCGGCAGTCAGCACGATTTGGCGCACAAAGTCCTTTGCCGCACTCTCAGCGATTCGTTGCTTTTGCAGGTGTTTAGCCATCAGCATGAATCCATCGAACGAGGCCACAGCCTTGCCGAGTTTTGCTTTCATCAGGTCATGATCGAACACTCGCGCATGAGTAAACGACACGCAATTCGTGCTGTCCTTAGTCGCCATGCTCAAAGTATTGTTACAAACCACCCGCACAGTCGTAAAACGAGCCGTCGTAGCCAGCGTCCTATCGGCAGACGTAGACAACAGCAGGAAACCACCCACACCGTCGCCTGCCGTGATTTCACCGAATCGACCAGTCTCAGCCAGTGCCCACAGCCGTTTGCCGCCAAACAACGTGCCAGCAGTGTGCAACCTGAACCCTGCTTCCTCTACCAAGTCCTTGAAAAAATCCAGCACTTCGCGTGGCTGTACGGGTTTGTACCTATCCGACACAATCGACAGCGGCAGGCCATTGTCACTGCGGTGCAAAACATTTTGACCAGGGAAAAATTGATCGTTACCCTGACAGGACGTAAACCGAGCAGGGCTGGATTTGATAGACCAGTCCATGCCAGCGGCCTTGCGCCATTCATCAATCGTTGCGCCTTGCGTCAACTCTTGCCCCAAGCCATGCCAGGGCGTCTTGCCAACAAACGCCATTTCGGTGAAACCATCTTCGCGGATCGTAAGTTCGTGTGCCATTTTTTCGTTTCCTTTCGTTTCGTTTACTTGCTCAAAAAAATACATTCGTTTGCATGACGGACCCCTTTAGAGTCCACATACGTTTCGCCACAGCCAGCCGCCCACTCCAACAGCATGAACGCGAAAAACACGCCCAGCAAACCAGTGAACAAAAACATTGCTATTGAGGCCAGGATTTTTTTCATGATCAACGCCCCCAGTCCTTTTGATTAGTCGTGCTGTCATAGCCCAGGCGATACGCGGCCACTTCCTCGTCGGTCAGAACGACGATTTTTTCTGACTCATACGTAGCCCCCACAAAGTAATGCGGATCGAATGAACGCCCGTAATACTTGTCCGCAGAGCCACGATCAAAAGCCCCGCCGTGTCGTGTGAATTCTTTTCTCATGTTTACTCCGTTAAAAGCAGGGGCCGAAGCCCCCGGGGTTAATCAATAGCCAGCGGCCTGGATTTGTGCAGGCGTGGCGGCTTTCATGTAATGAATATCCATCCAGCCACCAGACACCATGCCGATCGGCGTTTTGTACGCCAACAGATACACAGGTGCGTGTTCGTGCTTTTCCATCACCTGATACACAGTAGCGTCGTCTGCCGCAGACACCACTACGAACAGGCCCAAAATGTTTGATTGCTTTTTCATGATTGCTCCGTTTTCAAAATATGGCAACATCGCCATAGAAGTATTACACCACGGATTTCGGTTCGTTACAAACTATTTCGCAAATTTTTGCAACTATTTATGACTGACGGGTCAATACGCAGGCAAAAAAAAGCCCCAGGCGCGAACCCAGGGCGAACTTGCATGGCTACTGCAATCCCGTCATTCTAGGTGAACCACAGGTAAAACCCGTGCAATATCCCTATCGGGAAAAACACCGCCCCAGCCAGCAGGAACCCCCAGGCGGCAGTAGCGAAACAGGTAAATATGTGAGTCAGCCACGCCCCTATGCAGAACAATCCAACGATGTGTGCCATATCAGCCCCTTAGAACGGAATGTCGTCGTCCATATCGTCAAACCCTTCTGGATTTGCCTTCGCTTTTTCCTGGGCGGCTTGAGCACCTTCGGCACGGCTCGGTTTGCTCTCCCCTTTTGAGGTCAGCATATCCATTTTTTCGCCAATGATTTTGGTCGAGTACCGATCGATGCCGTCCTTCGTGTATTTTTCCGTCTTGAGTTTGCCCTCAATGTAGACCTTTGATCCTTTGCCCAGGTACTCGCCAGCGATCTCAGCCAGCCGCCCAAACAAAGCCACGTTGACCCACTCGGTGACCTCTTTTTGCTCACCAGTCGATTTGTCTTTGTATTTTTCAGAAATAGCGATACTGAAATTCGCCACAGCCTTGCCGTCAGGCATGAACCGCAACTCTACGTCGCGTCCCAGGTTTCCGATACCGATAAATTTATTGACCGCCATTTTCTTGCCCTTCCTCTAATTGCTTACCAACTTCGACACCAGTTTTTGACAGCGCATAGAACCATTCGCCATCGCGCTTAGTTACATTCGCCAGCCCCTTTGCAACGACCTCATACATTGCAATTTGCATTTTTGCTTCACCGACCATTTCGATCCACTCTGGGGCGAACTCCCATAGTTGCTCCGCATCATCGCTATACAAAGCCTTGAGCAAATTCCTTGCTTCGTCCTTCGTCCAGCCACAATGTTGCAAATGCTTAATGCTTTCAGTTATCGGGTTTTCTTCCATGATTACGACTCCAACTTGATGATTAACGATTCGACTTCGGCCAGGAATTTTTCGACCTCGGTACGCATTTCCGCAATGAGTTTTTCATCGCGGCCTGTCCGCACAATCAGCAACTGATTACGCTTGGGCAGTCGGGGATCGTAGGAAACGAAGTCGCACCACTGACGACCCGTCACCCACAGTTGACATTGAATCTGCTTGTAATACTCAGGCGGGATTCGATTCTCGAACAGATACCCGAGGTGCGTAGTCGTGTTCGGACACTTCACCTCGACCAGCCCATCGGTGTCGACCAAGCGGTCAGGTGACACGCCCAGCCATTTAATTTCGGGGTGTAGCCAAAACCCAGTCTTGTCCACCAAAGTAGCGAGCACAGCCTCGTATGCAATTACCGCATATTGCTCTTGCTCGACACCCCATTCCATAGCCGCACTCGCATACGACTCAGCCGCTACGCCAGTCATACGCTCGGCCACTATCTGGACCTTGTATTTGTAACGAGTCACAGCCTCGGATTTGTCCTTGCCTTTTGCCATCACGTTAGCGATGCCGCTAGCAGTCACATGACCCATTCGAGCCGCTTTCCACTCCGGTGTGCCCTGTTCTACATGAATGAATGGCTGATTCATTTTTGAACCCCAAAAAGAACATCGCCAGCCGATTTCGGAAATTTTGCGCCCCACGACGCAATCCATTCCACGTCCTTGACTTCATCGTTGTTGTTTGATGGGCCAATGTAATACAGCAGGCCGTCGTACTCATCCTCTACCATCACGACGCCCACAGACAACGACGAGGTGAACCACCTCCAGCCCTTAATTTGTCTCGCCATCTTGCGCCCCTTCCGTTTTTGCAGAGTCCTGAATTGCTTTTTTACGCTCATCCTTTGCAGACTCTAAAGCCCTCATCGAAGGCTGATCGCCGCGCACCTCTTTCACGGCGGCCACATAGACCATACGCAACTCGTCCAGCGTTAACGCCTGATCAATTTTTGCCAGCAACGGAACCAAATCAATCGGCTCGGGTTCGCCCTCGGTTGGCAAATCTTCGCCAGCGTAGATATACAGCCCCAGGCCAAACATCGCAAGATTTTTCACCAAACAACGCATGAGCGTTTTGTTAACGTCAAACATCGTGTACGCTTCGACAGTTTTTTCCACCATCTGTTTCGTTTTGTAATCACGCACCGTGTACGTATACGGGGCCGATTTCATAGCCTTGTTTTTGCCGTCCATAACAGGCAACCACATTTCGTGCGTCTGCCCCATTGCAGTCACTTTGGTGTAAACCATCGCACCTGCTGCACTTTCGAAATAAGGCAAACCAGCCACTGATTTGATCACTTCGTATTGCGCTTCCGGGCAATGCTGTTTGAACACATCCCATGCCCACGCCCACGACAGGTACGTTAACCCGTCCTTTTTTTCTGCATGCTCATTGACGTTAATAAGCCGCAAGTCGTTGAAATTTTTCATGTGTGAAAGTCCTTTTGAATGTTTAATACGGTTCGTCAAAGTCACTTCGCAGGCCAGCGTTGTATCGCTCTGCCGCCAAAGCGTTAGCCGCACGCAACTCGTGGTCGTGCACAGCATCCCAAATTGCTTCGCCCAGGGCCAAGTAACCTTGCCCCTCAGACAAAATCGTTTTGAGTTTTTCTCGAATGGAATACAGGCAAGCATCGTCAATCGCCGCCAGGAACACATCGACGTCCTGGGGGTTGTACTCGTCCTGCATCAGTTCGCTTGCAATCTCGTCGATCGCCGCATCTTTGTCGGCCTGCTCCTGATACGAAGCCTCCAGCCAATCGTCGTACGCTCTACCAAATCTTGTCATGATTACACCCTTTCGTAATGGCCACAATGATCGTGGTGAAGTATTATAAACACATCCCACCGGAGTATGACAAGTGCTAAATTTAACTTTGCCTTATCCCCCCAGCGTCAATACGTACTGGGGTTTCAAAGGTTCGCAACGATTCCTCACCAAGCGAGCGCGTGAATTCAAAGCCGAAGTCGAAGCAACTTTTATCCTTTCAGAACATCCTGGCCTTGGCGATGCCAGGATCAATTTGATCGTTTTTTTGCACCCACCAGACAAGCGAGTTCGTGACATAGACAACATTGCCAAACCTTTGTTGGATGCACTTACCCAGGCTGGCGTGTTCAAAGATGACGGGCAAGTTGATCGCCTGCTTATCGTCCGCAGAGAGCAAAAAAAAGGCGGCGAGTGCCGGGTTGTAATAGATTCCCCTGTTTCGTGAAGTGATGTATATAATACTTCTGCCCCTTAACTCACAAAACGAAAGGAAATCATGCACTATTACCAATTTCACATCGGGGATTACCGGGCCGCAACAGCCCACCTGACCAACGACCAGGACTTGACTTACCGGCGTTTGTTGGACTGGTACTATGACACAGAGCAACCCATTGCCATGTCGGACATTGAGAAAATTTCCAGGCGAATACGCACCCCACCAGACACGGTTGAGACAGTCCTGCACGATATGTTTGAACGAGATGGAGACCTTTTTCGCAACAGCAGAGCAGACCAGGAAATCGCCAAGTTTCACGAACAGCAGGACGCAGGCAAGCGTGGGGCGGCAAAGCGGTGGAACAAGACTTCCAATGCCACCCCATTACCAACCATAAACCAAGAACCAATAACCAAGAACCAAGAACCAAAGAAAAAACAGCGTTCCGCTGTTTCTTGTCCCATAGACGTTGACCCCTTGATTTGGGACGACTGGTTGCAAGTCAGGAAAGCCAAGCGAGCAGGGCCAGTGACCGAGACAGTTCTCCAAGCGATCAAAAAACAGGCCAGCATTGTCAACTGGACTTTGCAACAAGCCATCGAGCAGTGCGCGGCCAGGGGCTGGCAAGGTTTTCATGCCGAATGGGTATCCAGACCCCAGAAAACTGCAAACGCCTTCCCTGAGCGCAATCTGGCGGCGGCTCGAGCCATCTTCGGAGACGAAAGGAATTTGACCAATGATCCAACCATCATCGAATCAGTCCCGGCGATTACCCGATAACTGGGTGCAACGCATCTTTGCCACCATGCAAGGCAACTACGGGTCGAGATTCCTCAATATGTGGAAAACAGGCCAGATTCTCCCAGACGGCAATGACGCAGGCATCGTCAACGCCATGAACCACTGGGCAGAAAAACTAGGCGGCTGGCACGACTCACCAGACACCATTCGGCAGGTGCTGGAAAACCTCCCGACAGAGCCTCCCACCCTTCCGCAGTTTGTGCAGATGCTTAGACAGTCATATCGGCCACCACCAATGCAAGCGATCGAGCGCAAATGGACGCAGGCAGAACTCGACCAGAACCGCCAGCGCATTTGTGAAATTTTCGCAACTCTTAACCTAAAGGCAAAAAAGTGAAAACAATCAAACTAGCGTATTGCGACTATATAGCCCACCTGATCCAGAAAAATTTGCTCACAAACGATAGCGAGCAAATACTTAACGAGGTCGGGCGAATTCAATTTCACCTCGGCGCAAATGACGAATTTGCCAGCACCATGAAAACCATAGACGTACTTGATATGCAAGGCAAAGCCTACCGCATCACAATTCAGGAACTATGACTATGAAAACATACGACACCACACGAACACGCAAACCCAAAAAACAAAAGCAAATTGCGAATTGGCCTTTTCCACCAGCCACAGGTGCAGTGCCCTGGACACGCAAGCAAATCAAAGAATACGAACTGCAAAAACTTAACCAAGTTGAGGACGCACCGATATGACGCCATTAGTTTGCAAAGCGGTAAAGTTTGCTCCAGAACCAGAAACAGCACTATGGTTTGATGTTGGACAAATGGAGTCTGCATTAGACACTAAAGTGCCAGCCGAATTTTTAATGAACTTGCCATCAAAAAGAACCGGAATTGTTGGTTTAGATACGCAGGGAAAAGATTTTGCCCTATGGCTAACCAAAGCCAACGATTCTGTAACAGTCGGCGGTTGTTCTATGTGGCATGGCGGCAAATACTTTACGCCCTATGCCTATGTTTCTACCAGCGATGGGTTTCGAATTTATCAAAAAAACGAACAAATTAGTCTTGAAGATGTAAAACCAGTCCACCGAATGGTGCTCGCCGTATTGATAAAACTTGCTAAACATTCCCAGGGTTACTGCCCTACTCCAAAGCGCACTTTTATAAATCAAAAACGACAATTAAAAGGCAAATCAGCAATATCTTTTGATTGGCACACAGTAGAAATAGAACCCCCAAAATTAAAAAATGACTATCAAGGCGGCACACACGCCAGCCCACGCCGGCATCAAGTACGTGGACATTGGCGCACCTACAAATCAGGCAAACGTGGGTGGGTAAACGAATGCTGGAAGGGTGATGCAACCAAAGGGACTGTATTTAAAGATTATCAAATTAAAGGAAAGAACACATGACAGGTTGGAAAAAAAGAATTATTGCTAACAAACAAAACGAACAAATGACAACAAAAAAACCATTTTGCCAAGTCTGTCGAATACGCGAAGCCGACACCCAGGTTCGTACCAGCGATGGCAGAAAAATGTGGCGTTGCATCACCTGCGCCGAACTAAAAAACCGCACCGGATTTACTCTAAAAGGCAAAAAATGACAGAACACGATATTTCGCCATTTCAGGCACTTGATTTCATACGAGACAATGCCAAAAAATTAGGCGTACTCAAAGGCCGCATGGTTTACATGACCGAAAAGCGCAAAACCATCAAAGCGATGCTGATGGCGCAGTCGTCAGAAAAAACAGAGTCTGCCAAAGAGACGTTTGCCTATTCGCACCCAGACTACAAAGCCCACCTCGAAGAGTTATCAGACGCAGTTGCCGACTACGAAACAATGCGGATTCTCATGGTCGCCGCCGAAGCAAAAATCGAAGTCTGGCGCAGTCTCGAATCATCAGCCAGAGCCGAAGGGAAAGCCACGCAATGATCGATCACAATCGTCGTTTTCTTGACCAGCCCATCACGCCATCCGAGTACGCAATCTGCCACTTTATTGGGCAACTCAGGCACAAAGAGACAAGCAAACACGGCACAGAACGTCGCCAGGATCAAAGCCTAGATTCGATGCAAATGTCCATTGACGGGGTTATTACCGAATACGCAGTCGCCAAAGCCCTCGGCCTATTCTTTGACATAAACTGCGAATATCGCAAGTTCGGCGCGGATCTCGTCAGCAAAAAAGGCAACCTGATAGACGTCAAATCTACCAAGCAACCTGGGGGAAACCTTAACGCCGTTGGATGGTCTGGTGGAAAGCCCGTTGACGTTTTTGTCTTAACCGAAATTCGGCCAACTCACGTTCGGCTCGTGGGCTGGATAGACCGAGAGACATTCCTTCAGGACGATAACATTCGTGACGTAGGTAACGGTCCTTTTTATTCTCTGCCACAATCCTCGCTTCGACCATTTGATGAATATCTCTACAAAAAAACATTATGAAGCAGTCGCCGATCTGGGTTGCATCTTATGCTATTACCTTGGACACCCAGGGACGCCCTGCGAAATTCACCACATTCGACGTCTTGGCGGCAAACGTGACAACGCACCCGTCATTGGGCTGTGTCCTGAACATCACCGAGGCAACACGGGTGTACACGGCCTCGGAAACAAAGGTTTTGTTAAACGCTACGAGGTCACGCAAGAATATCTGCGCGATTTAACCGAGCACTTGCTCAAGCGTACGGACGAGTCCCAGACTTATCGATAATCAAAGCCTGTCGGCGAGCAGGCGTCCCCTGAATATTCGGGATGCTAACGTGAGTCCAGCGATCAAATTCACGAATGATCTGATCGTATTCCAGCCCCGAACGCATCACAGCCTTCACCACTTCGTCAGGCGTCATTCCAGGAACACGAATGTCAGCGGCGCACCCTACCCTATGCTGACTGGTATTTTTGCTTCCAACGGCGGTATTTACGGCCTCGCTTCGGAACGCAGAATTAACCATAATCGGTTTGCCACCAAGCACCTGCTTGATCGCCTCCAAAAAGTGAGCCAACCGTTTAAGGTTTTCAATTTCCAAATCATTCGGCGTGTTATCCAACTCCCGATGATCGGTATGCGTTAATTCTTCCAGGGTGAAATGGTCGCTTAAATTCATTTGCTTGCCATCGCTTCCGTTTTATCCTTACTGCCAGCAGACGAGCCGAAATAATAATATATGACGGCCATCAAAGTCGCATCGAGCGTACCCAAAGCCCTTGCCACCAATTCACGCATATCGCCACTGATCGTGCCGTTGAACAATTTCCAATTCACAGCACCCCAAACAATAAACACCACCAGGGCGATGACCCTTGGCGTCCAACTGTCGCCAGTTTTTATCTCACGATTACGAGCCGAATCACGATCTGCGGCCTGTATTTTTTCCAGGTCGACGTCCAACTCTTTGAGGCGCAGTTTCAAGTCAGCCTCGACCTGCTTTAACACCGCCATTTGCTCACCCGTCACCGTCCCAGACGTCAAAACATCCTTGACCTGCTCTTTTGTCGCATCCGACATACCGAGAGCCTTGCCGATAGCGTCCACAGCCATACCCGCCAGTGGGCCACCTAGCAACGTAGCCGCCGTCGGCGCAAGTTGTTTTAACCAGTCCATACGCACCCCCATTCACTCACGATCGCATCGCTCAATCACCGCCTGAATCTTTCGTTCTATTATCTTATTTTTGCCCCGAGCCGATTGCAAATCAGCATACAAAAATCCAGTGAGCGTCATAAAGCCAGCAATGCAAATCATGCAAACGATCAGGCCCACGGCAACCACAATCGATTCGCCCGATGCAGGCTGATCGCCCACATCAGTGCCAGCAGATACCCGACTCCGAGCAGGACCGTAAGAATTTGAGCCAGCAACACCAGTCGGTCGTCGTGTGTTTTTTTGCGTTGCCATTCCGACTGAATCCTTTGCAATTCTGCCTGCTCTTTCGCTTCCCGATCCTCTTGCTCCATTCGTTGTAGTGTTTCCTCGAAGTCAGCCCAGAACCCTCCAGGCAACCCCAGTTCGTAAACAATCATATTTCGCAGTTCGGCGTACTGCTTTTTCAACTCCATTTTGCGCGAGACTTCCTCGAACGCCAATACCTGCAAACTCTTACCCTTTGGCGGGTTTGACCGGATTTCCTGCTCGGCCTTTTGCAGTTTGTCTTGACCCTCCAAAACCTTGCTGACGTAACCAGTCACTTGCCCCGTCAAGTCAGCGACTTCCTTACCGGCCTCTTGAGCCTCCCTGACCACAGCGCACAGTTTGCGAACACCCGCAATGGCGGTCTGCACCATTGCAAACGCTGTGATCGGGTCCATCGCTCATTTTGGGAAATGAAACAAAATAGCCGCCAACAATCCAGCCATGCCAACGATCATCGCACCAGCCGTTTTAATCAATACAGTTTCGAGCCTTTTTAGCCGCGCATTGATTTGTTCGTACCGCATCGCGCATACAGCCTCGTGCGAATTAAGCCTTGCTTCCGTTTCGTTAATCGTTGCCATCATCTAAACCTCGGCCCGTGAAACCACATTGTTGCAGAATAACGAACGCCACTCGTCACCGGCGTAACCCGATGTTCCAAAATAGACGGAAACGCAATAATCGTTCCCTTTTCAAGCGGCGCAGTGAACTCAGAATATAAACGCATTTGAAAAATCCCGCCATCGAACTCGTTAGGATCATTCAATAAACAAACCGCAGACACTTTGCGATCCGTTTCCCCGCCAGCCAGCGGGAAATAATCAACGTGCCAATCGTAATGCTGTCCTGGTTTGTACTCAGCAAACTGAATCGCTTCACGACTCGGAATGTCATAGTTCCATTTGCAAACCGAGTTGCCCTCAATTGCAATTTTTTCCATTTCCTTACCGAGCCAAAAATCAAACGGAGCAAACACCACGTTTGTTTTTCGTTGCGATTCTTGCTTTACTTCGCCATTAACTCCCATTGCGGCATCGTGAAATGGAAATTTCAGCAAATCATTTTTTGCTTGATCGCAGGTTTCCGAATCAAGTTTGCCCAGATACCAAATTGGCAGATGTTGTGTCATATCTTTTCTTTCAAAATCAAACCGACAATGCGCGTAATTCTTCAATCGTGTTACAAGAATCGGGCAAATTGGTAATGTCTCGCAATCTTTGTTTTTCAGCAACGATTGCAGATGTGTCTGCGCCAGTCTCCATTGCGCGTTGAAACGCAATGTCCAAAGACGTAAACAATTCTTTGCGGTCGAATCGCAATTTTTCTTTTGCGACCTCTCTTGCTTTTGCAATATTGACAGTCACGACACCATTAGATTGTTCCCATGCCATTGCGTAATCAAAGCACGGCGGCAATGAATCTTTTGTGACAATAAAACTTTCAACGCCTTTTGGAATGTCTCTTTGTTGCACAACTTCAATAGGTAATTCGCCAGTTGGAAAACAAACAGCAACACCACCAATTTCGTTTGTGTAAATAATTACCTGATTCATATTAGCCCCCAACGAAAATCATGCTTACGTCACCAACTGTTGCAAATGCGCCTCCATATCCAGCCATCACAATTTGAATCTGAGTCGTCGATTTTGTGATTGGTGTTCCCATCCCAGTATTTGAAGCGACAGAACACACACCAAAAAGTGCTGTGCTGTTGTATTGTTGCGTTAATTGACTTGACATCGCATAGTTTGCACTTGGCATTGCACTTGTAAAGTTGACGTTATAGTTACCGGCATAAGTTCCCGTATAGGTCAACGAACTCACATTTGATTGAGCCTTGATCGATGGACTATTTGACGATGTAGATAAATTTACCCAAGCACGAACAACAGTTGCGCCTGACGGCCCAGTCGGTCCAGGTGGGCCAACAGGTCCGGTGGGGCCGGTTGCGCCGGTGGGGCCGGTTGGGCCAGGACTGCCAGTGGGTCCGGCACTTCCGGTGGGTCCGGTGGGTCCGGTAGCGCCTTGCGAACCAGTATCCGTAATTGTCCAAGATGCAAATGTACCAGAGCCACCAGTGTAATCCGGGCTTATTGTCAATGACGTTCCGGTGTAAGCCGTAATTCGACCGGCTATAAAGTTGGTTGTTGTCGCGCCAAAGGCACGAACATATTGACCAACAACAAAAGCGTTTGTGCCTTGCGCTTGATTAACCGTAAAAGTCTTTGATGAAAGCCCAATAGAAATTGATGTGGTTGATGTCAGCCCGGCATATCCAAGTCCAGTCGGTCCAGTTGGCCCAGTTGGCCCAGGTGGGCCACTAGGTCCGGTTGGCCCAGTTGGCCCAGTAGGGCCAGGACTACCAGTCAACCCAGTAGGGCCGGTCGGCCCAGGACTACCCGTTGGCCCAGTTGCTCCAGTCGGGCCAGTCGCACCAGTTGGCCCATTGGGAATTCCAAAATTAAAAACAGCCGCAGATGAAGTACCGCTATTTGTGACAGTCGCAGGTGAACCAGCGGTTAGCGTTGAGGTTGTTCCGACAGATACTGTTGCCGCTGTTCCAGTTGGCCCCACAGGTCCGGTTGGCCCAGTCGGTCCAGGACTGCCTGTTGCTCCAGTCGGCCCAGTCGGGCCAGTTGGCCCAGTAACCCCAACATCACCTCGCGGTATTGTGAAGTCAAAAACAGCCGCACCAGACGTTCCAGAATTTGTAACGCTTGCCGTTGTTCCAGGCGCACCAGTCGTAGTCGTACCAACAGCAATCGTTGCCGCAGGGCCGGTTGCGCCAGTTGGACCCACGGGGCCAGTCGCGCCCACAGGCCCAGTTGCTCCCGTAGGTCCGGTCGGCCCAACAATCGCCGCATCGCTGATCGTTGCCTTGCGATTAGCACCAGCCGAAACGTCATACACGACCAAATAGTCGCTAGATTGAATTGCCGTTTCGGGAGTCAATCCATTGATATTCAAATCCGTTGCTACGTCAGCCAAATCAGCCGTTGCCGCATTGCCTGAAATATCAATCGCCCACGTTCCAGTCGCGTTTGTTCCGCTTGTAGACGGAGCACCAACGTCGGTATATCCAAGCACCACAGTGCCTGTATGCCCGTTTACTGAAGTGACGGCATCGGTGTTATCTATCTTTTCCCAAACAGAGCCGTTGAAAACGATCCAGTCGCCAGTGACCCAGTTGGAAACACCGTTGATAGTGGTGTTACCTGAAACACTCACCACGTAGTAATAACCCTTTGAGCCAACACTTGATGTAATAGTCGGCGTATTAGTTGATGCGTTCCATGTGCCTTGATAACTCAATGCGCCTTGCAAGGATGCGGGGATTTGCGACAGCGGCACAGTGCCGCTACCGTCCAACGTGGCAACGCCATCAGCAACGCCAGCATTTAAAACAGCCGCGCTACCCAAACCCAGATTTGTTCGAGCATCGGGAGCATTGTTTGCCCCAGTGCCACCATGTACAACAGCCAACACGCCGGTGACGCCAGTTTCCAACGGCAATCCAGTTGCCGAACTCAAAACAGGCGCGTTTGACTTTTCCCAAAGTGCGCTAACAGAGTTGTAGACAAGCGTTTGTCCATTGGTCGGACTTTGAGCCGACACATTATGCAATTCGTCCAACTCGTATCCGTTTTGCACGCGCAAATAAATTTGCCCATTGCCAGCATTTGCACGCTCAACCACGCCAATATAGACCAAATGGTTGGGGGCGTATTGTTTGATGTTTGTAATTGATCCGGGAGTTGATCCCAAATACAAAGAATCACCAGCAGTGAATCCAGACAAATTTAAGCCGCCGATAACGCCCTGGCACATGATGAAGCCAGTAGCATTAGGCGCAATTGATTGGTTTGCCAGCCCCAATGTTTTTGCAGACGTCGAATCGCCATTGTTCGATGCCAACTTTACAGTCGCACGATCACCCTGCGCCCCAAACAAATAAACGGCTTGCCCCTTTTGGATAGTGACCGAATCAGCATTAGTGACATAAGCCAGCAACGATTGACCGATACGCACAACGCCATCATTCAAAGCATTAAACGCAATCGTTCCCTGCGCGGCATCCCAAACCATCTTGCCAACTGCCGGTGTTTCAGTAGCCGCCGTGTCAATCTGTACATACGCGCCAGTGAAACTATTTCCAGCAACGTTATTGCTATCATCAACAATGACGCCAGAATTTTGAATCGTGTAGCCGGTCGTGCCATCAAAACGAACAACAGCGTTATCCGTTGCCGTTGGTGACTTGGCAACAAAATTTGTAGACGGAACGTATGCGGTAATCCACGCCGTACCCGTATAGGTACGCATCACATTGTTGACTGTATTCCAATACAACGCGCCCACAATCAGCGGGTCGCCCTGGTTATCCGTTGCCGGATCGGAGTTAAACGCGCCCAGGTAACGCTCATCAAAATTGTCGAACAGGGTTTGCGTATTTGTTTCCGAAACCAAAGCCGCCGCCGCAGATGCCGCCGCCGCAGTCTCAGATGCAAGTGCATCAGCCGCTGAAGCCGCCGCCGCATTTTCAGATGCCAAAGCATTAGCCGCAGACGTAGCCGCATTTGACTCAGACGTAGCCGCCGCCATTTCAGACGCCAACGCATTTGCGGCAGACGTTGCGGCATCACCAGCAGACGTCGCGGCATTGTTTGCCTGAGTCGCGGCAATGTCAGCACTGTTATCGGCATCAGTCGCAGACAAAGCGGCATTCGATGCAGAGTTTTCGGCAGATGTGGCGGAATTTGCCGCCGCAGTTTCAGACGCCAGAGCATCAGCGGCAGATGAAGCCGCATTTGTTTCACTGGTCAATGCCGCCGCCGCACTAGCCGCCGCTTCAGATGCCGCAGTCGGAGCCGCAATGATCGCGGCCATATTTGCCTCTACATCATTGATTGCGGCCAAATTGTCATAAACCGTGTTGATAACAGTCAGGTCGTCAGCAACCGCAACGATGCTGACCATGTTGTCATCGATATTTATTAGGATTTCACTGCTAACACCAACTGGGCCAACCGTTTCGATTGTGCCGTCCGTGTAATTGATTTGCAGATAAGCGTAGTCGCCCTCGTTAACTACCTCAATGCTTGAAACACCATTGCCAGCAACACCGCGATCGATGTTAATAACTTGATCTGGCGTCGGAGTTACTTGGACATTGATGTTGTTGCCATCGACAACCGTGACATTTAAATTTGCCATTTTTCGCCCCTTACACAGATGCCGCAGTGTTCACGACACCATCAGAGCGAACTAAGAACAGCAAAAAGATGATCGCATCATCTTCAGGCGTTCCGCCAAAAGACGGGAAACCAATTTTGATTCGACCAGAAAATCCCACAGGATTTTGAGCCGAAATGTCCAATTCAGGATCGCCAGCAATAATGTCCCAAGAATCTTGGTCGATTACTAGGGTAAACGATCCAGTCGGGTCATCTCGGTTTGTAATCGTCAGCGGAACCGGCGTAGGCGCAGGGACATAATCGGTAATGTCAAAGGTCAGCCCGTTGCGGGTATCCGTAATGTTTGACAAAAGGCGGCGAACAATCTGAGCATCAATCGTTGCGCCAGTCAAATCGACAGGAATTGCACCAGAGTTGGTGAACGTTAAATTCCAATACGTTTTTTGCTGATAAACCAATTCGCCAGCAATGATGGGGTTATCAAACCCCGACACCTGATACAGTGTATTTTTGTTAAAGACTGCCATAGATTCCCCTCCCTCGGGTTGTGACGTTCCCTACACACTTGCAGGGTTCGGATGGTATCTTGTCTTTTTATAAATTTTGCCACAAATGCCCGAAGGCATCAATCAACATATCCACAAAATTGTGCCATAGGAAAAATTCGCCAATGCGCCACCATAACCACCCATCGTGACCTGAACCTGAGTTGTGGTTTTTAATTGCGGCGCACCGTAATAACTTGTCGAAGTAAACGAAGGCAGACCAAAATATGTGAAGTCTTGATATTTAACAGTCATACTACCAGCCATTACATAATTTGAACTCGGCAAAGCACTTGAAAATGTAATTGTAAAAATACCGTTTTGTCCTACCAAAACAGACGAAATGATTGAACTAATGTTGTACGAGTTAATAATCGTCGGAATATTTGACGCAGACGAGAAAACAATCCATGCCTTGACAGTTTGATTTGCGCCAATTCCAGACAACGAATCAGCATATTGTGCATTGACAGCATTGGTTGCATTTGCGACAGCCGTAGAACCAATCGCTGAGACAATTTGCGCCGCAGTTGCCGCTGTCATTACTGACGTTCCATTTCCGTAAACGAGTCCACTTAACGACGATACTCCAGTACCACCATTTGACACACTCAAATCAGTACCAGACCAATTGCCGTTGTCAATCGTGTTAAGCGTTGCCAAACTACCCAAGCCCAAATTGCTTCGAGCCGACGTTGCGTTTGCCGCACCAGTCCCGCCGTTAGCAATAGGAACCGCATTGACCAAACCATCGGTCGCATCAAGCCGACCAGATGAATCCAGGTTATTCGCCAGTTGCGACAGGTTATACGCTTGTGTCATGTTTTCCCCTTATGCCGCCCCATCTCGGGCGAAAGTTTGTTGATTGAGCAATGTAAAGTTATTTGGGAATGCAACCGTCAAGTTGTATCCCGCAGTCGTAGCCGTGTAGTCATAACCCGCACCCTTTGTTAGTAACGCGCCATTTGCGTACACCTCCATCGACAATGGGTTATTCGGGAAAGCATACGACAAATCGCCAGTGACAGAATACACCGTCGTGTTTGTCACATTGCTTGCCGGTACGTTGTAGTTGTTTGGCGCATACATGATGATGTCAATATCCCCAGTCACCAAACCAGGAAAACCACTTAACGAGCCTCCAGCAATGTCGTAATCAGCCTCGTTAATTTGTGCGCCATTGATATACACGCTTTCAAAGCCGTTTAAAATAGAAAACGTTGTCGGCGTAAATTCGCTAATTCCACTTACGCTTTGAGAATATCTAGTAAAAGGAACATAACTTGCACCAGCAGAACGCTTGCGATAGATATTAAATCCAGCAGTTGCCCCTGAAATTGATCCAGTAAAAGTAATAACTTTGGTCGTTGTGTTTACCGATGCAACCGTATATGTTGTCGGCGTGTCAGTCGATGCTGGTTGCGTACTTGCAAAACAAAGCAAATCGCCAGCATTGATTGGTTGAGGCGTAGCCACATAATATGTCACCGTGTTTGAGCCAGCAGAGACAATGCTTGTATTCAGAATTTCATAATAATCGCTTGTCGAAACGGCTCGCATATTTATCACCACGATGATTTCGCCAGCCGCGCATGGGGTTGTAAAAACAAAGTTTGCACTTGTTTCCGTGTATTCGCTTGTCGGCATCAATACGCTATTGCGGAACACCAAAATTTGCCCAACCACATGGGTCACGGCAAATGTCGTTTGACCCGCCGTCGCTGAAAATACAGTTTCGGTGTAATAGAACGTATCTGGCGAACTGAATCCAACTACGCGCCCATAAATGTCCACAGTCAAAGTCGCCGCAGTAAAATTTTTACTATAAACACCACTGCCAAAATTTAAGAATCTTTCCAAAGCGACGATCATTGAGCCGTTTGTATTATTAGTCACACTCAGCAAACCATCAGCCGAACTGGTTGAAGTCGTTCCCGCTTGCGTCAACTGCCCCGTGCGCTGATCCAGGTCGATGTAATTTAACCCGTCCTCCAAAGCGGCCCACAACGATGTGTCATACACAGTCGTTTCGCTAGGCACAAATGCACCGCCCAGGTTATTGAATCCAGCACCGCCCACAGCAAAACTGAACTTGCGGTTTTGCCGATTAGCAAACAGCAAATAAAAATCCGTACCAAACGTCGCAGGATACCAAACATAATCATCTGGGTTTGTGCTACCAGTAGCCACAGAAACGTTTTGCAAGCCGAAGTACGTTTTATTTCGCGGATCAGTACTGAATCCCCCACCCGTACTTGTATCGGCATATCTAATTGACAGCCATCGCTCTGCGTACTGGAATGTCATCGGTCGCCAAGCAAACACGGTACTTGCAAGACTGTACTGCGAAGCCCCGAGCGAGTTAATCATTCGCGTAAAAAAATACCAGTTGCCTTGCGGGATATTTGCCAAATTCACCACAGGCAAAACAGCCCCAGGCGCATACGGAGTCCCATTAGATTGCACTGCCGTAGTACCGGCAAAAATCAACTGCGGCGTCGTAGGATTGCTAAACGCCGAATACCAAACCTCGGCGTATTGAATAATACCTGCCGAACTAGCCGTTACGTTCAACTCAAAAAACGGGATCGGGGCATTTGCATATTGCGTCCCGATAGTGGGAGTCGGTACGCTACCGAACACAGTCGGATCGCCCAAGCCGGTATTTGGGGACGGCTGAAATTCCGTAATCGCCGCATCGTCATACACAGACGGATTGAATTCAGTCAGTGTCAATTTTGCAATGACCGAGGCATCTTCGGCAAATTCCTCAATGATTTTGTTAATGCGGAACGGCTTTGCTACCCACCCGTAATTGGTGTTTGTGATCGTCACAATGTCGCCAGCCTCTAACTGGATGCCGGTGAAGTTTGTATTTACCATTACCTGCAAATCTTCCCGCGAAGCCTTCAGCATTCGAATCGAGATTAACTGCGCCCGAACGCTATTATTTACGAGGCCAAGCGAAGCCGACTGCTTGTTCACAGGTTCATTTGGAAACAACAACGACGGTTCGATCTCTGCCAAGTCAAACGTCGCAGTGTCGAACGTATCTTGAGTCGTAGAATTTGGGAACTTTGCCTCGATCACGTTATACGAACCAGCAATGTCAATCGGTGAAATTTGAATCGAGGACACCAAATTGCTATCGTCCAACGCCATCGCAACCGTATAGGTCGATGACTGAACAATCGCGCCCCATTTACCCAGAATTTCGTTGTATCTCAGCAAACAATCACAGCAATTTTGCATATCCTGCAAATTTTGCATGACAGTACGAGCCGGTGATATTTGCCCATCGAATCGGAATCGTGGTTGTGTTTGCGGGTTTCCACTAGCATCCGTATACGCAAACGACTGATCGCAATAAGTATTCAGAGCAGTAAAACTAGCGATGTCGATTTGAGCCAACGGCAATGCGGCCCCGTACACCTCATTTGTTAAATAGTCCAAAAAACAATCGCCTGGTTTTGTGCGAGAGTTTGTCAGTTGAAATTTTGTTTGTTGCAGTCCAGTCGTACCAGCATCCGAGTTGTACGACAAATGCACAATCGCAAACGCACAATTTGTCATCAATTTTGTCGCGTCCCAAACGTAAACCAGTCCAGGCGTTTGCATAACCTGGATCGCCGTCTGTGAACTATTTACAGGCGAATTCGAGCCATTCGAGTAAAAATAAACCTGCATTTTTCCAGCAACGGCAGTATCAACCGCCCCGGTCGACTCATCCGTAAAACTATCCACCTCATATTGATTTGTCGAATTGAAATTAACCTTTTTACCGCCCCAATACATATCGCCAAACGTAATCGTGTCCGACCCGTTATCCGTCACTTCGCACAACGAAATGACGTAATACATTTGCTGGTTATCTGACGAAATGCTCAAATCCGTGACAATGCCACCGGTCCAGGCCGTGCCATAAATGATCGGCAATTTGTTATCCGTAGCAGGCGGCAACTGCTGTCGGTTTCCAGGGTTTGGCGAATCAATAATCCCAGGCTGAGTTGGAGAGAAAAAAGCCTTTGAGATAATTGCCGTCGCCACGAGGTTAATGGCAAACGAAGCCACAGCAACTCCAGTCGCCCCCAAAGCCTTCGCCGCCAGGATCATGTCGCCATATATGATGGACAACGTAACAGACGCTGGCATGGCCCACACCGGAGCCGATGCACACAGCATCAACACCACCGCAAATAATTTATTGAATCCAGTTTTCATCGACTTTTCTGAACCCCAGTTTTTCGTATTTCATTGCAGGACTGGAAACCATCTTGCTGAGTGTGAAATACGCAATTCGTCCTGAATCTTTCAACCCTTTGGCGAAGTCCACATAAGCCCTGACGAGGCGGTATCCAGTCGTCCCCCCACGATGTTGCGGATACACATACCACGCCAACTCGTGCAGGCCAAAAACCTTGCCACTCCAGATGCTCGGATAAACCATCGACAACAGTAACCCTTTGCCATCCTCAATGAATACAGCACCACGGCCAGCAAAAATGCTTGTCAGCATTGCGTCCCAATATTCCGGGTCGTCCTCTGCGTACAAAGCACTGATCGGACTTTCAGCCCGAAACGCTTTCATCATTTCGATGACTTGTGTTTTATCGTATTTTGTTGCTTGCCGAATCATTTTATTCAAGCGATTGAAGTCTTGGTGGTTGCACGACCGCTGGTGCGCCACCACCTTGCCGACCGAAGCGGTAGTTTATTGTTGATACGAACGCAACTCGATCCATGCTCGTATCGCCAGGATTGAAAAACTGCCACGAGTTGTCATTGGTATATCTACCCGCTACACGGTTTTGCAGGATCATCTGAATCGACGACGCGCTGACAGTAATCATTCCAGCAAACGCTCGGACTTCCTCCATCCACTGTTCGGAAATTGAGAACGACGAAATATATCCGGTGAAAAACTTATACAGCCCACCCGTGCCGCCCGTCGTAATCAACTGGCCATCGGTATTGAAAAACCCGTGCCACATTTCAATTTGCGACCCCTTGATTTCCTGTCCGAGAACCCACCCAAGCATTGCCGTGTCGATACCCACGAACGACACCGTTGTCTCGTTGCTCGTACTCTTAATGTCGCGCTGAGACTCGCCGACCTTTACCAGTTGGCCCACAGCATCAAACGGCAACGGATCAACCGCAGGCACACTAATGGCCATCGGCGTGGTGGCAAACCGATACTCTGCCGACGGCGTTGTTACACGCACAAAATCAGCATAACGAATGTTGTTTGTCCCATCGACCGGCGTAATGACGTTCATAGCACCACCTCGTATGCAACAAAATCACCAGTCCATTGAATATACGCATCCGTTGCCATTGGAATTAGCGTATACGTTGGATAAGATTTAAGCACTACCGGGAAAGTGATGCCGGTATACGAGTCGCCACCCATACTGACAGTTGTGCCGTACTGACCGATTACCGCATCAATCGGAGCGGTCACCGGCGTAAGCAAATTACGATGCACCGGAATCGTCACAGTTGAGCCAGAGCCACGCAAAACGTCAGCCGTAGCAATGTATGAATACAGGCCGACTTGCATAAAGTCGCCATTTTTTACGATGTATTTTGTCGACGCAATCGAAGGCAAATCGCCAAGCACTAGGGATTTATTTGCCGAATCCGTTTGCCATGCACAACCAGCAATCTGCGCCGGTGTCATATCACCCATGTAATCGACATAAGCCTGCCAGCCGGTTTCGCCAAAATTCAAATATTGCGTCAAAGCCTTGTCAGGCACTCGCAACGAACTCAACAAATCACGATTTTGGCTATAAAGCAAATACGGCATCGGTCGCAAAGTGAACTGAAACGGAACCACCGTCAGCACTTCGCTCGTAGTAATCCGTTGATTTCGGCTGAGAACTTGACCAACAAAACGCTGGTCGTTAATCCCTACCGATTCGCTGATTGCCAGGATTTGATTAAGACTCATATTATTTGCTCGTCGGTACAGAACGCGACGCCGACTGGTTTGCCGACCACACGCTCATTTTGTTTTTTGCCAGGAACTGTGCCGCCGACTGTGTGTCAATAGCACTCATGTTTTCGATATACGGGCCGTTATAAACCACGCTCGGCGCATTACCCATTGAGGATTCAAGCCGGTTTGTCGGAACGATTGAGCCGCCCCCCTGCGGGATAAATAACTCCGGGCCATTCTCGCCCACCATATAAGGAATGTTGCCGCTAACCATACCGCCGCCAGCCTTTGCGCTAACGCCAGGGATACTCCAGCCAAGTGCAGACATACCCATTTTGAACAACTGCATCGCTTGCATACGCAACTGAATCGCAATCAAATCCTGAATGACTGATCGCGTAAAGTCTGCAAAATTTAATTTGCCAGTTTTGACAAAAGTCGTGATGGCATTTGTCATTGCATTAGCCATCGTATCGAAATACTGCTGACCTAATTTAGAATAATTTTCTGAATCCTCGGCAAACTGTTTGTACGCCATTTCCCACCCGTACAAAAACGAATTCTGTTGTTCTTGTTGAGCAGTAATTGCACGACGAGTTTGTTCGACAAAAAACTCCGTGCGATCCTCAATCATCTGTTTTTGTTTTCGCAATTCTTCAGCCAGTTCGGTTTCGCGCTTAATAATTGCGTCGGCAATTTTGTCCTCAATATCAGTTTGTTGTTTGCTTGAACGATCACGCACAGCGAGAACCGCTTCCTCGATCTCGCGTTGCTTCGCAGTCATTCCAAGCAATTTGCCTCGACGCTCTACTTGCTCCAATTCAAACTGCGATTGACGTTCGTACTCAGCCGATATTTGCCTCGCCATTTCTAAAGCAATACGTAGGCGTTCGGCCTCTTTTTTTCTGCGTTCAGCCTCCGGATCGACGGCCTCTTTTACCTGACGGCCAACAGCCGTTGTTGGTTTTTTCTTTTCCTCCGGCCCCATGCCAAACAGTTTGATGCCGAATTGTTTTGTTTCCTCAGTCACAGCCCGTGAACGAGCCATGTATTCATCAAACCGTTTGCCGGCAGTGGCAAAATTTAAAGTGAAAATATCACCTAAATATTTACCCAGTTGGTCAAACATGATGATGGTATTTTTGACTACATCCGTCAAAATACGGAACCCAAAAATCATGTTTTCCAAAAAGAATTTAAACCCGCTTGAAATTTTGTCAAGAACACCACCCGATTTATTTAATTCATCAAATACTACTGACAACGCAGGCGCAACCGCAGTAGTAAATTTCAGCAATGTTTTTTCGGATGCGGCGGCAAGTTTGTCGTTAAGGTCTGCGGCCTTTTGCACAGCGGCGGCATATTCAGCAAACTCAGCACGAGCCTCTTTTGAGTCAGCGGCTAATCCAACAAAATCAACCCCTTTTGCGGCCCTGCCGAATACGTTCATCGCCAGCGCATTGCGGCTGATCGGATCTTCCATCGCCGCAATAGATTTGACCGTCTTATCGAACAAATCCTGTATGCCTAACGACCCTAAATCTTTAAGAGACACGCCAAGTCGAGCGAACGTCTTTTGAGCATCCAGACCACCTTGCGCGGCCTCATCAATTTTGTTTGTAAAGGACGACAGCAGTTTCCCAGCGTTTTCAGCCTCGCCACCGTTTTGTTGCAACCCTTTTGAAAGAGCCAGGACGGATTCGATAGCAACGTCGTTGGCCTTTGCAGTATCCGCAATCGCATCGGCATATTGCAAAGCCTTGTACGTCATCGCCGTGAAAGCGGCGACGGCCACACCTGCCACAGTCGGGATTTGTTGGGCAAACTGATCGAGCGATTTTTTGGCCCCAGATAGCCCTTTTTGGAACTCTGCCGTATCCAGGCCAAGAACCACACCGAGCCTTGCTAACATTCCCATCGCTTACCCCTTCCCGAACAGTTTTTGTGGGACGTTTGGTTTTGCCTTCAAATACGACAGCAGACTTTCGTTGACCTTTGCCTTTTTCTGTTCCTCAGTCAAAGGCGGGTAAATGTAGTCGTGCGCTCTCGGAATGATGTCATTTAACTTGTACGCCCGTTGGTTTTCCGACCTCATGTAATTGTAGACGGCCCCCGTCAAAGAGCCAAGCACTTCGAGGATGCCACGGTTACCAATTACCCCATCGGCCCACATAATACAAATGTCCGTGAACCGTTCCTCATCGACCGAATCAGGGTCAGTGCCGTGAGCCGTCAAATACGCTTTGACCTGCCGACGAACTGACCCCGTTATTTTCCCCGCGACTCTTGATAGTTCGGCGAAACAACGTGAGCGATTTCCTCCATTACCTGCATCTGGATCGGAAACGGGAACAATTCCTCGATCATCGAATACGTAATCGCCTGCATATCGAACCCCTTTTCCTCGGGCACGAGCAATTTGAACATTTCCGTAATTCGATTTTCGACGATGTATTTGTTACGAGCCGCTTCGCGCATGGATCGGCCATCGATCACAATGTCGTTTTCCGTGATTTCGACCTGCGTATCCTCTGGCAATTCCTCCCGAACCTTTGGCATTTCCGCAGTCAATTCGGCGTAATACTTTTCGACCTTTGCCTCGTCGACCTCTTTCATGCGAATTTGCATCGCCTCGAATTCCACAGTCAGCGGAACCCGAACCTTGAATGTATGACCGCCCATAGTGAATGAGCGAACCCGTACCGCATCCTTATTTTTTACGAACTCTTTACCCAGAGCGTTTGCAAATGAATTCATATCTTATGCCTTTCGTTGTTGTCTTTTGTATTGAATCACTCGATATTTTTCGAGCGCATTTTTCAAAGGTGTCGCCAAATTGTTAACAATGACTCCCGTTTGACTTTCCAGAGCAGGACGCAAATACGGCTGTGCCGCAACGTGCGCCGTCCCAAATTCCATCGCAATCGCCCTTGCATCACTTTCAATGCCTAGCGTCTTAACGTCCTTTTTCTGCTTGTACGATTCCCGATAGTTGTGGAATTTTTTCTTCGCCAGGACAGTCCCAGGCGCAGTCGTCACCGTTGCGATGACAGTATCGGTTTCGTTAATATATCTCGACCGCTTATCACGACGGGTCGGTTTTCTAGCCTCAATCCTCAGAGACTCACGCAGGCCGCCCGTGTCAATTGGGGCGTTCATCTTTGCGTGCATCAACGCCGGTTGCATTGCCTCTTTAATCGCACGCACCAGGATTTTGCTCTGATCTCTCGGGCCAAAGTCAGCCTCGATGGTTTTGAAGATGGCCTCCAATTCATCCGCACCGACTATGCCGACGGTGAAGGTTTTGGCCATTAGTCACCCCTGAGAATCTTGTGAAAAATCGCAGTATTCAGCCGCTGTACATATTCGACGACTTCCTCAGGCGTCATCGTATCAGCGTGCAGTTTTGCAATCTCGTACGAGAGATAAATGCCTGCAATACGTTGTTGCGGATAGCCGAACCAGTTTTTTTGACCAGTCCCGGCTAATCCGACAACGTAGGAAAGCAACTCGTTTGAATTGTTTATTGTCGTCATCGTATCGACCCCCGTAGGGGTTTCCCATTAAGGGTTATTTGACCAGCCGTAGGAATTGCCGCCAGTCGGGTGGATCGTAAAAATAAACTTGCCTTCCGCACTCGGGGACATATCCCACTGCAAGCCACCGATGCGCCCGTTAAACGAATACGCCACGGTGTCCGTACCATCATACACGGCAATAACATAAGTACGAATGATCGTGCCGTTGTAGCCGTCATCACGAACTAGCAACTGAGCAGGATCGGCAGGATTCCAAGCGCAGGTCACATTCAGCGACGACACTTGGTTTTGCGTCGTGATTTTTGCACCAGTACGAGCACCGGCAACCGAGTATGCGGCAAACGCATCGTCAGCACCAAACGCAGGCACAGCCTCTACCGGAATCTGAATACCGGCAGTGCCAGTACCACCAGCCGACGTACCGATAATCGGTTCAATATCAGCCCAAGTGCTTAATTCAGCATCAGTCAAAGCAACGGGGGTCGCGCCTTCCTGACACCAAATCGTTGCAACGTAACCGGGTAAAACCTTGTTAATGAGAGCCATTTTGTTGCCTTCCTTTTCAAAAGTGAGTTGATCGTTCGTATCTTATGTCGGAACATCCAACGTGCAATCGAGAATGATTTGATTCAAACCGATCTCATTATCGTAGGTGTTATACAGCCAATCGACGTCGACCTTGGCTACAAAAAAGCCGCCTGCGCCACCGAACTGCCCAGAATAACCGTGCAACGATTGTAATATGGTGTTTGACAAATTAAAAGCGTCCTGCATATCCTGCGCGAACACGCTTACCTGAAACACGGGCCGGTCGATACCCTTATTGCTCTGCGTCTGACCCGTATAAACAGGCTGATGCACATTCCTCAGTTGCCACGTTAAAAACTGATTCTGCGTAGCAAAATTGCGGTTGAATAAAGCATAAACCGGCACAGGCGCAACAACGAGCGACAACTGCGCCTGAATCGCTTGAGCATATACGGTTGGATTCTGTTGCGTACTCACACCGGCACCTCGGGGTCGTTGCGATAGCACAGGAACGTCACTTTTTGGCGATCATTCGATTCGCGCACATCAGCGATTCGCCAGTCAAAATTGCGCCATGTAATACTGTACAGATTCTGGTTATCGACCATCTCTTTAGTATTGCGCGTGTAATTGACTGTGATATTCACCAAGTCAGTGTAAACCCGATAACGCTCAGAGATTCGCAACGAATTTGCCACATCGTGCACCAGCCCACGAGTCGAAAACCATTTTGTAATAGTCGTCGTATATTGCCCCACAGCATCCGTGCCGTTGGTCACATTATTAACGTCCAGGTTTTCGTATCGGACGATGGCCATTACATCACCAGCGGTTTGTACGGACGAAGCAAAGCGGCAATGCCGAACGGAATTTGATTAAGGCGTTCCACAGTCGTATCCGAGCGATTGTTATACAGGTGCGTCAGCAATAACAGCCCCGCCTGCTTTATCACCGGGTACGACGCCAGCGTATTTGCCGTTTGCGTATAAGTGACCACAATCGGGTTTGCAACAAACTGATTGAGGTTATTTGGGATCGAATTTAGGATCACACGATTGCCCGTAGGATCGTACGAATATTCGGTCGGGTCAATCAGCACCGGGATCGTATTTGAGTCCGCCCCATAGAACTCCACCGTATCAATCGTTACGCCAGCCGACCCTTGCGACACCTCTGGCAAGTCCAAAAAGACCTCGGTGTTATACACACCCAGGTTCGCATAATAAGTACGATACTGAGTCGCAAAAATAGCCATGCCGAGATAATCCTCGACGGCCATCCGTACAGCCAACTCCAGCGAATTGATGTACGTATCCTGCGATTCGTCATCAAACAGGTTCAGTTGCTCCGTACACTCCGACAACGTAAGCCACGGAGTCGCAACATCGCGCCCGATCTGCTCGATCTTTGCGTAGTTATACGGACCCCGATTGTTTGCAAAAAATTGCGCGAGCGTTAGGTTTTCAACTGCCATGCTTCACCCCATCAGGCGGCACTTGCGCGAACACCAGCGAACGGATTGCGCACCGTACTTGCGACACGCTTTTCTGCATACAGCGTCACATAGCCAGGGGCGGTTTGCTCCATCATCTGAATGTTTATTTCCTCCACATCGGCAATCGTTAGAAAACGATTCCAGTTCGCCAGATAAATCGGGAACGTAGACGACATAAACGGGTTTGGTATTACAGGCCAGCCAAAAATAGAACCAACCGCACCACCCTCTCCCGGCTCGCCCAATTCCAAGAACAGCGGCAAACCTTGACTGTCCTTCAACTGACGCAGAGTCTGAATCATCGTCGGAGTCATAAACCACGCCGTCGTCGGCAAAGCCCAGTATTGCGAAGGCAAAGCATTAGCAATATCAACCACTTTGTTATACGTCACCGTCGCACCAGCCAGGGAAACAGTCGCAATCGAGTGAATTCCGTTAGTGATAGCCGTACCAGATGTGCCGTATGCGCTCGACGCCGCACTGGTATACATATCCAGGCCACGGAGACCATACGTACCGCCAGTCGTCGTTGTAGACGATCCAGACTGATCGTTATTAACAGCCATTGAGTTACCTTCGGCCTCGGCGAATTCCAAATTCAAGTCCTCCAGCAATTCAGCCTGCAAGCCGTTAATGTCATCCATCGCCGCGATACGAATCGGCAAAGTTGCTTGCAGGATACGAGTCGGCAACTGCCAAGTCGTCGTCGCAGTCCCAGGCGTTCCAGTATTCGGAGACTGCGTAAAGTCCCACGGGTTCGTCTGATTCAACGCATTACCGGTTTTTGCAACAAACTGCACAGCAGAATTGTTCGGCGTTTTAATCACACGAGCACCCATGCGGAACGGGTTTGCGTAACGCAATTTTGCAAAGGCGTCGTCGAAATAAGTACGGCCCCCGATATTCAAACCAGAGCCAGTGATCGTCGATGCTTCGCTTAAATCCACAGTGACCATACGTCCCTCGGCGAGAGACAATTTCATCGCATCAATAATTTTTTGGTTTGCACTCATTTCGTCGAATCCTTATTAAGTTAAAAGCGCGGGGCCGAAGCCCCGCAACTCTTTTGCTCTATCAAGCCGCAGTCGCAGTCGAACGATAGCGAATGATGCTGAAAGGATCGACCACAGACGAGCACAGGCGTTTTTCGCCATAGTATGTGATAAATCCTGGTTGCGTTTGATCGTAGCGACGCAGAACCATGTTGAGACGATCAACGATGGTATGACCACGAGTAAAGTCACCGAAATAAATCGGGTACAGCGAGGTCGTGCCAGCAGAGCCAGCAGGCCCAACGGGGCTGTCGCAGTAGGCGTTAACGCGAACGTCGAAGCCCAACAATTTGCCCACGATGCCGTCATACACCAACGGAGACATACGCTCGAACACCGGAGTGCCGTTATCGTCCACCAGACCACGCAGGCCAGCCAGGGCCAACGGACTCATCATAAACGAGTTGCCGTTGCTCCAGTACTGTTGCGGCAGGCTGTGAATGAACGTCACAATGTCGCCAAACGTGATGAGGTTTGCAGAGCCAAAGCCGTTAGTGGTTGCTTGGTCATACGTAGCGATGCTATGCAGACCATCAGATGCCGCAGTACCAGAGTTGCCGAAGGCCGCAGTGCTAATAGTACCGCCAGCGTACGAAGCATTCGCACCAGGATAACTATTCAGACCACGCAGGCCGTCAGTGCCGCCGTAAGCGGTGGTGGTAGTGCCAGCCTGATCGGAGTTGAGGATCATCGATTGGCCCTCCACCTGACTGAATTCTTGGAGCATGTCATCAACGACGTTTGCATCCAAGCCGTCGATGTCATCCAGAGCCGCAGTACGGATCGGGAATTGCACGTTGACGTCTTTCAGGTTTAATTGCCAAATGCTGGTGGCTTCAGTTGTTGCCGCGCCGTTATTTTGAATTGCGTAACCCCAGGCCGCACCAGCGTTGCCGATTTTTGCACGGAACTGATACGTTGCGCCATCGGTAGAGACGTTGCGAGACAAACCACGCATCGGGTTCATCAAACGCAGTTTGTGGAACACGGGATCGTACGCAGTACGGCCACCAATGCCAGCACCAGAGCCAGTTAGGGTCGACGCTTCATTCAAATAAGCATCGTACTGATCGGTAGACTCGAACAGTTTGATTTCTTGATGAACGCGCTTGTTCTCTTTGTAGAAGTTACGCAGTTGTTCCTTGACCATGCGGTTTACGTCCTGACGGACGGTTTTCGCAGGGGCGCGGATCAATTCAGGCACTTGAATCGCAGAGACTTTCGCTTCGAGCGCGGCCACTTTTTCGGTGAATTCGGCCTTCACGGATTCCACAGTCTCGGCGACCTTGGTTTCCACTTTGGCGATTTCTTCCAGGTTGGACGCTTTAATCTCGTCCACTTTTTCGAGCACTTTTTCCATCGACATGATGTTGTCCTTTATTTAAGACGTTTTGATAATGCCTCAGACAGTTGACGCAACTCAAGTGCGGCAAGCAGTTCGTCGGCCTCGGTCACTTCCGCATCAGAATCGCTCCGACTCGGCGCATTTTCAACCGGCAATGCAACGGCATCTCGCTGTTCCATCACACGTTTGAATACAGATGCGGCAGTGACCGCATTCTGCTTTGAAACCCCGGCATCTCGCAGGGATCGTTCCAAAACTCGAAGGTCGATCTCACCATTAGCGGTGAAATACTCCAGTTTTTGAATTTCAGCATTTGGGTTGTTCGGGTACATCACGACCGACACCTCGCGCAATCCACCCTTGACGATTTGAAAAAATGCTTTTTCGTAATCGAATTCGGGATTGCTCCACATCGTCCCATCAGGCCCAGGCGGGAACGGATTGCCATCAGCATCGACGTAATGCGCTTCCTCCGCATACGCACCCACAGACACACCGCCAAACATTTTCGGCGACTCTTTCAGAATGTTGTATAAATCCGAGCCGCCGACGGTATTCAAATACAAACGACCCGATGCGGTCATTCCTTCATCATCGAAATTGAACTCCGTCCACTCTCCCATCGGCATTCCGTGGTCATTGTGATTCAGGAACATTGGCAAAGGTTTATCGCTCTCCGCAAACTCTTTTGCCCAATCGGCGAAGCCTTCCGGCTGATAATTGAATCGACGACCGTCCTCGCCTTCACGAGCACCCCAGGTGGTGACTCGGGCCTCAATCTTGCCGCTTGGGTTTGCGGCCTCGTCTGCGGACGGCGACAGTTTCACCTGTGCTTCGCAAATCAGCGTTAGATTTTTCATTAACCACCCCGTTATGAATAGATTGATTGTCGTCTTTTATCGTATGGGGGTTTTCTATGACTGGGAGTGTAACATCGGACCCCTTTATTTGTGAAGTCAAAATTGCAAGGGCCATTTTTAGGCGATTCATTGTTTTGCCCCGATATTTATCCGACTACGCTGATTCCCGCCGCCGCCCCCAGTATCTTGAGGCGAAGTCCCAGGAATCGGGCCATCGCCACCGCCACCACCACTCGACAATTCGTCCCCGTCCTCGTGCTCTGCCATGTTCAGATATTCCCGCGCTTCGTTCGGAGTCATAATGCCGGCCTTAACGCCAGCCGACACGAAATTCATCTGATCCAGGGGCGCACCCTTTAAAAAGTCCTTTGTATCGAAACGCACACACAGAGTTGGATAGCCCTTAAACAAATGCTGTTTGAGTTTTTGCTCCAGGTTAATGACGGTCGGATACATCGTCGTTTTGTGGAACTCATCCAGCATCGTTTGCGTATTATTATATTTTTGGTCGGCAATACCGATCATTGCAGGCGGCACTCCAAACAAACCGCAGATTCGCTTCATGGTTTGCTCTTTTAAGGCGGCGGCTTCAGCATCTTGCAAAGTCAGCATATCGATTGCCGAGTATTTCATGCCCTGGTCGAGCAACATACCTTGACCAGCCTTGCTAGGGTCAACCGCACGACTGCCGGTCATTGCGTTCCAGGTTTCCTTGATTCGTGACGCAATTTCCTTAAATTTTGCATCAGGAATTACTTGGTCGGTGTAGAAAATACCAGACGGTTTCGCGCCGTTCTGCATAATGAAGTTGGCGTAAATATCAATGTCCTGATCGAGCGCGACCAATTCCGTTGCCAAAATACCTTTGTTGAAACCAGACGAACCTTGCCATGCGGCCTCTTTAATGTGCATAACCGTATGCGCGTCCAGCGGTTCATCCTTGCTAAATCCATACGAAGGCGTCGACAGCCGATACGACGGATAACGGGCAGGCGTCAGCACCACAGTGATTAGCGTTGCGTCCAGGTTATACATTTCCAGCGGAGTTTGCATCGAGTCCGCTTTATCCTTACGCCACCACAGCGTGAACGATTCGCCGGCCAAATCCTGCCACATGCACCATTGATACCAAAACTCGTACGCGCTTTGGAAATTGTTTGGGTTCATTAGCAAATTCATGACCTGCTTGGCCTTTGCTTTATCCCGAGCACCGACCGACGGATCTTTGATCGCGTCAACAAATGTGCCGTCATCTTGCTTCGACATAATGCTGATGCCACACTGCGCCAGGGTTCGGGCCTTCGCTCCAACGCACGCCATCACGGTCGAATTACGAGTCAGAGCAGACATATCGAGCGTTCGACCAGCGGTCGTCGTGCTCGACGTAGTGACGTACAGTAATTGCTGAGTCGGTTGCCCCTTTTGCGAGGTTCCGTACAGCACCTGGTTACCGAGTTGCAACTGGCCCAGGACCGTATTCGATTCGTTTTGAATCGATTTTTTTCTATTAAAAATGTCCAGAATTCCCATTTTTGACCCCCAGTTTCCGACAATGGTATATCAAAACGACCTAAAACCGAAACTGTTGCTCACAAAAGGATTGTCCAAAGCACAGTGAGCCGCAATAATCATCGAGATAATTCCGTCAACTTTCGCGGCTTTATCGGCCTCATTCTTGCGAACTTTGATATTTCCATTAACGTCCGTGTAGCATTCGCAGTTACCAAGTTGCCAGCCCAGGAACGGGTTGCCATCGTGCTTGATTTTTTTGTTAAGAATCAATTTTTCGATGTATTTGCTCGGGTTATTCAGCACCGCCATACCCTGGCCCACTTTTTTCACCGGAACCCCACCATCGTGCAACCGTGCCACCAGCGAGGCGGCGTTATAGGCATCGTATCCGACTTCCTTGATGTTGTACCTATTACATTGCTGGTTAATAATATAATCGCTTATTTCGCGGTCGTCCATCACGTTGCCCTCGGTCAATTTCAAGATACCGGACTGAATTGCTACCCTGAAAATGTCGAGGTAATGCTTTGGTATGAATTGCAGACTTTCCTCGGGTAAAAAAAACTGCCATTCCGCTTCGTAATCATCCTCCCCGAATCGATTTAACGTGCAGACCGAATTTAAATCACGGGTCGCCGCTAAGTCAAATCCAATAAACGACGCTTCCGGTTCAGGCCTGCGGACCTGGATATGGCACACCGGGTCATCCCAATGGGCACGATCCAGCCAAGCGGCATTCGCAGACACCCAGACGTTTAGCGTCTTACACAGGAATTCGTTAAGCGCGGCTGGCTTGTGCTTCGCTTCCTCAGCACGGGCATGGATCGCATCTTCGAATACCGATATGCCGTGCATCGGATTGGCCTTGGCCCAATTTATCGGCTCGCGCCAGTCATCGCCCAGGTCAAGCCCATACAACAGGCCAAACCACCTCGGATTGTCAGACGCCTCGCCTCGCAGGATCGACTGCAACATCGACAAATCTTCGTAAAACTTAGTGTCCTTCGTAAACGAGGCCGTCGTGATATAGACCCTTAACGGATTCTGACGGGCCACCATACCGGAGTGCAAAACCTCGATTGAGTTGCGATCGACAATTTGCGCGGCTTCGTCCACCACCACGCACGACGGGTTTTTTCCGTCACCCGATTTTTTTGTGTCCCGACTCAAAGCCTTGAACATAGACTGCGAATCGCCCCGTTTACTAATACTGTAT